>OIXG01000436.1_pt1 | contig 52075 bp, 50 predicted proteins | sample 1587731 | NCBI WGS metagenome assembly OIXG01 (sample SAMEA3888908, study PRJEB22519) | human gut metagenome | biome: human gut; feature: human-associated habitat; material: faeces | place: Denmark | collected 2010 | reverse complement strand
ATGAGCACGCCGAAGATCAAAATGGCAGCGATGATATACATGAAATAACTCCTTATGGAACTTGCTTATCGGATGCGCGCGGCCACAGCCTCGCGCGCGCGGCGATCCGCGCTTAGAATCTCCTCCAGCGTCGGCTCGGCGCGCTGCTCGACCGTTTCGAGCGCCGCCTCCACGAGCGCGGGAATATCGTTGAAGCCGATGCGGTCTTGCAAAAACGCACCGACCGCGGCCTCATTCGCGCCGTTGAGCACGGCACAGGCTGTGCCGCCGACTGCGGCGCACTGCTTTGCGAGCTTCAGACAGCGAAAGGCCTCCTCATCGGGGGCGGCAAAGGTCAGCGGCGGACAGGAGAGCAGGTCGAGCGTCCGGTCGGGCGTTTCGGCGCGGTTGGGATAGGTCATCGCATAGCGGATGGGCAGCTTCATATCGGGCGTGCCGAGCTGCGCGAGCATCGCGCCGTCGCGGTATTCCACAAGCGAGTGGACGATGCTCTGGCGATGGATGACTGCCTCCACCTGCCGCAGCGGCAGACGGTAGAGCCGCATGGCCTCGATGATCTCAAGGCCCTTGTTCATCAGCGTCGCGGAATCGACGGTGATCTTCGCGCCCATCGTCCAGTTGGGATGGCGCAGCGCGTCGGCGCGGGTCTTGCCCGCAAGCGCCTCACGCGAAAGCCCGTAGAACGGCCCGCCGGAGCAGGTGAGAATGAGGCGCTTGATCTCGCCGCGGTCGCGGCAGCCCTGCACGCACTGGAAAATAGCGCTGTGCTCGCTGTCCACGGGCACGATCTCCGCGCCGTACCGCTCCGCAGCATCCATCACGAGCGTACCCGCGCAGACCAGCGTTTCCTTGTTCGCCAGCGCGATGCGCTTGCCCTTTTCGATGGCGGCAAGCGTCGGCCGCAGGCCGATCATGCCGACAACGGCGGTCACAACCGTGTCCGCGTCCTCCGCGGTCGCGGCGGCCAGAAGCCCCTCCATACCGGAGAGGACTTGCGTTTTCGTGTCGCGCAGCCGCTCGCGCAGAACGGCGGCGGCGGCCTCGTCATAAAGCACAGCAAGACGCGGGGAAACTTCCCGCGCCTGCTGTTCAATGAGGTCAACGCTCGAATGGGCGCTCAGTGCCTCGACGCGCAGGCCAAGCTCGCGCGCGACCTCCAAGGTCTGGCGGCCGATGGAGCCGGTCGAGCCGAGTAAAGCAATACTCCTTGTCATAGAAAGCCACCCGCCACAAAGAAGTACACGACAGGCGCGATGAAGAGCGTAGAATCAAAGCGGTCGAGCATTCCGCCATGCGTGAGGAAGAGGTGGCTATAATCCTTGATGCCCGCCTCGCGCTTGATGAGCGACATGGAGAGATCACCCAACTGACCAAAGACATTCGCCACCACGCCGACAAGAACAAGCATGAGGTAATTGGGCGCGTAGCCGAGCCACTTATGCCCGACTATGCCGAGCAGCACCAGCGCAAGGGCGCTGCCAACAGGCCCGCCGATCGCGCCCGCCCAGGTCTTGTGCGGGCTGACATGCGGTGCCATCTTGCGCTTGCCGAACCACATACCGAAGTACATCGACAGCGCGTCGCCCACGAAGGCGACGCAGAACGGCGCGAGCACATAGAGCTTGCCGTAGCTTTCGTCCATGCGCAGCAGGAAAATGCAGCTGTACATCGCCGGGAACACGATGCCGCCGACGGCGGCGGTGCAGAGCGTGGAAAACGCAAATGGCTCCTCTCGGCCAAAGCGATGCACGGCAGTGAAGAACAGCAGCATCAAAAATGCCCAGCGCAGCACCGTTACGGTCTGAATCGTGCCGAAAAATGTCCACTCACTGTAATAGGCCAGCACCTCGTATGCCGCGGCTGCGGCGACTGTAAGCGCATATACGCCCTTTGGCACATTTTTCCCTGCCGTATGCAGCAGCTCATAGGCTGCGATGCCCGCGATGGCACAGACGACATACATCGTCGCCCACGCCGGACAGGCCAGCAAAACCAGCAGCAGTAAAGGCAGACCGATTGCCACGACCAACCATCTTTGTTTCATATAGCTTTCCCCTTTCGGGATAGATTTTACGGCTTCACGCCGCCGAAGCGCCGCTCCCGGTGCTGATAGGCGGCGAGCGCCTTGTCGAACTCTTTTTCGTCAAAATCGGGCCAGAGCGTATCGCAGAAGTAGAACTCGCTGTACGCGCACTGCCACAAAAGATAGTTGCTGATGCGCTTCTCCCCACCGGGGCGAATGAGCAGGTCGGGGTCTGGCAGGCCGTCGGAGTAGAGGTAATGCGCAAGCTCCTTCTCCGTCAGCTCGTTGGACTGCCTCTCCCCCGCCGCGCAGTCGCGCGCGAAGGCGCGGGCGGCGTGGACGATCTCGTCCCGCCCGCCGTAGTTGAGGCAGACATTTGCCTGAAAGCCCGTAACGCGCGCGGAGATCTCGTTCGTCTCGCGGATCAGCTTCTTGAGGTCGTCGTCCAGCACCGAGAGGTCACCGAGAAAGCGCAGGCGGTTGCCGTCGCGCTCCATCGTGTCGATGCACTCGTGGAGATAGCGGCGCAAAAGCTGCATGATGCCCTCGATCTCGTCCTGCGGGCGCTTCCAGTTCTCGGTCGAAAAGGCGTAGACCGTCAGATAATCGATGCCCAGTTCTTTGCAGTAGGTGCCGAGGCGGCGGAAGCTCTCCGCTCCCGCCTTGTGGCCCGCCGAGCGCGGAAGGCCGCGCTTTTGCGCCCAGCGGCCGTTGCCGTCCATGATGACGGCAACATGACGAGGCAGGTTGTTTTTGTCAACCTGCCTCGCAGTCTGTCGTTTGCTGAAGAGTCCCATCAGACCTCCATCAGTTCCTTTTCCTTCTTCTCAAGCAGGGCGTCAAGCTCCTTACACATATCGTCGGTGAGCTTTTGCAGATCCTTTTCGGCGATCTTCAGATCGTCCTCTGTGATCTCACTGGCCTTCTGCTTTTTCTTAAAGGTCTCCATCGCGTCGCGGCGGATGTTGCGGATGGCGACCTTGCCGCCCTCGGCGTACTTGCGGATCTGCTTGACCAGCTCCTTGCGGCGCTCCTCGGTGAGCTGCGGGAAGGTCAGGCGGATCGCCTTGCCGTCGTTCTGCGGAGTGATGCCGAGCTCGGAGTTCAGAATGGCCTTTTCGATGAGCTTCACCGCGCCCGCGTCCCACGGCTGAATAAGCAGCTGGCGCGGGTCGGGCGAGGCGATGGACGCGATCTGCTGGATGGGCGTGGGCGTGCCGTAATAGTCCACGCTGATGCGGTCGAGCACGGCGGCGTTGGCGCGGCCCGCGCGCACGGAAGCGAAGTCCGCCGCGACAGAGTCGATGCTCTTTTTCATTTTATCTTCGTAAATCTTGTATTCGTCCTTCAACATGGGGATAGCCTCCTCAAATTTTGATTTTGGAATGTATCTTGCGACGCCGACTCATTCGCCGACGATCGTACCGATCTTTTCGCCCATCACGGCGCGCAGGATGTTCTTGGGGTCCTTGAGCGCGAACACGAGCACGGGAATGTGATTGTCCATCGACAGCGAGGTCGCTGTGGAGTCCATCACCGCAAGGTGCTGCGCCAGCACATCCTCATAGGAGATGGCGTCATACTTCACCGCGTCCGCGACCTTGGCGGGGTCGGCGCTGTACACGCCGTCGATGTTCTTCGCCAGCAGAATGACGTCCGCGTTGATCTCCGCCGCGCGGAGCACCGCCGCCGTGTCGGTGGAAAAGAACGGAGAGCCGATGCCGCAGCCGAAGATGACCACGCGGCCCTTCTCAAGGTGCCTGATGGCGCGGGCGCGGATATAAGGCTCCGCGACCTCCTTAATTTCCAGCGCGGTCTGGATGCGCACATCCACGCCCTTCTGCTCCAGAACGTCCGCAACCGCCATGCAGTTCATCGCCGTAGCGAGCATCCCCATGTGGTCGGCGCGGGTGCGCTCAATGTAGCCCTCGCCGTTCTTCACGCCGCGCCAGAAGTTTCCGCCGCCGATGACGACGCCCATTTCCACGCCCGCCTCCACACACTCCTTAATGACGTCCGTCACCTGTCCGATGACGCCGAAATCAAGACCGAAGTGCTTGTCGCCCGCAAGCGCCTCACCGCTGATCTTGAGCAGGACGCGCTTATATTTCGGTTTCTCCATTTCTGTCTCTTCCTCCCTGTGAGCGCTTCATATTTTAACGAATACATTGTAGCGTATTTTTTCCGTTTTGCATAGGGGGTAAATTGAAAACTTTTCTTTTTTCGGCGCAGGGAAAAGCCGCGGGCAAGTCGCCCGCGGCCCGTCTGATTTTTTCATTCCTCCTGCGGTGTGTCGCTCAGCACGACCGTTTCGCCGGTGGCGAGGTCAACGCGCAGAGGAATTTGATCCATTGGCTGCGCGTCCTCGTTCCATGTGGAGGTATCCACGCCGTCGGTGTAAAGGTAGCCGTCCTCCATCCTGAAGACAGTTGACAGCGTGCTGTAACTCCAATTTCCATCTTCATCGGCAACCATGAAAACGCGATTATAGATGTACTTCGGATCGCCGAGAGACTCCCATGTCTTTCCGCGGTCACGGGAAATATGCAGATTGTTCGGCGTCGGCGCGGCGAAGCTGTCGGTCTTGACGACCGTGTCCCCGTCGATCAAAAAATCGGCGCAGTCGGCAAGCTTGTAGGCCAGCTTTCCCGTTTTGCTGTTGAACAGACATTGCCAGGTGGTCCCCATGGTGGCGCCGCCCACACGATAGCAGAGATGGACCATGTCCTTGTAAACATCGAACCCCTCCATCAAGGCCAGAAAAATATCGCCGCTTGGCAGATCGTAGATCCGCTCGATGCTGCCGTTCGCATCGCAGCGGCTGAGCGTTCTGTCTGCGATGTACCAGAGATAGCCGCCATGCTCAAGCGTTCTATCCGCTGTTTTCAGGATGTCGGCGCGGATCTCCTCAGGCGTCTTTTCCGCCGCCTGCGGCTCGACCGGCTCCTCGTTGTTCTCCGGCTCCTCCGACTGAGGCTGCTCGGCCTCCTCCGGCGCATACGCCTCTTCCCGGCTCTTCAGCCCCGGCGCGACCGTGAAGCTCTGCGCCATCCCACGCAGCCAGATCGCCTCGCGCTCCACCTGCGCGCCCTTGTCCCACTCGCCCCACCGGTTCTTCACGATCTCGTCGGTCGGCACCCAGTAGGTCGAGATGATGTAGCAGCCGCCTTCGGCGGTATTTTCGGCAAGATAGTTTGCAAACTGCGTGCCGCTCTCCGCGTCATAGCGCAGCCACGGGCCGCTGAGCGCCGCGCCCTCGCGATACTGCTTGAGCGTAAAGCCGCTGTCGCGGTAGAAGTCCTCCATCGCCTTCACGCTGTCGTAGCTCTTGTCCACGCGCAGGGCACTGCCTGTATAATAGCCGGAGTACCAGCTGTCCTCGCCCTTCGTTTTTTTCCATACGACGGTAGAAAGATAGATGTACCAGCCGTCGCCGTCATAACGGCGCGCCTCGCAGTCGTCGCTGGTCTGCGCCACATTCTCGCGGCTGAGCTCATCGCCGTTGAAATAGACATGGATCATATAGCGCGGCACATCAAGGCCCGCATAGTCGGCGTAGAAGTCGTAGAGGTATTCGTAGGTATTCTCGTAGCCGCAGCCGTTGTACCACAAGCCGTCGTTCGCCATATGGCTGTCGAGCAGCTTGTAGACGCTCGGCTCGTCGTTTGTGCGGAGCATAGTGAGGTAGTAATAAAAGCCGTCGGAGATGTAGCCGTCGTCGGTGATGTTGTTGCCGCCAGCCCAGCTGAAGCGGTCGGGCAGCGCGCCCGCCTTGTCCTCGGGCTTGACCTCGTAGCTGAAGCTCCACAGTTCCAGCACGCCGTCCGGCGCAAGACCCACGCAGTCGCCGCGCTTTTCCAGCCCTGTTACGCGCACATCGGCCGCCGCCTCGGTGACCTCGACCGGCAGACCGTCCGTGCTGCCCTTTTCCGGGAGGATATAATAGGTGTAGCCGTTCGGCTGCTTGAGCGCGTTGATGACGGAGAGGGCGTAGGCCTCCATGCTCTCGTAGGTCGGCGCGACCTTTTCGCTCAGGCGGAACAGCCAGCGGAAGGAGTGCATTCCGTCGGGGAATTTCTCCGAGCTCTCCCAGTCGTAGCCCATGATGAGGTAAAGCGAGCCGTCCTTTTGCTGAAGAAGGTAGATTTCCTCCGGCCACGAGGGCTCCTCCGCCGCCGTGCAGTGCCACGCCCTCGCGTTTTCGCGGCGCAGCGACGCGGCCTGCGAGCTCCCGCTCTCCCAGCCGAGCCGCTCGTCGAGGAAGCGCTCGTCGAAATTCTCCTTCGTGAGTGTGTAGACCTCCAGTGCGCCGTAGGCGCTCTCCGCGTTCGCGCCGTCGTTGCTGAGGTCAACGACCGTAAGGCTCTCGCCGTTCGCTGCGATGCGGAAGTAGGGCGCGGTGTCGGTCGTCAGGGCAAAGCTGTATACAGACGGCTGATACACGATCTCCGCCACCTCGTAGTTCTTGCCGAAGGGCTCGGGCAGCGCAGCCTGCTTGCCGGTGAAGGTGCAGGCGACCGAAAGCCCCGCGATGAGCAGCACGGCGACCGCCGTATACGCCGCCGTTTTCGGCTTCTTCACCAACAGGGAGATGCGCTCTTTGAGACCCTTGCCGCTGTCGGTCATCATCGTGGCGGTGACGAGCAGCGCGGGACGCTTTTCGCAAGTCATGCGAACGAGCGTGCGGCCGTAGGCGGCGCGCTCGTTCTCGCCGAGGCGGCGGACCGTCGATTCGTCGCAGGCCATCTCCGCGTCGCGTCGGGAAAGCTCCGCCGCCCACCACACGAGCGGGTTGTACCAGTGCAGCGCCAGACACACGCCGCGCAGCACCGCCCAAAGGCTGTCGCCGTGGCGGTAGTGCGTCTGCTCATGCGCGAGCGAGTAGCGCAGCGTGTCCGCATCGGCAAGCGTGTCGGGTGTAACATAGATGCACGGGCGCAGCAGGCCGAAGAGACAGGGCGTCTCCGTCGCGCCGCTCTCGTAGACCGGCAGGGCCGCGCCGGCGTCGTCCACGCTGCGGCGCGAGCGGCGCAGCCGTCTGCCAAAGCGCAGATTTGCGAGCAGGAACGCCGCGCCCACGAGCCCCACGCCGATAAGCCACACCGTTTTGATGAGCTGCGCCCAGTCGGTCTTTTCGACCGTCGGCACGGTGGTCGTGACGGTGATATTCTGCACAAGGTCCGGCGGGATCGGCTCATTCATGCTCTGCGCCGGCACGCCGACCGTTCCTGTCGCAGCAGGTGTATTGGTGTTTTCCTTTACAGTAGTTGAGGGCATGACCGCGCTCTGCTGCGCAGTCGGCACGCGCTCGGGCACTGCGTTCATCACGCTCAGTCCGCTCGCGCCGAAGCTCATCGGCACGAGCAGGCGCACGAGCACCAGCAGCCACAGCGCATACTGCATCCGAAGGCTGATCTTCCCGCGCAGCAGATAGCGCAGGGCGATGACCGTTACGATCAAAACGGCGGACGAAATGCTCCACTGCATCATTTTGCTCCCTCCTCCATCTGCCGCAGCAGCTCATAAAGCTCGTCGATCTCTTCTTTGGAGATGGCCTTTTTCTGTGTCATGGCGCTGACCATCATGGAAAGACTCCCTTGGTAGACGCGGTCTAAAAAGGTCTCCGTTTCGGCAAGCGCCGCGTCCTCGCGGCGCACCGCGGGAGAAAAGGTGTTCTTCACGCCCTCCGTATCACAGGTCACAGCGCCCTTGGCGACCATGCGGCGCAGCAGCGTGAGCGTGGTGCTGCGGCTCCAGCCGACGGACTTTTCCATCTGCTCGGTCAGCTCACGCCCGGTCTGCGGCGCCTGCTCCCACAGACTCTCCATGATGTTCCACTCGGCCGGGGCAAGGTCAAATCGCTCCATTCTGCCATCCTCCTTTTTCGCTGTTTGGTTACTCTTGTAAACACAATATAGCATAGCTGATTACACTTGTCAACAATTTGTTTGAGAAAAGAGCCATGCGGCGTTTGCCGCATGGCTCTCTCCCCTGTTTTCTTATTCCTTCACATAGCTGACGTGCAGCAGCTCGTGGCAGCATTCTTCGCCGTAGTTCTGCATCATCTGCGTGACGATGGGGTTGCGCTCCGCACGCTTGAACATCGCCTGATTGTCCGCCGCGTGCAGGCCGTCGCCGCGCTGCTCCTTGATCTTTCGCAGGCCGTGGGGCTGTCCCGCTCCGCCGACGCAGCCGCCCTGACAGGTCATGACCTCGATGAGGTGGTAGAACTTCTTCCCCTCGTCGATCTCCTTCAAGAGCTTTCTCGCGTTGGCAAGGCCGTTGACCACAGCGAGCTTGAGCTCGGTGTCGCCGATGGTGACGCTCGTTTCCTTGATCGGCGCATCGCCGCGCAGACCGAGGATACTGATCGCGCGCAGGGCGTTCTTACTCTTGTCGGGCAGGCAGTGACGCACGACCGCCTCGGCGACACCGCCGGTGGTGCCGTAGATCACCGCCGCGCCGGAGCCGAGACCGAAGGGCAGGTCGGGCGACTCCAGCTCCAGCTCGCCGAGCTGGATGCCGGTCTCCTCGATCATCTCGATAACCTCATGCGTGGTGAGTACGAGGTCGACATCGGGGCGTCCGTCGTGGGTGAACTCAGGGCGCGCGGCCTCCATCTTCTTCGCCGTGCAAGGCATGATGGCGATGTGGTAGGTCGTGCGGCCGTCGGCGGCATCCTTTTTCGCGTACTTGTCGCGCAGGATCGCGCCGAACATCTCCATCGGCGACTTGCAGGTGGAGATATTTTTGAGGTACTTCGGGTTCTCATTCTCGAGGTACTTCACCCATGCGGGGCAGCAGGAGGTGAACATCGGGAATGGGCCGCCGTTCTTCAGCCGCTCAAGGAACTCCTCAGACTCGGCGATGGTGGTGAAGTCCGCACCGAAGGTGGTGTCGTAGATCTCGTCCACGCCCATAAGCTTGAGCGCCGTGACAAGCTTATCAAGCGTGTTGACGCCAGCGGGAATGCCGAATGCCTCGCCGACCGCCACGCGCACGGCGGGCGCGATCTGCACGACCACACGCTTTTGCGGATCGTGGATGGCGCGCCACGCGTCGCCGATCTGGTTGCGCACCGTGATCGCGCCGGTGGTGCAGACCGCCGCGCACTGGCCGCAGCTCACGCACTTCGTCTCGGCCAGCTTGCGGTCGAAGGCGGGCATGACCTGTAAATTGCTGCCGCGGTAGGCAAAGTTCAGGATGCCCATGCCCTGCATCTCCTCGCACACGCGCACACAGTCGCCGCAGAGGATGCACTTGTTCGGGTCGCGCAGCACCGCGGGCGAGGTGTTGTCGATCTCATAGCGCTCGCGCGTATCCGGGAAGCGGATGCGGCGCACGCCGAACTGCTGCGCCAGCTCCTGCAGGCGGCAGTGGCCGCTCTTCTCGCAGGTGGTGCAGTTGCAGTCGTGGGAGGCGAGCAGCAGCTCAAGGATCACGCGGCGGTGCTTGAGCAGGCGCGCGCTGTTCGTGCGCAGGTGCAGGCCGTCGCGCGGCTCCATGGAGCAGCTCGCGTCGATCTTGCCGGTCTTTTCGTCCTCGACCACGCACATACGGCACGCGCCGTAGACAGACAGATCGGAATAGTAGCAGAAGGTCGGCATCTCAATTCCGGCCTTGCGAATAACGGACAGGACATTCTTTTCCCCGTCGAAGGGCACGCGCTGGCCGTCGATAAACATAACTCCCTTTGCCATCGCTTAACCCTCCTCTTCAATGGCGTCGATCGCGCCGAACGGGCACGCGCCCCAGCACGCGCCGCAGTGGATACACAGCGTCGTATCAATGGTGTGCGGCATACGGATCTCACCGGAAATGGCGTTCATCGGGCAGTTGCGCTTGCACTTGCCGCAGCCCTTGCACAGCTCGGCATTGATCTCCAGGTGGCGCTTGCGGCCGTTGCAGATCGGGCAGTGATGATCGACCACATGGTGCAGATAATCCTCGCGGAAGTGGCGCAGCGTGCTCTGCACGGGCTTGCAGGCGCTTTGGCCGAGGCCGCACAGGGCTGTTTCGGTGATGGTCTTGGAAAGCTCCTCGAGCATGTCCAGATCCTCCAGCGTGCCCTCGTTGGCGATGATGCGGTCGAGGATCTCGAGCATACGCTTCGTGCCCTCGCGGCACGGTACGCACTTGCCGCAGGACTCGTTCTGCGTGAAGTGCATGAAGAAGCGGGCGGTCTCGACCATGCAGGTGTCCTCGTCCATGACGACGAGGCCGCCGGAGCCGATCATCGCGCCGATGCTCTTGAGTGAATCGAAGTCGAGCGGCAGGTCGAGGTGCTCGTCGCTCGCGGTGGTCGCGCCGCCGCTCGGGCCGCCGATCTGCACAGCCTTGAACTTCTTGCCGTTCTTGATGCCGCCGCCGATGTCAAACACGACCTCGCGGATGGTGGTGCCCATGGGAACCTCGATCAAGCCTGTGTTGTTGACATTGCCGGTGAGGGCAAAGGCCTTCGTGCCGGGGCTCTTCTCCGTGCCGATGCCGCGATACCACTCCACGCCGTTTTTGATGATGAGCGGCACATTGGCAAAGGTCTCAACGTTGTTGAGCACCGTCGGCTCCGCCCAAAGGCCGTGCTCAATGGTGCGCGGAGGCTTGACGCGCGGCATACCGCGGTTGCCCTCGATGGAGGCGGTCAGGGCGCTGCCCTCGCCGCAGACAAATGCGCCCGCGCCCTTGTTGACATGGATGCGGAAGCTGAAATCGCTGCCTAAAATATTGTCGCCGAGCAGCCCCAGCTCCTCCGCCTTGGCAATGGCTGACTTCAGGCGGTTGACGGCCAGCGGATACTCCGCGCGGACATAGATATAGCCCTCGTCACTGCCGACGGCGCAGCCCGCGATCATCATGCCCTCGAGCACGCTGTGGGGGTTGCCCTCCATCACGCTGCGGTCCATGAACGCGCCGGGGTCGCCCTCGTCGCCGTTGCAGACGATGTACTTCTTTTTGCTCGTCTGCTTGCGCGCGCCGTCCCACTTGCGGCCTGCGGGGAAGCCGCCGCCGCCGCGGCCGCGCAGGCCGGAGTCGAGGATATCCTTGCAGATCTCCTCGTCGGTCATCTCAAAGAGAGCCTTTTCAAAGGCGGAGTAGCCGCCCTTGGCAATGTACTCTTCAATGTCCTCGGCATCGCTCGTGCCGCAATTCTCCAGCACAACGCGATGCTGCTTTTTGTAGAACGGAATATCCTCCTGACGCGGATAGGCCACGCCGTCGAGGTGATAGGTCAGGCGGTCGATGATCTCGCCGCCGAGCACGGTCTTTTCCAGAATTTCGTGGCAGTCCTCAGGCTTGACATGAATGTACATCACGCCCAGCGGCTCGATGTGGACCAGCGGGCCCATCTCGCAAAAGCCGTGGCAGCCGCTCATCTTGACATGCAGGCTCTTCTCCTCGTCGGTGTCATGCTTGAGGCCGACATAGACCTTCAGCCCGCGCGCCTCGCACTCGGCCTTGAAATTGTCGTAAATTTTCATCGCACCGCCGGCGATGCAGCCGGTGCCGGCGCAGATCAGAATGGCGGGAGACTCCTTGCTCCGGGCAAGGTCATGCTCCGCCTTCGCGCGCAGGGTGCGGAAATCCTCTCTTGTCAGCTTGCTCATTCCTGCGCCTCCTTCTTGCGGATGTCCTCGAGCAGCGCGAGCGCCGTTTCGGGGTCCATCTTCGCGTGGACCTCACCGTCAACGGTCATGACCGGCGCGAGGCCGCAGGCACCGAGACAGGCGACTGTTTCAAGTGTGAACATCCCGTCGTCCGAGGTCTTTTTCTTGCCGTGCAGGCCGAGGTACTCATAAATGGCGTCGTAGATCGGGCCGGACTTGCGCACATGGCAGGCCGTACCGGCGCAGACCTTGATGATGTGCTTTCCCTTAGCCTCGAGCGAGAAATTCTCGTAGAAGGTCGCCACACTGTAAACCTTGGAAACGCTCAAGCCGAGGGTATCGGCGATGAGCGTGAGGTTTTCTTCGCTCAGGTAGTTGTACTCCGCCTGAACATCCTGCAAAATGGCGATCAGGTTGGCGCCATCGTTCCCATATCCGGCAAGGATCTCCAGCACCCTTTCTTTGCTTGCGTTCATTTTCTTCCTCCATTGCATGGCTCTGCCATGTCGTTCTGCCGGCATTATACCGTAGGAAAACCATTTCTTTCAATCCATTTCTCTGAATTTCTTTATTGATTATTTAAATAGATGTGCCTTCTTTACGCTTTTTTTATAGCTTCTGCCGATTGTTCTCCTGTTCTTTTTATGATATGGTATGTTTCATACACCTATCCGCCGGCTGCGGGACAGCCCGCAGCCGCAAAAGGAGAAAAGGAGAAAAGGAGAAAAGAAAATGAAACAGAAACTAAGTCATCGCGAGTACATCTATGTTGCCAGCATGCTCTTCGGTATGTTCTTCGGCGCCGGTAACCTCATTTTCCCCGTACACATGGGGCAGATGGCCGGCAGCAACATTTGGCCCGCGATTATTGGTTTCTGTGTAACCGGCGTAGGATTGCCGCTGCTCGGTGTGGCGGCGCTCGGCATCAGCCGCTCGAACGGCCTTTTTGAGCTGGGCAGCCGCGTGAGCCGCCCCTATTCGATGTTCTTCACCTGCCTACTGTACCTGACCATCGGGCCGTTTTTCGCCATCCCCCGCTGCGCGACGACCTCGTTTACCGTCGGCCTTGAGCAGGTGCTGCCGCAGGACGGAAACATGAAGCTCTATCTGCTCATCTTCTCCCTTGTGTTCTTCGCCTTCGCGCTGTTCTTCTCGCTCAAACCCGGCAATATCCTCGTCTGGGTCGGCAAGGTGCTCAATCCCTCCTTCTTGGTCTTCCTCGGCATCCTCGTCGTGGTGGCGATGCTCGATCCCGGCGCTGCCGTCAGCGCGGTCGCGCCGGAGGGCGCTTATGTTTCCCAGCCCTTCTTCACCGGCTTTTTGGAGGGCTACAACACGATGGACGCGCTGGCGAGCCTCGCCTTCGGCATCGTGGTGGTGCAGGTCATCCGCGATCTCGGCGTGAACGAGCCGGACGCCGTGGCGGGCAGCACCGTCCGCGCAGGCATTTTCAGCTGCCTGCTGATGGCGCTCATCTATGTCGCCGTCACCATGGTCGGCGTGCAGAGCCGCGGCCTTTTTGAGACCTCGGAGAATGGCGGCATCGCCCTCGCACAGATCGCACAGCACTACCTCGGCGGCGCGGGGCTGTTCATTCTTGCCGCCACCGTGACGCTCGCCTGCCTCAAGACCTCCGTCGGCCTTATCACGAGCTGCGCGGAGACCTTCACCGGTCTCTTCCCCAAGGGCCCCACCTACCGCGTGTGGGCAGTCGTTTTCAGCCTCGTTTCGCTGCTCTTCGCCAACTTCGGTCTCAGCTCCATCATCGGCTACTCTGTCCCCGTGCTGATGTTCCTCTATCCCCTCGCCATCACGCTGATCCTGCTGTCCCTCTTCGGTCGGTTCTTCCAGTATGACCGCGCGGTCTTTGTCTGGACGACCACGCTGACGCTCATCGCCGCGCTCTATGACTTTGCCGCCGCGCTGCCCGCGTCGCTGCGCGCCGCCTGCCATTTGGACGGCATCCTCGCAGTGCTGAAGGAGACACTGCCCCTGGCCAAGCTGGGGCTGTTCTGGGTGCTTCCCGCGCTGCTGGGCCTCGTGATCGGCCTTGCAGTCCACTTCACCCGCGGCTCAAAGGCCGCCTAAGCGCATTGCAAAGCGCCCGCCTCAGTAATGAGGCGGGCGCTGCTTTTTTATATTTGGCTGCGATGTCCGTTTTTTCAGGCTAACCGTTCTATTGCCCGACTTGCTGCCAAAAGGAGCCGATGATCTCCGCAAGCACCTTCGGGTTGTCGGCATTGACCTCGTGCGCTGCGCCGCGAACAATTTGAAACGAGCTGCCTTTTATCTCCTCGCACAGCATTTTCGCATCTTTTTTATTCTGACGGTCCTTTGCGCCGCACAGCAGCAAAACCTTACACCGTATCGTCTCCAGCCCACTCGCAAGCTCTAAATGACGCATGGAATGGACAAGAGAGATCAATTCTTTTTTCCCGATCCCCATTTTCTCAAAGCTCTCGGACGGCATAAGACGAAATACCGCGCTCTGAATCGCAAAGAGAAAGCGGGGAATCCGGTAGGGTACGCCGATGAGGATCATGCTGTGTACCCGATCGGGAAACCTTTTGGCGTAATCCAGCGCCAGTATTCCGCCAAGAGAAAGCCCGCATAAATTCAGCCGTCCGTCAAATGCGTTGCAGTAATCGGTAAACCCTTGGAGCAGCGCGGCATAGTCTGCCTCGTTCGCCCTTACCATCGCATATAAATTTGGCGCCTCGGCTTCTATGCAGTCTCTCTCCAATTCTGTCCGGCACAGACTCCAGCCAGTCTCGTTCTGCCCCAAGCCATGGACCAGGATATTCGTTGTTCTCATTCGCTATCAAGCCCCTTTGTTCACCGTTAGGCACGGGGCGGCTCCTGCTCCTGCTGCGCCATGCGTTTCTTCTCCGGCAGCTGCGAGAAAATGACCGCCGTGAGCATCAGCGCACAACCGAAATACTCTCTGCCGCTCATGCGCTCATGCAGAATGAGCGCTCCGCAGACCACGGCAAAGAAGGCTTCGAGACTCAAAAGCAGTGACACGACCGTCGGGTCGCCGTCCTTCTGGGCGAGAATTTGCAGCGTATAGCCCATTGCGCCGGAGATCACGCCGACGTAGAGGATATAAAGCCAGCATTCCGCAACCACAGCGAAGTCCACCGTCTCAAAGCTGAAGGCACAAGCCGCGGAAACGACCGCCATCACAGTGAACTGTACGCAGGAGAGCGCCACGCCATCCACCTTCTGTATAAAGTGATCGACAACAAGGATGTGTCCCGTGAATGCAAAGGCGCAGAGAAAGACGAGAAAGTCGCCGCGGCCGAAATGCATTGCTCCATCGCCGCCCTTAAAGCATAGAAAGTAGAGACCTGCGACGGCGATGGCCACACAGAGGATCATGCGGCGGCTCACCTTTTTTCCGAGAAAAATGCCGGCAAGCGGCACGAGCACGATATAGAGCGTTGTGATAAAGCCGGCCTTTCCCGCGCTTGTCTCCGCAATGCCAAACTGCTGAAGGTTCGTGCCGAGCGTGATGAATGCGCCGCAGATAAGGCCGCCTTTAAGCAGATCTTTCCACTGCTGCGCGGTGTACTTCGGTTCGTGCTTCATGCGCCGCGCGACCATCCATATAAGAAATAGCGCCACAGCCGCCGGCAACGCGCGCGCGGCGGAAAAGGTGAATCCACCCAGCTTATCCGCGCCGAGGCTCTGCGCCACGAAGGAGCTGCCCCAGATAAATGCCGTGATGAGCGGCAGAACGATCTGCTTGACATTTCTTTTTTCCATAGTACTTGCCCGCCTGTTAAAAAAATGGTAGAATACTCTCGTATTCCGTAGCAATGTTGACTATCCTAACAAACTTCAAGGGGTTTGACAAGCCCCTTGCAAAAATATTTTCACAGGAGCTTTTCCCATGTATCTCTTCGATTTAGACGGTACGCTCATCGACTCCAACGGCATCTGGGCAGAGGTGGACAAGACCTTCCTCGCCCACCGCGGCTTCCCCTACACAAAGGAATATTATGAGGGCGTGGCGCATACGATCTTCCCCCTCGCCGCCGTGTTCACAAGGGAATACTGCCGACTCTCCGAAAGCCCGGAGGAGATCATGGCGGAGTGGATGGAGCTGGCGAAGGACAACTATGCCCATGTCGCGCTCAAGCCCCATGTGCGCGAGTACCTTGAAGTCCTCCGCGCAAGGGGCGAGCGCATGGCGATCTTCACGAGCTGCGTTCCCGCGCACTGCAGGACAGCCCTCGCCGTGCATGATCTTGGCCAATACTTCGATCGCGTTGTTTTCGCACAGGAGCTTGGCATGGACAAGAGCGACCCCGCCATTTTTGAAAGGGCGACCGCGCTGCTCGGTGTGAAGCCGAACGAGTGCATTTTCTTCGATGACTCCGTGAAGTCCTGCCGCAGTGCGAAGGCAGGCGGCATGACCGTCATCGGCGTGTACGATCCGTTTTTCGATGGCACGAAGGACGAGATGCCACTCGTCTGCGACCGATTCATCCATGATTTCGGAGAAATGCTGTAAAGGGAACTACATATACAGTACAAGGAGAAGCGCAGAGGTCATTGACCTCTGCGCTTCTCCTGTTCCCTTCTCTGCTTTCGGGCAAACCGCTGCGGCGGCACCGCTTGTTACTTCTTTGTCATGTGGATGCCGGCGGTCTTGAGCATGAGCTTCTTCGTGCCGACCTGCTCGAACGCGACCTCAATGAGCGCGTCGCCGCCCATCGGCGCGACCGAGAGCACCATGCCGTCGCCAAAGGTCTTATGGTTGACCTGATCGCCCGCCGCAAGCTGTAAAGCCGTTTTGCTTGCAGTCGGCTTTGCTGCGGCGCTCGGTGCGCTTTTCGGGTGCGTCGGGCGCGTGACCGTGCCGGAAAAGCCGGTCGTCACCGCGCTGCGTCCGCCATATCCGCCGCCGAAGCCCGAGCTTCTGCCGAAGCTGCCGTAGCCGTCGGCGTAATCCTCATCAAAGCGGCTGCGCGGCTCCGCCGAGGGCTTCGAGAGCCAGTTCATATTTTCTTCTGGGATCTCATTCAAAAAACGCGAGGGCGCATTCGGCGTCGTGCGTCCGAAGAGCATACGCTGTTTCGCGTTCGTGAGCGTCAGCTTTTCCTTCGCGCGCGTCATGGCAACATAGCACAGCCGCCGCTCCTCCTCCAGCTCCTCTTCGTCGCCGAGCGCACGATTGCCGGGGAAGATCCCCTCCTCCATGCCGACGACATAGACGCAGGGAAATTCCAGCCCCTTCGCGCTGTGCATCGTCATGAGCGTCACGCAGTTTTCGCTCGATGCGCTGTCGAGGTCGGTGTAGAGCGCGATCTCATTGAGGAAGCCCGCGAGCGTGGCATCCTCCGGCTCATTCTCCAAAAAGGCGTAAATGTTGGATTTCAGTTCCTGCACATTCTCCAGCCGTCCGCGGCTGTCCATATCGCCCTTGTCCTCCAGCGCGCGGGTATAGCCCGTCTGCTCGCACACAAGGTCGTAGAAGTCCAGCAGGTCCATGTCCGCCGCCTTCGCGCGCAGCGCGTCGATCATGGCGGCAAATTTCTCCAGCTTCGCGGCAGCGGTCTTGAGCACTGCGTGGTCCCCCGCCGTGCGCAGCACGCTCATCATCGGCACATTCTGCTCGGCAGCGATCGTCTGTACGCGCTCAAGACTTGCATTGCCGATGCCGCGTGATGGCGTGTTGATGACGCGGCGCAGGCGCAGATCGTCCGCAGGATTGTTGATGAGCGCAAGGTAGGCCAGCATATCCTTGACCTCGGCACGCTCGAAGAACTTCATGCCGCCGACGACCTGATACGGGATGCCGTTTCGCTTGAGCGCGTATTCCAGCGCGTTCGACTGCGCGTTCATGCGATAGAGCACCGCGTTGTCGCGCCAGTTTTTGCCGCGGTTGAAGTCCGTCATCATGCCCGAGACGACGAAATTCGCCTCGTCCTGCTCGTTGAAGGTGGTCTTGACGGTCACCTTCTCGCCGCTGCCAGCGTCAGTCCATAGTGTTTTGCCCTTGCGCCCGAGGTTATTTTTGATGACCGCGTTCGCCGCGTCAAGGATATTCTGTGTCGAGCGGTAGTTCTGCTCGAGGCGGATGGTGCGCGTCCCCTTATACTCCTTTTCAAAGTTCAGAATGTTCGAGATGTCCGCACCGCGGAAGCGGTAGATGCTCTGGTCATCGTCGCCGACGACGCAGATGTTGCGGTGCCCGTCTGCAAGCAGGCGCACCAGCTCGTACTGCATTCGGTTCGTGTCCTGATACTCGTCGATGAGGATGTAGCGGAATTTGTGGCGGTAGTAGTCCCGCACCTCTGCCTCGTTTTGCAGCAGCCGCACTGTGTGAAGAATGAGGTCGTCGAAGTCCAGCGCGTTCGCCTCGCAGAGGATGCGGTCGTAGCGCGCATAAATTTTGGCGATGCGCTCGCGCTTCCAGTCTCCGCTGCCCGCCCATTTCTTCGAGAAATCCTGCGGCGAGAGCAGCTCGTCCTTTGCCTTGGAGATGACCGAGAGCACCTCGCGCGGAGAAAAAGTCTTTTCGTCCAGCTCCATCTCCTTGAGAATGTCCTTCACCACGCGCTTGCAGTCGTCGGTGTCGTAGATGGTGAAGTCGTTGGAGAAACCGAGCTTATCAATATCGCGGCGCAGAATGCGCACGCAGGCGGAGTGAAAGGTCAGCGCCCAGATGTCGCCCGCACCCGCGATGCCGAAGGCCGTAAGACGCTCGCGCAGCTCCTTCGCCGCCTTGTTGGTGAAGGTCACGGCGAGCACCTGCCACGGGGCGGGCGGCTCCACCGCGCAGAGGCAGCGCATACGGTGGCGCTCGTCCGCAGACGGCTGAGCAGGATAGCCTTCAAGGAAGGCGAGGTCTTCCTCCGTCGCGCCTGAAAGGACCTCTTCGCAGTCGCTCCCGCGGCCATAGGTCAAAAGATTGGCGATGCGGTTTATGAGCACGGTCGTCTTGCCGCTGCCCGCGCCCGCGAGCAGCAGCAGCGGTCCCTCGGTCGTCAGCACGCCGCGGCGCTGCTCAGGATTCAGCCTTGCAAAATCCCGCGCGATGCACGCGCGGCGTGCGGCACAGTAGCGGGAGGAAAAGTCATTCATGCGTTCCACCTGTTTTCTTAAATTTCTCCTTGATTTTACCGCATCTCCCCTGTTCGGTCAACCTGTTTTCCGCAAATTCGTGAAAAAAGTAAAAAATTTGTTCGATTTTCTATTGACAAGCACATCCGTTCGATTTATAATGCAAATCGAACAAGAGTTTTATAACATCAGGGGGGTTCAAAATGGCTGCTTCCACCACGATCTTTGTGCTGCTCGGCATCACCGCTGCCACTGTGAATTTGATGAAGGTCATTCTCTACTTCGACCAGCCGCATCCGAGGGCCCGCCGCACACGCGCGCATTGACGGAAGATGGAGCTTTTAGACAAGCTCGCGATTTTGGCGGATGCTGCAAAGTATGACGCGGCCTGCACCTCCAGCGGTGCGAAACGCGGATTTCAGTCCGGCAAGATCGGCTGCACCTCATCAGGTGTCATGGGCTGCTGCCATAGCTTCTCCGCCGACGGGCGCTGCATCACGCTGCTCAAGGTGCTGATGACGAACCGCTGCGTTTACGACTGCAAATATTGCGTCAACCGCCGCGCGAACGATACGCGCCGCGCGATGTTTTCGCCCGAGGAGCTGGCCGAGCTGACCATTCAATTTTATCGGCGCAATTATATCGAGGGGCTGTTCCTCTCCTCCGGTGTGCTGCGCTCGCCGGACTACACGACTGAGCTGATGATCCGTGCGCTGTCGATTCTGCGCAACGAGTATCGTTTCAACGGCTATATCCACGCCAAGGCCATCCCCGGTGCCTCGCCGGAGCTGGTCGAGCGGCTCGGAATGCTCGCCGACCGCCTGAGCGTCAACATCGAGCTGCCGAGCGAGGCATCGCTGCGCGCCCTTGCGCCGAACAAAACGAAGGACGCTGTGCTGCGCCCCATGCGCTTTATCGCCGAGCGCGGGCAGGAGAACCGACGCGAGCTGGTGAAGTATCGTCACGCGCCGCGCTTTGCTCCCGCCGGACAGAGCACGCAGATGATTGTCGGCGCGACCAAAGAGAGCGACCGTCACATCCTGACGCTGACGCAGTCGCTCTATGATACCTACCATCTCAAGCGTGTTTTCTACTCGGCCTATGTGCCGGTGGTGGAGAATACGCTGCTGCCGTCTTTGGACACCAAGCCGCCGCTGCTGCGTGAGCATCGGCTCTATCAGGCCGACTGGCTGCTGCGTTTCTACGGTTTCCGCGCCGACGAGCTGCTTGACGAGAGCCAGCCGGACTTCGATCCCCTGCTCGACCCCAAGTGCTGCTGGGCACTGCGCCATCCCGACTTCTTCCCCGTCGAGGTCAACCGCGCCGACTATGAGGCGCTGCTGCGCGTTCCCGGCATCGGCGTTGTGAGCGCAAAGCGACTCCTCGTTGCGCGCCGCGCCGGCGCACTGCGTGCGGAAGATCTCAAAAAGCTCGGCGTCGTGATGAAGCGGGCGCAGTATTTTCTCACCTGCTCCGGCCAAAGCGCAGCGCCGCTGCGGCTCTCGCTCGAGGGCGTCCGGCGCAATCTGACCACAGTAGAGCGCAGCTCGCTCCCCGCCGAATCACTTGACCAGCTTTCGCTCTTTGAGTCTGCATAGCACAAAAGGAGATTTCTATGGTATGGCGCGAGGTCGTTTACGAATATGACGGCAGCTTTGAGGGACTTCTTTGCTGCATCTACGAAAGCTACACGCAAAAAGAGCTCCCCGCCGCATTCTTTCTCGACGGAGAGCCGGAGCCATGTTTATATGAGGTGCGCACCGTTGTGACAGACGCCGCGCACGCGCGGTGCGTCTATCAAAGCTTCCGCCGCTTTTCGCCGGAGGTCGGTCCCCTCCTGCGACGCGCCCATCTGACCTGCCTGCCGGACAGGGAAATGGCCATCTATCGCTTTGCTGCCAAGCTCTACTGCGAGGGCGAGCCGCTGCTGCGGCGGCTTGCCGACGAGACCTACCATCCGCTGCTCAGGGCGGTGCGTCAGCTCGGCGGCGAGGTCGAGCAATATCGCGGCTTTATCCGTTTTTCCGACATCGACGGCGTACTCGCCGCTGAGATTGAGCCGAAAAACCGCGTTCTGCCGCTCCTGCGCGCTCATTTCTGCCAGCGCTGCCACGATGAGACCTTTTTCCTCTATGACCGCACGCACCGCGAGGCGCTGCTCTACGCCAACGGCCGCTCTGCCATCGTGCCGCTGGAGGATTTCATCATGTCTTCGCCCAACGAAACGGAAATGCAATACCGCCGGCTTTGGCGCTGCTTTTACGACACCATCGCCATTCGGGAGCGGGAAAATCCCAAGCTGCGCATGAGCCACATGCCCAAGCGCTATTGGCCGCTGCTGACGGAGTTTCAGTCTGAGCCGGACACTATGACTCCGTCGCCATCGCAGCACGCAGCTTTTGCAGTGCCCGACGCTCCAGCCGCGACACCTGCACCTGCGATACGCCCAGCACCCGCGCCGCCTGCTCCTGCGTCAGCGCCTTGAAAAAACGCAGCAGAATGGTCATGCGTTCCTTCTCCGGCAGCGCATCGACCGCCGTGCGCAGGGTAAGTCGCTCGATCATACCTTCCTCCGGGCTCTCCGTTCCGAGGAGCGTTTCAAGCGTCGCGCCGTCGCCCAGCTCCTGCTGGAAGGACTCCGGTGCGGCAGAGGCGAGGTCGGCGTCCGCGATCTCCTCGACGCTCAATCCGGTCTCCTCCGCGAGCTCGGAGAGCACCGGCTCGCGCCCAAGCTGCACGCGCAGCCTTTCCCGCGCGCCATAGATGCTCTGTGACCGCTCGCGCAAAGTCCGGCTGACCTTCACCGCGCCGTCATCGCGCAGAAAGCGTCGGATCTCGCCCGCGATCTTCGGCACAGCGTAGGTGGAGAACTGTGTTCCATATGTAAGGTCAAATCCCTTAACAGCCTTTAGAAATCCAATGCATCCAAGCTGATAAAGGTCATCTGTGTCCACGCCGCGCCCGTTGTAACGGCGCACGACGCTCCAAATGAGGCCGTTGTTTTCGCGCAGCATCCGCTCGCCGGCGACCTCGTCGCCGCTTTGCGCCGCCTCCAGCAGGGCAAAGGTTTCCGCTGTGCTCATATGTGGTTCATGCGCTGTGCGATTTTCTTTCGCATGATCACGACCGTCCCCTTGTCCGGGCGGGATCGGACGCGAAGCGTGTCCATAAAGCTCTCCATGATGGTGAAACCCATGCCGCTGCGCTCCTCGCCGCCGGTCGTAAAGAGTGGCTCGCGCGCCTTCTCCACATCCGCAATGCCGCGCCCCCAGTCATGCACCGCGATCTCCAGTACGCCGCCGTCGAGCAGGCGCACGCGCACGACGATCTTTCCAAGCGTGTCGGGATAGGCGTGGACGATGGCGTTCGTCACCGCCTCGCTCACTGCCGTTTTGATGTCGCCGAGCTCATCGAGCGTCGGATCGAGCTGCGACGCGAAGGCCGCGACCGCGCTGCGGGCAAAGCCCTCGTTCGCGCTGCGGCTGAGAAATTCCAGCTTTATGTAGTTGCTGCTTTTTTTCATGGTCTTCCTCCTTATTGTATCGTGACGAGGCGCGGCACGCCTGCCGCGTCGAACACCTTTTTTGCCTGTGCCGGTACACCGGTGACGATCAAATTACCGCTGAGCGCCGCCATGCGCCGATGCGCGCGCAGCACCACAGCAATGCCGGACGAGTCCATGAAGGACACGCCGGACAGGTCCAGTGTCATGCTCAGCGGCAGCGCCGCGTCCAGCGCGTGGTCGATCTGCTGCATCGCGCCATGCGCACCGTGGTGATCCAGCTCACCGCTGATTTTTAGTATCAGCTCTCTTCCATTTGTTCTTGTCAGAACCTCCATATCCCGACCTCCTCATGCTCGTTCTGCACCTCTGTGCTTTCCCAAGTATAGCCTGTCCGCCGCGCTCTTTTTGTCGAAGGGAGGCTCCATTTCCGTTTCTTTTTTCCCATCCTGTCATTTTTCGTTTGCACTTTTTCCACCGGCATTGTATGATAGGAGCAGAAAAAGAGCCGGAGCATCGGCTTGCAGCAAGGAGGCAGCGTTATGCGCAGAAGCGACCGCGAGATCACCGACAGCAGCGAGATCCTCTCCATCATCAACGATTGTAAAGTTATTCGGCTTGCTATGCTTGACGAACAGGGCCTTCCCTACATTGTTCCGCTCAATTTCGGCTGCCGCTTTGAGGGCGGTGCGTTCACCTTTTACTGCCACAGCGCAAAGGAGGGGCGCAAGATAGATCTGCTGCAGCGCGATCCGCGCGTCGCCTTTGAGCTGGATTGCCGCGGCGAGCTGGAGACCGCCGACCGCGCCTGCGGGTACGGCTATTACTACGCCTCGATCACCGGAAGCGGCACGGCAGAATTCCTTGAGGGCGAGGAAAAGCTTGACGGCCTCTCCGCACTCATGCGCCACATGGCGGGGCGCGAGGACCGCTTCACCGAAGAGCAGGCGCGCGGGGTCGCCGTGCTTGCCATTCGCGTGAGGTCGCTGTCTGCAAAGGCGAAAAAGCATTGAAAAAGCGCAGGGCATCGCCCTGCGCTTTTGATTTTTTATGGCCGTATTCAATTTTCCGCCCGTGCGGGGTCAGTTCTTTTGGTTCTGCGCCAGAACCTCCCAGTAGTCCTTGTAGTTGGCCTGCAAAAGCTCCGGCGTGTTGAGTCCGTAAGGGCATTTCGACATACAGTGTCCGCAGTGCATACACTGCTCGATCCGGTGCATCTTCGCCTGCCATTCCTCTGTGAGCCACTCCTGTGTCGGCGCGCGGCGCAGCATCAGCGACATCCGTGCGCAGTTGTTGATCTCGATGCCTGCGGGGCAGGGCATACAGTAGCCGCAGCCGCGGCAAAATTCGCCGCAAAGCTCCTTACGGTCGCGCTCGATCGTTGCGCGGCGCTCCCCGGTCAGCTCTGCACCCTCGCGGACGCACTGCAAAAACTGCTCCAGTTCGCTCTCGCGCTGTACGCCCCAGATGGGCACCACATTCTCCTGTGTCTCCATCCATGCCGCTGCGGTCAGGCCGTCGCGAATCAGACCGCCCGCCATGCCCTTCATGGCGATGAAGCCCATGCCCCTCTCGCGGCACTTGCGCACCAGCTCCTGCTCCTGCTCGCCTGCAAGGTAACTGAAGGGGAATTGCAGCGAGGCGTACAGCCCGGAGTCGATCGCCTCGTGCGCCACTGCAAGGCGGTGGTTCGTGATGGAAATGTGGCGGATCTTGCCCTGTTTTTTCGCCTCGAGCGCTGCATCATACAATCCGTCCTCCCCACCCGGCTTCGGACAGAAATCGGGATTGTGGAACTGATAGATGTCGATGTAATCGGTCTTGAGGGTGCGCAGGCTGGTCTCGAGGTCGCGCCAAAAGCCCTCGGCAGTCACCGCACCAGTCTTGGTCGCCAGCACGATCTTGTCGCGCATAGCGGAGAAGGCTGCACCGACCTTCTGCTCGCTGTCGGAGTATGCGCGGGCTGTGTCGAAAAAGTTGATACCGCCGTCGCAGGCCCTGTGCAGCAGTCTGACCGCCTCCGCCTCGCTGATGCGCTGGATGGGCAGGCAGCCGAAGCCGTTTTTCTCGATGACAAGGCCGGTGGAACCAAATTGTATCTTCTGCATAAGTGTCACCCTTTCTCTTACTTCTTCATCGCGGCTGCGGAGGCGTCCAGCTTCTCGATGAGGGCACGGAGCTTGGCCGCGTCCTCTTTCGCGCCGTTGATGACGGCCTCGGGCGCCTTGGCAAGGAAGCCCTGATTCGAGAGCTTGTTCTCGATGCCCGCGAGCTGCTTTTCCGCGTTCGCCTTTTCCTTGGCGATGCGTGCAAGCTCCTTCTCGAAGTCCACCAGCTCGGCGAGCGGCATCAGAACGCGCGCGGCGTGGGTGACGACCTCGACCGAGCCCTCCGGCGTGGGGATGTTTGCGTCGGCGAGCGTCACATCGCTTGCAGAGGCAAGGCGCTTGAAGAACGGGATGCCGCGCTCGAAGGTATCGGCGTGCGCGGTGGCGACGGTGTAGCGCACCTTCTTCGAGGGCGCGACATTCATCTCGTTGCGGCGGGCGCGGATAGCGGTGATGGCGTCGATGATGAGCCCCATCGCCTCTTCCTCCTGCGGGAAGCTGAGGTCGGCGCGATGCTCCGGCCACTTTTCGAGCATGATAAACTCGCCCTTGTCCTCCGCCGTGTGCGGCAGTGCCTGATAAATTTCCTCGGTAATAAAGGGCATGAAGGGGTGCAGCAGCTTGAGCGTTTCGATCAGCACATAGCACAGCACGTTCTGCGCGTTGACCTTGGCGCGCTCGTCGTCGCCTGTCAGACGCGCCTTGCACAGCTCGATGAACCAGTCGCAGTAGGTGTCCCAGATGAAATCGTAGACCTTCGCGGAGGCGACACCGATCTCGAAGGCGTCCATATTGTCGGTGACCTCGCGGATGAGGGTGTTGAGCTTGCTCAGCACCCACTTATCCTCCAGTTCAAGCTGCTCGGGCAGCTCAACGCGGTCGATGGTGAGGTTCATCATCACGAAGCGGCTGGCGTTCCAGATCTTGTTGGCGAAGTTGCGCATGGCCTCGCACTTTTCGACATAGAAGCGGGCATCGTTGCCGGGGGAGTTACCTGTGATGAGGTTGAAGCGCAGCGCGTCCGCGCCGTACCTCTCCGCCATCTCCAGCGGGTCGATGCCGTTGCCGAGGGACTTTGACATCTTGCGGCCCTTGTCGTCGCGGACAAGGCCGTGAATAAAGACGGTCTTGAACGGCTCCTTTTTCATCTGCTCCATACCGGAGAAGATCATACGCGCGACCCAGAAGAAGATAATATCGTAGCCCGTGACCATGACAGAGGTCGGGTACCAGTACTTGAGGTCGGCGGAATCGAGGTCGGGCCAGCCGAGCGTGGAGAAGGGCCAAAGCGCCGAGGAGAACCATGTGTCAAGCACATCCTCTTCACGGGTGAGATGGGCGCTGCCGCACTTTTCGCACTTGGTCGGGTCGGTGCGGCTGACGTTGATGTGGCCGCACTCGTCGCAGTACCATGCGGGGATCTGATGCCCCCACCAAAGCTGGCGGGAGATGCACCAGTCATGCACATTCTCCATCCAGTTGATGTAGGTCTTGGTGAAGCGCTCAGGCACAAACTTGATCGTACCGTCCTGCACGACGCGGATGGCCTCCTTCGCCAGCGGCTCCATCTTTACAAACCACTGCGCAGAGATGAGCGGCTCGACATCGTTATGGCAGCGGTAGCAGGTGCCGACATTGTGAGAGTACGGCTCGGTCTTGATGAGATAGCCCTGCTCCTCGAGGTCCTTCACGATGGCCTTGCGGCACTCATAGCGGTCCATGCCGTTATACTTGCCGCCGTTTTCGTTGATGTGCCCGTCATCCGCGATGACGCGGATGACCTCAAGGTTGTGGCGCAGACCGACCTCAAAGTCGTTGGGGTCGTGTGCGGGGGTCATCTTGACTGCGCCTGTGCCGAAGCCGATCTCGCAGTATTCGTCGCCCACGATGGGAATTTCGCGGTTCATGATGGGCAGGATACACTTCTTGCCGATGAGGTGCTTGAGCTTTTCGTCCTCGGGGTTGACCGCCACGCCGCTATCGCCCATCATCGTCTCGGGACGGGTGGTGGCGACTACGACGTCGCCGCTGCCGTCGGCGAGCGGATAGCGGATATACCAGAGACTGCCGGGCTTATCGACATACTCGACCTCCGCGTCGGAGAGCGCGGTCAGGCAGTGCGGGCACCAGTTGATGATGCGGCTGCCCTTATAGATAAGGCCCTTGTCGTAAAGCTCGCAGAAGGTCTCGCGCACGGCGCGGGAGCAGCCCTCGTCCATCGTGAAGCGGGAGCGCGACCAGTCGCAGCTCGCGCCCATCTTCTTCTGCTGCTCGACGATGCGGTTGCCGTATTTTTCCTTCCACTCCCACACGCGCTGCAAGAACTTCTCGCGGCCGAGATCGTAGCGCGTCAGGCCCTCCTTGGTGCGCAGCTCCTCCTCGACCTTGATCTGCGTGGCGATGCCCGCATGGTCGGTGCCGGGGAGCCACAGGGCCTCGTAGCCCTGCATCCGCTTGAAGCGCGTGAGAATATCCTGCAAGGTCGCGTCCATCGCATGGCCCATGTGGAGCTGTCCCGTGACATTCGGCGGCGGCATGACGATGGAAAAAGGCTTTTTATCGGGGTCCGGCGTCGCCTTGAAGCAGTTGTTGTCCATCCACATCTGATAGATGCGGCTCTCAACCTGCTGCGGCTCATACACTTTCGGCAGTTCTTTCATTGGTTTTCTCCTGTTCTTTCTCGTAAATTTCAGATTTAACGCTTGAATAGCTTATATTTTGCGGCCATGAGCTGCTTCTGGCGGCGCTCGGAGATCTCAAAGTACTCAACTGTTTTGCTGCCCTTGAGCCACTTGTCCATATAGTTGCGGAACTCGTCGACCGTGCCCTCCTTGAGCGCATCCTTTGGGAGCGCCAGATGCTGTTTGGTGCGCCCGCCGTTGCGGGTGAGATCGAAAATGCGGTCGCTCTCGGTCACGCGGTCGAGCTTTTGGAAGTCCCATTCACCCGCCTTGCCGTCCTCGTTGAAGATCTCGATCGCGTGGCTGTCCTCGGTGATCTCGATGCGCAGCACCTTTTCAAGGTCGGCATAGGTCTGATCCTTCCGCCCACGGTAGAGCATTTTGAGATAGGCCTTGGGGTTGCCGCTGGTGAAGTCCATGTAGCCCTGTTGGAACAGGATCACGCCGATCACCAGCGCCGTGACCTGTACGGCCTCGGTCACGCCCCCGCTTTGGAAGACGACGACCAGAATGCACAGCACGACCGCCGCCATGCACAGTGCGGTCGCCCTTGCCCAGTTGCGCCTGCGGTTGGCGACATGGCGCAGCAGGATCTCCTGCTCGGCGGCGAGGTCGAAGTCGCTCGCTTTGGCCTCAAATACAAACTTCATGTGTTTTCTCCTTCTTTCAGATATATTCTACGGTCTTTCCGGTCTTGGCTTCGATGAATGTGCGAAAGTCTGCGCTGTCGCCGACCACGAAGCGGTCCTCGGGCAGGATGTAGGCGTGGAGCCTGTCCACAAAGAGGAAGTAGCAGCCCCGATAGTGCATCAACCGCTCCATGGCGCTGTACGGCGCCAGCACCGTTGCCTTGTCGCTGCTCTCTGTCAGCCCCTCATCGCTGAATTTCATCGTCAGGTTTTCGACGCGGATCGCCTGCCTTCTCGCACCCCATGCGTTCAGTCGCGCTTTAAAAAAAGTCAGCGCCAGCATCCCGACGCCAAGCACCGTCCAAAACGCCTGCTCCGCACCCAAGCCCTCGGTGCAGAGTCGGAAAACGCCGGGAATCAGCAAAAAAAGCGCCACAAGCAGCCCAAACGCGCTGATAAGCCGCCCACTCCATTTACGCAGCACCTTGCCAGAGAGCTTACTCAGCGCCAGAATGTCCTTTTTCCGATAGCCGTGGTCGAAGCGCAGTACAAAATAGTCCATACATTCTCCTTTTTCACAAAAAAATACCCTGAGCAATACTGCTCAGGGCGAACATCAGTCCGTGTTACCACCTGAATTCCCGCCATACGGCGGGCACTCATGCGCTCTATAACGGGAGCTCCCGTTCCGGCCTACTCTTCCTTCGGCGCGGCCGCTCCGCGGCGACTTCACGAGACACCTCAGTAGGGCTTGCACCGACCGCCCTCTCTCTGCACTGCGTCTTCCCGCTACTGCTCCGCTTCTCAGCATTTGTACGGACACGATTTTATCATGACGCGTGCGGTTTGTCAACGCTATGAAAGGCGCAAAATCTCCTTTTTCAGCCGTGCGATAATGCGCTTTTCGAGCCGCGAGATATAGCTTTGCGAAATGCCGAGGTAGTCCGCGACCTCCTTCTGCGTCTTTTCCTCCCGCCCGCCGAGGCCGAAGCGCAGCGTGATGATCTCCCGCTCGCGCTCGGAAAGACGCGAAACGGCGGTGTTGAGGAGCTGGCGGTCCACATCCTCCTCCAAGGGGCGCAGCACCGTGTCGCCGTCCGTGCCGAGGATGTCGGAGAGCAGCAGCTCGTTGCCGTCCCAATCGGTATTGAGCGGCTCGTCAAAGCTGACCTCGGCCTTCTGATTGGCGTTTTTGCGCAGATACATCAGAATTTCATTCTCGATGCAGCGCGAGGCATAGGTGGCAAGCTTGATGTTCTTGTCGCTGCGGTAGGTGTTGATCGCCTTGATGAGACCGATGGTGCCGATGGAGATGAGGTCCTCGATGTTGATGCCTGTGTTGTCAAAGCGGCGGGCAATGTAGGCGACGAGCCGCAGGTTGTGCTCGATGAGAATTTGCCGCACCTCGAAGTCGCCCTCGTCGAGCCGCGCGAGCATCTCGGCCTCCACCTCGCGCGAAAGCGGCGGCGGGAGCGTGTCGCTGCCGCCGATGTAGAAGATCCCCGCGCGCGGCAGCAGCCCGTGCCGTGCAAGCCACGCGCAAAGCCTATCCCAAAGCCGTTTGAACCGATCCATGCGCTCCCTCCTGTTGCTCCATTCTCCATACGCCCTGAAAGCCGGCGTCGCCATAAATATCCGGTGAAACGGCGACCAGCCGCCGCCCATAGTCTCTGCCGTTCACGCGCAGGCTGTCACAGTAGAACGCGCGCAGCGTCCCGCTGCCGCCCGCCGTCGTGCAGGAAAGTGTTATGTAACCCCCATCCTCCTCCGGCAGCAGCGCGCGCAGGGCGCTTCGCCCGATGACTGGCACGCTCTCCCCCGTTGCGGGGTCGGCGAGCAGGTTCCCGCTGTCGTGCAGCAAGCGGAGCGTCACGCTCCTGCCGCCGCGCGTGAGCGTCGCAATCAGCAGCTCGCCGCCCTCATGCCGCGCTGCGCCGCGGAAAACGGTCGAGAGCAGCAGGTAGGTCGCGCCCATCGCGCCAAGCAGCACGCCCCACGGGAGCTGTGCATACACCACGCCGCGCGCAAGGCGCGCGAGCGAGCCGACACATCGTCCGAGCAGCATCACACCCCCGCCGAGGGCGCAGGCGAGCAGCAGCGTCAGCAGCCCCAGCTTGAGCGCGCGCCCCGTGCCGCAGAAGGCGAGCAGCACCATCACGACAAACGCCGCGGCAAGCAGAAATACCGAACGCGGCAGAATAAGCTGGAGCGCGGCATAGGCCGCGCCGAAGGCCGCCGCCCCGACGAGCCGCAGCCGCGGCACCGTACGCCCTGCCAGGTGCGCCGCCGAGAGCAGCAGCAGATAGTCCGCCGCGCCGTTGAGCAGCAATACGATGTCCCAGTAAACGACCATGCCGCTCCCCTCCTTCCGTGCCGCCAGCATAGCACAGCGCAGACGCGGAAAAAGGACGAAACAGGGCCGTCCGCACAAAATGTACGAACGGCCCCATGCTCCAGTTTTCTGTCATACCGTGTCGCCCTTATGTAAGGAACGGCACGATCATGCCGGCAACCAGCGAGATGATCATCACAGCTACCATAATGAGCGCCAGCACGCGCGTTTTCTTATTCATTGGTTTTCTCCTCCCGTTCGAGAATTTTCTTGATGCCCTTTTCGGCCTTGGCGCGCGGCAGCATGACCTCGTGTCCGCAGCCGGTGCATTTGAGCTTAACGTCCATGCCCACGCGCGTAATCTCAAAGATCCTCTCGCCGCAGGGGTGCGGCTTTTTCATCTCCACTCGGTCATGGAGCCTAATGTCCATCGGCATGCTTGATCGCCTCCCAGTATTTCGCCGCCGCCTGCTCGACCTTGTTGTCGCCATAGCGGTAGTAGACGGCGTTTTTGATCGCCTCGGGCAAATATTGCTGCTTCACCCAGTGGTGCGGGAACTCGTGAGGGTACTTGTAGCCCTGCTCGCGCTCGAGCCCCGTGGAGTCCGCGTGAACATTTTGCAGCTCACGCGGAATGTCACCCGTCCTGCCTGCGCGGACATCCGCCCGCGCCGCGGCGATGGCCTCATACACGCTGTTGGACTTCGGCGCGGTGGCAAGCAGCACCGCCGCCTGCGCCAGCGGCAGCTGCGCCTCGGGCAGCCCCAGCTGCATCGCGGTATCGATGCAGGCCTTCACGATGGCGACCGCCTGCGGGTAGGCCATGCCGATATCCTCGCTCGCCGAGCACAAAAGCCGACGACAGGGCGTCACAAGGTCACCCGCCTCAAGAAAGCGCGCGAGGTAGTGCAGCGCCGCATCCACATCGCTGCCGCGCAGCGACTTCATCAGCGCCGAGGCCATATCGTACATCGCGTCGCCGCCCTTATCGTAGCGCATCGCGCTGCGCTGCGCGACCTGTAAGGCGTCATCGCTTGTCAGCAAAAGCGCACCGTTCTTTGCCTCCGCCGCCTCGTAGAGCAGCTCGCAGGCGTTGATGGCCTTACGCACATCGCCGCCGCATTGGGTCGCAAGGAGCATCGGCACCCCCTCCTCCCACGAGAGCGGGAGCGGGCTGCGCTCCTTCAAGAACCCCAACGCCCGCTCGACGGCGGGGAGCAGTTCGCGCGGCTCGACCTGCTTGAATTCAAACACCGTCGAGCGCGAAAGGAGCGCGTTGTAGACATAGAAGTAGGGATTTTCCGTTGTGGAGGCGATGAGCGTGATGGAGCCATTCTCCATAAACTCCAACAGGCTCTGCTGCTGCTTTTTGTTGAAATACTGAATTTCGTCAAGGTAGAGCAGAATGCCGCCCGGCGCCATCAGCGTGCCGACGCTCGCAATGATGTCCTTCACATCCTGTAAGCTCGCGGTCGTCGCGTTGAGGCGGTAGAGCGTTTTGTTCGTTTTATTGGCGATGATGTTGGCGATGGTCGTCTTGCCCGTTCCTGATGGGCCATAGAAGATCATATTCGCGCTCGTACCTGCGTCGATCAGGCGGCGCAGCACACCGTTCGGCCCGAGCAAATGGCGCTGACCGACGACTTCATCCAAGCTCTGCGGGCGAATTTCGTCCGCAAGCGGTCTTGTGCTCATGCTCTCCCCTCCTCAGCTGCTGCGGCTGCACTTCTCCGCATCAATGGCCAGCACGACCATCAGCGCGCGCAGCGCGTCGGCGGGCTCATGCACATCGATGACATAGGTATCCGTCCAGTGAAGCAGTTCCTTGCTGATCCGCGCGATCTCGCCGCGCGAGGCGCTGGTGATGGCATAATCCCACTCCATGAACTGCCCCTCGACCTGCCAGTCGCTCCCCTCGATCGTAAAATGCGGGAAAAAGAAGGTAAATTCCTTCCTGATCGTGCCGACGAGGCGGTCATACTCGTACAGGTCAAACTTCGGCAGAAAGGTCAGCACACGCTGCTGTACCGTGCCGATGTGCTCGCCCGCCGCGTTGAGGATGTGCAGGCAATGCCCCCACGCCAATTTCCCCTCGACCGTAAAGACCGTTTCGCCGTTGTCGTCATAAATATCGTAGCTGTCGAACCACGAGAAAAAGCGCTGCTTGAACAGTAAGCGCACGCGCCTCACCTCCCGAACATTTCTTCCGTCTATCATACCACAGATTTTTCGCTTTGCCCACACTTTTTCTGTCGATTTTTCGGGAAAAGTGTGGTATGCTTTTATCAAGAATTTTATAGGAGGTCACCCCATGAAGTCTAAAGCCGCCGTCCGCCGCATCATCGAGGCGCTGAAGGTGCTCTACCCCGACGCCATGTGCTCGCTGCAATACGAAAAGGACTATGAGCTGCTCTTTGCCGTGCGGCTCTCCGCGCAGTGCACCGACGCGCGGGTGAACATGATCACGCCCGCGCTCTACACGAGGTTTCCGACGCTCGAGGCCTTTGCGAACGCCAGCTATGATGAGGTCGGCGAGGCAATCAAGTCCTGCGGCTTTTACAACACCAAGTCGAAGGATCTCGTCGAGTGCGCAAAGATATTGCTGGAAAAGTTCGGCGGCAAGGTCCCCGGCACGATGGAGGAGCTGACGAGCCTGCCCGGCATCGGCCGCAAAACGGCAAATCTCATCCTCGGCGACATCTACGGCCAGCCCGCCTATGTCTGCGACACGCACTGCATCCGCATCACGGGCAGACTGGGTCTGACCGATGGCAGCAAGGACCCGCTGAGCGTCGAAAAGCAGCTGCGTCAGGTCCTCCCGCCGGAGGAATCGAGCGACTTCTGCCACCGCATGGTGCTCTTCGGGCGCGACCGCTGCACGGCACGCAAGGCAGACTGCGAGGGCTGCCCACTCCGCGCCGACTGCGATTTCGGCAAGGCACAGGGAAAAGGGAAAAAGTGAGAAAAGCAACGCCATACGGTATTCCGTATGGCGTACTTTTTTACAGTTTTCTGCTCTTACGCAAACTAAATACCCCACCACTAAGCGCCATGAGCAAAAGCAGCAACCACCAGAAATGTCCCTGTCCGCTGAACCGAAGCAACGGGAAACAAGCCCCTGCCGCACCCAAGAGCAGCGCAAGCACCAGCAGCAAAATCCCCTCGCCCCGCCGCGCGGCCTTTTCACTGTGTGCAGCTCTGCCAACGATCAAAATACCAAAAAAGAGTACCGCCGCAAACGCTTTGATCGAACAGCTCAGGATTGTCTGCGAGGCATAGCTTTTCCATGCATCCTCGCTCATAATATGATTCCAAATAGACGAAACCTCCCAATAGTCGCTCAGACTCATCCACAGCGCCAAAAGCTGCAAAAGTCCCGCAGCCAAGAGGCACCACTTTGCCCACGGTTTTTTCCAATAGGCATAGCTCTGCGTTCCCTGCATTGCACCTTCCCCCTATCTGTCAGAGATGTTTTCATGATAGCACATTCCAGCTCAAGGCGCAAGTCGCAGGCACGTTTTGCCTTCCGCTCTCATATACTACTTTGAAGAAATCGGAACGGAGGCACGGTCATGGACCAGAAAACGGCACAGCTCATTGAAAAATTCCGCAAAAATCCTGCGCTGGCGCAAGCGCTGCTGCAATCCAGCGACGGGCAGCAGCTCTTGCAGATGCTCACGAAGGGCGACGGCGGCGCAGCGCTGGAGCAGGCGGCGCAGAATGCCGTACGGGGCAACACGAAGGAGCTTGCGGCGATGCTCTCAAGCCTGATGCAAAGCCCCGAAGGCATGGCGGTGATGAACCGCATCAACGAGAGCGCAAAAAAGTGATCGGAACGGAGGTCGGAGCGCATGAGCGAGCTGGAAGACAAACTCAATAGCCTGCTCTCCGATCCCGACGCGATGGCGCAGGTCATGCAGCTCGCGCAGAGCCTGTCGGGCGGAGCGGCAAACGGCGGCGCGGCGGCGCCCTCTCCTCCACCGCCGCAAAGCGTACCGGCAGGAAACGCCGCATCCGGCGCCGGCGATCTGAACGCCATGCTCTCACAGCTCACCGGCGGGCTGGATCCCGAGCTGCTCTCACGCCTTCTGCCGGTGGTGAGCCAAATGAATCGACCGGAGAGCAGCGAGACTTCCGCGCTTCTCTACGCGCTCCAGCCCTTTCTGCGCGACAAGCGGCGCGACAAGGTCGCGCGGGCGGCGCAGCTCGCCAAGCTCATTCATCTGGCAAAGGTATTCTTAACGACGCGGGAGGGATAGGTGTGTATAACCGTTATCTGCGAAACGACGAGGGCGTCTACACCTGCATCCCGCAGGAGGAAGCTCCGCGCGCAGCGCGGCATGAGCCCTCCGCCGCGCCGCCGAAGGAGCCGCCGCGCCATGACCCGCCTCCGCCTCCCCCGCCGGGCGGCGGCAGAGCGGAGAGTGAGGGCGGCGCATTTCGCGAGGGCTTTCAATTTCTCGATAAGCTTTTGGAAAAGCTCCACTTGCAGGACCTCGACAGCGCGGATCTGATGCTGCTGCTCCTGCTCTTTTTTCTCTTTGAGGAAAAGGCGGACGACGAGCTGCTCATCGCCCTCTGCTTGCTGCTCATCTTATGAAAAACGACTGACCCTGACGGTCAGTCGTTTTCGCTTTCTTTTGTTGTCTGCGCTGCGGTCACCGGCTCGTAGAGCACCGTTCCGTCCGGCAGGGTGAAGTCCTCTGTGTCCACGCCGTCGTAGCTGACGGTCAGCGCCGCCATGCGATAGACGACCGAACCGGCTTGCTCGCGCTCTGCCGCGGCCAGCAGACCGGAATCCACGCTGACCCAGTAGCGCTCAACATAGCCCGCCTCGTCGGGCGCGGTCTCCACATAGATGCAGTTCACGCCCTCGAGCGCGCGGTAGTCCGCCGTCGCGATATGCTCCGCGGGCAGGGCGAGAATGTCCTCATAGGTCAATATCCCCTGCTCGGCGTCCTGCGTAAGCGCGGACGCGCCGGAGTAGACCTTGCGGCTGCTGCCGTACCAAACGGAAACGGAGCCGTCGCCGGTGATGATGTGGCGGAGCTGTCCATCCGGCTCGGTGACATCGAGCCGCAGCCAGCCGTCCGCCGCAGCCGCTGTGATGACGCTCACGCCGCTGCCGCCGCTCCAATAGCGCTCGACCGTGATCGTGCGGGCATAGACCGACGGGCGCGCAAGCACCGCAATGACGCTCTGCACCGTGTCGGGACGAACCTCCACGCGATTGACTGCCTCGTTGTCGATGACGGCATCTGTGGCATCGCTCGCGCTCGGCTCGGGCGGCAGCACGATCTTCTCGGGCTGGCGCAGGCTGCCGCGCACCATGAAGGCGACGACGAGCAGGATGATGAGCATACAGGCAATGCTCACCGGTGTCATTTTCTGTTTTCCCATTCCGTCGCCTCCTCTCCGCCGCGGCGATCGTTTAAGCCTTGTAGTCCTCCGGTCTCTTCCCGCGCAGGCCGAAGTACCATTCAATCGCGTCCGCGATGCGCGCGCAGGCGCGGCCATCGCCGTAGGGATTGACCGCGTGAGCCATCGCTGCGTAGGCTGTGGGATCGTTCAAAAGCTCGTTCGCCATCGCAAGGATCGTCTCACGCTCCACGCCCGCGAGCTTCACCGTGCCCGCGGCGACCGCCTCGGGACGCTCGGTCTCGCGCCGCAGGACAAGCACAGGCTTGCCGAGCGCGGGCGCCTCCTCCTGCAAGCCGCCGGAGTCGGTCATGACCATGCAGCAGCGCGCCATGAGGTTGTGCATCTCGTCCGCGCTCAGCGGCGCGATCAGATGAATGTTCCCGATGCCATCTAAATGCCGGTGCGCGCACTCCTGCACCACCGGCGAGAGATGCACCGGATAGACCAGCGCTGCGTCGGGATGCGCCTTGGCAAGGTCTGCGAGCGCGGACATGATGTCCTCCATCGGCTGACCGTAGTTTTCGCGCCGATGGCAGGTGACGAGTATGACCTTTTTGTTCTCATAGTCAAGCTCGTTGAGTAATTCTGTTGTAAAGTGATAATCCTTGCGTACCGTCGTTTTCAGTGCATCAATGACCGTATTACCGGTGACGAACACGCCCTCGCTCACGCCCTCGCTCACGAGGTTCGCGCGGTTATTCTCCGTGGGGCAGAAATAGAGGTCCGCAAGGCGCGTGACGAGCTGGCGGTTCATCTCCTCGGGATAGGGGGAGTATTTATCATAAGTCCGCAGCCCCGCCTCAACATGCCCGAGCTTTACCTTGTGGTAGAAGGCCGAGAGCGCGCCGGCGAAGGTCGTGGAGGTGTCGCCGTGGACCAAGATCATATCGGGCGCGAAGCGGTCAATGACCTCGTCCATGCCGGTCAGGCATTTGCAGGTGATGGTCGAGAGCGTCTGGCGCGGAGTCATGATGTCGAGGTCTGCGTCCGCCTTGAGGTCAAAGACCTGCATGACGCTGTCAAGCATCTCGCGGTGCTGCGCGGTCACGCAGCAAAGGCTCTCGATGCCCTCGCGCGCGGCCAGCTCCTTGACGAGCGGAGCCATCTTGATCGCCTCCGGCCGCGTACCAAAGACGCTCATTACTTTAATTCTCTTCATGCTTTTCTTCCTCTTTCTCCTGCGTGGGAGCGGCGGGCTGCGTCTGCGCGTTCTCCCGCTCCAGCTCCTTTTCGTGCGCGGTCTCCGCGATCTCGCGCGGGAAAATGACGCGCGCGGCAACATAGGCCACCGCCGCGAGCGTGATGAGCAGCAGCATCGCCTTGAGCTCGCCGCTCGTCGTGAGCACGACCGCAGACAGGCCCAGCAAGCTGCTGACCACATACAGCGCCGCGACCGTCTGCTTCTGGTTGAGGCCCATATCCATCATGCGGTGGTGGATATGCCCGCGGTCGGGCGTCATCGGGCTTTGTCCGTGCGCAAGGCGGCGCACGATGGCAAAGGCCGTGTCGAAGATTGGGAGCCCCAAAATGAGAAAGGGCACGGCAAAGGAAACGATGGCGTAATACTTGAACAGGCCCTGAATGGAATAGGTCGCCAAAATATAGCCGAGGAAGGTCGAGCCGGTGTCGCCCATGAACATCTTCGCGGGATTGCGGTTATAGGGCATAAAACCGAGGCAGGCGCCCGCAAGCGCCGCCATCACGATGGCCACCTGCTGCTCGGAGACAAGGATGGCGATGACCAGCATCGTGATCGCGCTGATGGTCGAAACGCCGCTGGCAAGGCCGTCGAGGCCGTCGATGAGGTTCACCGCGTTCGTCACGCCGACGATCCACAGCACGGTCACGGGGTATTTCAGCCATCCGAGCGACCAGTAGGGCGCGTCGGAAAAGAGATTGGGGTTGGTCAATATCTCGATCACAACGCCGTGGTACACGGCGACAAGCGCCGCTAAGATCTGCACGAGAAACTTGAACTTTGCGCGCAGCGGCGTCATATCGTCCACCACGCCGAGCACCACAATGATGACCGCGCCGAGCAGGATGCCCTGCATCGAATGGTCGATGTGGACGAAGATCAGAATGCTGACCATGAAGCCGAGGAAGATCGCAAGGCCGCCGAGCCGCGGCACGGGCTTTTTGTGCATTCTGCGACTGTCCTTCGGCACGTCGATCGCGCCGATTTTATAGGCAAACGACTTCACGAGCGGGCACATGATGAAGCTCACGACCATCGCGCACAAAAGCGCTGCGCCCACCCACAGCAAAAGTTCTTTTTGAATATCCATATTCCCTCTTACTTGGCGACGAAGCCGACCTTCTTGTAGACCTTACGCAGCGTTTTTTCCGCGAGGTAGGACGCCCTCTGCGCCCCGTCTTTGTAGACGCTCTCCAAATAAGCCTTGTCCGCGCTCAGGCGCTCGGCCTCCTCACGGATGGGGCGCAGCAGCTCAATGACGGCCTCAGCCACGGCGGGCTTGAAGATGCCGTAGCCCTGACCGGCGAACTCGGCCTCCGCCTCGGCGACGGTCTTGCCGGTCGCGGCGCAGTAAACGGTGAGCAGGTTGGAGATGCCGGGCTTATTCTCCTTGTCAAACTTCACAGCGGCGTCGCAGTCCGTCACCGCGCGCTTGAATTTGCGCATGATGTCCTCGGGCTTGTCCATCATGAATACACAGCCGTCGGGGTCAGACTTGGACATCTTGCTCGTCGGGTCACCGAGGCTCATCACGCGCGCGCCCATCTTGGGAATGAAGGGCTCGGGCAGCGTGAAGGTATCGCTGTACACGCCGTTGAAGCGCTGGGCGATGTCGCGGCAGAGCTCGACATGCTGCTTCTGATCCTGTCCGACCGGCACGAGGTCGGCCTGATAGAGCAGAATGTCCGCCGCCATCAGCACGGGATAGGTGAAAAGGCCCGCAGTGATATTGTCCGCGTGCTTGGCAGACTTATCCTTAAACTGCGTCATGCGGCTGAGCTCGCCAAACTGCGTGTAGCAGCCGAGCACCCACGAAAGCTCCGCGTGCTGCGGCACATGGCTTTGGATGAACATAATGTTCTTCTGAGGGTCAAGACCGCAGGCGATGTACTGCGCGAGCTGGTCAACAGAGCGGCGGCGCAGCTCGGCGGGATTCTGACGCACGGTGATCGCGTGCATATCCACGATGCAGAACAGGCAGTCGTATTCGTCCTGAAGGCTCACCCAGTTTTTGATCGCCCCCATGTAGGAGCCGAGCGTCAGCTCGCCGCTGGGCTGGATGCCGCTGAAAATTCTCTTTTTTGCCGGAGCATTTGCTTCCATGATGCTTTTCCTCGTTTCTATCTTGATTGGCGCGCGGAGCGCGGAAAGTGCCTAACTTCTTAATTTGGTATGATACCACACTTATTCTAAAAAGACAAGAAAACATTGACAAGCGCGGGCACAAAATGTAAACTGAAAAATACGAAACTTTTCACCTCAGGAGGTCATCCTATGTCCCTTGATACGACATACTTCAACGACATGGAGGCGAAGATCCCGCACGGCAAGGTGCGCACGCGCTTCGCCCCCTCCCCCACCGGCTATATGCACGTCGGTAATCTGCGCACCGCGCTCTACACCTGGCTCATCGCGCGCAACGCGGGCGGCACCTTCATCCTCCGCATCGAGGACACCGATCAGGGCCGTCTGATCGAGGGCGCGACCGATGTGATTTACCGCACGCTCGCCGAGTGCGGGCTCGACCACGACGAAGGCCCCGATGTCGGCGGGCCCGTCGCACCCTACATTCAGTCCGAGCGCCGCGACACCTACGGCAGATACGCCGAGCTGCTCGTCGAGCGCGGCGGCGCCTACTACTGCTTCTGTGAGAAGGCCGAGAGCGCCGAGGATTCGGGCGAATTTGACCGCGCGGACGACCCCTGCCGCGACCTGCCGCTCGACGAGGCGAAGGCCCGCGTCGCGGCGGGCGAGCCTTACGTCATCCGCCAGCGCATCCCCAAGGAGGGCACCACCACCTTCCACGACGCCATCTTCGGCGACATTACGGTGGAAAACAAGACGCTTGACGATCAGGTGCTCTTAAAGCGCGACGGTCTGCCGACCTACAACTTCGCCAATGTCATCGACGATCACCTCATGGGCATCACCCATGTCGTGCGCGGCAGCGAGTACCTCTCCAGCGCACCGAAGTATGACCTCCTCTATGAGTCCTTCGGCTGGGAGGTGCCGACCTATGTCCACTGCTCCCCCGTCATGCGCGACGCGCAGCACAAAATGTCCAAGCGCCACGGCGACCCGAGCTATGAAGATCTCAAGGCGCAGGGCTATCTCACGCCTGCTATTTTAAACTATGTGGCGCTGCTGGGCTGGTCGCCGCGCGGCGACAAGGCGGAGCAGGAGTTTTTCACCATGAAGGAGCTTGCCGAGGCCTTTGATATTGAGGGCATCTCCAAGTCCCCCGCCATCTTTGACCTCGAAAAGCTGACCTACTTCAACGCCAACTATATCCGCAGCATGTCCCCCGAGGACTTTGCCAGGGCCGCCGAGCCTTTCATCCGTCAAGCGGTGAAAAATGAAGCTTATTCCGCGAGTGAGATCGCCGCGCTCTTGCAGGCGCGCTGCGAAAGGCTCACCGACATTCCCGAGAAGATCGATTTCTTCGACGCCCTTCCCGACTACGATGTCGACTTCTACACCAACAAGAAGTCCAAGACCGACGCTGCGGTGTCGCTCGATATGCTGCAAAAGGTGCTGCCGAAGCTTGAGGCACTGAGCGGCTGGACGACCGACGGCATCCATGATATGCTCATCGCCTTTGCCGAGGAACTGGGCGTGAAGAACGCCACGCTCATGTGGCCGCTGCGCATCGCCTGCGCGGGCAAGCTCGTCACCCCCGGCGGCGCGGTCGAGATCTGCAAGCTCCTCGGCAAAGAGGAAACGGTCCGCCGCGTCAAGCGCGGCATCGAAATGCTCAGCCGATGAACGAGCTCAGTTCCTATCTCCGGCGCACGCTGCAAGCGGCGTGGCAGAACGGCTACGGCGATGAGGTGCGCCGCACCGCCATCGTTGCGCCCGTGCTGGCGCTCATCGGCTTTGGCTCCGCATGGTTCTTTCCACAGGTGAGCGAAAATGTCCTCCGCTTTTTCCAGCAGGCCATTGATGCCGCCGGTATCGGCGCTATCACCGAAACGAAGGGTGTGGCCTCGGCCATCTTTGCCAACAACCTCACCGCCGCTTTCTCGGCGATCATGTGGGGGCTCGTTCCCTTTGTCTATCTCACAGCCCTTCCTCTTGGCTTCAACTTTTTCCTGATCGGCGTGATGGGCGCGTACTATGCACAAAGCGGCAAGGGGATCGGCGCATATCTTGTCGGTATACTCCCCCACGGCATTTTCGAGCTGCCCGCGCTCGTGTTCTTCTGTGCAGCGGGGCTGTACCTCTGCTCGCGCGTGACCGCGCGTGTGCGCGGCAGCAAGGAGGTGCGCATCGTGCGTGCGCTCTCCGAGGTCTCGACCATCTTCCTCTACCTTGTTCTGCCGCTGCTCGCTGTGGCGGCGCTCGTTGAGACCTATGTGACGCCGCATCTGCTCTCGCTGATCGTCTGATCCTCTTTCTGCAAAAAGCTCCCGCTGCCTTTTGTGCAGCGGGAGCTTTTCATTATGCAAATTTTCCGTTTCAGCCGCCGATCTCGATCGCGCGGATGATGCCGTCCTTGACATAAAGGTTGATCGAACCGCCATACCTGATCGCCGCGTCCACACCGTCGGTAAACCAGCTGCCGCCGTCGCGGTTCCAAATCAGAACGTTGGAGGGCACATTGTAGGTGCGTCCGCCGTAGTTGATCGCGGTCGTGCCGACCCACGCGGAAGCGGGAACACGGTTAAACTTATCCAGCGTGACCATCTGCGTGAAGCGTCCGTCGCTTTCCTTAAAGGCTACAAAGTCACCGACATTGATCGCATACCCGGCATTGTGTGTGACCGTAGAGGTTCCGTAGTCGATCTCAATGCTCCTGGTCTTGGACTCCTTATCCTCGATGATGTTCTTCACGCGGCCATACTTCTCCGTGCTGTTGACATCCGTGCCGCTCAGCGCGATCAGGTCGACCTGACCGCTGCCGTTCGTGCGGGCGTAAATGATCTGACTCTGCGGAACGATGACCTCCGTAAGCTCGGAGAGGCTCTTGAGCTCGCCGTCCACATAAATCAACACGTTGTCCGCCAGCTTCTTCCCGCCGAGCGTTCCCTCACGGACATCCAGATTTCCGCTCGCGCCGCCGGATCTGGCCGACAGGCTGACCGTCTTATCCTTGGAGGCAGAGATGCCGACAAGCTTGCCACTATATTCGGAGTAGGTGCCTTTAATGGTGATCATCGTGCTGCCGCAGAACATCTGGAGCACACCCTGGGAGTCCACGATGCCGACCGCGTTCGCGCGGGCGGAGCTCTCGCCGTCCACCGCGCCGGCCACGCTGCCGTCGCTTGTGAGCAGAAGCGTCATGGTCTTGCCGGGCTTGAATTTTGCGAGGCTCTCCTGCGCCGTGGGCAGAACGGAGAATTCCATCCCGTTGAGCACCGTGATGCTGTTCGGCGCATCGGGCGAGGGCTCGCAGGCCTCATAATACACCGCCACGCGCGTATCGCAGGCATAAAGCGTATTGGTCGAGGCGTCGTAGGTCACCACATCATAGCGCCGCAGCGAGGAAATGGAGCTGAGCACACCGTTGCGGTAAACATCGAAATCCGTTCTGCCGCCCGTTAGGGCGCTGATGCCGACCGTTGATTTATCCGCCGAGAGAATGACCGCCGCGTTGCTCACCGCAGCGCTGGTCGTGCTGCTTACCACGGGAACAAAGGTCAGCACCTTGCCGTCCGCGTCGAGCAGCAGGTCTCCCTTGAGTCCGTTGAGCACCGTGGCGGAGCTTGGGCGCACAAGGTCATAGCTGTTCTTCTTCCCGCCGGAGACCCGCGCGGTATTGCCGTTGAGGGCTATCAGCGTTACGCGCTCGCGCGAGACACAGTTTGCAGGGTTGTAGACCCTTGTTGTTGTGGATGTCTCACCGTCCTTATCGGTGCTGCTGCTCGTCGCCTTCGCGCCGAGCACATTGACGAACAGCTGCGCCGCCTGCGCGCGGGAAATAGCTGCGCCGCCTGCAAGCTCCACGCCCGCGCTCACGCCGGAGGCCTTGGCAAGGTCAATGTAGCCCTCCGGCCAAATGCCGCCCGAGGCCGCGTCCGCATCCGTGCGGAGCAGGCGCATGAGAATGGTCACAGCCTCGCCGTAGCTGATGGCGCGATCCGGCTGGAAGGTGCCGTCCGGCAAGCCCGCCAGCAGCTTTTCGCCGCGCACGGCATAGTTGACATAGCGGGCAGCCCAGTGGCTCGCGCGCACATCGGGGAAGATCGTCACCGTTTTGTAGCGCAGCACATCGCTGCTGCCCATCAGTGTGACCAGCATCTTGCAAAATTCCGCGCGGGTGAGCTGCGCATAGGGATTGAACTGCCCGATGCCGTTGCCCTCGACCACGCCGAGCAGCCGCAGCACCTCCACATTCTGCGCCGTCTTTTTGTCCGACACATCGGAGAAGTCGTCCGCCGCCGAAGCGGGAATCACCGCTGCCGAAAGCGCCAGCACAAGAGCGAGCAGCGCGGAAAATACTCTCTTTTTCATAGTTTTTCTCCTCTCATTCCGCCCGCAGCGCTTCCACGGGCTGGAGTTTCGACGCCTTGATGGCGGGATAGCTGCCAAAGAGCACGCCCAGCGCGACGCTCAGGGCAAACGCCGCGATCGTGACCCACGGCACGGGGTAGATCGTTTGCTGATAGATGATGCGTCCGAGCACCACGCTGCCGATCGTGCCGAAGAGGATGCCGACGATGCCGCCCATGCCGCAGAGCATACCGGCCTCGATCAAAAATTGGGTGACAATGCTCGAGCGCTGCGCGCCGATGGCGCGGCGAATACCGATCTCGCGGGTGCGCTCGGTCACGGTGACGAGCATGATGTTCATGATGCCGATGCCGCCGACGAGCAGCGAGATCGCCGCGATGCCGCCGAGCACCATGCCGATCATGTTCATCGACTCATTCTGGAACTGCTGCCAGTAGTCCGCCGCCCGCACCTCGTAATCGCCGCTGCCCTGCGGGACCAGTCCTTTAAGGAAGCCGCCGATGTAGGCGATGGCGGTGTTGACCGATTCACTGTCGCGTGCCTTGACGATGAATTCCGTGAAGCGCGCACCGCCGAGCACGCGGCTCGCCGTGTAGGGAAAGACGGCCATGTTGTCCATCTGCGTGACGCTGTTGTCGCCCTCCTTGCCGCGCGCGGCGTAGACGCCGACGACGGTGAAGTTGTTGCCGTTGACCTTGATGGTCTTGCCGACAGGGTCAACCGTGCCAAAAAACTGCTTGGCCATCTCCGCCCCGATGACGCAGACCTGATTATAGTTCTGAATGTCCAGATACGCAAGGTCGCGCCCCTTGGCGACGGTCAGATTGTTGCACGCGCTGTACTGGTCGGAGCCGTAGTAGAGCGTCGGCGGGCCGCTGATGAGGTTCCACTGCTTGTCGTACTCCGTCTCCATCTTGGAAGAGTTCTTTGTACCGTAGATCACGGTGGCGTTCGCCTGTCCGTTCGGCGTGACGCCGATGACATATTCCTTCAGGCCCTGGCAGTATTCGTAAAGGTCGGGAAAATAGTCCTTGCTGACATCGTTGCCGTCTGCATCGTACATCCATGAGTAGATGCTCACAGAGACGCGGTTTGCGCCCATCGCGGAATACTGCTTCATCATCTGCGCCTTCATGCCCTCCATGACCGAAACGATGGTCATGACGGCGGCGATGCCGATGAAGATGGAGAGGATCGTCAGCGCGCTGCGCCCTTTCTTGCCGATGATGGAGCGCCATGCCATTTTGAATGCCTGTAAAATGTTCACAGCCAATCCACCTCCTGCTGCCGATCGTCGATGATCTTGCCGTCCGCGAGGCGGACGCAGCGCCGCGCGGTGGCGGCGATGCCGTTGTCGTGCGTGATGAGAATGACGGTGCTGCCGTCCTTATTGAGCTGCTGGAGGAACTGGAGCACCTCATGGCCCGTTTTGGAGTCCAGCGCGCCGGTCGGCTCGTCTGCCATGATGATGGGCGGCCGCGTCGAGATGGCGCGGGCGATGGCCACGCGCTGCTGCTGTCCGCCGGACATCTGCGTAGGCTTATTCTTGCGGCGGTCGACAAGGCCGACGCGCTCAAGCGCCTCGATGGCCAGCTCGTGCCTGTCGTCGATGCCGATGCCCTGATAGACAAGCGGCAGCTCGACATTCTCCTGCACGGAGAGTGACTGAATGAGGTTATACTGCTGAAAGATGAAGCCGATCTCCTTGTTGCGGATGCGCGAGAGCTCGGTGTCGCTCAGCTCGCTCACATCCGTCCCCTCCAGCAGATACTCGCCATAGGTCGGAATGTCAAGGCAGCCAAGCACATTCATCATCGTCGATTTGCCCGAGCCGGACTGACCGACGATGGCGACGAACTCGCCCTTGTCGATGCTGAGCGAAACGCCGTCGAGCGCGCGGACCTCGCTCTCAAGGCCCTCGGAGTATATCTTATAGACATCTCGCAGTTCGATCAATTTTGCCATGACGCTATCCTCAAAACACCATGCCGCCGTTGTCCCAGCTGGTGGCCGAGCCGGTCATGTACTGCGTAAAGACCTCGTCGCCCTGCTCCACGCCGGACTTGATCTCGACATTGTTGTTGTCCTGAATACCGATCTCGACCTGCACGGGATAGAAGCCCTCGGGGATCGTTTCGTCGGAGTACGGCAGCTCAATGGCATTGTCGGGCTGTCTGTCCGCTTTGAGGTAGACGACCGTAGCGCTCGTGCCATCCTCAAGGCCCACCGTGCGCACCGCCTGAATGGGCAGGACAAGGCAGTTGTCGCTCTGGCTGGCGGTGAGGTTATAGTTGATGTTGCTGTTGATCTGCAGCGTACCGTCCGAATTGTCTGCCTCGATGGTGAAGGGATAGGTCGCAACGCCGTTATTCACACTGCTCGAAAAGCTGACGGAGCTGATCGTGCCGAAGCTCGGATTGCCCCACTGGTTCAGATTGACGCCCATGCCGACCTTGAGGTAGCTGACATTGCGCTCGTCCACCGTCGCGCTGATGGTGACGGTGTTCGTGTCGGAGATGGTCAGCGCGGTCGCGCTGGAGGTGATCTCCTGCCCCGGCATGATGCTCAAGCCGATGATCATGCCGTCAATGGGCGCGACGGCGTTGGCGTAGGCGGCATTCTTCTCCGCGTCCTCCAGCTCCTTCTGCGCCTTCTGCAGGCTCTGCTCCAGATCGAAGATGGTGTTCTCTGTGTTCTCGCCGTTGACCTGAACCAAAAGCTGTCCGGCAGAAACGGAGAGATAGTCGATCAGGTTCGTCGCGGCGACCGTACCGGCGGGAATGCTCAGCTCGCTCGTGCGGTAATAATCGAGCTTACCCGCCTCGTAGGGATAAACGGTCTCGCCGTTCACCGTCACAGTCGCGGAGGCCGCCATATCCTTGGCGAGCACGCCCGCGTTCGGAACCACGATCTCCGCGCTGAACAGCTCCGAGCCCTCGCTCGTCACGCGCTTGACCATATGTACCTTCTCCACCCTGCCGTCGATCGAGGACATCAGCGCAGGGACGGAGACCTGCACGGTCTGGCCGGCGTAAAGCTCGCTCTGATAGGCGTAGCTGTAATACTGCGTGAGGCGCATCTGCGTGTCGTCCACGAGCGTGGCGACCTTCTGCGCGCCGACCTCGTCGCCGACCGTGAGCTTCACTGTCTCAAGGAGCTTGCCGGCGTAGGGCGCGGTCAGATTGAGCTTGGCAATGTCTTTATAAGCCGCGTTGAGCTGCTTCTGGTAGCCCTCAATGTTCGTCTTTGCCTCGCGCACCTTTTTCTCCGCATCGGGAGAATCGTAGGTGAAGAGCGGGTCGCCCGCAGCGACCTTCTGCCCCTCAGTCACGAAGACATCGCCCACGGTGCCCGCGGTCGCAAGCGTGATGCTCTCACTCTTCTTCGCCTTGACCATACCGCTGCCGTCAACCGTCGAAGTGATGGAGCCGTAGTCCACAATGGCAGTGCCGATCTCCGCCTCACCCGCCTTCTTTCCGAATTTCTTAAAGAGGGTGAAGCCGACCGCAAGCACGAGTACGGCGGCAATGATGCGCCGCACGGTCTTTTTGCGCTTTTTCCTGTTTTTCGGCGGCGTAGGGCCGTTCGCTGCACCGACAGGTGCCCCCGGCGTCTGAGCGGCAGTCTCCGCTGGCGTCGTCTGTGCGACGGGTTCCATTGTCTGTTCCATGTTGCTGTTCTTCCTTTCACGGATTTGCTGTGCTTAATACACTTCATACAGTATAGCACAGGTTTCTTAAAAAGTCTTTGCGAAATGGTTACAATTTTGGTTTCATTTTGTAACCTTCTCGCTTCCTAATAGGCTTAGACGAAGCCAAGCGTCTTTTTGTTCCGCACTTTCAAAAAATTTTTTTCAAGAAAATCAGGCGCTCAGGGCGGCAAGAAATCCGCCGAACGATGCGGGGAGCACCAAAAAACGGTTGACCGGAGGAAAAAAACCTGATACTCTTTTCCATGTAAATGAAAGTCAGCCGATATGCGTTTTCCCCCCCCCCTTTGGGAAGGCTGTGAAAGGAGAAAACCGTGAACGACGAAATGCACAACACGATCCCGACCATTGCAGACGCCGTCCGCTATGTGGGCGCGGACGACAATTCCCTCGCGCTTTTTGAAAACCAATACCCCGTCCAGCCGATGGGGGTGAGCTACAACTCTTACCTTATTTTAGACGAAAAGATCGCCGTCATGGACAGCGTGGATGCCCGCGCGGCGGACGAATGGCTCGCCAAGCTCACGCACGAGCTGAACGGGCGCAGCCCGGACTACCTTGTGATCTCGCACATGGAGCCGGACCATTCCGGCAGCATCCTGCGCCTTGCGGAGAAATATCAGGAAATGAAGCTCGTCGGCAACACCAAGACCTTCATAATGCTCCGCCAGTTCTTCGGCGCGAAAGCACCGACAGACGACCGCTTGCTGGAGGTCGGCGAGGGCGGAACGCTCCCCCTCGGCGCGCATACGCTTCATTTTATGCTCGCCCCGATGGTCCACTGGCCCGAGGTGATGGTCGCCTACGAGGAAACAGAGAAGCTTCTCTTCTCCGCCGACGCCTTCGGGCGCTTCGGCTCGCTGGGGCGCACCGCCAACGCGCCGTGGGCGCCGCAGGCACGACGCTACTACTGCAACATTGTCGGTAAGTACGGCGCGCAGGTGCAGGCACTGCTGAAAAAGGCGTCCGCGCTGGAGATCAAAACGGTCTGCCCGCTCCACGGACCCGTGCTGACGGGCGAAGCACTCGGCGAGTCCCTGCGCCTCTACGACCTGTGGTCGCGCTGGCAGAGCGAGTCGCCGGAGGATATTCTGCTCGCCCACGCCTCCATTCATGGCAACACCGCCCGCGCAGCGGAGCTGCTCAAGCAAAAGCTGGAAGCGAAAGGCGCGCGGGTCACGCTCTGCGACCTGACGACGACCGAAGTCTCCTACGCAGTAGCGAACGCTTTCTACTGCGGTAAGCTCGTACTGGCCTGCTCGACCTATGACGGCGGGCTGTTCCCTCCCATGGAGGAATTTCTGAGCCACCTGCAAGCCAAGGGTTTCCGCGACCGCAGCGTCGGCCTGATGGAAAACGGCTCGTGGGCGCCTGCCGCGGCGCGGCTGATGCGCGCAAAGCTCGAGGAAATGAAAGACCTGCGCGTGTGCGACACCGTGGTGTCGCTGCGCAGCGCGCTCAGTCCGGCAAGCGAGGCGCAGATGGACGCGCTGGCCGCGGAGCTGTGTGCGGAATAAAATACCAAATATAATACCAAGAGAGGCGGGCATAGCCCGTCTCTCTTCTTTTCTTAATGTAGCGTGTCCTGCTCCGCGCTCTCCGGGAGCGCGCTCTTTTTCTCTCGACGCACCTGTGCAGCGTGGATGAGCAGACAGACGAGGAACAAGCTGCTGCAATAGCCGAAGATGGGATAAACCACACCGATGAGGTCGCCGAAACCGACGAGGCTGCCCGCAAAGGCGCACGCGCCGAGCACGACGATGAAACCGGTGCGCCGCGCGGCGATCTGAGGCGATCTGCCTGTCGCATAGGTCACAATGGCGACGGTCATCGACAGCGCCGAGCCATACATACACAAAAGGAGCAATATCCCGTAAAGATAGCCGAGCGGGCGGCTGAGCGTATAGGCCAGCGCCAGCATCGGAAGCTCCGCCTCCGCCGTCTCCGGCGTTGTCATCACCGAAAGCAGCACGCTGTATGCGATAACCAACAGCAGCGTCGTGCCGAGCAGCACGCCGCGGCGCGCGTCTCTGCCGGACGCAGCCGCGCCGCCGAGCGGTGCAAGGATGCCGACCGAGCCAAAGAAGTTATAAAACGCAAAATTCACCGCGGCAAGGGCCGCGCTGCGCATAAGCGGATTGCTCCCTGCCGCCGTGCCGTCGGTCGGGATATGCAGCCCGCAGCGCGCAAGCGCCATGCCGCCGAAGAGCAGCGTGAGCGCGACGATGATCGGTACGATGAGCGAAAACGCCCCCACCGTGCCGCGCAGACCACGCAGAGCCACAAGCGTCACACAGACAGCCATGAATACGCTGCCAAGCCAGGTCGGCAAGGAGAACAGCTGACAGAGCAGCGCCCCGCCGCCCGCATACATAATGGCGGCGACGCCGAAGAGCAGAATGAGCTGGAGCGTGGACGATACGCGCCGCAGCCAGTGCAGTTTTTCCCACGGCACGAGCACCGTGTCCATCTCCGCAACGCCTGTGTGCGCAATAATGTTCATCAGCGCCAGCCCGAAGGCCGCCAGCAGCGCCATCGACGCCGCGACGCCGACCAGTCCCCTTGCGCCGAACGCGCCGAAAAACTGCCACAGCTCCTGTCCCGACACATAGCCCGCACCGAGAAAAGAGCCGGCAAAGGTCAGCGCCACGCTGCGCGCGTTCAAGTTCTGTTTTTCCACTTGCCGTCCCTCCGCTCTCCGATCTTCAAACTCCGCCTATGATACCGTTTTTTCCACACATCGTCAAGGTTTCTTTTCGGAAAGATTTTGCCGTCTGGTTCAAAATTTTTCCTTGACTTTTTTGTGCAAGGTGCTATAATTATTCACATGTTTTTTATAAACATAACCAAAATTCCAAAGGAGTGAACCGGCAATGAGCAAGGTCTATATCCCCGCAGATTATCATACCCCGCTGAATGTTTACGAAATGCAGCGCGCCATCGAATTCATCAAGAGTAATTTTCAGGTCAACCTGAGCAATGCGCTGAATCTGCGCCGCGTTTCCGCTCCGCTTTTCGTGGATGAAAACTCCGGTCTGAACGACAACCTCAACGGCGTGGAGCGTCCTGTCAGCTTCGACATTCCTGATGTCGGCCACAACGCGCAGGTCGTGCAGAGCCTTGCCAAGTGGAAGCGTCTGGCGCTCAAGCGCTATGAGTTCAATGTCGGCAAGGGGCTCTTCACCGATATGAACGCGATCCGCCGCGATGAGGAGGTCGACAACATCCACTCGATCTATGTCGACCAGTGGGACTGGGAAAAGGTCATCGACGCCGGTGACCGCAACGTCTCCTATCTCAAGCGCACGGTGCGCGACATCGTCGGCGCCATCATCGAGACGAACGATGCGCTGGGCATCGCCTTCCCGAGCCTGCACACCAAGCTCTCGCGCGAGGTGTTCTTCATCACCACGCAGGAGCTGGAGGACAAGTACCCCGATCTCACGCCCAAGCAGCGCGAGGATGCGATCTGCCGTGAGCATGGCACGGTATTTCTGATGCAGATCGGCATCACGCTGCACTCCGGCACCAAGCACGACGGCCGCGCCCCCGACTATGACGATTGGGAGCTCAACGGCGACCTGCTGTTCTGGAACGATGTGCTCGGCCACGCCTTTGAGATCTCCTCCATGGGCATCCGTGTCAGCCCCGAGTCCCTTGACCGTCAGCTTACGGTCTCCGGCTGCGATGACCGCCGAGAGCTGCCCTTCCATAAGATGCTGCTCGCCGGCGAGCTGCCCCTGACGATGGGCGGCGGCATCGGCCAAAGCCGTCTTTGTATGCTGATGATCGGCACCGCCCACATCGGCGAGGTGCAGGTGAGCCTTTGGGACGACAAAACCCTCCACACCTGCGCGGACGCAGGCATCCTGCTGCTGTAAGCGCAGACGAACAAAATCGAAAAAAGGAAGCCGCGGCGCTGCCGCGGCTTCCTTTTTGTCTACCAAAACCACGCGTTAGACGCGTGGTACGGTAAGAATTAAATAGTTGAGCAGAAAAAACTCCTTCTGGTAAGATTCGGAAGTCTTGACTTCTGCTTTTCGGAAGCCTTGACTTCTGATTTTCCGACTTCTTGACTTCCGATTTTCGGAAGTCTGGGAAGCTCCTGCGGCGCAAGGGATTCAGCGGTTATCTGGCGTGTGGTGAAGCGCTTGACATAGATTTTTGCCGGCCTTCCTTGCCCTTGTTTCACGCGCTCGATCAGCCCACAGCCTTTGTCTGCGTCCAGTTCGGACAGCAGCTTGACAGCTTTTTTGTGGCCGCAGCTCAAGTCCTCCTGAATCTCATCCAGCGTGTAAAAAATATAGACCCGGCCAGCGTCATCATACCAGCCATTCCGGGCAGATAAGCCCATTCGGTCAAGCAGGAGGCCGTATAGCAGCTTTGCATCAGTGGATACTTTTTTGAAATGCTGCCCCGTGATAAGCTGGCGGGGGATGCGATAAAAAGAAAATTGGCTGCTCTCGTCTCCATAGTAATAGTCATATATCATGTTCTCCGCCATGTTTTTCCTCCTTACAGCCAGAAAAGAGCATGAAAAAAGGACACCATCTTTTTCAGATAGTGTCCTTTTTCGACCTGTCACTTTTGGCGTCTGTCAATAAAGTTAGTATTCTCAATGCTTTTAAGGGACTTCTTTATCGACACACTCCTTCTGATTTCGAGGACTTTTGTTTTTCATAAGTTACTATTTTCGGATGCTGCTTTTTCCAGACCCAAACGCTGACCCCAACGGGAGCGGATAGCGGAAAGCATCAGACAGCACAGGAGAGGATATTGCCCATTGTTTGCGCCGCCTTGAGCTGCGCGTCAGTGGTGACGTGGGCGTAGGTGTCCAGCGTGAAACCCGCCGAGTAGTGCCCGAGCATGGTGGACACCGTTTTTACATCCACGCCGTTTTGCAGGGCCATCGTCGCGAAGGTGTGGCGCAGGTCATGAAAGCGGATGCGTGGCAGCCCCGCCCGTTTCAGCACCCGCTGGAGCATGTGCAGCACGCTGTCCGGTGACATGGGGCCTCCGGCGGGGGACGGGAACACCCACTCGCTGTTACCCGTTTTTCTTCTTTGTTGCATCAGAACGCTTATCGCGTCTGCCGACAGCGGCAGGGTGCGGTAGGCGTTTTTCGTTTTCAGCGGGGCTTCCACCACTTTGCCGTTTTGCCGCGAGATGGCTCGCTGAATTTTCAGTGCTCCGTGCTGGAAGTCCACATCCGTCCACCTTAGCCCCAGCAGTTCGCCCCGCCGCAATCCCGTGGCGAGGTCGAGGTAGTAGAGCTCGTACACGCCGCTGTCCCTGGCCTCCCGGAAGAAGGCGCTGAGTTGGTCGGCGGTCAGGGTCTTC
>OIXG01000425.1_pt1 | contig 52959 bp, 54 predicted proteins | sample 1587731 | NCBI WGS metagenome assembly OIXG01 (sample SAMEA3888908, study PRJEB22519) | human gut metagenome | biome: human gut; feature: human-associated habitat; material: faeces | place: Denmark | collected 2010 | reverse complement strand
AAGGAGTGTTTGTACAAAAAGAACTTCTGTCACACCCTCCGAGAGAGTGTGAATAGTGTTATTCTCCGTTCATCACCACTTCATGGCCTCCTTGGGGAGCAGTGGAATGGCTCCGTAGCGTCCTAAAAGATAACCCTTGCGAACATCTTCACGAGGCTTGAATTCTGCCAAGGATGTAAGATGAGACGCTCCATCCTTTCCCTTCTCGACAAACCATACTTCGTCAGCTCTGATAAGGTCGAGGTTGAGCAGGTTACATTCATGGGTGGAGAAGATGAGCTGAGTGTTTCTTCCTGACTCCAGTCCTGAGAAATAGCACTCTAAGATTTTCTGCGAGAGCATCGGGTGCATACTGCGGTCAATCTCATCGATGAGATAGTCAACTTCATTTTGCTTCAAATCGATGAGCATTGGGATGAAGTCGAGCAATCGGATGCTGCCATCAGACTCTTCACTCAGATCAAAAACAACCTCTGTGCCGGAAGTAAGATTCCGGTGGACAGCCTTCTGCTTGTAAATCTCATATCCTCCGTTGGCATTTACCTCGAAAAGAAGCATTTCGCCTCCAACTGTGGCAGCCATGCTGTACGCCTTGCCGTTCTTTGCCTTGCTGAGTATGTTATCAAGTAAATCGGAAGATAAGTTCACATCCTCTTTCTTGATTTTGTACAGGCGCACGTCTGAAATGCCCGTGTTGAAGTAGGCAAGAAGCGAGCGAGTCGTTTCCTGCAGCTCGTTATTGTTTTCAGTAAGGAAAGAAATTCCCTGCAGGCGTGTGCTTGGGAAGATAATCTTCAAACCGTCAGCAAACCAGTTCCTGGCCATACGTATGGTTTCAAGTCCCTTGCCGTTTCTGCGCACATACTCTGAAAGGAAGCTGGAATCGGAAGGAGTACTGTGGGCGATGAACTTCAGGAGCATGGATGTTTCTTCATTTCCATCCACCTTGCCAAACGTGAACTCGTTGCCGTCTGCAGTAACCTTTCTGGTGAAAACTTCCTTGTCGGTACGGCTGTTGATTTCAAACAGCCATTCCTCCTTAATTCCTCCGACGGTGAACTCCATGCCATAGGCAAAGCACTTACCCTTGGTCTTGAACTCGATTTCTACCTTAGAGTTTTTCTCTTCGGTATCAGCAAGCTTGAAAGGTTCCACCTTGCTTTGCGGAAAGTTTCCGTTGGCAATCTGCTGGAGCAGTGCAATGGCCTTGATAACGTTACTCTTTCCGGAAGCATTGGCACCATAAACGATACCAGCCTTCAGCACAGAAATGTCGTCACGCTTCTCTGCACGGGAAACATGAGACGGATGTGTGTTGCTCTTACCTGCCACAAAGCTGATTTGAGTCTCATCCTTGATGGAATATATATTTTCAAATGTAGCTCTAAGTATCATAACAATGTCATTTTCTTATTAATACTGATGCAAAGATAAGCTTTTTCTTTGAAAAATGTGTTCGTTAATGTCGAATACTTGCAAGAGTATTGCGTGTTTAACACACGTTAGTATGTTTGTGGCTAAGTCTCTTATGTAATCGTTATGATTATGTTCTGGTGTTGTACTATGATAAATGTAAATAAACCTTACATATAAAACGGGTTAGGTTACTAGTTAAAAAAGATAAATGTAGGCGAGCATTTCAACCACGTGGTTGAAATGCTTAATTTTGTATTCTGTTGTGATACTTTGAGTTATGACTTTAGAAAATTGCCAAAATGGGCAACTTGTAGAAAAATTTGGATAGTTCAAACTGGAGGAAGCTATAATGCCGAATATATCTTGTTGTTTAATAATTTCTATTCTAATATCGCAGTGAGTCTCACTTCGTCTCTTTGGATCTGCATTTCCATAAAGCCATATGGTGACTTGTTATTCGTTCAACGATTGATCTTTCATTAAATAGTAGAATATGTGTCAATGTTTAACCAAGTTCAATGTAAAATGGCCACGATTCAAACACTTATGGTATTCTGATGTGACATTTTTTCTTTTTATAAAAGAAAACGCCGTAAAAAGTTGGTGATTTCGAAATATTTCATTATATTTGTAATTAAAAACTTTTAAGGAAGTAATTTAAAATTCAGAGAATATGGCAATTAAGGAAAAGAATGGAAATACGTTCCCTCATGAGCTATTCAAGGTTGGTGATTTGGTCACATTCCAATGGGATGATACGTTGAAGGATGGTATTGTCTTAGTTGTAGATGCTTATGGTACATTTGAGTCTCCCAATATTCCTTCTTATGATATTATGGTAGAGAATGAGAATATGTTGTATAAGCATGTAAAATGCGATTTGGTAAAATCGAAAATCTAAAGATAATGTGTCGATAAGTCGTGGAAATCTATTGAAAAACGATAGATTTCCACGACTTATCGGTATGTATTGCAGGAATTGGTTATTAGTATGCAATATTTCTAAAGGCAAAAATAACCAATAAAATATAAGTGGAAGATTAAGGTTCTAGCACCCATCTTGATTCTTTTCCATATGGACCTATTGCCGATTCGCTAGTAATATAGGTCATGCCAAATTTTACTTTTGTAGCCATAGCTTTACGAATAGACGTCATTATCTGATCCTTTGTAAAACCGCATTCTGAATAATCTTGAAGGGCTAATTCTACCGCACATTTTTGAGCTATACCTGCATTTCCCTTGGTATAGTAATCCACTACCTGTTCGTCTGTAAGTTCGTCCACGGACTTAACAGAACATTGTATAAGATATTCTTGTATATTCATACTGATAAATTCTTTTTTTCAATTAAACAATCCTCTGGTACATAAAGTTTCCATCGACATAAATACGTGTCAGAATCGCCTGTGGAGGTTAGACGCTTGGTGTGCAAGGCACCTTTCGAGCGGCACATTTCTATGAATGAGTCGCTTATGTGATGATGCTCTTTGCTATGCTCCAGGATGAATCCTACCTTTTGATAGAGGAATGCTTTGTTGTATAGTGCCAGATACTTTTCGAGTTTTGGCTCATCAAGCAGTGAAATACCTTCCATGCAATGAAGCAATTCCTCAATGCCTCCAGCACGTTCTATACGGTCGCAGCAGTCTATGACTGTTCGTTCCAAATCAGTTATACGTACATAAGGATTTCCCTTGGGAGTTATAACGCCATTTTCCGCAGTTGGTTCAAAGGGGGCTGCGCAGTACTCATAGTCTATTCCTTCAAAAGCAAAATCTTTGAAACGGCTTTTGCTGCCAACATAGGCATTGTAGAAAGGTTGGTGAGCAACTCCATGTAATTCAAGAGAAGTGTGCCAACCAACATATGAAGATTCTGAAATCTTGGAACTCAACTCGAACTTGTCACACATGGGAGCATCTGTCGATGGATCAATAGTGACGTACATGTTTCGTCTAATGGGCTTCAGAACCTTCTGCGATTGCCATCGGGATATGGCCGTGGATGTTCCTGCATGAGACAATTTCATCTCACGCATCACATCTTCAAAGTTGAAGATCCTAATCTTATATAAAGGCGTAAAAGTTGCCATTTTTGCATCGAAGTATTTATATATAAATAACTTTGTGCAAAAATAGCAACTTTTCTTCAAATATCCAAATGTTTAGGCAAGAAAAACAAATAATTATACTATTTTTAGAATTGATATGCGAATGATGCAACCTTGCCCCATTGCGTATAACTATTCTTGCATTTCAGCAAGGAAAAATAGATTCTCCCAAAATCCTTGATTATATGTTATAAACAAGTTTATTTCGGCATATATACATATATGGTTTTCTTAAACTTGTAAACTTCCTGGTTTGAGAGGTTAAAAATCGGTAGAGGTTTACTATTTGAGTTTGAAAGAACATGTATATATACATGGGTAAACTTAAACCTTAAACTTGTATGCAGTATGCGCCGTAAGCTTTGCCTTGGCAGCTGCTCTTTAGCTGGTTCAAGGCTTTGCCTTCTTTTCCTTGCTGAAATTTCGACGTTCTTCTCTTCAACTTCGCTTGTTGCCAGGAGATTTGGTTGAACTTGCCTCTTGTCTCAGGCATCATGCTTCTCTGCTCAGCTTCCCTCTACATGCCGATGCTTACACTTGGCAGTCATAGGCTTGATTGTTCTGTCCTTGGCTTAACCTTATTCATGTTCATGATGAAGTTTGAGTTTTCCTGCTAATCTCTTGAACTTATAAGCCGTATTGCTCAACCAGTTTGTTTGAACAACATCGAGGAGGATGCAGCTTTCCTTTACCCAACCAACTGCAAATATTTTCTATTCATCCTTTTCATTCATATTTTTGGACGAAGCATCCACACTTACTTTTTCCGCTGCAAAGTTAGTGCAAGCCACATTTCTGCAAGTACCAGGTGCCTTATTCTCAGAATTTTTTCAAAAACTTTTCCGTCTGCTGCTCATCCCAAAAACTTTTCCTGCCCAAGGGTGAAATAATTCGATAATTCCTTGCTTCCTATGTTTCCCTTGCCAACTCTGATAGCATCGTAAAAAATAAATGTTTCACTTCTAAAAATGTTGAATTATGAAAAAAATGGAAAATTCTTTCGCAGTAACTGGTTTCGTAGGTAAGGATGCAAGCATCCATCAGTTTACAACCGCAAGTGTAGCTCGCTTCTCACTGGCCATCAGCCGCAATGAGAAGAATGGCGATGAAAACTCTCGCACTTCTGCCTTCATGAATGTAGAGGCTTGGCGCAAGAACGAGAACACCTCTTCATTCGACCGACTGGTCAAGGGAGCACTCCTCACAGTAGAGGGCTACTTCAAGCCAGAGGAATGGCAGGATGCCGAGGGAGTCAAGCACAACCGAGTGATTCTCGTAGCCACCAAGTTCTATGAAGCTGTAGAGAAGGAGAACACTCCTGATTCTCAGCAGGGCAAGACCCAGAAGGATAAGTAAATCCTTCTCTCCTGATAAAGAGCGGCCTTCGGGTCGCTTTTTTTGTGCTTATACTTCTTGTCATTTTAATCATTCTGCTTCATTTTAATACCATATTAAAACGATGCAAAAATGTCAATAACAAACAGATATTCAATAGGTTTTTCTATTTTATGCTTATACTTTTCCTTGCAGAAAGGATTGTCCAGTTATAGGAGGATTTCATTCATCGACTTCTGGGAATCGGTAATAATTCTGTTGCGAAGGTAACGGTTCTGTCTTATCTTTACAAGGTCAGGGCGCTGCTTTGCTGAAAAATCTCCACACCATTCGGGTAGTATTTTGCAGACAAAACCTTGTATGGATAGCCATAACACCTTCTGGATGCAACATAATTTTTAACCATCCCCGAAGTGGTTGATCTACGAAAGGGAGATAAAATCAGATTGCATTATGACAACAATGAAATCAATTCTCAGCCGACTTACTCAGGCAGTGAGCGGCACAGACAAGGAGCTCTTCAGTGAGCAGGAGTTGAACCAGTTTGCTTCATTCTATCTTGACAAGTGGGATGAAAACACAAGCGAGGACGTGGTTGCAGAGTCTTTCGTGGACTATTGGTGGAACACCGACAGGGCTTGCAGACGATGCTCAGAATGCGGCAAACTGATGCGTGAGGGTTATTGCGCAGACATGGGAGTAGCCTACTATTGCAGCAAGGACTGTCTGCATAGCGACTTCACGGATGAGGAATGGGCTGAGGAATGGGCTGAGGAATGTGAATCCAACGACCAGAGTTATTATACAGAATGGTAATCCTGACGTTTCCCCTGACACTTTGGGTTGTTAGGGGAAGCGTGAAGGAACTCTCGCCAGATACCCGTACCTTTGTACACGTTAATACATGTAGCCACGTACACGTGGAGCCATGTACACATGAATACGTTAATACATATATACAAAAGATTTTATATTATGTCATTGAAAATCATTACATTCGCCAATCATAAAGGTGGCGTTTCGAAGACCACCTCTACAGCCTCCATCGGGGCTTGTATGGCGCGTATGGGCAAGAAAGTCCTGCTCATAGACCTTGACGGTCAGGCAAATCTTACCCTGTATTTCATCCCGAATGAAGATGAGGTGCAGGCAAGTATCTTTGACTCTCTGGTTGATGGCGCACCCCTGCCAGTGAAGCACATCAGGGAGAACCTCGACCTCGTTCCTTCCTCCCTCGAAATGGCAAGCGCAGAGATTGCCTTGACCAATCTCCTGGCAAGAGAACAGCTGCTGAGCCGACTGCTCGAACCCGTGAAGCAGAACTATGACTACATTCTCATAGACTGTCCTCCGTCCTTGGGAATCGTTACCACAAACGCTTTCCTTGCTGCAGATGAAATCATCGTTCCGATGACTCCAGAGCTTCTTCCTCTGAAAGGAATGAGAATGCTCGATTCCTTTGTCTCGACCTTGCAGCGAGTGAAGCCGAACCTCAGACTTGGAGGCGTTTTCATAGCCAGATTCAACCATCGCAAGTTGAACAAGGTGGTTGAGCAAGCCGTGAAGTCCCGTTACGAGACTATCACCATGCAGACTCGCATCCGTGAAAACATCGCCCTGGCAGAATCGGCAGGCAGCGGTCAGAGCATCTTTGAATACGACCCTCAGTCGAACGGAGCGAAGGACTATCAGGCATTGACAGAAGAAATTATTTCACGTAATCAGTAAAGACTATGACAAAGAAGAATATGGACATCCTGCTTGGCAACATTCTCGGAAAGGCTGCCATTCATCCGCAGGACAGATTTGACAAGTCTCCTGGGTGTTCTCTGGAGAAGCAGAACCCTGCTCCAAGCCCTCAGACAGAGAACGATTTGCCCAATGATGAACCATGGCGACATTTCTCCTTTATCTGCTCAAAGGAACTCGTTGACAAGGTTCAGAGCATCGCCCGAAAGGAAGGCTTCACCATCCGCTCCTTCATGGAATACGTCATGAAACAAGGCGTTGAAGCGTATGAGTCGAAATATGGTAAGGTCAAGAAAATCAGAACTAAAACCATTAGGGAAGTCATGTAGAAAATGTGGATGTGTAGCCATGTACATATGAATACATTGATACACGTACACGTTGATACATATATACATATAGACGTTGATACATGTCCACATGTGGATATGAATACAATGAAATTAAATAACATCAAAAACGAAAAGTCATGAAAATGAAGAAGTATCTTTCAATCGCCATCCTTCTGATGATGATGGCTTCACCAGCAGTATTCACCTCTTGCGGCAATGATGACCCGATGGAGGAGGTCGAGAGCCCGGAAACAAAACTGGACGTTTGGACAGAACCATTCCATGTCATGGGTGCGAATGTGGATGAGGTCAAGAGCTATATGGCTCAATCCATGAAGCGTTACCGCCAGGTAGCTGAGACTTCCGGCGACAACATCCAGTTGACCTATATGACAGGGCAGGGTTGTGAAGGCGTTCTTTACAGCTTCTCCCGTCTTGACGGTTCGCTTTATTCCGTCATTGACACAGAGCGAAGTGTGAACCGTGGGCTTGTCATTGACTATCTGAAGAAGCACTACACGCTTGTTTCAGCCGATGAAGCCAGTCTGCAGTATTGCTTCACCAACCAGGACAAATCCATGGTGATTACAACCATGAAGGTTTCAGATTCCTATTTCAATGTGAACTATTCATTGGTTTATTGATAGAGAAAGCCTTAAATATATATAAAAACAGGATTTAACCCCGTAATCGGCAATAAAATTACAAATATCGGGGTTAAAACGGTTTTTGTGGTGTGTCAGAGGTAATTTAATCGTTGAAAATCTTGCATAAGAAAGTTGCTATTTTTGTACGCAGATATTCGTATATGAATACTTCGATGCAAAAATAGCAACTTTCATTGTTGTTGGTCATGTGGACGTGAATACGTGAATAAATGTATATATGTATAGGTGTGTATATGAATACACCATTTAAAGCCGCAAAATGCCGAAAAAGAGACTCTTTAAAGCCTTTTTTCTGGAAAAATCGCTCAAAAAACAACTTTTTTGAAACTTTTTTCTTGCTACGAAAAAAGACTTCACTCTCCCTTTCTACCTTTGCATCGTCAAAACAAGGAAGTATGGGTGAGCGGCTTAAACCAGCACACTGCTAACGTGCCGAACCGAAAGGTTCCGAAGGTTCGAAATCGCCTTCAGCGAGCGCAGAAGCCAAGCTTGCTTGGATTATGCCGAGCGTCAGGCGATTCTCAGCGAAATCCTTCTGCTTCCGCACATTGGCTCGTTAGCTCAGTTGGATCAGAGCACGACGCTACGAACGTCGGTGTCGGGAGTTCGAGTCTCTCACGGGTCACAATATTGGAGGTTTGGCAGAGTTGGTCTATTGCACCGGTCTTGAAAACCGGCAGGCGGCAACGTCTCAAAGGTTCGAATCCTTTAGCCTCCGCAAACTTGCCCTATCGCATAACGGTAGTGCGGCAGATTCTGGATCTGCAAGAGGTGGTTTGATTCCATCTGGGGCAACATCAGTAAGGAGCTTTGGCAGACTTGGTGTATGCGCGGGACTGAAAATCCCGAGAACGTGGTTCGACTCCACGAGGCTCCACTTAAAAATTCGGGAGTGCTCCAGTGGCAACGAGGGTGGACTGTAAATCCGCTGTCTGATGACTTCGTAGGTTCGAGTCCTACCTCCCGAACTCAACTTGCCCTATGGTATAATGGTAGCACAACGGGTTTTGGTCCTGTTAGCGAAGGTTCGATTCCTTCTGGGGCGACAAGTTAAAAACAACTCCATGGTGTAATTGGTAGCATGCCAGATTTCGGTTCTGGAGGTGGTGGTTCGAATCCATCTGGAGTTTATATGGAGTTTGTAGCTCAGTTGGTAGAGTGCCAGGTTGTGGCTCTGGTGGTCATGGGTTCGATCCCCATCAAACTCCCAAATGCTTCAATAGCACAGTGGTAGTGCAGCTCACTTGTAATGTGCAGGTCGTAGGTTCGAATCCTACTTGAAGCTCCACATAAGAAAGGCTTCTCTTCAGGCAGTTTTGCTTGAAAAGAAGCCTTTTAGCTTTTTTGTAAGACGATGTCTCGTTGATGTTCGTTCATAATCCCTCCTTTATCCTTACACAAAGTTCAGAATAGATTTGAGCCTGTCCTGTACCTTATTGAGCACCTGAATGGTGTCTTCGTTGTTCTTATCCTTCTTGTTTTCAAGAAGGATGATAGCCTTCTTTATCAGCTTGCAGTCCTCTATGGATAAAGGCATTTCAGTGATAGAATAGTTAGGGTCAGCGTATCTGTAGTATATTCTATCATAAACCTCGATGGGAGCATTGTAGCCCAGTTTGTCAGATCTCATAATCTGTATATCCATCTGAACAGTTCTGGCGCATACTCCTTTGGTGATTCCCTCCATGTCGTAGAGAGCGTCGCTACATGCCTCCACGAGATCATCGAGAGTCCATCTTCTGTATCTGTTTCTTAAACAGTTGTCTATAGTTTTGTACCTTATTAAGGCATTCTTATTTGCTGGCATAGTTCTTTCATTTTAAGCGTAAAAAAATGGTTGGATTTTATCCTGCTTTTTCTCGCCATGTCAGAGCATATGCAAGCATTTGGCTAAAAAGAAAAAGTTGGATTCTCCCGGCAGGGAAACTCCAACTCTTCTATATTTTCAGTATTCTCTGTGGGGCACGCTGTTACGATACCCGATAGAAATAACTATGCGAATAATGATGTGGGAATCCTATACCGGCTGTATCTGATGTACTTGATGTATGTACATAACTATTCCGTTCAAAGCGTCGATAGCTCTGAACGAATGATTGTGATGTTATGTGTATAATCCGCAAAACGAAATGTTCGCGCATTTTCAAACGAAGCGCATCATTTTCAAAAACGAAACGCAACTTTCCAAAGTTATCCCCATACCCCAAAAATCTCAAAAAAAAATCGACCGGCTTCGCCGGAATTTTATACATTTGAAGGCAGTTAGAACACCATCCTAACTGCCTTCTTTCGTTTTGTCGCTTCGCTCCACGCTTTGACGCTTTCGCTTACGCCACCTCGCTAATCGCCTTAAACGCACTGACGTTTTGCGCCCAGACGATTTGACCGCGGAAGGCCAGGCGCGAGCCGACACTCGCATTCGCATACGAGGCACCGTAACTCGCAAGCGCAGACGAGACACCGCCACTCGCGTTCGCATAGCTGTACCCGCGATAGACCACACGGCTTGCAGCTGTGCTTATCCAATACACATCACTATAATATGTACTTGATGAACCGCTCACATTACCCACTGGTACCACATCCATGTATTTGCCATGATATACGGCTGTTACCCAGTTTCCGCTGTTAGTCGTACCCTTGACCATTCTTGTGCTTCCATCTGGCATCCATATACGCCACTTGCCAACATTACCACTGTCATTTGGCAAGTCAACATTATCCATCATGTCGTACTTGTTGCCAAATATGTCTTCATAACCCAGGCAGCAAGTATTATTCACTTGTTTGACATCTATAGAGCCATATTCGCCATTTACCTTGTACCAAGCATATTGGTTCACCAAGTCATCAATGAGTGAATTTGTAACATTCTCGTTGATGGCCTTTGCTGCCTTGTAACCGATGGTGTCTGTCATACCGTATGCCATTGTTCCGCCTGTTGTTCGCATGTTTGTGTGCTGACCAGCACCGCATTGATCTTGGGCATCTCTACGACCATACTTTGCAAAAAATAGGTTGGCAATGTCGCTGTGCATACTTGCGTCTATCTGTTGCATACCTCTTTGAACGCTGTAATAGTGGAAATCGCCCCACGTCATATTTGACGTAGTACTACCACCTGTCACAACAGCACGAAGTTTGTCACCTACAACTGAGCTGCCTACAGTTGCGCACAAATATTCATCCTCATTGACCCAATCAGGTTCCATGTCTTCAATCTTATCGCTATTACTCAATACCACCTTGTCGAACTCAGCAGTCAGCAATATGGTGAAGTTGAGATATGTCGCTCCAGAAGGGATGTCGGAAATCAAATACATTCCAGCCTCAAACTTGTTGCTGAGCGTTGGCACAACAATAGTCTTAACCACCTTCCCCGAATCATTGGTGAATATACTACCCACAAGGTTGGTACCAGGAACGGAAGGGAAACGAACACGCTTGTACCCCGATACTGGCACACGACAAACAGCATAGCTACTATCGGCTGTATATGAGTTTTGCAAGGTGTCCTTGCCACTCATTACCTTATATCCTTTTCTGTAGTTGTTACTGCTTTGTATCTCGCCAAGCAAAATGACCTTTGCTTTTGGCACTGATGGCATGGCAAGATTGCTGCTATAACAGCTGTAGTGCTTGTTGTTCAGGTAATCATTGACTCCCTTTATCCATCGGTGTGGCTCGTACATCATAATATCACCTTCTGAGCCATTCAGCTTAGCTGCTGTGCAATTTACCACGGCTTCCGCATCCGCATAATAGTTGGAATTTTCATCATGCAACGGATAGATGGTGATAACGCCGTCAAGGTTGTTTGCTGTCGTATCAATGCCTGCAATTTTGACGGAACGTGTCGTTGGCTTTTTTGTTACCTTGGCAAGGACACGATGGCGTTTCTTCAAAAGTGCTGTAATGTGACCGCTTGGAACATAGTCATTGCCGTACTTGTAGCCAGTCTTATTGTCAAGGTTGGACACGTTGGCATCATCTGCCACGCTGTCATCAAACTCTATCATGGTGTACTCAGGTTGAATGATATTCAGCTCAGGGAAATGTTCCTGCCACTTCCTGTATTCCTCATCGGCAATGTATGTGGTGAGGCGATATGTACCGACCAATCGGCATGAATCAACATTGCCACCATTCTCATCCACGCCACCCATTGAAAGCATATTTTTCAGCAAGGTTCCGTCACCTTCCATGTCTATGCCTGTGACACGTAGATATTTCACGTTGCTGCATCTGTTGTAAAGCGTCTGCCAATTTATCAATGGACAATTATCCACCACAAGGCGTGTGACATTTGACGTGCCTTCGAGTGTGAGGCTGCTGTTTGTGAGCTTGCCAAGATAGCGAAGTTCCAAGGTTTGCAGCGTTGAAGGTAATACTACGGTCTTCAATGGTGAACCTTGTGCGAAACTTACGCCTGTCAAGGCACTCTTGCCAGCACGGAATGTTTCCAACTTGGTGTTTGCGCTCAGGTCAATACCTGTAAAACTTGAAGACTTCAATCCAGTCATATTGAGTGAGCGAAGGTTCCTGCATCCGTTTACAAGCAATGCGTTGAGCGTTGTCTGAGTGGCAGAGCAACTGACATCAAGTGTGCGAAGTGCCGAACAGTTGTTGAGATTGAGCGTCTGCAATATGGCATGGCTGACATCCGTGAGGTCAAGCCCCAAGATACGACTTGCGCCATAGACATATTGAGGATCATTCACAATCAAGTCCGTGTCAAGTGTAAGTTGAACTGTGCTGCCTGTATTCTCTGCCAGTATTGCGCTCTGGTGTGGTGTGCCACTCGTATAGCCGTATCCGAAATAATAACGTTCGCTGGATGTTATCTTTATCTTTCGGTTGTCGCTTCCGAACTTGTAGCCAAAGTAAGCTGCAAAGCTGTCCTTTCTGTATGTACCACACACATATTTACTATCCAACAGCGCAAAGCGGTTTTGGATGGTGAAAGTACGGTGTGCGTATCGGCTTCCCTGCAAGGCATAGAGGTAATCATAATAGTTGGTACCATCTGCTGTTGTCACGCCTTCCGTCAAAGGAGTGATATACTTGTATATGCCATCCTTATTGTATATGCGTTCACACCAGTTGCCCATCTGCTCCACATTGAACACGTTCAGCACATATTCGAGGCTCATGTTTGAGCGAATCTTGTCAGCCACTTCTCTCAGTTTGTCGGGGCATCCCCTCACAAGCTCCCAAAGTACGCTGTCATGTCCAGCGAAGGCATAGGAGCCAATGCTTTCATCCATTGTTTCCCATGTAATCGTATAGTCATATTTCAGGACGGAATCGTTGCGCTCACCAAAGATGGTGTCCATGTCGTATGGAATGAACTGCCAATGTATGCCGTCCCATGTCACAAGCATCATATTCTTGGCACGGTTATCCACTGCCATGAAATAGTCTGTTATTATATACCAGGCAAACGGGCTGTCGTTGTCGAAGTAATCTTGGTATTCCGCATAAAACTTGGTTGGATTCCCCTTGCATGACAGAATCCAAGACCAAAGACGTTTTACCGCTGCCTTGTCATCCTCGTTAGCGGTCGCCCAGGTATCATCTGCCTTAAATCGGAACTCCAAAGCATTGGCGAACGTTCCCATATCAGCCGTACCGAAAAGACAAAGTGCCTCAGAGTTATTCAGAAACTCCAGACAGATACATTTGTTTCGCTGTCCGCCCAAAGTAGCCTCATCGTTGAATCCCTCGATCCCCTCAAAGCCATAGATGGCCGCACTTCCACTTTTCTCATTGTTGAAGTTATATTTGCCAAGATAGATGTTTTCACCAGTATTGTCATTATCATAGAACAAATCTATTGGGAAACCATCCACACCGATACGGACATCATAGTTGCCAGTATATGCCTTTTGCGGTGGTGTGAGCCATCCGCAACGCTTCCAGATGTCATTGACGATTCTCACAGCTCCAGTGTTGTGGGTTGAAGAGGAATCCGAGAAATCTGCCTTCAAGCAGAAAATATTGATCGGACGTGCGCCTGGCTTGAATGAGTACATACAATCTGGAACTTCCGCGCCATTGACATACAGTTTTGTACCATACTTGCTGGAACGACCGAAATATAAGCGGTAGTTCTTTCTTGGGTATGTGGTTGAGGAAGTTCCTTGTATGCGCAATCCGCACTGATAGATGATGAAGTCGTACTCCTTGCCATAGGCAGAATAAAAGTAAATGTCAACAGGAACCTCAAACTTCTTGTTGTTTGTCTGATTGACCAAATTTACATCACCCACGATGCGCATCACGCTCTTGCCCTTGGCTCTAAGTTTGTCCATATCGACATCAGTACCCTCATCATTCATCACCTGATTGTTCTCGAACAACACCACCATTTCATCCGTTGTCGGACGGTCAACCATATAGTTGGCAAGTTCCTCATCATCGCCAAGCGCACGGTTATAGACACGGATGTTTCTCAGTTCAACGTCTGCGCTGTCGCTTCCTACCTTTATGTTGACAGGTGACGATTGCAAAAGGCTGTCTGTGTTGGCGTACTGCTTTGCACCACAAAGGATGCCGTTCACATAGAGTTCCATCAAACGGTTGCCTAACTTCTCTTGCACCACAAAGGCTATTTTTAGATTCAAGCCACTCGCAAAAAGTGTATTGACCTCCGAACCTGCCCCAGTTCTCATTATTGCCTCTTGCGTTGTCAGCTTAAAACCGACATTGCCATTCATACAATCAATGACAACACCGTTTCTGTCTGTCACATTAGAGCACATCAGTTCCATTTCATAAGTGGCTCCATTGGTCGTGGCATCGCTCTTGAATGGGGCATAACCAATTTCGATGTTTGCGCCGTTGGTCAACTTTAATGCGTCCCCCGTCCATCCGTTACTTTTCCAGTCGAACCCTTTGAACGTGGTTTTGATGCCGTTATAACTCCATTCAGACGGTGTGCTTTCGCTGTTGCTACGACCAGAGGCTGTGAGCTTCAACTGCAAGCCTGATGTTGTCTCGTTTATGTCAATGCCACTTTCCTTCACGTCAATGTAAAACTTGTATTCTGTGACACCACATTTGAACTTCATTGGCACAGTTCCCTTTTCGAGGAATCGGTTTGTATATATTTGTGTGGTTCTTGGCACGTTCACGTTCTGTGTCTTGATGTCGTTGCGATAAATGCTCACGTCCGCTGGTGTCGTTGAAGGATCGTAGGCGACAAACTCAAACTTCACTTGCTCATATTGCCCTATCTCCAATGATGGTGTCAAGTGATTCGTTGTAAAAATACTACCGTCCGAGTGTGTCATCATTGTTCCAATAAATGGTGTGTTGCTTCCAGTTTTCAGAATGTCAATGTAGATACTGTCACTCTTTAAGGTAAGGTCTGCACTTGCCTCCATTTCCGCTACCATCTGTATGGTATGTCTTCCAACGCTGTATGCGGTCATGGACAATGAGAAACTGCTGTTGGTTGTTCCGCTGCGTGTTATGGTGTGGGCATTCTGTTGCTTGCCGTCCACATAGAGTGTTACAACCTTAGTACCCGAACCGCTTACGGCGTATGGGATGCTGATAGTTTCGTTCGTGCCATAGCCACCTTTGGCTATCGCCTCCGCAAGATTGAAGCTGCTTGTGAGCGTAAGAGTAACAACCTTTACACTCACATAGCTCTGTTTGGTCTGTTTCTTTCCTGTTGTAGGGTCAGTGGTGGACGCTTTCACATAGATGTCCGTAGTGCCGACCTGCAAATATTTGGAAAGGTCAAGCGTATAGCTACCCTTGCTCACATCCTCGATGGTGTCATGGTACATGGTGATAGAGCCGCGTTTCATTTCTATCTCAATGGTAGCTTTCTGACCAGTGGATGTGCCTTTTTCGTCACCGCTGCTATATTGGTGGTCGTAGGTGTATGTAAGTTGTGCATTGCCACCTTCCTTGATGACCAGATTGTCAACAGATGAACCCAAAACAATCTTTGTGGTGGAAGAATCTCCACCACCGCCACCTTTACCTGCTGGAATGTCCAAGCCTACAACTTCCGCACCACTCTTGTTGGTTAAGGTAAGATGTACCGTGCTTTCATCCTCACTAAGTTCCGCATTGCCACCAAAGATGGTGTTAGCCTCCACCTCATTGAGCTTCGCCGTCACTGCTGAGTTCTGCACAGGGTTCGTGCTGTTTGCGTCAAGACTTTCATCAACCTCAGTTTCCTTGATGGTCACATTCACGTTGCCAGTGGAATCAGGTGTTTGCTTCGTGCCATTTACCGTTATACTCTTGACAGTCCCTGCACCGCCGAAATCTTCCCAACTTGAAATTGATTCCCAGCTTGAAAGATTCGTGCCAATAAATTGCTTGGTCTCCCACTTGCCTTGTGATACCTCATAAGTTATGCAACGTCCCTTGGCACGCTGCTTTTCCTCCACTGCTTTGATGGCAGTGGCAAGCGTATAGTAACCGTTTTCAAGCGGAACTTGCTCAGTCACATTGTACGTGTTACCGCCACCGCTGCCACTGATTTCAACAAGGTCATTTTCTTCATCGCTCCAAACATAGAGAACATCACCACAAAGATAAACCTTGTTTTTCTGTATGCTTGAAACATCCTCACCACGGTACAATTCCGCATTGGGAACACCTTCAACAGCCCAGTTGCCGTAATACTTGCCACCCACATAATAGGCAAATTGCTTTTGGCTCTGCACATAGACGATTACACCGCCCTTGGCAATGGATGATTGAAGTTGTATTGTGGCAGATTCCACCATATAGGAAAAACGTGCCGTTGCACCATTGAAAGCAGCCTTGGCTACATTCTCGTATTTAGCCACAACCACAGATGCAGCAGCCACAGCACTATTAGCTTCTTCCGCTGCATCAGAAGCTGCTGACGCGGCAGCATTGGCTGCACTTGCAGCAGAATTTGCGGCCTGTGTGACAGAATACACGGTTTGCGCTGCTTCCGTTGCTCGATTTGCTGCACTTACTGCATTTGCCACAGCATCCTCCGCTGGTTTGGTCAGCAGCTTTATTGGCGCACTCACTACTTCCTCACCTCGTAAGGCTGGAAGGCTCATAATACCGTCCAAGGTATCTACTTGCTCCAGTTCATCTACACCTTGCGATTCAGCTTTCATCGCATTGAGTAGTTCTTGCTTCTCTTCGTTTGTCAATGCCATAGTTATTCGTTTTTATCAATTTGACAATTAAGTTGCTCGTTCAGACCATCAATAAAGCCTGGAACACAGAACTGTTCCGCTATGCCTTTTATCAGTTTTATCTCTTCTGGCTCATATTCCACGCTGCCATTGCTCTTGAATATCTTCATGGCAAGGACTTGGGCGCGAATGCCATTTATACCTGTGTATATCATATCCGCAAAACGTTCCCTTACATCGGTTGTTTGTGCCGTCTTGTGGCTGATACTGGTGTAAACTTTGAATTTTTCGAAATTGATTTTCATATTTTTGTCTTTATTGTGCATTTCCTCCAGTTACTATCCACATACCTTTTTGCAAGACTGCGTTGTTATTGACAATCTGCCATCTTGGTACGTACATGAGCGTTATTGTATCATAGCCGTACAACTTATCTCCATTGGTGAAGCTGTCAAGCGTATAGTTCTTTGCCTTCCAATGTATGAAAGTCTCGTACTTTTTACCCGACTTGTCGTAGCAGTAGCCTGGTTTGATAGCAAACGAGTAGTAACCTGCACTCATAGCTGCCACCGCTAATGTTACTTGATGGCCTTCATCGTACCATTCCATATCAGGAAGGATAAAGGTCATATCGTAAAGGGTTTCATTGTAAATAGCCACCACTCCTTCGTTTCTGTCTAATTTGTAATCGGTAGTTGATACAATGTTCGTTTTCAAAGCAAATCCTTCTATACAGCCTCCCATAATTGAAAGAGCAATGTTTCGGTCTGCGTTTTTTGCAGAAAGCATCATTGCATAATTTTGCCCAAGGTTATCATATTCAAACCAACGGTTTTTGTTCTCGTTTTGAAAACGTGCCACAGCTCTTAAACCGCTTGAAGTTGGTAGAAGGTTTCCTCCAATTCCTGCGAAAGCTCCTTGGCTGTCATTGCGAAATATGATATAGGCATCATCATCAAAATTTTTGTCATTTGTCAAACCGTTTCCTTCAATGGTAAAGCCACCAATACATCCAGAAGTGGCATTCACAAGTCCCTCGAAAGTTCCGCTTTTTGCCACGATGCTTCCATCTTCGAGAATCTTGAAATTATCATTGGCTGTCACAAGACCTTCCAATTTAATATTGTCGGCACTAATATGCACGCCACTTTCCAAATTTCCGTTCTCATCCTTGGTGACAAATGCGGAAATGTCGGCTTTCTTCACGATGTCCGTATTCTCTTCCACCGCTGTAGCAAACAATCCTGCAAAAGATTCTATGCTCACATAATTACCAAATGCCTCATTCAGACTTTTGATGTCCGAGGCATATTTACTTCCAAGCCATCCTTGAAAATCGCTTGTTGTCACCAGTCCTGCTTGATTTCTCAAACTGCCATCCTCATTGAACCGTTGGCTTATAAGTTCGTTATACTTGGAGTTGGTTATGATGTCACTTTCTTCCAATACATTGCCGTCTTGGTCAAAGTTCTGTGCTGCAATCCTCACAAGTTTCTCACTTTGCTCGAAAAGTGTCTTATACTTGTAAGCCAAGGATTCCACACGGTCAGTTGAGAGAATGAGCATATACAGATAAATGTCACCTGTGAAACTCAGCTTGAAGTCGCCTGTACCATTCCAAAGGCCATTGCAAGAATATTGCTTATAGCCATCCATTTGTGCAATGTCTTCTTCAATGTGCATGGAATTGAAGTTTTCAAATCCTGTCTTATCGACATTTTCAAATTCCACGGTCAACTTGCCAGTCTTGGCACATCGGTAGAAGAACGTAAGGAATACAGGAATAGCCTCCTTTGTGCCGTCTTCCTTGGTGGTCATCGGTGGAATGCTCTGCAAGTTGCTGTTCTTTTGACTGATGTACTTGTTTTTGATCCGTACAACAGTTCTGCCCATGTCCTTGCAGACGCTTGCACAGTTTCCACGCCTCGACAATGCCTTTCCGTTTGTCCATATCCAACGGTTGCCGGCAAGGAAGAACACGGTCTCATTCTCTGTTGCCCATTTGTCCATGCCATCGGCGAAGGATGGATTATTCAAATAGCCCCTGTCACTTGCAAAGTCCTGTCTCAGTCCTTCAACAGCCGAATCAATCTTTCCTTCCGTTATCTCGAACTTGGTCTTGATGTCCTCGCCTGTTACCAAGAGGAACGTGCCTCGAAGGTAGGCGTTATCAGAGTACAAGCCGTTTCCGTGCGGTTGGTTGCCGGAAGGAAACCTATCATCCTTGATTTCGTCCAAGTTGCCCAACCGCGCACGCAAGGCGTTGGTGAAGCTTTTGCCATTCACGCCATCCATTACATCAATCCGTGGTTGTCCGTCCTCTGCCGCTGATATGAGTATTAAGTTTTGGCGTTTGGTGTCTTTGGTGCTGCCCATCAAAACACACTCATCACCTTCTTCTGGCTGTTGGGATTCAGGGAACTCGCTCTTTGCCACGAGTATGCCACCATTCTGCACTCCACCGACTTCAACCCAATAGCTTTTCAGTTTTGAACCAGTGAAGGTCTGGCACCGCATGAGGTCGCCGCTTTCAAAGGTATTCTCTTGCTCGAACTTGATGAAAAAGAAACCATCTTCCTCTGAAACGCTCTTTATCTTGCCATTGGCCGCACTCACACAGATTTGACCGCCTACACTTCTAATTTTGTTTATAAGAAGCTCAAAGATTGTCATTATCTGACGAACGGTCAGTTTGTCAACAGTGAGGTTTGAAAGACCATCCTCATCAATCCAGAGCTGCCATCCTTCGCCATCAAAACCATCTACAAACTTTGCGCTTCGCAAGAGTTGGCGCACGACCAATGTCAACAACTCACCGTTTCCCTTACCGTCAAATCCTCCACCTGCAAGTCCTTCAGAAAAGTCACCAAGGTCAATGCCTTCGTCAAAGATTATTTTCTTTTTCGCCCGATCGACCTTGTTCTTGCTGATAAACTCCCTTTGGCTCCTACGAGCTGAAAACAAGTTCGTGTCCGTAGGTTGGGTATTATCCCATGTACGGATGATGTCTGGCAGACTTCCAGATGTGCGCTCACGAGTGTAGTTCTTGATGTTGGCCAAGCTGTCGTTTACTTGCTGCAACGCTCCGCTTTGGAGTGCATCGCTGATTTCCAAGTCAACTTGTGAAGGCAAGACTACCTTTCTCGTTATCTTGGTTATTCGACTGCTTCTATATCCTGTATCAGGAAAGAACTTCTCGCTTTCAAGTCTTACCCTACGACCAACAGACAAGTCTGCTTTGTTTTGTTCAACCCACACATGGTCAGTTGCTCCCTTGTAGATGCTGATGTCCTGCCAATGCTCTGCATTATATTGGTCAACAGCCGTGCGGAACTCTTCTTCTGCAAGGGTGTAATATTCATCAGGCATTCTGATGTTCCAAAGGATGTAATGATTGCCCACTTTGGGAACAAGATTGCCACCAGGCAGTTGGGTATCATCATCGTATGGCCATATAGTGATAATCTCAAACTCACGTGTCTTGCTGTCGAAATTCACCTCAAAGTAATGATCATCATCCGTTCCAAGACCAGCGAGTTCACCATCTTGGAAGGAAACACGCTTTACCTCATTGGCAAGCTCGTATTCATTCGGGTCGAAATTGAGCGTGTCATCCTTGAAGTAGTAGATGATGAAAGGATTGCCATCATCATCTGTCTTTGTCTCCGAGCGCACACTGCTGACCAAACCCAAACGGCGTGGGTATATGGCAGAAAAGGCATCTTGCTCATAATGGTCATATATGCCGTATTCCTCAGTATGAAGCTCGATATATTTCAAGCCACCAGGCAACATCAAACGGTTATGGCCATATTTCTCAGGGTCGATGTTTCGTGTGCTGCCTATCGGGAAAAGGCGTGTGTAAAACTTGGCGGTGTTGCTGGTGTCTCGCTCCAGTTCTGTCAATCCATTGCCATAGCCAATGGCAAGTTCCTCGCCATGTTCGCAACGGCAAATGTTTACAGTTTGTCCCTCAATCCACCATTCAGCCTTTCCACCTACCTTTTCTGCGATTTCCTTCAAGGCTTCATCGCAATACTTGCCATCATAGTCAATGACAATGTTATCAGTGCCATCCACTTGGCCAATCTTCCAGTCAGTAGTATGATCCAAGCCATTATTGATGCACTTCACTATCATCTTCACATGGTCACGTGGTGGAGCCGTGAGAGTGAACACTGGTTCAGTATTGCCATCGGTGGTTTCAAGCACCAAGAAACGCTTGATGATGCTCTCTATGCCATACAGTTTCAAGTCATACACCCATTCTGTTTCGTTGTTCTGCTTTGGGGCATACTTTTCCATCAGCCAATAACGTTCGCCCTCAAAGTCCGTGTAATCGTTCACGTCAAGGGCAATGTTGGCATAATGGGTGAATGAAAGGGTGAGGATGTTGTCACCCTGCACCTCCTTCACTTGTGTTGAGCTGTCATCAGGGGCAATCTCAGCCTTTGCATAGCCTGTTTTGTCGTATATTGTTTGAACCATGTTTCAATACTGTTATAATGTCATTTAAATGATGGGGACTGGCTCACGGAATTTCACTTTGAACTTACTTGCCTGCACACCATCTTTCCAGATATAGGTCAGAGGCTTAAACTTTCCACAATCCAAGAATCTCATGTGCAATGTCAAGTCAAGGTCAGGAAAAGCGAAATCAAGCCAACCGTTTTTGCCTTGCTTCAGGAACTTGATGAAATCAGCATACGATTTCAACCATCCTTCCTTGGTCTTGTTATACATAGCAAAATACAGTTCCACATCACGAGCCTCATTCTTTGGTGTCAATACGTCAGAGTATTTTTCACCATCCTCCTCTCTGATGTTCACTGCCGTTTCATCTTTTGTCTTGCTTGGTGTAAGTATGGCAGTCAGATTGGCCATGTCGCCCTTTTTGTCTTCCGTCAGAAAAACACCGTATTCTTTCCAGATGTCAGTGCCATTGACCAGTACCTGGCCACTAAGTATTTCATCCATATTATTTCATTTTTAGTCCATCACGAATAATCTTTCTTATTTCCTCCTTGATGTCGTTCAGATGCGTGACACTCATGCCTGTGTTTTCGGCAATGCGTGCCAAATGGCTTTCTGCCACATTCATCTTCTCGACCACATTTTCAAGTTGGTCATCCATGCTTGACCAATGTTGCAAGCCACTGGTGAACATACCTTCGAGCTTTGTGCCTTGGTCTTGTGTCATGGCAGAGAAACCGCCACTTTTACCGCTTTGGCTTGTGCTGCTGTTACCAGTGTACCCAGTAGCTTCTGCAAGTTTGTCACGCAAGGCAATGGCATCTTTCACATAGCCCATGTATTCCTCTTGGAGTGCATTGCGTTCAGTCTCTGTCAGGTCATTGTCTTCCATAGCAGCACCAAACTTCTTCCACCATTCCTTTAGCTTGTCTGCATACATTTCACCAATCTGGTTTGAAAGCATGGCACGCATGAAGTATTCTGACAGGTCATCAGCCATATCCTCAGCCGTGGCATTCATATCCATAAGGGTGTCCACAAAGCTGTCATACATGGAATCGAAGGAAATGCCAGTCAATCCCTCATAGAGTTCATCGGTCAGTTCCTCCAGTTTGCCAGCCTGGTCTATGTAGTCATTCAACTTGTCAGCAACGTCATTTCCATAACCACCCTTGCCAGTGTTCTTGATATATTCCCAAATACCGACATTGGAGCGAAGTTTCTTCATTTCCTCTGGGCTAAGACTCCAGAGATCACCATTGAAGTCTTCTTTTACGTTCTGCTTGATCCAGGCAGTTTGGTCATTGTTGAAGCCATTCCAATAGTAGTTCCAACTATGATGCTTTTTCCAATAACTGGCTTGCGCCTTTGCCATATCCAGATAATTCTGGTTGGCTTCTTGCTGGTTGGCGTATGCCTGTTGATAGGCTACTACTGATTTTGTTCCCTTGCTTGCCTTGATTTCGTCTGTCAAATCCTCGATGGCATATTGCAGAAGCTCGTTGCGCTTGGTCAAGTCGTCAATGGTCTTTTGCACCTTGGCTTCATTGCCATTCAAACCGAAAAGGTCATCAATGCCAAACCAACTGCCAATGCCACTGACCAAACCTTGCAAGATGTTGCCCACATCCTTGATGATGGACAAAACGATTTCGGGCAAATCCTCAACAATTTTTTCCACACAATCGGCGATTTTGTTCAAGAGGTCATCAATGAAGCCCTTTGGATCATCACCAAGCGCATCAATGATTTGAAGGATTGCGCCAATGATACCGCCTATCTTGCCACCAAGCTCATTCAATGACTTGCCTATTCCGTCTGAGCCTTTTCCAAGTGAGGTAATGAGTTTGCTCATACCATTGGCAAAGCCATACAGGGAACCATTTGACATTTCATTCAGATAGTTGGTGAAGTTCTGAATGCCTTGCGCTGCTGCATTGGTGTTGTCCGTGAGCGTCTGGCGTGCCTTGTTGCTTTCATCCTGTGCCTCCGTTTGCTCAGTGGCAGTGGCATCGACCTTTCCTTGTGCTATATCAACCGCTTTCTGGGCAATTTCCTTTGAGGTGTCATCAGTAGCAGCAGCCAAGTTTGCTTGCGCCTTTTCCAGTTCATCGACCGCCCTTGTGTGGGCATCCGTCTTGTTTTGGAGATTTCGCACGCTTTCTTGGTATGCCGTGACATTCTTGGAGATTGTACCCCATATCTTGAAGTTGAACGGACTGGTGCTTTCCGCACCTGTCTCTTGCTTCAACTTGGCTTGCAAGTCAGTGTAAGTCTTTTTGTTTTCAGCAGACAAAGCCTTGAACTCAGCCGTCTTCATGTACGTCTCCACCTTGCCAAGTGTCTCTTTTGCCACATCTTTCAGCACATTGCCCACGCCCTCAAAGGTAGTACCCCAGTCTATATCCAGGGCAAGGCTCTTGGCATCCACTTGGCTCATGGCGGTGTCACGCTGCTTTTCGAGTGCCTTCACCTTCCACTGTTTTTCATCAGCAGTGCCAGCACCCTCATTCACCTCCTTAATCTTTTCAGCATATTCCTTGGCAATGGCATACTTTTGTTCTTGTATGGTTCCATACTCCTTCAAATAGTCTGTCATGGCAAGCAACTCATCCTTCAAGGCTTCCTTGTTGGCTTCCTCGATGGCCTTAGTTCTGCTTTTCTCGTTCAAGGCGTGCGCCTCGTTAATGGCATCGGTCTGTTCCGTGGTAAGTCCATTTGTACCAGTGGCAATGCCTGCTTTCTTGTTATCTCGTTTCCATGCGGTTTCTTGCTTGTTTATCTCGTTCTTCTGAGCCTGATAGTCGTTTTCTATCTGGCGAAGTTTCTTTTCCAAGCCTTCTTGCATGGTATTAATTTCTTCCTCGTCATTTTTACGTTGCAGTTCTGCAAGTTCCTGACCCACCTTTTCCTTGGTCTGCTTGCGGCGTTCTTCCGCTGCTTCTTCCTTGGCTCTTGCAGCTTCCGCCTTGGCTGCTGCCTTTTGTGCTTTCTCGCTGTCTTTGTCCGAACCAGGTTTGCGTGAATCATATTCCTTTTTGGCAAGTTCCATTTTTTCCTTTAGTTCCTTTGCCTTTTTGTCATATTCTTCTTTGGTTAGGTTGTTTGAGCCTTTGCTGATGAAGTCGTTGTATTTCTTCAATGCTGCTTGATAAGCCCTCTTGTCGGCTGCGCCCCAATCAGAACTTGATTTTCTTGGTTCATTACGGCGGTTCTGCTCAGATTTCAATTTGTTGAGTTGATACTGCAATTCATCCTTGGTGTATGTGCCACGGATATTTTTGCCGTCATTGGTTGTATAGCCATATTTATGACCAGACATATTCATTCGGGCAATGAGGCTTTCGCGCTCCTTTATCTGCTTTTTCAGATCGTTGTTGCTGACCCTTGTGAGATTGTCAAAGTAAGCGTTCACAGAATCTTTACGCACCTGCTTGTTTAGGTTCTGTTGCTTCTTTTGAAGGTTTTTGAGTTCGGCTTCCTCTTTCTTGCTCAAACCTCCGACTTTCTTCATACTTGTACCAGAGCTATTGCTTTCAACCCACTTTTCCGTGCGCTGTTTTGCTTCAAGCTCTTTGATGCGTTTGTTTACGCTGTTGAGTTCATTCTTTGGCTTTGTTATGCTTTGCCCAGCCTCCAACTCAGCAATCTCCAACTTGATTTTCTTGATGTTTTTCAGCTTCTCATACTCTGTGTCATATTTGGCAAAGATAGCAGGGTATTTCTGTTCGAGGCGATTCAATGCCTCACGTCTTGTGTCGGTGCTGAGAGCTTCATCACCTGCAATGGAACAAAGCTCTTCCATCTTGCGTTTGTGTTCTTCCTCAGCCTCAATGACCTTTTGTTTTTGCGCCTCATAGTCTTCATCGGCTGCTTGCATCAGTTCTGTTTCCGTCTTCATGGAAACCATTACGGCGATAACACTTGCAATGGCTGTGGCAACCAATACGTATGGATTGCTTAGCATGGTAGCGTTAAGCAGCTTCTGCGCTTTCTCCACCATGACAATCCAACCGTAGTGAATGGCTTCCGCTGCGGTCATGCCACCAATACCAACCGTTATGAGACTGTGGACTGCTGCCACCGTCATGCAAGCCGTGCGGTATGTTCCATAAGTGGCAACCAATCCCATCAGAACACGTCCGAATTGCTCATAATGTTCCACGATATAGGAGACACCGCTAAGTGTTGTATTGATAACACCCTCGCTTTGCTTACCTAAGTCGTTGAACATTGTTGAAATAGCATCTTCGATGTTGCTTATCTGTCCTGATATGGTCTTGCTCTGTTCCTCCATCAAGCCACCGAACTTACTGCCTTCACCAGTAAGGTTCTCTATGACTTTCTGCACTTCTGGGAATCCCACCTTGCCAGCCTCCACCAAGTCCTTCACCTTGCTTTCTGCCACACCAAACACCTTGGCGAGTTCCTGGATCATCGGAATGCCACGACCAGTGAACTGGTTAAGGTCTTGCGTGTAAAGTCTGCCTTGCGTCATCGTTGTTCCGTACAGATAAACGAGGTCATTCAATGGCATACTAAGACCTGCTGCAATGTCACCCAGACGAATTAAGGTTTCGTTCACCTTCTCTGCCTCCATGCCATACGCCAAGAGTTGTTTCGCACCCTGTGCCACACCTTCAAGGTCAAACGGTGTCGTGGCTGCTGTATGAATCAGCTGAGCCATCAGATTATCGGCTTTGTCTGCACTGCCAAGCATGACATTTAAAGCCACCTCCAATTTCTGGAACTCGCCCCTGACAGTAGCGACCTCCGTAATAACCTGCTTCATGGAAAAGGCCATGCCAAGCCCCATGAGCGACTTTTTCGCCTTGTCGCTCACGTTTTCCAATCCGCTCAATCCTTTCTTGGCTTCATCGGTGTAACTTTTTAGGGCATCCATCTTTTTGTTTACCCTATCAAGTCCACCGCTGATGCGGTCAAGGAGTTCAATTTCTATCGCTACTGTCTTGCCTTTGCTCATTTCAATTTACTTTGGAAAAATCCTACAATGTCGTTGGCTTCCTCTTCGGCACTTCTTTCGTCCTTGGGCTTGCCGTTCTTTTTCTTGCTAACATAATGTGGGGCATCGCTCAGCATCATAATCAGGGTTTGGTAGTTGACACCATTCAATATGTAGTCAACGCTCCATCCTGTCTCGCTCGCTATCTGCCACACAAAACCGAAAGGGCTATGGGAGCCTTCGTATTCGCTCGTTAACTCCCTTTCTTCTTTTGGCTCTTCCTCAGCTTCATCGGATTCACCGCTTCTGCCGATTTGATAATATCTGTAAAACTGTCCGTTCCCATCAGCCCGACAAATTTCTTTATCACGCTGACAAGATACTTGTTTTCCATCCAGTTTCTCACAGCCCATGCCGTCAAGCCCACCAACAGATGGCGACTTATCCAGCCACGGCAAAGGGTGTAAGCTACCATGCGGCTTATTTTCTTCCCATGCTTAACGAGGAACTGCATTTCTTCTTCCTTGGTGAAGTGCCACATTTCTTCGCTGGTCACACCCATTGCCAACCATTCTTTGGCTATTCTGATTTGCCCTGCCAAAGTTGGTCGGCGCATGGTCACACGTAGATGGAACGACTTTTTGAAAAAAGGAAGGTGCAACTCCTTCAATGGCACTGAAAGCCCAGTGTCAAGAAGTGCCTCTGCACCTTCCTTTTCTATTTGTCTAATGGTTCGATCATCCATACGCTATACTTTCACGCTTTTTTCCTGGCCGGTGGATGTTGCGGCATCCTGAATATCGTAAGGAGCACTGCCATCTGAAGGCTTGTTCACCTTCAACTGGCATTCCAACTTAGACACCTCTGTAAGTGTGAGCTTACCGCCGAGATTCGCCAAGATAGTGGCATTCGGGATGGTGCATGTCTGGCCAGATACAAAAGTGATAGTCCATTTTCCCGAAAGCTGCACAAGGCTTGTTGGAGCTTTCCAGCCTGTATAATTGCCAGATGAGCCTACGAGCGTACCGCCAAGTACCGTATGAATGTTCTCATAATCCAGCTGAATGATGTTGAATGTTGGTGAGATAGAGGCATTCTTGGTAAGGATGGTCAGCACTGGTGCATCTGGCACTTGCTCTGCTTCCACATCGGTACTCTCTGGTTTTGTACCGCCCCAATCCCAGGAACCTTTCTCAATGTAACCAATGGTCTTGTCTCCAAATTTCACGGATGCAATACCATACTTGAAATTCTTATCCATTCTTCTTTTTTGTTTTGATTGTTATAAATATGCCAGATATAAGTCCGGCAATGAAACTGATGATTGCCACTTTAACAGGATTTGAACGTTGTTCTTTCTCTGTTTTAATGGTGTTCGAGAGTTCGGTGTTTTGCTTGGTAAGCTTCTTGTTTTGCTCCTCGTAGTAGAGGCACAACATCTGTAAGCTGTCACAAGAGGCATCAATGATTATCACGTCCTTGTCGCCTTGCTTTCCCAAACTTGCCTTCACGTTGGCACGCCCTTCTTTCTTGTTGAAGGATGCGCCCGATGGCAAACGTCCTATGCTGTCAAGCGGAATGATTAGATGCACTTGGTCTTGTGGCACCTTTTCCGTCCATATTATCTTTGTCGTGGTCTGCTTGTTTTCTGCGCTGTCCTTTTCCACCTTTGCCTCTGCCTGGGCTGTCATCGTCTTCGTCGAGCGACAACTCACTGCTGACAGGGCAAGAATTGCGATGAGGACAAAGCTTGATAGCCTCGATTGCACGGCTGAGCCGATTGATGGCGAGGCGTGTCTTGTGGTTCTCTGCCGTAAGCACTTCCACAACCTTAGTGTTGTCTTCATATTTCTGTTGTGTTTCCAACAGCACCTTTGATATGTCCTCGTACATGCCTTTGTAGGTGTCATGCACTATCTTGGCATTTTTGGCGTTGTTGGCCTTTCTGTTGGCAAACCAAACGATGGCAGCACCTATGCCGCCCGATGGTATTGCCCACTGGATGAATTGCAGTAAAATGTCTGCCATCGTTGTTCTTCTATTATGGGGTTAAACTTGCTTGATGCCTATCGACCGCAGCCACTTCTGGACATCAAACGATGGGCAAGCCTTGTGACTGTTAAGTTCGTTGTGTCCAACAATGCGGATGGTGGGGAAACGCTCATGGAAGTTGCGCACGTATTCGATCATAGCCTTCTGCTGTGCCGCCGTGCGTGTGTCCTTAGCTGTCTTGCCGTCAGTGGCAAGCCCACCAACATACACAACGTGACGGCTCACAGAGTTGAAGCCTGCTGCACCGTTTGTTATTTCCCAAGGGTCAACCTCTGCATCCTCGTTGTTCTCCACAAGTCGCTCCACTTTACCGTCAAGGTGAATCATGTCGGTATAGCCAACTTGCTTCCAGCCACGACCACCCTTCTTTACTGGGTCGGTGTGCCAGTGGCGAATTTCGTCACTGGTCACTTCACGGCCTTCTGGTGTGGCGGTGCAATGAAGCACCAGATATTTCATCTTTGCCATGGTTACGATGCACTATAGTCGCTCATCATTACGACACCTGCATCTGCCTTCTTAGGCATACAAATGAAACGATGGCGGAAGTTGATTTTGTTACGCTGGTACTCAGGATCGTTCTCCGCTGCGCTCCAATACATCTTGGTTGAACCTGTAGCCTTGAACACACGAGGAACATAGAAGGCAAACGAGCATTGGAACTCACCTGTTGTAGCAGCTTTGTTCAGATCTTTCTTTACACCAGCTGTGGTGTATAATGGGTTATTAGCAAACTCGTAGATGTCAAAGCCATACAAGCGTCCAACGGTTCCGTCATTGCGGTTGATATTGTACTGCTCGCGGAATGTCTGCTCAATCTCCAAAAGGTCGTTGATGTGATCTGAGCAAAGCACAAGACGGCGACCTGCCGAAGGCACTTTCAGAGCATCCATACTACGCTTCATACAAAGCACGTCATTTCTGGTGAGCTTCTTACGCCCAGTAACAGCATCCCTCTCACCAGTAGTCTTCAATACAGGTGTTTTCTCTGAGTTCTGCTTGGCGCAAAGAGCATGGGCTGCTTTGGTAAACTTTGCATCGTTAATGGCATTACCATGTGATTCCTTCACTCGCGCAATTTTGTCGTAACTGATGGCATAAAGTTCATCATCAGTGATAGGTGTTACCTTAGTCTGGAACTTGTCAAGCTGGATGGAAATATCCTTGTCTTCCAAAGCTTGGAGGCTGATAGGATATGTAGTGTTGTTAATCAACACATCTGGGTCAACGCCGACATCCACCAAGTGAATAACATCATTTTCCACGATACTTGAAGCGTCAGGAATACCATCAAGCCAAGTGGCTTCCAAGCCACGGCGAAGGTACTTCACCAGCTCACCAGTCCACACCTCTTTATATACACCAGCACGCAATGCGCCCTGGGCTACTTTACCGTCTACCATTGAGGCGATACAATTCATACCCAAGGCTCCCTCTACAGGCGAAAAGCCAAGGACTGCACCGAATACACTGCCAGTGATGCAGTTGAAAAGCACTGCCATTGTCAGTGCAAGCAATCTGTTCTTCTTCATTTTTCTTGTTTTATGGTTATACATTTTAGATTTCACACTCAAAGCCATATTCAGCCTTGAAGAGGCGTTTGTATTCATCAGGATTGTCAGAGCGCATCTTTTCCAGCTCTGCGCCTGGCACCTCACTAAACTTTGAATAGGTGGCTGGCTGCTGTGTCGGTGTTCCACCCTGATGACCAATTACGGCACTGAGCTTTACTATTGGCGACATGGCTGCGAAGATCTGCTTCAAGTCTTCCACGCCAATCTTCTTGCCGAGGTTGATGAAATGCTCTTTCTTGTCCTCGCCGATGCGTTTCTCTGTGATTGCGGTCTCTACGGCGGTGGTGATTGCCGAGAGTGTCAACTGAGCCTTCTCCTTGGCAAGTGTCTCTTTTTCTGCTTCTGCTGCCTTCAATGAGTTAATCTTTTGAAGGATTGTCGCCTCGTCTGCTGTCTCTGGCAGTCCGAGCTGTGCACACAAAAGTTTCTGTTCCATTTGTTTGTTGTTTTGTTGTTTGTTACTGAGCAAGGTCAACGGGTTCTTTCCGTCCTTGCCTAATGTTATTTGTTCACCGTTCTTTCTCATTACGATGGCATCGTCATTGGCTCCTATGTCCACGACCGACACTTCAAAGAGTTTGCTTTTGGTAATTGTCTTGTACTTTTGTCCTGGAAGTATCACGTCAGGATCGTCACTTTCTTCCACGATGTCAATGCCCGCGCTCACCATTTTCAGGCTTCCGAACTCCCATTGCTTCTTGCAGCGTTTTGAGAGTTCCGTAGCTTCATCAAACATAAGTACACCACTTACCTCATCATTTTCCACTTTGAGGTCTTTCACATAGCCAATCACATTGCCACGCTCGTGCATATATAACAGTACTGGATTACGGCAATACTGCTGCACGTCCATGCCTTTTGTCAGTACACGGCTGCTGTAACTGTTAAGGCTGTCGTTTGAAATTCTTACTCGTTTCATTTTCTCGCTTTTTGCGTTTTGCGCTGCAATATTACTGCTAAATTTGTTAACCGCCAAAAAAGTGTGAAATGGTTGCACACATCTATGAAACGATTGCACACTTTTTTGGCGGTGCCACCGAATTGTTGCAATTTTGCAGCACATTTGATTTTTAACAATGTATTGCACATGACAAAAGCAGAAATAGAAAAGAAACGTTCGTTAGCCAGAACACTCTTCATGTCGGGTATGGAACAGGCTGAGATTGCCGAAAAAATAGGAGTCTCGCGTGTCACCATTTCCAAGTGGTGTGTGGCTGATGGATGGAAGGAGGCACGTGCGGCCAAGAGTGTCACACGTCCTGAACTGGTCAACAAGCTGTTGTTGACCATTGACGCGCTTATAACGCAAGTGAATAATTCTGGCGACCCAATGGCGATGGCTGGACTGGGTGACAAACTCGCAAAGCTTTCCTCTGTCATAGAGAAACTTGACAAGAAGGCCAACGTGGTTGACATCATTGAAGTGTCCATGAAGTTCAGCAAGTGGTTGGAGTTCCGTGCCAAGTCTGACCCTACGATAACAACTGAGTTGATGAAGGCAATCAATCATCTTCAAGACTTGTTTATCATGGAACAGATGGGTGTTAAATAATTAAGGAGTATGGCAACAGCAGCAGAAAAGAAACTCGCATACGAGCAATGGAAGGAACGGTGCAAGCAAGTTCAGGCTTTCACCGACACCTCTCTTATGCGTAAGGAAACGCCCCTTGAAAAGGAAAAACGTATTCGTAGGCTGCAATCCAATTACGCTGCATTCTGCGAATATTACTTTCCGCATTTCCTACAGCTGAGAGATAAGACTACAGGCGAAGTAATCCGAACCATACACAATGCGCCTTTTCACAATCAAGCTGCACAGAAGGTGAAGAACACGCCGAACCTCAAAGCGGTCTTTATGTGGCCTCGTGGTCATGCCAAGTCCACCCACATGGACATTTTTACTCCTTTGTGGCTGATGTTTCAGACCAAGCGTCTGATTAACTTTATGGTGGTAGTTGGCAAGTCCGAGGATAGTGCCATCCGTTTGCTTGGCGACATCCAGGCTGAATTGGAGTACAACCAACGCATCATTTCCGACTTTGGCACACAAAAAAACGCTGGCGACTGGCAAGAAGGTGAGTTTAAGACCAAGGACGGCGTGAAGTTCCTTGCCTGTGGTCGTGGTCAATCTCCTCGTGGTTTGCGTGACCGTGAGGCACGTCCAGACTACATTGTCATTGATGACCTCGATGATGATGAGCTTTGCCGTAACGAGAAGCGTGTGCATGACCTCACCGACTGGGTGAAAGAAGCCCTTTTCGGTTCGCTTGATGTAGGTCGTGGTCGCTTCATTATGGTTGGAAACCTCATTTCAAAAACTTCCGTTCTTTTCAACCTGGCACATACCAAGGGGGTGTTCCTTTCTAAGATTGTGGCGGTTGATTCTGATGGCGAACCAGTATGGCGTGAAAAGTGGACAAAGGATGAGGCGAAGGCTTATGCCGATTTTGTGGGCTTCCGAGCATGGAACAAGGAAATGATGCACAACCCAATTAAGGACGGTACCATCTTTCGCCATGATTGGATCCATTATAAGAAGGTTCTTCCACTCAATAAGTACGACCAGCTTATCTGTTACACTGACCCTTCTTTCAAATCGACTACAGCCAACGACTACAAGGCTTCACGCTTTTGGGGCAAGATTGGCACTGAGTTCCATTTGATTGATTGCTATGTGCGTCAAGATACCGTTGGCGGTATGGTCAGATGGCTATACAATCTTTATGAATCATTGCCAGAGGATGTGACGGTTTCCTTCTTCATGGAGGCAAACTTTCTACAGGACACCATCCTTGATGAGTTCACGGAAGAGGGTAATCGGCGCGGCTACCAGTTGCCGATAACAGGCGACAAACGCAAGAAGCCCGATAAGTTGCAGCGTATAGAGGCCATATCCCCATTGTGGGAGCGTGGTTTTGTCTTCTACAATGAGGCGTTGAAGGATTCTCCTGACATGGAAGTTGGCATTGAACAGACGCTTTCACTTGAACGTGGCAGCCGCGTGCATGATGATGCGCCCGATGCTGATGAGGGTGCCATCTGGATGCTCCAGCGCAACACAAGGCAAGTTAAGTATAAACCGAGGTTTGGCAAGCGTCCGACCTCTAAAAACAGTTGGTAAGATTATGATTAGACTATTCAGAGATTTAATTTTCGCTTGGCGTTACAAGCGTGCTGTCAAGGAAGCCATTTTGCTCTCCCAGGGTAGTGGTTTGAAATATTATGTCCTTTATATGAACGGTGGTTTTAAGGTCGTTCCAAAGCAGACCATCAAGACGCTTGTGAAGCGTCACCGTTTCAAAAAAGGCACCAAGGTTGAAGACATCGAACGGCGTGCCTTGTTTGTTACAAAGTAAGGAGGTGCATCATGTTTATAACAGAGGATGATTATAAGGTGGTTATCGGCGATACCGCCATGAAGGTGGTTTCACAGGCTTCTGCCGAGAATCGTGCCAACGCCGAGCGTGAGGCACAGGAGGAAATTTCGGGCTATTTGCGCCCTAAGTATGATTGTGACGCTGTATTTGCAGCGGAAGGTGATAAGCGCAATCGTCAGATTGTGATGTTCACTTGCGACATTGCCCTTTACCACATGGTTTCGGCAATGCCTCAGAAAATGGGTTCCGACATCAGAAAGGAACGCTATGAGCGTGCCGTCAAGTGGTTGGAGGGTGTTCAGTCCGGAAAGATTGTACCTGACCTTCCCTTGATGCTTGATGAGGATGGTGAAATGGTTGGCTGTTCCATTGTCTATGGCTGTCAGCCTAAACTAAGACATAACTGGTAAACGATATGGGAGTTATTCAGAATTTAATACAGAACATTACAGGCAAGCCGAACGTCTTGCACACGAAATATGGTGACTACAACCTTGCCAAGTCTTCTGGACGTAGGAATGTCCAAAAGATTGTGGCACAGCTTCAACGTACCACCGAGGCACTTACACGTTCCGACATGAAGGACTGGCGCAATGCCTGGCAGATGGCAATCAGTGTGGAAAGTCCCAACCGTCAACGTCTCTATGACATTTACCGTGACGCTGATGTTGATGCTCACCTTTCGGGATGTGTCGAACAGCGCAAGGGCTTTGTCATGGCTCGCTCCTTCAAGATTGTTGACAAGAATGGCAATGTGAAGGATGATGCGCTGCACTACTTCAACCAGGCATGGTTTAAGCAGCTCTTGCGCCTTGCCCTGGATTCTATCTATTGGGGACATTCGCTCATTGAACTTGGCGACATTACCACTGATGGCGATGGTTGCCCATGCTTCAGTGGTGTGAAGTTGATTAACCGTAAGTATGTCATTCCTGAGTATGGCCGTGTTATCACCGACCTTGGCATGGACTGGACTACTGGCATCGACTACCATCAGCCACCTTTCACTGATTGGCTCATTGAAGCTGGTCAGCCCGATGACCTGGGCTTGTACTTGAAGGCAGCAGCGCATACCATTCCAAAGAAAAATACGCTTGCCTTTTGGGACACGTTCGGTGAGATTTTCGGTATGCCTATGCGCATCGGCCACACCACTGTCCGTGACGATAAGGAACTTTCAAAAATGGAGGACATGATGGCAAACATGGGTACTGAGTTTTGGGCTTTGTTTCCAGAGGGTACCGACATTGAGGTGGTTGAGAGTTCCAAGGGTGACGCTTTCAATGTGTATGACAAACGTGTTGACCGTGCCAACTCAGAACTTTCAAAGCTCATCATCGGGCAAACAATGACCATTGAGGATGGCAGCAGCCTCTCACAGTCGCAAACCCACCTTGAAGTGTTTGAGAACTTGGTGGAAAGCGATGCGGATATGTTGGCAGACCTCGTGAACAATCAGCTGATTCCTCGTATGGTGAAGCTTGGTTTCCCTATTCAGGGCTTGCGCTTTGCCTGGGATGATGCTGTTGACTACACTCCAGAACAGCAATTCAGCTATGAAAAGATGATTGCCGACCGTTATGAGGTCGATCCAAAGTATTTCGCCGACAAGTACAATATGCCAGTGGGTGAACGCCGGCAGCAACAGGTTCCTTCACCAGACCCTGATGATGATGGTGATGATGACAAAGACCCAAAGAAGCAGCACAACGCACGTCCTTTTTTCGATTAAGCCCCACCGATTATGTGGGGCTGCATCAACGGTATGCCGAAATATTAGGCAATGACATTTCTGTCTCTTCGTTGTGCCTCAGCAAAAAGGAAGAAGAAATTGATGCTATTGCCAAGAAATGGGCAAGCGTTATCAGTAACAAGTATGTGAGAGAAGACGCTGAAGAGGCTGCGCGAATTGCACTTAGGCATGGCATCAAGGAGTTACCGGAGTTGCGTGAGGTAGATTTGGGGGGAAAGAAACGATTCCATGGCTTGACTCGTGCAAATTTCCACCCTGCTATATGCGAGGGAGCACCCAATATCATCAATGTGAATAAACGTGCTTATAAAACATGGGTAAAAGATACCGAGGATGCAATCCGTGGGGGATGGCATGCCCAAAGCAACACTATCTTACACGAATTGGGACACTATATCGACTTTTGCAACGACCCCGATTATTTTCGCTCAGTAGAACACGAATGGAAAATGGATAAAGCAGACAAGGAACTTATCAAAAAGCAACTTTCAGAGTATTCCCTTACCAATCGTGCTGAGTTTGAGGCTGAACTGAATGCAGCGATCATGAGGGGTAAGGTTCTACCAAAAGAGTTGCTTTCTTATTCTCACATGAATAATGTTAATACGGAACTTGCAAAAAGTTTGCTTAGTTTGGGGGCTGGTGAAGACGTTTGTCTGCCAAGCGAAGATATTAGCAAGGGATTCAAGGATGCAATGAAAGCCCTTTTCCATCAGAAGGGAAGTTCTTTCTCCATCGACATCATGGCCGATGAAAACGTACAGAGCTTGATAGAGGCTCATACAAGCGTCCTCGACCGCAACTTGCAACGCTTGGAAATGTCCGACCTCATGCGTCAGCGTCTTACTCGCTCCAACTATATATTTAGTGGCTTGAAGACTTTCCATGAGTTGAATGAGGCGTTTCCTTCCTTGCTTGATGAGAATGGCAATAAAAAGACGTTTGAACGCTTTTTGAACGATGTCCGAAAGATAGATGAAACGTATAACTCCAACTATCTACGTGCTGAATACAACTTTGTTCAGGCATCAGCGGAAATGGCTGCAAAGTGGGAAAAGTTCATGGAGGATGGTGATCATTATTATCTCCAGTATCGAACCCAGCATGATGACAAGGTTCGACCAGAACACGCCTCGCTTGACCGTGTGACACTTCCACCGTCCGATTCATTCTGGGAATCATATTACCCACCTAACGGATGGAATTGCCGTTGCACGGTGGTTCAGGTTCTTAAACGAAAGTATGAGCCTACACCGCACGATGAAGCCATGTCACTGGGTGAGGAAGCTTTGCAGACCGATAAAAAAGGAATATTCCGTTTCAATTCAGGCAAGGAGCAAAAGACTTTTCCCGATTATAACCCTTATACCATCAAGCGGTGTTGTGACTGCGATATTGCCAAAGGTAAGCTAAACCTTGAAAAAGCCCCTATTGCAGACAATCAACTTTGTGAGGCTTGCAAGTTAGTGCATAAGTGTGCGAATGCTCACACATATTCAGGTAAAACAAAACTTACCTTTGAAGACCGTGACGCTATTCTTGCCAAACCGTTGAATAAACAATATTTTACTAAGTACACCGGTATAAAGGGCAAGGTATTGCAGCATGAATTGGCCTGTTCTACAGCGGAGGACTACAACAGAGTTTTAGCCGTAGCCCAAGCGTTTGCAGATAGGTATGGTGATTGCTTACTCAATCCCGAAATTTCAAAATTCGCAAAAGAAGGAAGAAGAAAAGTGTATGACATGATTCCAGAAAGCAGCAAGGCGAATCCTGATTTGAAGGTGGGAGAATTTGGATATATAGATGTGAAATCGCCAAAAGACAGTCTTAACTGTTGCAGCAATGCAAATCATGCGTCTCGTGATCAGTATGCTTGCGTTTGTCTTACTGACCATTGTTTCAAGAAACCTATCACAGAAAAACAGATAGAGGATAGAAACAATGCTATTTGGAATAGCAAGGAGTACACACACGATTATATATTTTGGTATGTCAATGGTGAGCTTAGAAAATACAAGAGACCAATGGAATAATCCGTTGGTCTCAGGTTTTGCAACCGTCACAGGCTGCTTTCAGTGGTTTTCCGTCATATCGCTCCCACGCTGCAAAGATAGTAATAAATTCTAAACATTGTATCAAACAACCCAAGAAATTAGCATTTTTAAGCATAAAAATCGCAATTTCTTCTAAATAAGACGATTATGGACATAAAAAGAGTACAAGGTAGCAAGGATGTTTCTTTGCTTGAGTGTGTCAATCCAAGGCGCAACAAGTGGCGCATTCGTTGGGATGTCAAGACCGATGCGGACGGTGTTACCACTTATGCCGAATGTGAGTTCAGTCGCAAACCTACCGTTGAGGATGTGCGCCAGCTCATAACTTCTTGGAGTAACCAACAGACCGACCAAGCCATTCTTTCGGGCTTTTCCTACAATGGGGCTTTGGTGTGGCTGTCTGCCGAAAATCAGTTGAACTACAAGATGGCTTACGACCTTGCCGTTCAAACCAATGGTGCAACGCTTCCTGTTACGTTCAAGTTGGGTTCTGAGGATGTTCCAGTTTATCAGCAGTTCACCAGCCTTTCCGAGCTGGATGCTTTCTATCGTGCCGTTGTGGCTCATATCCAGAATGCCCTGCAAGAGGGTTGGAGCTTCAAGGATAGTTTCGATTTCTCACCTTACGACATCTAACAGACAATGATCCTATGGCTTTATCCAACAGACAGACTTTCTTCTTTGACGGTCAAACCTATAATTATCGTATCACCGAGGCTGCCATCCGCCGTTTTGAGCGTGATGGCAAGAGGCGCATTCATTCGGGCATGTCGCTCACAATGGTCGTTCGTGCCTTATATTATGTGGCTCAAAACTCTTTGCCGTCCAGCATTGGCGAGAATGAACTTGTTGATGGTTTCCGTAAGGGACTGTTACGCACACGCAAAAACCGTGGCGAATATTCCTTGCGTGGCATTCGCTCTTTGATGGTCAAAGCTCGCAAAGAACTCATTGGCACATCTGTTTCCGTGTTGTAACGCAAAAAAACGAGGACTAACGCTTCCACACGTTAGCCCTCGCTTTGCTGTTATATCTTATTGTTTTTTGCTGGCTTCCACCATCTTCTTCACAACTTCCTCTTCAGGAAGCATTTGCAGAAGAAAGCGTGTAAGCCCAAACACGCTGTCATGTTCGCCTTCAAATAGCTGTTGGTCTATTGAGCCAATGACACTCAGTATGTCGGTCATCAGTTGCTTCCAGTCTTCTGCCGGGAAACTGCTTGGCACCTCTATCACATATTTGTCTTCCTCAAATCTTACCATAGCTTAGTCCTCCTCTCCGTTGAAGTCCAACATCAGTTGCTTGCACTCCGCCTTGTGCTTCTGGCTTGCACAAAGCAACAGTCTTACGCCAAGCTGCGTTGTGAACCATCCTGGCTGTGTCACGCCATAAAGCCATATCTTTTGAGCCATGCTGCGCTTTGCGTTCAGTCTTCTTACGCTTTGTGCGCTTTCTGTTCTGCTGCCCATGCTGCTGTTGACATCGTTGATGGAATACCAGCGTTCACCGTCTATCTCAATGGTTCTGATGCTGCAACCGTTGTATTCCACACGCTCGTATGGTATGTCTCTCGCATCCAAATAGTCGGTCTTTGCCTTGTGGATGCCATAAAAGCCTTTCTTGCGAATGCTTGGCAACACTTCGCCTGTCACCCATTTGCGAAACTGCTTGGCATTCGGCTTGCGTGATTGAAGAATAATGGCATACAAGCCAGACTCATTGATCATCGTTACATAGTTGGTTCTTCCCACGGTGTCCATAATACGGACACCGTCTTTCTTCTCGTCATCGTCAAGTCGTGCAACGGCATTTCTGTTATTGGCGATTTTCAAGACTTGGCACACGTCGGTAGCAACAAACCAAGGCTCGTTGTTCACCATCTTCACACGGATAGGTGTCTTCTCTCGGCTGAAGTTGAACACTTCCACCAAACCCTCTTGGGATTTTACAATTTCATTGTTTGTCATTTGTGTTTAATTTGTTGAGCGATGTGGACAATTAAAGAACGGCATCCACTTCCCGTCGCTCTAAGCCATTAAACACAAGGCTTGCCCACGTCATTACAACGTGCGCACGGGGTTGGATGCCGCAATATCTTGAAAAGTACATTGACGAACGAGCACAAAAAATGCCCGAATGCGATTGCGGTGCATCGGACAGAACTTCACGTCTGCCTTGCGTTTATATGTCTTAGAGCACCGCAAAAATACAACAATTTTTCAAATATCGCTCACACCGCTGTTTGTTTTTAAATTATTTTAACTCCTTTCTCCATCAATCAGCCGTTTTTATGGGTTATTTCAGTTCTCTGTACCCCACATAGCTATAAGTTTCTATGTTTTCCAATATTTCCTCATGGTTGTGGTTGGTTGTCGAATTGCTGATGTCGAACTCTCTGAAATGTTCACCGTCCACATCTGCCAGGGCTGTGTGAATCTTTTCCAAGAGGTCAAACACGGTCAGACTCTCTTCTCTTTGGTCGCTGTTGGCTGCACTGCTACCCAACCAGTCTGTCACCACGTGCAAGTTCACTTTCGCTTCTGTCACATAGCGCATACCTGCCACCGTAGCCTCCCAGTTGATTGGGCAAAGCTCCACAAACACCGCTGGACGTTCCCAGTTGTCTTCTTGTTCAATGAACTCCACATTGTGGTTCCAAAGGTCAATATACTTGATTTCTGGTATATTGCCCAGACGCTCACAAAGCATCTTGTAAATCTCTTTTCTCATTTCTTCAATCGTTTTTCAAAATGTTCCATTTCCTTTCCGAGGTATTCTTGCAAATTATCCTCGATGATGTCCGTAACTGCCTTTTCCACCTCTGGTGACAAACCCAGAAACTGCCTCTTTGGTATCTTGATTGTCGTGCCTTCCTTCTTCAAGGCCATGAACTTCCAGAACTCTGCCACGTCACTGATGTGCCGTGTCTTTTTGTCCTTGCGCTGCGTGCCGTCCTTGCGCCTTGCAAAGGTCAATGCACCTGCTGCATCCATGTACTTGTGCCAGAAATAGCCTTTCATTCGTTTTGTCACCACTATCTCACCGCCTTCATTGTGAATGTCGGCGTATGGCAAATCAGTGAAGAAGCGGATGCTCGTTTCCTTCATCTCGCTTCTGACGCTTCTCCTCAGCGTGCCTGTATCAACAAGAATATGCCCACCTGGTCGAAGGGGGCTTCTGTGCCGTTCCCATGCCTCGCTGAAAAATGCCTCTCGCTCAAAGTTCTGGTCAAACTCGTCACTTAGGTCAACGCGGATGCCATTCAGAATTCTCTTAATAATAGTCTTTTCCTTGCTCATCATTCCAAAAATCAAGATACGGTTGAGCGTCTGCTGGAATCTCATTCTTTGATTCAGCAGACGCTTTCAATATATTGTAAAATTGACGCTCACTGATAGCATACTCAGGATATATGAACCTGCGCCATATCTCACGGTTTGGAACACCGTCCTTGATATGCCGGTCATATATCCTGTTGATGTCAGCAACACGTTTCTGATAACTTAGTCCGCGTCGCTTTCCCATGGGGCTAATTGTTTGTTGTATGTTTAACCTTTGGATGATATGGACGGATGTCAAGTGTCATTTCACAGCTCACTGTCACACGTCCACTTCCTTCACATTGTGGGCAAATTTCCTCGCCCTTTCTCCCAGTGCCGTGGCACATTCTACACAGTGCCACCTTGGGTGCCTTGGTTGTCGTTGTCTTCATTGGCTTCTTGTTTAGTTTCTGTTTGTTCTACATCTGTCACACTCAATGGGATGATGTGCCACTTGTTGTGTTCGTCCTTCCACTCAGCTCTGATGAACTGCTTGGTGAGCGATGGCTGATAAGCCTCTTCGATGATTTGCACACCTTCCTTGAATTGGTCGTTGTCGCTCTTGTCTGCCAGTTTGCGAAGCTGCAACACACGGCTTGCCTTCAAGTTGCCTGTTCCGTCACGGCTCAATAGCTGTAGGATGGTTGCCACAAGTTCCTTGCTTTTGGTGTCGGTTGCAAGGCTCTCGATGTACTGCTTGACGATGGCAATGCCGTCATTCACAGTGTCACGGTAGTCATCAATGCAGTTGTAACCAAGCGTGAGGCGCATCTTTCCGTTTGAATGGGTGAAGGTGTGTGTGCGCTGGGTGTCCTTGGTCAGCTTCAACACGTTTGCCTTAATGTTGATGACTTCCGCAAAGTTCTCATAAACCTTGCTCTTCACTGCAAGCATCTGTTCTGACAGGCTGCGAAGTTCGGGGATGGCACTCTCAATCTCGCTGTCCACCAACTGGGCGTAAGCCTCACGGTCTTCCTTGCGCTTCTTAGCAGCCTTTTCCTTGGCTTGCTTCTCTTGGAACTGCTTGAAGGCTTCTGCCTCTTCCGCTGTCATTTCTACTGTCTGTTTCTTGTTCTCTTCCATTGTCTTGTCGTTTAAAATGGGTTGTATTTTTAGGCATGAGGGATTCCATCCAAAGGGATATACATCACCATCCTGCCAGGATTGTTCACGTCTTCTTTCTCTTTCAAACCGCCTTTCTTCTTGATTGCTCTGAGTTTTCTTTGGAAATCTTCCATTTCGTCAAGTCGGATTCTGGCAAACTCCTTTCCGCAAATTCGAGGATGCTTGCAGAACTCATTGATGCGCTGCCAGTCGGCTGTGTCCACGCCAATCTCTTGTATCAGCTTTAGGCAGATGCTGCGATTGCGTTTCAATCTATCTTTTCGACCGCTCAGTTTCTCCAGACCGTCACAACAATCATTGTACTCTTGCCAAGTCATTTCCTTCAAGCTCTCTGTGCGTCCGAAAGTGTATTGACTGACAATTTCCTTCTTGAACTCTTCACGACTGCCACAATAGCAAGGCAGTTCGTTGAATGAGGCAAAGAAACGGCTAAAGTTCGTTACTTGCTGCTTCATGGCCGACACCTCTGTAAGTCATAAAATACTGGCGTGCCTCTTTCACGCTTGCAGCCATGCCAAGGGTCAAGTCTTCCGTCTCCAGTATTGGCACATTGTCGAAGCAAAGGAATATCTTGCCATTGAACTCTCTTGCCTGTAGTCTTGACCTGGCTTCTTCTCTCACTTGCGCTGCACGTTTCTGTTCAGCCTTTTTCTTGCAGTTCTCACGCATAGCATGGAACCAATTACTGATTTTACTCATATTCGTTTATTTTTTAGTTGTCTTTTCATTGTTTGGTAGCCATGTTATTTCAATGATGGCTTTCATTTCTTTCTTGCCTTGGCATATAGGGCAAGGAACTTTCACGCTTTCCCAATTGGCGTCACGTCCCCAGAAGTAACCATTGCCGTGGCAATATCCACATTCATGCCCTTGACTCACTATTTTCTCATGGGTGACTTGGCATGATGGTGAAACCAGTTCTAACACCCTTCGTTCTTTACTCATTGTCTGCCACCTCCTTTCTCTCACCAAGATACTCACATTTCATGGCATCAAGCGACATATCGTTTAATCTGCCAGACAAGTCTCTGAACATCTGTTCTTGATCCAGGTAGGTAAAATCCTTTGTCTTGTCCTTGATGATTGCCACCAGGCTTTCAATCACTTCTTCCATAAGCTATATTATTTGATAAGTTACTTTTTCATATCCATGCCACTGGATGATTCTGTTTGCCCACATCAGACTTTTTGTTTTCAGTACAAACTTGCCTTTATTCTTCTGTGAGCGCATTACATTCAAGTCGCACTCGTAATCACGTTCAAGCCATTCTCTCATAACCGACTTGCATTGCTCTGCCGTCATCAAGACGAAAATGGTATCACCGTCCTTGTATTTGTCCATACGCCTTATGTTTCGTTGCTTGTTTGTATTACTCCATCCTCCCATACGGTGAATGCCTCACCTGCCTCACCAATGGCACGACCTTGGCAATATGCCTTATATCCTTGCACTCTCACCTTCATACCTGCCATGTACTTCAATCGGGCTGCTGGTTTGCCAAGCGGTTGCCCCTTGTATTCCTGACTGATGAATATAAAACACTTTCGAGGAAAGTCATCTGCAAGCGTCTTGGCTTGCTCATAGCTCCAATTTGAATATTGGAAACTGTCAATGATGACAAACTTGGCACTCTTGCGTTTTTTAAGCCTTGCTCTCAGATCGTCAAGGGTGTCGTCTGTTGCCACACGAAACTTGCCTTGCACCTCATTCATCTTGTAGCGGTTGATGCGGTCTTGAAAGCTCTTGCTCACGCCTTCCTCATAACTCAGGTAAAGAACGCAACCATACGAGCAAAGTTCTTTGGCAAGCTGCATCACAAAGCTGCTCTTTCCGCTTGCGCTCGATCCAGATACAAACCATGTTTCTGTTATGCTTGGATAGCCAAACACCTTGCTCCATTTCTCACCCCAGGGAATGGTGACGTATGTCTTTGCTGCAATATCCCTGGGGCTGTATGCTCGCTTTGCCATGGTTATGCAAGTTTCAGTTTCTCAATCTCTGTATATACACGGCGCAAGCCACCATTTGTTTTTCTCACGATGGTTGCTATGTCGGCATCCTTTGGAGCGTTAGCCCTTGCCACCACTTCTGCCTGATGGCGCAAGAACTTATCACGTTCCTTGCCATCATCTGGTGTAACCTTGGAATATCTACCACCGTAACGGCTCAACATTTCGGTGTAACCAACCTTCTTGCACTCGATGGAGCGATTTATCTTCTCTTTCAGTCCATCCGCTCCCATCATGTACCAGGCGCAACAACGTTCGGTTGCATTCCAGAGGGCTTTGAGTTCCAAGAAAGCCTCATACTGCAAGTCTCCAGCTTCATCAAGGATGATAAGAGGGTGTTCGATGGAACGAAGGTAATAAACCAAATCCTCATACACATCGGCATAATGTCCCTTGCTGTCCACGCCAAACTCTGATGCTATCTTGCGAACCAACTTCAACTTGGTCTTTACTTGTGAACAGTCGATATAAACTGCATTCTTGTGACCTTGCACATAATAGCGTGCCGTGAAGGTCTTTCCAATGTTGGGTATGTCGCAAAGGATGCTGCTTTGCCCTGAGCCTTGACAGAACTCTATTTGCTTGGTGATATACTTGAAGGTCTCTGTTGGGGCTGCGTTCCACTCTATTTCGTTGCGTAAGGCCACATTCAGCTTTCTTGCAATGCTCAACCAGTTGGCATCACTCAATGCCTTTTCTGTCTGGCCATTCTTCAACATACTATAGATGGATGTTGAAAGTCCAAGGGCGGTTGCGTGCTTTGCGTCACTTGGATAGTTTGATCTGTTGGCTGCTATCGCTGCCAAAATCTTTTTCTTTGTTGCTTCTGCTATTGTCATTTTCTTAATCTTTAATCTTTATTATAATGATGTTTGAACGGTGTCTAAATGTCTGCCAAAGCCCTTTCCTCAATGCTCATGTCTGGCATATATGCTTCATCGGGTTCTTCTATCCTTGGCGGTGGAAGTACAAAGGTTTCCTCTGCCTCTTCCTTTGGAACATCCGACTTCATCACTCCAACCTTGCCAATGGCATTGTCCTTGACGTATTTCGTGAATGAGGCAACTTTCTTCTGTTGCACTTGATATTTCTCTTTGTCTTCATCTGTCTGTTCTGCCATCACACGGTTGTAGGTTTCTACTCGTTCCACTTGGTCAATGAACCTGTCACCTTGAAAGATGAACACCTCTTGTGGCTTGCCATCAGCATCTGGAATGTAGTATGCCGTCACCTTGTTGTTGTTTGGTTCCAGTCGTTCCAGCTTTTCGGTCTTGCTCAACCACCAATCTTCGTATGCCACTCTTACGGTGGAGTTCCTTCTGATGCTTGTTTCCACTCGCTCACCAATGTATCTTGCAAGGGTGAGTTTGTCAAGCGGTTGAAGCGTTGGATTGATATTCGCAACAAGAACGTCCCATCGGCTCATGCCAGGATATTTCTTTTGGTTTGGGTGCAAGCTGTGGTTCCACTCGTAGCTGTCTTGACGATCATCGGCAATCAGTTGGTCATAGCTGAAATATTCTTTGTCCTCATACAGCTCGTTTGTCTCGTCACTGATTTTCTTACTTTCCGTGCGCCACTTGCCCTTTCCGTAGAATCGGCCAATACCCTCATGGTTCTTGTGGATGATGCTGCGTTTCTTCGCACCGTTCAAGTTCTCTGCATATTTCTCTTGCGAGTTCTGAGGCGCACAGAAATGAACGAATGGGAATGCGACACCTGCTTGCAGAAATCCGTCCTTGTATTGCGACATCAAGTGATTCTCAACCTCAATACCTGCTGGCATACCCCAACCATTGCGTTCTACCAGTCGGAACATATCCCTAAAGCAGTCAAGCACCAGGATTTCATCCTTTTTCCTTGCGTAAGATGCGCCAATCACACATTGGCTGACCACATCATAAGCATAGTAAGCGTGAACCCTCTGCTTGGTGTCTTTCAACTTTCGTGTCAAGTCCACGTCATCCATTGTGATTTGGCTCAAAGAGAACTCACCTGCATGGCGGTGCATGTGCGGCATCTGTTCGTGCATGAAGGTAGTGTAACTCATAAGCTCATGTTCAATTAGCACCTTGTTTTTCGGTCGGTTCAAGTAGTTGGTGATTGTCGATTCACTCAAAACCTTTGGTTCACCGCTCTTGTCTGTGAAATCATCGGGGTTGAATAGTTCGCCAGTTTCAGGATCATAGACCTCTATTTCACCACAAACAAACGAATTGTATAGTTCCAAGACACTTGTGTTGAATGGCTTGTTAGGAAGTACTGCCAAGCCCAAAATCAAGCGTTCCGTCTTGTGATCAACCTTGCGTGCGCTTTGGTTTCCGAACTTGCCACTTATCAGACAGGCATAGCCAAACTTCTTGTATTCGGCTACTTTCTTTCTGAATCGCATGGTTGAAGCTGGTAGTGTATGGCCAAATTTCTCTTTGAGTGTTTTGATGGTGGTTGCCATCTTTTCCCAGTCGTATTTTTCTCCCATCAGCTTCTTTGATGCGCTTGCACGGTTGTAGAGCTTGATGCAAGTGTTCAGAACAGAGGCATTCACCACATATTCCTTCACTTTCTCTTGTGTGAGGTCAAGCCCAGTCTTGGCACGGTCGTTAAAGAACGCAACGGCTGCTTGGTCGGTCTCATAGTTGGACGTTATCCAACCTTCCAGTCTCACAGTGTCACCACCAGGATAAAGTTCATCCACCATTTTGCGGTAGATGGTAGGAATGCTATCAACGGCAACCAGAGCATAACGTCCTTGCCCCTTACCGCTACGCACCACATTGATGCGCTTCCTGGCAGATAGCTGCTTGTAGTTCGAGGCAGTCATAATGCCACCGTCAACAAGCTCACGTGCTGAAATGCAAAGTGTGTTACCGTAATACTCCATTTCTCACCTCCTTGATTATTCGGCACAAACAGGTCTTGCGTACTTTTTGTAAAGCTCTGGGGTAGTCAAGATGTCGGCATCCCTCTGTGTCCATGCAGCAAAGATGCTTTGGATTTCTTCCAGTTGCTTGATTTTCACATCCTGGTATTGCTTCATCATCTTGCCCTTGTAGAACACATCCACATTGCCATTGGCTTTGTTGCACTCAATCATTGCACCATTGGGGAAGTATTGGCGCATATAGCCATCTGCATCATGGATGGTCTCAACCTCTGGGGCAACTATCATCACAATGCCACCTTTCTGCTTGGCATATACACGGATGCGCTTTGCCTTGTCACTTTCGCCACGCTTTGCGTCAAAGTTCAGGGCATAATAAACCATTTTCCCTGTAACGTTGAACGCTGCCATGATGTCCTGGCGAACTTCTCTTGTTACGTCAATGTACTTTTTCATTGCTTCCATTTTTAATCGTTATACAAATCTTGTTTTATCTTTTTAAGATGCAAAATTCGTCTTTCTCACGCCTTTTTTGTATCTTTGGCGCGGTGTTCCTTTAGTAACACGGTGCAAAGATAAGCATTTTGAATATATCTGCAAAATTTTAAAGCGATTATTTTCGCATAATGAATATAATTTATACGCAATATGAATAAGATAGAGATATTAAACGCTTTGATAGACTACTATTCTGGTGGAATAAAGGCGAAATTTGCCGAAAAGATAGGCGTTAAGCCTCAAACAATCAATACTTGGTTGCTTAGAGGTTCTTTTGATACGGAGTTGATATATTCAAAATGCGAATATATCTCAGGCGATTGGCTTCTCACTGGAGAGGGCGAAATGCTTAGAAATAGGTGTTCAGATAAGCATTTTGAATCTATCTGCAAAGAAAATGAGCAAAACATTTCGCACAATAAAGAAAGTTTAACACTCAACGCTCCAAAGCTCGCTGATGATCCAGATGTTGGTAAGCCATACTATGATGTAGATTTCATTGGTGGCTTCACAGAGATACTAAACTCTCAGGTTAGTGTTCCTGCAACCAACATTGTCATCCGTGGTTTTGAGAAAGCTGATTTATGGTGCAATGTCACTGGCCATTCAATGGAGCCAAAAATCAATCATGGCGACATCATTGCTCTTCGCCAATGTACGCTGGATGATGTTCAGTATGGCGAAATATACGCTGTTGTGCTTGACACGATACGAACCATCAAGATATTGCGCAAGTCTGATGATCCTGACAAGTTCCGTTTCATCCCAATCAACTTGCAAGAATACGATGAACAAGAATACCCCAAATCAAGGATATTGAATATCTTTGAGGTCATTGGTAGCATAAGCAAGTTCTTTTAACCCCATAGTGACACCCCCTTTGGCACTCCAAGTGGGGTGTCACCCCCTCTTTATCGCCCAAAAAGCCCTATATATTATATATAATAAGGTGTAAACTTCAAAAATCGTTGCTCCGAAAGGGGTAGTTTCCTCACAATTAACCGCAAAAAGTGGTTAGTTTCTTCATTCAGCTTTTTGTATGCCAACGACCCCACTTTTGTAACCCTTAATTCTCGAAAGTGTAACCCTTAACTGTAACCCTTAGTGTAACCCTTACCCCAAAATCGCCACTTTTCAACACGAAAAAAGGGAGCCGTAAAGCCCCCTCATTCATATTCGGTTTGAATACCGTAAATAAGCCGTTCTAACGGCGTTTTAACCACTTCCTTTCATAGACCCTTGCCGACCACCCGAAATAAGCGTAGATTGCTTTATAATAGCTCGTTTCGTGATTATAGACCCATTCCCAGACAGCCCAGCATGAAGCAAGTAACTCTTGGTACATCCGACCTCTTCTGAGGTCAGCACGGTATAAACCGCCGATATGCTTGAAAAGTAGAAGTCTTTCAAGCCATTATGTTTGCCCACAATAAGATGGACGTGTATAACCTTTGCCATATCAATTCATTTAAATTTCGGTGCAAATATACCAAATAATAATTATATGGAATAATTTTGCATTTTAAATAATCATAAAAGGGCAAAAATAATGGGTAGCGATTGCCACCCATGCACAAGCCCCATCATCCTCATGTAAGCCATTTGTAAACCTCATTCAAGTCCACCGCCCTCAAACGCAAGTCAGGAGACCACAGAATTAAACCAAAATTAAACCCATGTAAACGTTTCGTTTTGTGTCGCTATTCATGCAAGATTATCGTAACTAACTATATTTCAAAGACTTCACCCGATATTTAGGCATAAGGCTTTATATACGCTTCGTTCTGTGCCCTTTATGTGCATATTTAAATTCATTTCCGTATAGGATTTTTATTGTATTTTACTTCTAAATTCTTTTAACGGCTGCAAAGATACAAAAATAGTGCGAAATCTTTTTGCGTAGCAGCAAAAAAATGGTATAAACATGCGGATTTTAACCAAAATGAGCTGTTCTTATAGTGATAATCGGCTGATTTTCCCTGATAATGCTTCGCCCCACGCCATGAAGGATGCTACTGGAGTTCCACCTGATAGACTTTGCTGTTATGTCAGCAGAGCATGACGTAAGTGCAAAGTCCCTCAGCCGGAAGGTGCCCACGAAACGACATGCGGTTGCTTACAAACTGAGTAGGTGTGACGCAAGCGATTCCCACTTAATCAGTTTGCCACTACTGCATGTCCATTCGTCGAGAAGGGCACTGGCTCACAGCATCGTCCTTCATTTTCCCTCCCTTCCACCTTAATTATAATATAATGCATTTCTTTTTTATAGGCATTCTGTCATTTCTCCTTCTAAAATGTATTCATGTGGACGTGAATACATATATACATGGATAGGTGTGTACGTGTACACATGAATACAACTTGAAGCCCTCATACCATGATGAGTAGCAGGCCTTTATAGATTTGCATTTTTATAAACAAGATGATAATGCTTCGCCCCACGCCATGAAGGATGCTACTGGAGTTCCACCTGATAGACTTTGCTGTTATGTCAGCAGAGCATGACGTAAGTGCAAAGCCCCTCAGTCGGAAAGTGCCCACGAAACGACATACGGTAGCTTACAAACTGAGTAGGTGGGACGCAAGCGATTCCCACTTAATCAGTTTGACACTACTGCATGTCCATTCGTCGAGAAGGGCACTGGCTCACAGCATCAACCTTCATTTTCCCTCCCTTCCACCTTATTAGAATATTCTGGTCTTCCTCTTTATAAGCATTCTGTCTTTCCTAAATAAATCTTTCGGCTTTCCTTCTTTATAATCATCGCCCACGCCATAGTCCAGTAAGCATGAACAGTTAGCCAGGGTGTTGTTCTTTCGCAGGCCGATTTTATCGACTTACGAAAGAACAACACGCTGGCTTTTTAAACTGTTGATACTTGCTTGGCCTATTCCCACCCGGCTTTTCTATCCCTGCAGTCATTCCCTGTTATACTTTTTCTTCTTACTGAAACCAGAAGGCTTTGATTCCGTATCGTCTTTGGGATTTCGGGATTCTTTTTCTGCAAAGTTATCGCGTATTTGGCAAACAGCAAGTCGTGATTCGGTAACAATCTTCCTTTTCCATGTAACATGCAAAAGAGTATTGCATATTACAGGCTTCGGCTCGGCATAGATTGTAAGCAAGCTTACATCTCTGCTCTCACCTTGCACTGTAATTCTTCCCATCAGACTTGCCTTATTGCCTTGTACGCACTTTGAAAAGCAGAAAAAGCTTCCCGATCCCAAGTCCGAAAGGACTTAACGAAAGGGAGAAAAAATTAGAGACTATGGCAAAAAAATTCAACAACCGCCTGATTACTCCAGAATTGGAGAAGGCAATGCAGGACTATCCGCTCTATTCCCAGGATAGCAAGAAGAAGGATGCAGTTTGCATCGCAGTGTTTTTCATCGGCAACGCTCGCTGGTACATTCTTGAAGGACAGCGAGAGAATGATGATTTTGTGCTCTTTGGCATCGTTGTAGGTCTGGCTGAGACTGAGTACAGCTACATTTCTGCCAATGAAATGGCAAGTGTGGAGTTGGATGCAACCAAGTTCGGACTCGGCAAGGTCAGAGTGGAGCAGAGAAAGCCATTCCAACCATGTCAGCTTTCTGAAATCATCGACAGAGAGTTGCAGTCTTTCCTCAACAGACTTTGCGATTGAAACATTTTTCTCGGTTGGTAGTGGCTGATGGCTGCTACCTGCCAAGTAACAACAATTAAAGCTATGAACATGGTACAGGTTTACATTAAGGGACAGGAGGATAAGGAGTTGAGCAGCTTTTTGCGCTATTATCCGGTACGAATCAAGAACATCGGTATGGATGCTTTCTTCGACCGCCAGGTTATCTATGATTTCAAGGATGGTCGAAACCATGCAGATGTGGCGAAGTGCGTGGCAAAGATGCTTGTCAAAAAGTTTGGTCGCAAGGTTCGCAGCGTAGTCTTCTCTTGCGTTCCTGCAAGCAGCCAGGAGCGTAACGAGGCACGCAACAAGAACTTCTCTGAACTTGTCTGCAAGTTTTCTGGAGCAATCAACGGCTTTTCCCATGTCAAGGTTGTTGGCGAACGTACCGCTGTTCATGGCACTAAGGTCAAGAAGGAAGAGCGAGAAAAGCGCTTGAAGGAAAAGAATAATATTGAGGTGGATGCTAACTTCTTCAAAAACAAGATAGTCTGTATTTGGGACGATGTGGTCACTACCGGCACTTCTTTCTGTGCCTACACCGCACAATTGGAACAAGTAGGGGCGCACGTAACAAACGGCATTTTCCTCGGCAAGACATCATACAAATACGTACAGCAATGAAAAGAAAGAATATGACAAAGTTTGACAAGGCTGTTTCGGCAGCCTTTACAGGCCATCGCTTTTACAACTTCTCTCAGCAGGAGGTCATAAGAGAGCGATTGACCAAAGCCATCCTCGAAGCTTACGAGCATGGCATCAGCAATTTTATTTCGGGTTTCGCCATCGGTATTGACCTGATGGCAGCCCAGATTGTGCAGTCTCTGAAACCTTCCTGTCCAGGAATGACGCTTACCGCAGCCATTCCTTTCAGAGGTCAGGCAGATAGGTTCAAGCCCAGTGATAGGGTGGTTTATGATGGATTGATGGCTTCTGCAGATGAGGTGATCATCCTTTCAAAATACTATTACAACCGATGTTTCCTTGACCGAGACGAGTTCATGGTTGAGAATGCGTCCCTTCTCATTGCCTTCTATGATGGGAGAGAGAAGGGTGGAACCTACTACACTTTCAAGAAAGCCAATAGTTTGGGCATTCCCGTGGTGAATATATATTGAATAACTCGTAAAATATCAAGCTTATGAATGAATTTGTTGACATCATCGTTATCTACATCGTTTTCCGTGCCATCCTCGCCTTCCTGGGCGCATGGTGGCATGGTGACGGACGCAACGATTTCAGACGAGACCGATAGTCTATTATTTTTCTGATGAAACTCCTTCCTTGTCTTAGCCATTGCTTACGTAGCCCTATCGTGGGTTTCTATCAGCAATGGGCTTTTGTGGTATTGCACAATCTTGACCCCGACTGAGTTGTGTCTTTCCTTTTCCTCGATGCATTGAATGATCAAGTCAGGATTGGCTCTCGCCTTCCTCCCTCGCGACTCGGCAGAGATTGCAAGCAAGCTTGCATCTTTGCTCTCGCTGCTCGTTCGGTTGACTTATTTAGCCGTTGGAGTCTTGTCTAAGTTCTGAATATAGGCGGCATTGGTCAGGAAGAGAATGTCGGAACCTTCCGGTATTTCCTGCATTACCTTCACCATGAGGGTTAGCATCATGCGGAACTCTGTGGTGTGTAGGTCGCTGATTACATCACGGCTGATGATATTGCCGTTGTTCTCGATCACAACGGCAGCACCACCAGCTCGCTCTTTATGGCCATAATCACATGAACCACCTATCCAAACGTAATATGTAGATGCATCTTGCGTCATAATTATTTACCACCCAATCTCTATATACATCTCGAATTATAGAGATAATCCCATACTTCCTGAGCAGGTCTTTTCAATCTGATGATGGGATCAATGAAAAATAACTTTCCATTTTCGTCGCAAAGAACATTGTCACTAAGATTCGAAATATCCGTTATTGCCAAATATTCATTACCATAGAAATACTTGTCTTCCTTAGTTAATCCCATTACATTTCGGAGACAGTCGTCTATCATTTTGGGGGTAGGAACTCTAAACATAGATGATATGTTCTTTTGCTGCAAGACAATTCTGATTCCTTTGATATCTTCTGAAATTCCGATGAACCTGTACCTGGTACTAGGAAATAACATGTTGTGTATCAGATGCTCGTAGATAATATCCTCCGGATGAGTTTGTTTTAAAGGAGCCTTGGAAAATGGAGATTTCATCTTTGTGAAGACACTTCCGTCCTTGCTCAAAAAGACAATACTTTCCCCTGTTGGAATCATCCGTCGATTGCCGAATTTATCCCAATCTGCCTTATCTATGTATAAGTTATTCTCCTTGGCAATACTGATCAACCTATTACATTCCTCTTCTTCAGCAGCTCGCGAGCTTTGCCTGATATTTCCATGTCGTTGAGGGGATATCCCAGTCTCAAACACTCGAATATCGCTTCGGTCGCTATTT
>OIXG01000423.1_pt1 | contig 52985 bp, 54 predicted proteins | sample 1587731 | NCBI WGS metagenome assembly OIXG01 (sample SAMEA3888908, study PRJEB22519) | human gut metagenome | biome: human gut; feature: human-associated habitat; material: faeces | place: Denmark | collected 2010 | reverse complement strand
GGGCCGCTGTCCGACAGGACGGTGACGGTGCCGTGGGGCAAACCGGTCGGGACCGTGCGTGGGAAGAGGGCAAGCACCTGCTCCGGCAGGGCGGAGGTCGTGACATCCCAGTCGTGGATGGGGCGGCCGAGCAGCGTGTCGCGCACGCATCCGCCGACATACCACGCCTCAAAGCCCGCTCTTTGCAGCGTATCGAGCACCTCGTCCGGCCGCATGATGTCACTTCCTTTCCGCTTCGACCCTGTTTGTATCTGTTATACCACAGGAACGGGAGGAAACGCAAGCAAAAACAGAAAATCCGAAAATCTTGAACAAAAATTTACAATTTAAACCTTGAACAGCCGGATTCTCTCTGATAAACTGAATAAAACCATCAAAGAAGGAGACGAAGCCCATGCCGAGACGCAGACTGCTGTTACACCATCACCAGACCGCCTATGAGCCGGAGACGCTGGAGCTGCCGGAGTCTCTGGAAATATTGGATGAAAAGGCATTTTTCAAATGCACCAAAACCGTATAGCCCAGGCGACCGCTGCCTTGCGCTGCAACCGATACATTAAATGACGACACGATACCTTCCGCCTCTTCCGACACGGACATATTGCCTACACTTGTTCCGCTACCGGCACCTTCTGTAGAAGAAATATCGATACGAGTGTCTGTAACGAACGCCAGCGTCATGTCATCAGCACCTGTAGCAGGCACTTCCAGTATATTATTCTCATAGTCTACCTTCACCCCTTCCGGAATCCTGGATTTCGACGCATTAAGCAAAAGACGTTGGTTCGTATCAGGCTTTCCGACAATCGTTTCCCCTTCTTCCCACGGTTTGATCTCAAAAACGCCTGTCACTTCAGCTCCCACATTGAGCACTGCCAATTCATATACTTTATTGTAGCACACCCCACGGCGTTTTTACAAGGCGAAAAGCGGGAAAGAAGGGGGAAATACGGATGGTTCAGGCGAAGAAAACGGCCGCCTACCGGGTCATCGCCGGTCCCGGCGGTAAGCGGGTCTTTCGGTTCTACTGCGACATTTCCGGTGAGCTGTGCTGCGTGACCAAGTCCATTCGGGCGGATACGGAGGACGAGGCACTGGAGATCGCGTGGGAGACGGAGGGGCGGTGGGCCTTTGACCGATGCCCCCAATGCGGCCGGTATGTGTCCTCCGCCATGTTCAACATCAACGCGGAGCGGTGTCTGGACTGCGCCCCCTGGGAGAACGAATACCCTGTGTTCTGCCACCACTGCGGCATCAGGCTGAAAGACCCTGACGCCTTCTTCTGCCCCGCCTGCGGGGCGCGGCTGCTGGTGGGCGGCACAGAGGAAGAGGAGGGAAGGACCGAATGACGGAGTATGACCTGGAAACCAAAAAGGCCTTGCGCCGGGTGTCCCTTCTGGAATATGGCTTCGGGCCGGAGACTCTGCGGGGACGCAAGATCTGCCCGGCCTGCGGCAGGGGCAACGGCGCTTACCGGACAGACTGTATCTCCTGCGGCGCGGCGCTGCCAAAGGAGACCCTCTATGACTTCTACCGCGCCCGCCATCGCTGCTGTCCCGGCTGCGGTGTGGTGGTCACGGACGTTGCGGTGTACTGTCCCGAATGTGGGACGCGGCTGTCTAAAGAGACGGGAGCAAAGGGGGCGTCTGGATGAGCATTTTCCAAAAGCGGGAGCTGTCCTCCGGCGGCGGAACGGAGCCGACGCTGCCCAGAGCGGCGGTATGCTTTACCACATCTGCTATGACCCGTCGGGCGGCAGACTGGCTTGCGCGGCTGGGGGGATGCAGACCCCTGGGCATCCTCTCCGACCACGGCGAGGATGTGATCTGGCAGTGTGAGGCGGAGAACGTGGATCTTTTGCTGCTGGAAACCGATTTTTCCCCGGCGGCGGAGGATACCAAGGACGTTTCCGCCCGCTGCGACATCGCCATCGAGGTGCGGCGCAGGCTGCCGGAGTGCAAGGTGTATCTGGCCTGCGAGGACGGCTGGCCGGAAAAGCTGCCCGCGCTGGACAAGGCGGTGGAGCTGGCTCTGATCGGCGGCTACTGTGTTGGCAGTATCACTCCGCAGCAGATGCGCACATGGCTGAACGAAGCGGCAGAGGCCATGCACCGACGGGAGAGCCGCCGTGACTGGACGTGCCGGCAGGATGTCCTCTCCGACGAGTAATCTTAAAACGAAACAACAGGCCGGGCATCCATTCGGATGCCCGGCCTGTTGTTGGAGACTGTCGATTAAGTGGTAAATTCTCCGCAATGGTAAGGAAGGGTGTGCGCGGGAAACCCAAGAAGGGTGTCCTGCGCCATTGAAATCTCCCAAGTTTTCAGAACTTTACAAAAGTTCTGAAAACTTACTCAGCGGGGAGAAAAGGCTTTTTCAACACGCTGAAACAACAGGCCAGGCATCCAAAATGGATGCCTGGCCTGTTGCTTGGCGGAATCAGATCAAAAGCGATCCTGCAGTTGAAAACGGGGCAAGCCGTGTCAGAGCAGGTGGATCAGCCCCAGCGTCATCAGGGTCACGAGACTTCCGGCAATGAGCAGTCCCAGCGTGATGGCAGGCAGAGCGTGGCGCAGGCGGATGTTCAGAAAGGCCGCAATCAGAGCCCCGGTCCAGGCTCCGGTCCCCGGCAGGGGGATGGCCACGAACAGCATTAGCCCCAGCAGACGGTATTTCCGCACCAGACGCCCCTTCAGGTGGGCACGGCGCTCCAAGGCATCAATCTTCGGAGCGAAGAAGGCGTGCTTCCGCAGCCGGTCAAAGACCTGACGCACCAGCAGGATGATAAAGGGCACTGGCAGCAGGTTGCCGAAGATGGCAGCGCCGCAGGCCAGCCACGGGTCCAGCCCGGCGGCGATCCCGGCGGGGATGGCGCCCCGCAGCTCCACCACCGGAACGGCGGCGATGGCCATGGTCATAATGTACTTTCCCAGAACGGTTTCCCAAAAGGCCATGAGGTCCCCCTTGCATAAAAATTGCCCCGGCGTGTGACCGCCGGGGCATCGGCTATCATAGTTTACTCCAGATTCAGGTGTTTTTGCAAGAAGTAAACCGTTAAGAAATAGAAAACGGCACAGTAAATAAGTTCCAGAACAATCAGGAACCACATACCCAGGTGCATACCGGCCACAACGGAAACGTTGGGCTCCCAGCCCAGCAGAAGCCGGTGGAACCAGGAATCGTTCACCAGAGCCATGCCGAGGCCGCCCAGAATCTGGAGAGCAATGCCCGTTGCGATATAGAATGCCACGCTCAGAAGCCCCTTGTGATTGGGAAAACTGAAGCCGATGGACATGGCCGAATAAAAGCGCAGACACAGGCCGAAGGAGCCCAGTACGCACAAAAGCAGCAGTTCCACGGCGAAGGCCGCGCCGTTGGCCACCAGATCCAGGTGGTTTATCCGGACTGCGTAGTCCAGCAGATTCAGGAAGCCGTGCCACAGATCACCCACAAAACGGATGTCAAAGGCCATGATGCAGCAGGAGAGACCGATCACCACAACAGTGGCGGCGAACCAGACGGTAGAGACGATGAGCTTGCTCCAGATCTGTTGGTGGACGCATACCGGAAGGGTCATCATGACGTAGCCCTCGTCCTGCAGGAGATTTTTGTAAAACCGGTTGATCATCAACACAAAAGAGATGATTCCCACGGCGAAGATCCCCACGATGAACAGCATGATGAAGATGGTACCCAGCGTGCGCAGGAGGGAGCTGTCAGAATTCAGCATACCCCGGCTGGAGAAATTGGCACCCACAGACACCAGCAGCAGGATGCCGAACAGGGGCAGCATGACCCGGCCGGTGGCCCGGAACTCATGCTTCAACAACTTTCTCAGCATTTGAACACCTCCCGGAACAGCGCGTCCACGCTCATGCCCTTTTCCTCCCGGATCTGATCCACGGAGGATTGCAGCACCAGGTGGCCCCTGTCGATGAAAATGACCTCGTCCAGCACCTTTTCCACATCGGCGATCAGGTGGGTGGAGATCACCACGCTGGCGTCGGGATTATAATTGGAAATAATGGTGGAGAGAATATAATCCCGTGTGGCGGGGTCCACGCCGCCGATGGGCTCGTCCAGCAGATACAGCCGGGCGGCCCGGCTCATGACCATAATGAGCTGAACCTTTTCCCGGGTGCCCTTGCTCATCTGCTTGATCCGCTGCTTGGGCTGGATGTTCAGATGGTGAAGCATCTCCTCCGCGGCCTGACGGCGGAAGTCCGGGTAGAAATCCTCGTAAAAATCCATGAGCTGACCGGCGCTCATCCAGGTGGGGATGGCGGTGCGCTCCGGCAGATAGCTGACCATGGCGTGGGTCTCCCGGCCGGGGGTCCTGCCGTCGATCAAAATTTCCCCGCTGCTGGGGGTCAGCAGGCCATTGGCCAGCTTGATGAGGGTGGTCTTGCCGCTGCCGTTGGGACCTAAAAGGCCCACGATCCGGCCCGGCTCAATGGCAAAGCTGACGCCATCCAGCGCCGGAACCTTGCCGTAGCTCTTGGAGAGCTGGTTACATTCTAAAATCGGCATATGTTCACTCCTTTTCCGACTCCTGCCGCAGCAGCGACAGCAAGTCTTCCTTTTCAAATCCCAGACGCTCCATATCGGTCAGAAAGGACCGCACCCGGTCCGCCGCCAGTGCATGGCGGGCCTCCATAATGGCCGTCTGATCCTCCGTTACATAGCGGCCGGAGGTCCGCTGGCTGTATACCAGTCCGTCCCGCTCCAGTTCCGTCAAGGCCCGCTGCATGGTGTTGGGGTTGACGCCCGCCTCCATAGCCAGATCTCGCACGGAGGGCAGCCGCTCTCCCGGCGAGAACGCACCGGAGACGATGCCGGCCCGGATCTGCCCGATGAGCTGGGCGTAGATCGGGGCATCATTGGAAAACTGCCAGTTCATGAGCCACCTCCTTGTACTCTTGTATTAAGCAACTAATACAATAACATAAAATGGGGAATTGTCAAGAGGACAGACTTAAATTTTTGAAATTTTTGCGGAAAACCATGTTTCTGATGACACAGGTTCCGCTTGTCCCACAGGCGGATGCGTGGTATAATATTCTGTCACAATGTGGAATTTCGCCGAAAACCGGCGTGATACAACAATAAGGAGGCTTTCATGAGCTGGAAAGAAAAACGATTGATCACGATTCTGAGCATCATTCTGGCGGTGCTGTGCGCTGCGGTGCTCGTCGTGTTGAGCATCCGCTACCGGGCGGCCCAGGCTGCCAAGGATCAGAACACCGTTTCCCCGTCGGACATCGCGGATACAGCCCAGAGTGAATATGTGGCTCTGTCTTACAGCAATGGCTCCACAACGCTGTCCTTCTCCCTGAATGAGGACGGCGTCTGGACCTGGGACAGTGAGCCGGACTTCCCGCTGGACGATACCCACGTCAAGTCCATTCTGACGATTTTGGAGACCCTCAAGCCCCAGCAGACGCTGGATATGCCGGAGGACCTGTCGGTGTACGGATTGGATGCCCCGGATGTGAGCCTGACGGCCACAGCTCCGGATGACGCGGTGCTGACCGTTACCTTGGGGAATGCCACCACCGATGGAACCAGCTATTACGCGACTATCAACAGCGACCCGGACCACGTTTTTATTCTGGCGGGAACGCTGCGTCAGGCCATGCAGACGCCCATCTACCAGATGTGCCGCCTGCCGGTGCTGCCGGAATTGACGGAGAGCACCATCACGTCCATCCAGCTGCAGGGACCGCTGGTGGAGCAGGTGGATCTGGAAGGGAACAGTACTCAGGTCCGGAATTCCACTGTGCTCACTGCCACCCATGCGGAGGATGACAGCACTGCCGTTTCCTGGCGTTCCGGCGGGGCCAATATTACCGATGCCCCGTCCCTGCGGGCGCTGCTGGAGGATCTGGCGGCTCTGAAAGTGGCGGAATGTGTGGACTTCCGTCCCTCTGATGACGCGGTGACCTTCTGCGGTTTCCAGGATCCTGTGACGCTGACGGTGAACTACAAGACCGCCACCGGCATTGAGGGCATTTTTGAAATGAACGTCGGAATTCAGAATATGGGTGGCACCGGCCGCTACGTCCGCTTCGGGGACGAGCCGGCCATCTACCTCATGGAACTGGAGCTGCTGGACCCCATGATGCGGCTGGCCTATCAGGGAATGGAGGAAGCGTCCTGACGGGAGGGAAGAACGATGCGTGTTCTCATAGTGGAGGATGAGGTCCGTCTGGCGGAGACCCTCCGGGACCTGCTGGAGCTGGAGCGCTATACCGCGGACATCTGTCATGACGGGGAAAGCGGTTTGGATAACGCTTTGTCCGACATCTATGATCTGGTGATTTTAGATGTGATGCTGCCGAAGAAGGACGGATTTTCCGTCCTGCGGGCGCTGCGGCAGGCGGGGAAAACCGTCCCAGTGCTGATGCTCTCGGCCCGTTCGGAGCTTGCGGACCGGGTGGAGGGGCTGGACTGCGGTGCGGACTACTACCTCACCAAGCCCTTTGAACCCAAGGAACTGCTGGCCTGCGTCCGGATGCTGACCCGGCGTCAGCCGGAGCAGCGGGCCTCTCAGAATCTGGAATACGGCGATCTGCGGCTGGAAACGGATACCTTTCAGCTTAGCTGCGGAGAGCGGTCCGTCCGGCTCAGCCGGAAGGAATTTGATATGCTGGAGCTGCTGATGCGGAGCCGGGAAATGGTCCTCACCAAGGAGAATCTGATCCTCAAGCTGTGGGGGTATGAATCCGATGCCGAGGACAACAATGTGGAGGTCTACATTTCCTTTTTGAGGAAAAAGCTGGACTACCTCCACTCGAAGGTAAAGATCCGTACCATCCGCATGGTGGGCTACCGGTTGGAGCAGGAAACCTGACTATTCGACTTTTCCACAGCTTTTTCAACATTTTCCACAGACTTTTCGACAAGGGGAGGCACTTGTCATGATCCGGAAACTGCGCTGGAAATTCGTGGCGGTGTGCATGGGGCTGGTGGCCCTGGTGCTCTCGGCGGTGTTCGGCGCCGCCTATCACGCCGTCCGGCAGAATATTGAGGACCTCAGCCGCCAAATGCTGTATCAGGTCTTGCGGGAGGACAGCGGCCGGGGCGCTGTGCCCAACCCCACCATTGAGATCGGCGGGGACCGGGTGCTGCTGCCTTATTTCACAGTGAATATCTGGGGGGATACCGCCTATATCACCGGCGGTACCTATGCCGATTTGGAGAATACCGATACCCTGCGGGACATTCTCAGCCAATGCCTGGAGCAGGGAGTGGCGGAGGGGACGGTCAGCGAGTACCATCTCCGCTATCTCTCCATGGACAACGGTCTTTATCGGAAACTGGCCTTTGTGGATATGTCCATGGAGCAGGCGGTGCTGCGGCGGCTGGTCCGTTCCTACCTGCTGATCGCACTGGGGGCCATGCTGGTGCTGCTGGGCATTGCGGCAGCGGCATCCCGCTGGGTCACACGGCCGGTGGAGAAGGCATGGAAGCAGCAGCGGCAGTTTTTGTCGGATGCCTCCCATGAGCTGAAGACGCCGCTGACGGTAATCCTCTCCAACGCGGAGCTGTTGGAGGGGGCAGGTCTTGCGGAAAAGCCTGCCCGGTGGAGCGGCAACATCCATACCGAGGCGGAGCAGATGCGCACTCTGGTGGAGCAGATGCTGACCTTGGCCCGGGCGGACAACGGCGTCCGGCCTGCCGCCATGGAGCCGCTGAACCTCTCCGATGTGGCCACGGACTGCGTGCTGGCCTTTGAGCCGGTGGCCTTTGAGGCGGGAAAACCTTTGGAGGAGCGGATCGCGGCGGACATTACCGTGGTGGGGGACGCTGACCGGCTGCGGCGGCTGATCTCCATTCTGCTGGACAATGCCGTGAAATACGGCGCGGAGGGCGGCCATATCACCTTGACGCTGGAAAAGATGGACCGGCAGGCCCGGCTCACCGTTTCCAATCCCGGTGACCTCATTCCGCCGGAGCATCTGGCCCATCTGTTTGAGCGGTTCTACCGGGCGGACGCCTCCCGTGGGGAAAAATCCGGGTTTGGATTGGGGCTGGCTATTGCGGACACCATCGCCCGGGAACATAAGGGCGCACTGAAGGCGGAGAGCGATGCGGCGTCCACCCGCTTTATCTTCACTATGCCATTGAAAAAACAAGCGTAAAAGAATGAAAAAGCGGAACGGAGAAGCTCTCCGTTCCGCTTTTGTTAGTTGCTTCGGGTTTTATGCCTTTTTCACCTTGCGGGCCATGATCTCCGGGTCCACGCAGAAGAAGGTAAACTCGCCGGTGGCCAGCAGCTTCTCATCCTCACCCAGAATGTCCACCGCCACCAGGCAAGTGGAGTGGCCCCGGTGCCTTACCCGGGCGTCGGCCTGGATCTCACCCTCAGACTGGTTGCGCAGGAAGTGGAGAGCGCTGGTCTGCGTGACGTAATTGCGGCCATCGGTGTGGGCGGCAAAGCCGGTGGCGTTGTCTGCCATGGCGTAGATAGCGCCGCCGTGGACCATGCCATAGGAGTTTTTGCTCTCCGGCTGGATATTCAGCCGGAATACGGCGTGGTCTTCCTCTACCATGACCATTTCAATATGGTTGTAAGTGGCAAAGAGATTTTTGCGCTCTTTGTCCTTAAACATTTCAATTGTACTTTCGTCCATTTTGTTTTCGTATACCTTTCTATTGTACTACTTTTTGAGTGTATCACATATTTTCTCTGATTTCTACTCTTTTTTTGAATTCGGGGTTGACAAACGAAAAATGCGTGCTATCATGAACACATGAACAGACATTCAAATGAAAGGAGCCGCTTATGGAGGATCGCTACAACGTGGAGTGCTGTGAATTCATGCATGCCCACGATGAGATCGTAGAGAGAGTACAAAAGGAGATGCCGGGGGAAGATACCCTGTATGACCTGACAGAACTGTTCCGAATCTTCGGGGATTCCACCCGCATCCGTATCCTGTATGTGCTCTTCGAGGCGGAGATGTGTGTGTGCGACATCGCGGCGCTGCTGGGAATGACCCAATCCGCTATTTCCCATCAGCTCAAGGCACTGAAAAATGCCCGGCTGGTAAAGTCACGGCGGGATGGCAAAACGGTGTTTTACTCTCTGGCGGACGATCATGTGAAAACCATCATCGATCAGGGATTAGAGCATATTCTGGAGTAATTTTTGATTTCCAATTCAGTTCTCAAAATCTTTAAATCAGGAGGAACCTATTATGAAGAAGCATTACAAGTTCGAAATCGACTGCGCCAACTGTGCTGCCAAGGTGGAGGATGCCATTAAGAAGATCGACGGCGTCAACAACGCCACGGTGAGCTTCATGACCCAGAAGCTGACGCTGGACGCCGATGACGCCCGCTTTGACGAGATCCTGCAAAAGGTTGTGGCCACTGCGAAGAAGATCGAGCCGGACTGCGAGCTGCACCTGTAAGAACCGCCGCCGCTGGCGCGTTTCGGAGCGCAACTGCCGTAAGGCAGCGCTTCGCCTGGTCCCGAAAAGGAGGATACGATGACGACCCTTTCCAAAAAGCAAAGAAAAATGCGGAACCGCATCCTGATCGCGGCGGCTCTGCTGATTCTGGTCAAGCTGCTGCCCCTTACCGGCTGGGTCCGGGGGCTGTGCTGTCTGGCACCGTATTTCATCATCGGCTATGATGTGCTGCGGAAGGCGGCACTGGGTATTATCAATGGACAGGTCTTTGACGAAAACTTCCTGATGGCCTTGGCCACCGTGGGTGCCTATGCTACCGGGGAGTTTGACGAGGCTGTGTTCGTCATGCTGTTCTACCAGACCGGTGAGCTGTTTCAGGATTATGCCGTGGGCAAGTCCCGGACCTCCATCGCCGCGTTGATGGACATTCGTCCGGACACCGCCAATCTGGAAACGGAAAACGGCTTGGAAACGGTGGATCCGGAGGATGTGGCCGTCGGCTCCGTCATCGTGGTGAAGCCCGGCGAGCGGGTACCGCTGGACGGTACGGTGTTAGAGGGCAGTTCCACACTGGATACCGCCGCCCTCACCGGCGAATCCCTGCCCCGAAGCATCCGTGTGGGCGATGACATCATCAGCGGCTGCGTGAACCTGACAGGGTTGCTGCGGGTGACGGTGACAAAGCCCTGTGAGGAATCCACGGTTTCCAAAATTCTGGAGCTGGTGGAGAATTCCAGCGAAAAGAAAGCCGTCAGCGAGCAGTTTATCACCCGGTTTGCCAAATACTATACCCCCTGTGTGGTGTATGCGGCGCTGGCTCTGTTCCTGATCCCTACGGTCCTGCTGGCGGTGCTGCCCACTCTCCCCGGATTTCTGGCGGGCACCGTCTGGACGGATTGGCTCCACCGGGCGTTGACCTTTCTGGTCATCTCCTGCCCCTGCGCACTGGTGATCTCCGTACCTCTGAGCTTTTTCGGCGGTATCGGCGGCGCCTCCAAGTGCGGTATTCTGGTCAAGGGCGGCAACTATCTGGAAGCGCTGGCCAAGGCGGACACCGTGGTGTTTGACAAAACCGGCACTCTGACGAAGGGCACCTTTGCCGTATCCGCCGTCCATCCGGAGGCGGGCTTTGAAGCGGATCAGGTGCTGGAATACGCGGCTCTGGCGGAGCAATATTCCACGCACCCCATTGCCGTCTCTCTGCGGGAGGCCTGCAAAAGCGGAATGGACCGCAGCCGGGTCTCCAACGTGGAGGAGATCGCCGGACACGGTATCATGGCGGAGGTGGACGGCAAGCGCGTCGGCGTGGGCAACAGCCGCCTGATGGAGCGTCAGAGCGTTAACTGGCTGCCCTGTGAGCTGCCCGGCACCATCGTCCATGTGACCATCGACGGCTTCTACGCCGGACATATCGTGATCGCAGATCAGCCCAAGCCCGACGCGAAAGAGGCCATCGCCCGGCTGAAGGCTATGGGTGTGAAAAAGACGGTCATGCTCACCGGCGACACCAAGGAAGTGGCCCATACGGTGGCGGACGCTCTGGGATTGGACGAGTACCACGCGGAGCTGCTGCCTGCCGACAAGGTGGCACGGGTAGAGGAACTGCTGAAGCAGGAGACCGGTAAGCTGGCCTTTGTAGGTGATGGCATCAACGATGCGCCGGTGCTGACCCGCGCGGACATCGGCATCGCCATGGGCGGTCTGGGCAGCGACGCGGCTATCGAAGCTGCCGACATCGTGCTCATGGACGATCAGCCCACCAAGATCGCCGCAGCCATCCGCATTGCCCGCAAAACGGTGCGGATCGTGCGGGAGAACATCGTCTTTGCCCTGACGGTGAAAGCCATCGTCCTGGTGATGGGCGCGCTGGGCAAGGCCCCCATGTGGCTGGCCGTGTTTGCCGACGTAGGTGTGGCATTTTTGGCCATTCTCAACGCCATGCGCTGCCTGTATACAGAAAAGGATAAGAAATGATACCGCAGCCCCGCCGTGCAGTACACGGCGGGGTTGTGTCCTATTCTGATTCCCGGCAAAAAAGGAACAGGGAGGGCGCAGCCCTCCCTGTTCCTTTTGTTCAGCGCAGATCGGATACAATGTTGTCCACGGCGTTGTCCACCGCGATACCCAGCTTGCGGATGCTTTTCCCCACCTGTGTTTTCATGGGGTCCCGTCCGTAGGGCGACATCATACCCATTGCGGCGCCGGCCAGCAGACCGGCGCTCATGCCGACCCAAAATCCGGCACAACCTTTCATACTCCGTCACTCCTTTTTCGGTCTGAGGGTAGTATGCCCGGAGAAACGGAAAGCATGATGGAAACTCATTCCAGAATTACGCCGCCGCCCACCACGGCATCTCCGTCATAGAGGACAACGAACTGTCCCGGCGTCACCGCCCGCTGGGGCTCCCGGAACCGCAGGCGTACCTGCCCGCCGGACAGCGGCTCCGCCACGGCCTCCGCTTCCCGCTGGGAATAGCGGGTCTTGACGGTGACGGTCATAGGGGCGGTCAAAGCGGGAATGGAGATCCAGTTCCAGTCCCCGGCAATCAGCTCTGAGGTGAACAGGTCCTCATTGTGACCCAGATAGACGGCGTGGTCCGCCGGATCCTTCCGCAGGACGTACAGCGGCGGCTCGATGGCAAGACCCAGTCCCTTGTGCTGCCCCTTGGTGTAGCGGATGAACCCCTTGTGCTGGCCTAAGACGCGGCCCTCCCGGTCTACAAACGGCCCGGTGGGGGACTCGTGTCCCACGCAGCGGGTAATGAAGCTCACATAGTCCCCGTCCGGCACGAAGCAGATATCCTGACTGTCCCGCTTTTGGGCGTTGATCAGGCCGTGAGCCTCTGCCAAGGCCCGCACCGCCGGTTTTTCCAGATCGCCCAAGGGGAACAGCGTCCGGGAAAGCTGCTCCTGCGTCAAACGGCAGAGAAAGTAGCTCTGGTCCTTGGAAGGGTCCGCCCCCCGGCAGAGCAGGTGACGGCCGGTGGCAGGATCCTGTCGGATCTTGGCGTAGTGGCCTGTGGCCAGATAGTCTGCCCCCAGCTTTTGGGCAGCGTCCCACATGGCGCCGAACTTGATCCGCCGGTTGCAGAATACGCAGGGATTCGGCGTGCGGCCCGCCTCGTATTCCCGGATGAAATAGTCGATGACCGTTGCCCGGAATTCCGGGGAGAGGTCCATATCGTAGAAGGGAAGCCCCAGCAGGGATGCCACGGCCCGGGCGTCAGAACCGTCATCCGGAAGGCGGTCTGCCGGTAAAGGCAGACCGCTTAACAGGGACAGATGCAGGCCGCTGACGGCGTATCCCTGCTCTTGCAGCAAGACCGCGGCGGCAGAGCTGTCCACCCCGCCGCTCATTCCCAAAAATACCTGTGCCATAGAAGCCTCCTATGCGTCAATGCACATTCCAGATCGTATTATGTCGAATAGATATGCCAAATGGTATTAAAAGAGCTATCGTGTAGAAAAAGAAAAGCGGCTTTGCGCCGCTTTTCTGAGGTTACGATAAAACGGTAAGATTTTCGTTACGGTAAGGAAGAGTGTGCGCGGGAAACCCAAGAGGGGTGTCCTGCGCCATTGAAATCAAACATTTTCAGAACTTTACAAAAGTTCTGAAAATAAGGTCAGCGGGGCGAAAAGAATTTTTCGGCACGCTGAAGCGGCTTTGCGCCGCTTTTCTGAGGTTACGATAAAACGGTAAGCTTTTCGTTCGCCTATTATTCCAGATTCCGCACGGCAAACGCATCAGAGGGAAGAGCATCCGCCAGTCCCAGCAGCGGACGGCTGAAGCCGCCGTTGTAGACGGAGGGGATGTCGGAAAGTTGACTGCCCAACTGCCGGTCCGGCAGAGTGACCATAAAGCGGCTGCCCTTGCCGGGGGCGGACTCCACGGTGATGCTCCCACCGTGCTTTTCCGCGATGGCCCGGCACAGAGGAAGGCCCAGACCCAAGCCATAGGGCGCAGGAGTGGGATGGCCCGGCTGGAAACAGCCGTCGAACAGATGGGCCATCCGCTCCGGCGGGATGCCGCAGCCGGTGTCACTGATGGTCAGCCGCAAAGTTTCACCGCTTTTTTTCAGTTCCACCGTGACGGTGCCGCCGGCAGGTGTAAATTTCAGCGCGTTGGAAAGCAGGTGATAGAGCATCTGCTCCACGGCGGCAGGATGAATGGCGCAGACCCGCCGATCCATGGCGCAGACAAATTTCAACTGAATCCCCAACTGTTCTGCCAGATCCGCAGAGGACTCGCAGACCTCAGAGACCAGCTTTACCAGATCGGCGTCCCGCAGAGACAGCGTTTGGCTGTCTGACAGATACTCTGCGGCGGACATACTGTTGACCAGCCGCAGCAGCCGAAAAAAACTTTGCTCCAAAATGGCGGCCTTGGCGTCCAAGGCTGGGTCCTGCTCCCGCTGCTCCGGAGGAATGACCTGAGAAGCCGCCAGGTACAGATTGCTGAGCAGGCTGCGCATCTGGTTGGCAATGTTCGGCAGCAGAGCTGCCTCGGTCTCGTGCTGCTCCATAACAGTGCCTCACTTTCTGTTTTGCATCAAAACTATCATAAGCCGCAGAGTGAAAATTACACCAGGAAAACATTTCCCAATGCGGGATGGTATCAATCAGCATATCAAAAATTTAGGAAGAAAACAAGAATTTTGTCGGAAATTTGAAATAATTTAACTTTTCACAAGTAAACGATGTGGTAAACGATGTGCTATGCAAAGGGGCTAAGAGCCGTTGGAAAAGGCAGATTTAATTTTACAGATCGTCCATTTCGCCTTTTAGAAAACGCGCCTATAATGAAAGCAACAAATCAACGCCCAAAGGGCAGGAGGGATCTGTTTATGGCGATCAAGGTAGGCATTAACGGCTTCGGCCGCATTGGCCGTGTAGCTCTGCGGATCATGGTGGAGCGTGGCAGCAGCAGTTATCAGATCTGCGGCATCAACCTGCGGAATGCAGATCTGGATTACATGGTCTATCAGGTGAAATATGACTCCGTGTTCCGGACTTTCCGGGATACGGTGGAGCACGATGACCGGCACCTCATCATCAACGGCAAGAAGATCCGGGTCTACAGCGAGAGCGATGCTTCCCAGATCCCCTGGGATGACTGCGGCGCGGAGTATATCATCGAATCCACCGGCGTGTTCAACACCGTGGAAAAGGCCAGCGCCCATCTGCAAAACGGCGCGAAAAAGGTCATCATCTCAGCCCCTTCCAAGGATGACATCATGCCCACCTTCGTCATGGGCGTCAACCATCTGAAGTACACCCCGGATATGAACGTGGTGTCCAACGCCTCCTGCACCACCAACTGTCTGGCCCCCATGACCAAGGTCATCAACGATACCTTCGGTATCCGGCAGGCCCTTATGTCCACCATCCACTCCGCCACCGCCAAGCAGAAGGCCGTGGACTCCCGTGCAGGCCGGGACTGGCGGACGGGCCGCAGCGTTCTGGGCAACATTATCCCCTCCAGCACCGGTGCTGCCAAGGCCGTGGGTCAGGTGATCCCGGAACTGAAGGGCAAAATGACCGGCATGAGCTTCCGTGTGCCCACCAACGATGTGTCTGTGGTGGACCTCACCGCTCGGCTGATCCATCCCGCCAGCTATCACGATGTGTGCGTGGCCATGCGGAACGCAGCCAAGAACAGCATGAAGGGCATCATCACCTGCACCACGGATCAGGTGGTCTCCTCCGACCTGACGGGCTTTTCCGAGACCTGCATCTTTGACGAGACTGCCGGTATCATGCTGGATGACGATTTCGTGAAGCTCATTGCATGGTATGATAACGAATGGGGCTACACCAGCAAGCTGCTGGACCTCATGGCCCACATGTACGAGGTGGACCACCAGTAAGGTTATTCTATGAAGCGGGACTGAATTCCGTGTCCGCTGTGTTTCAAAACGGCTCACAGTCATCTTGTAAACATGAAAAACAGGGCGCCTTTTGGCGCCCTGTCTGAGGCTGTTGGCAGGATGGTAAACATTCCGCAACGGTGAGGAAGAGTGTGTGCAGGAAACCCAAGAAGAGTGTCCTGCGCATTTGAAATCCTAAGTTTTCAGAACTTTATAAAAGTTCTGAAAACTTGTTCAGCGGGGCGAAAAGACTTTTTCGGCACGCTGAAACAGGGCGCCAGAGGCGCCCTGTCTGTATTTTATTCTTCCTCGTCGGTGACGATCAGACCGTAGCCGCCGTTCTTGCGGTGGTAGACAATGGAGATACTGTCATCATCGCTGTTGCGGAATACATAGAAATCGTGATCCAGCAGGTTCATCTGCAAAATAGCTTCCTCTGGGCTCATAGGCTTCACGGAGAAGCGCTTGGTCCTGACGATGTGGAACTCAGATTCCTCCGCCACGGAGAAGTCATCCATGGGAACGGCGGGGAAGGCATCGGACCGCAGGCGCTTGGCCAGCCGGGTTTTGTTTTTCAGGATCTGCCGCTCAATATAGCTGACGGCGGCGTCAATGGCACCGCGCATATCCCCATCCGGTTCTGTGGTCTGCGCCCGGAGGAGAGTGGAACCATCCCGGATGGTGATCTCCACGGTGCACAGCTTGTCTTTTTCCACAGTAAATGTCACGAAGGCGGACGCATCGTCCCGGTGGAAATACTTTTCCAGCTTTTCCACGCGCTTTTCAGCGTAATCCTTAATGGAGTCATTCAGGGGAACTTTCTTGCATGCGTAAGTATACTTCATAATGCTCGCTCCTTTCGTGGAAGAGGGATGGGGCCCTCTCTATGGTCAAATCATATCACATTCCCCTGCACTTTACCAGATGCAAATGTATAAAATTCACAAAAAATTTTAAAGCGCCGAAAGGGGACAGCATTCGACAAAAGCTCCCATTTACAATAGAGCCAGTTCGTGCTACCATAATCGAGGAAGCTTTCCAATATCCCACCCGTTTGGGCCGCCCCTTGGGGCGGCTCTTTTTTATGCACTGCCAGCGAACTGGCCTGTATCCCGAATAGCGGTGTCCAACGAAAAAGCGGGTCACGGAAAGTACTCCGTGACCCGTTGGATTTTAGCGAGTAGAGAAATTATTGCACAGAGCCCGTTTCGGAACGTTGGCAGTCAGGGCAAACGCCCTCTACCACCATGTGATGACACAGGACGCGGTAGCCGGTTTCCTGCTCCAGCGTTTCGTCATAGGCGCGGTCATAGGTGTAGGGAACATCCACCACGCTGTCACAGACCAGACAGTGTATATGATAGTGAGGATCGGTCCGGAGGTCAAAGCGGTCGCTGCTGGACATGACCACCCGATAGATCTCTCGGTTGTCGCACAGCAGGTTCAGGTTTCGATAGACAGTCCCGCGGCTGACATGGGCATCCTGCTCCCGGACGCTCTGGTAGATCTGCTCCGCAGTGGGATGGTCCCGGCGGCCCCGGACCACGTCCAAAACCAGCTGCCGCTGACGGGTGTTGCGCTGCTGCTTCATGCTCACTCACCTCTTCCTTGTAGTAATGATTCCTAATTATAGCAAAGGAATGGAGATCATGCAAGAGAAAGGAGGCGGAGCAACGCAAAAAACCGGGGCCGCTTTGCGCGGCCCCGGTTGGGGATGCAGAATGTAGCTTAGACCTTCTCCACCACGACAGCGGTACCCATGCCGCCGCCGATGCAGAGGGTGGCCAGACCCTTCTTGGCGTCCTCGCGCTTCATCATCTCGTGGATCAGGGTGACGATGATACGGGCGCCGGAAGCACCAACGGGATGGCCCAGAGCGATGGCGCCGCCGTTGACGTTGACCTTGCTCATGTCAAAGTGCAGCTCGCGGGCCACAGCGATGGACTGAGCAGCGAACGCCTCGTTAGCCTCGACCAGGTCGATGTCCTCGATGGACACGCCAGCCTTAGCCATAGCAGCGCGGGAAGCCACAACGGGGCCGACACCCATGATCTTGGGATCAACACCGCCCTGGCCCCAGCCGATCAGCTTGACCATGGGCTTCAGACCGTACTTCTCAACAGCCTCGCCGGAAGCCAGCACGATGGCGGCAGCACCGTCATTGATGCCGGAGGCGTTGGCAGCGGTCACGCGGGGAGTGCCCTTGTCCTCGGCGTCCTGAATGCCGGTGGGCTCAAAGGTGTTCACAACCTGAGGATTGGGGGACTCGGGGCCCACGGGGAAAGCGCCGCGGAGCTTTGCGATGCTGTCGGCGGTGACGTTCTCCTTGGGATACTCATCGCGCTTGAACTCCACGATCTCCTTCTTGACCTTCACGGGGACGGGAACGATCTCGTCATCGAAACGGCCGGAGTCGCGGGCAGCGCAGGCCTTCTGCTGAGAAGCTGCGGCGAACTCGTCCTGCTCGCGGCGGGTGATGCCCCAGATGTCGTTGATGTTCTCAGCGGTGGTGCCCATGTGATAGTTGTTGAAAGCGTCCCACAGGCCGTCCTTGATCATCTCGTCGACAACCTTCTTGTCGCTCATACGGGCGCCCCAGCGCTCGTCGGGCAGGGTGTAAGGAGCAGCGCTCATGTTCTCGGTGCCGCCGCAGACCACGATGTCGGAGTCACCGGCCAGGATGGAACGGGCACCCTCGATGACAGACTTCATGCCGGAGCCGCAGACCATGCCCACGGTGTAAGCGGGAACGGAATAGGGAATGCCAGCCTTCACAGAGACCTGACGGGCGGGGTTCTGGCCCTGGCCGGCAGTGAGGATGCAGCCGAACATCAGCTCGTCCACGTTCTCGGGAGCGACGTTAGCGCGCTTCAGGGCTTCCTTGACAACGATAGCGCCCATGTCCACGGCGGGGGTGTTCTTCAGAGAGCCACCAAAGGAGCCGATAGCGGTACGGCAGCAATTTACGACATAAAGTTCTTTCATGTTGATCCTCCGTTTTGTGTTTTTTTAGACGGAAAAGTCCGTCAGGATTATAGTAACAGGGGCAGAGATGCTTGTTAATTTTTTGGCAAACGCACTCGTTTTCCACCTCTGCAAATGAAATTATAGGCGCTTTTGAGGCCCCCGTCAACGATAATCTTGTATTTCACGAATTTTTGTTAAATCTTTGACAAAACTGTTGTGACTTTCGTCTAAATTGACGAAAATTTAACAATGTAAAAAATGACCTCAGCCGGAGGCCTGCTTCAGTGCGGTCCAGAAGGCGGCGGGACGCAGGGTTTCATAGGCGGAAGTGACCCGGATCTCGCTGGCGTCAGCGGTATCTTGCAGCAGGCTGTCGAAGTAGGCTTCCCGCAGAGCATCCCGGTCCGCAGGCAGACGCCGGAGGATGACGAAACCGTTTTCGGTCTCGATAATGCCGGAAAACTGTCCCGGTTCCAGAGTGGCCGCCGCATCCTGAAGGGAGGGCGTCCAATCCGCTTCTTCCAATAATGCGCCTCCGGTCTCTGCCAGCAGCGCGTCAAAGGCGGCTGACGGATCCGCAGCGGTGTTCAGATGTGCGAACAGCTCCGCCGCCTTTTGCCGGGCGGCGTCCCGGTCGGACCCGAAGGGGATCAGGAGCCGTTCTGCCGTCAGCGGGGCAGTTTGCTGTTCAAACAGAGCCAGCTCGTTTTCCGCGGGAGCCAAGGCACTGCCGGGGGTCTCGTAGAGGGCGTATAATTTGGCATATTGCACACCGGTCTCCGTCAGATGCCGCCCCTGCTCCGGCGTCAGATAGGCGTAGTGCCGTTCCGGAAGTGCGTTCCGCTCAGCGTCCGTCAGCGTGCAGCCGTATGCCGCCGCCCAGGTCCCCACGGCAGCATACAGGGCTGTGTCCGCCAGCGCATCGGCCTTTACCAGATCCTCCGGTGTGCCACCCTCAGAGAGCGGAGCGGTCCAGTCCACTGGTTCCCCGGCGGCTTCGCAGCGTTCCTCCATCTGGCGGCAGTCCAGTGCCAGCCAATAGAGGTATTCCCACGCAGGGATGCTCTGCCCGTCGATCACCAACAGGGTCTCCGATTCGTCTAAGTCCGCAGCCTGTCCTAAAAGGAGAGCGGCGGGTCTCGGTTCTCTGCCACAGGCGGTGAGCAGCAAGGCCAGCGGCAGGACCAAGGCAAAAAAACATTTCTTCATAGCGACGCCTCCTGTGTTTGTCCATTTCCATATCTATGCGGCGGCGTACGGCGCTATGCGAAAAAACCGCCGCGCCCCGGAGGGCACGGCGGTCCGATCAGGACAGCGCGGCTGCAAGCACCAGCAATAGGCCGGTCAGCAGCAGGAAAAGCAGCATCAGCTTCCACACGAATTTCAGCCATTTTTCGTAGGGGATGCGGCCCAGCGCCAGCGCGCCCATCACCACGGCGGCGGTAGGCGTCACCAGATTCACAAGACCGCAGGCGGACTGGAAGGCCGTCACCACCACGTCACCGCCCACCCCGGCGAACTGTCCCAGCGGAGCCACCACCGGCACGGACAGTGTGGCCAGACCGGAGGAGGACGGAATCAGCACGGACAGGGGCAGGTAGATCAAAAAGACCAGCAGCACGAAGGAGGTGGAGCCAAGGCCGGAGAGGGCCGTCTCTCCCCAGTGAAGAATGGTGTCGGTGATATGGCCGTCATTCATCAGTACGGTGATGCCCCGGCTGATGCCGATGATGAAGGCCACGCCCAAAAGATCCGTACAGCCGGAGACGAAGGTCTCCGCCAACTCCACCTCGCTGAGCCGGTCCATCAGCCCCACCACGATGCCCGCCACTAAAAACAGAGCGGACAGCTCCGGGAACCACCAGCCCAAGACCGGCAGGGGCAGGCCCATTTCATCAAAGGGAATAACGCCGTAGATCATGGTGAGGAAGGTGGCGGCAAAAATAAGGAGGATGGCGGCGTGACGCCGGGTGAGGGGCTGGACGCGGCCCATGTCTGCGTGAAGCCTGCCTGCGCCGATGCCCACTACGGAGCGGCTGGGGTCCCGCTTTATCCGGGCGGCGTAGGCGGAGACATACCAGATGGCGATGCCCTCAAAAAGAACGAACTGAATGATCCGCCAGAGGATGCCGTCCCCCAGAGAGACCCCGGCAAAGCCTGCGGCGATGCCGGTGGCAAAGGGGTTCACGGTGGAGGCGATGACCCCGGCTCCGGCCCCCAGCAGGATCACCGCCACGCCTACCACAGCGTCATAGCCCGCCGCCAGAAAAATAGGCAGCAGCAGAGGGAAGAAGGCCATGGTCTCCTCCCACATGCCGTAGGTGGTGCCGCCCAGACCGAAAAACAGCATTAAAATAGTAATGAGCAGGTTTTCCCGGCCTTGCAGCCGGGAAATCACGTTGCTGACTCCGGCGTCGATGGCCCCGGTCTTCATCACAACGCCCAGAAAACCGCCCACCATCAGGATGAACACGCAGACATCCACTGCGTCATAAAAGCCTCGGAAGGCGGCCTTCAGTGCCGCACCGATGCCCTGGGGCGCGGGGGCGACGGCGTGATAGCTGCCGGAGATGGGGATACCGTCGGCGTAGTCATAACTGCCCGCCGGGATGAACCATGTGGACAGCGCCACCAGAAGAATCAGGCAGAACAGGATCGTATACGCGGTGGGCATCCGGAATTTGCGTTGCTCCATGGGAACACTTCCTCCTTACGGACTGACTTACGCGCCGATGGTGGCCACCATCACGGCCTTGATGGAGTGCATCCGGTTCTCCGCCTCGTCGAAAACCACGCTGTGACGGGAGCGGAACACCTCGTCGGTGACCTCCCGGATGTCCACGCCCTTGGCCTGCCATTCCTTCGCCATTTTCGTTTCAAAATCGTGGAAGGAGGGGAGACAGTGGAGATACAGCACGTCGGGATTCTCCGTGGCCTTCAGGGTGTCCATCGTCACCCGGAAGGGGGACAGCAGCCCTACCCGTTCCGGGATCTGGGCTTCCTCGCCCATAGAGGCCCACACGTCGCCGTAGATCACGTCGGCGCCCTTTAAGTCCTCTGCGTGGTCAGTGATCTCGATGAGGCCGCCGTTTTTCCGGGCCTCGGCAAAGGTGGACTGCACCACCTCCTGATCCATCTGCTTGGCCAGCTCTTCCGGCCCCATGGCTACAAAGTGCATTCCCAGCTTGGCTGCGCCCATCATCCACGCATAGCACATGTTGTTCCGCACATCGCCGGGGAACACCACCTTGATCTTGTTTAAAGGCTTTTTGCAGTGCTCCTCAATGGTCATCAGATCCGCTAAGATCTGGGTGGGATGGTCGGCGTCCGTCAGGCCGTTCCACACCGGCACACCGGACCACTTGGCAAGATCCTCCACCACGGACTGCTCGTAGCCCCGGTACTCGATGCCGTCAAAGAACCGGCCCAGCACCTTGGCGCTGTCCTCCAGAGATTCCTTTTTGCCCATCTGGGAAGAACCGGCGTCCAGATAGGTGACATGGGCGCCCTCCTGGGTGGCCGCTACCTCAAAGGAACAGCGGGTGCGGGTGGAGGTCTTTTCAAACAGCAGGACGATGTGCTTGCCCTGCATGGTGGGGGCGCAGACGCCTGCCCGCCGCTTGGCCTTCAGGTCGTGGCCCAGGTCCAGCAGATAGCGAAGTTCCTCCGGGGTAAAATCGGCCAGCGAGAGAAAACTGCGGCCCTTTAAATTGACTGCCATGATAATTGCTCCTTTTGATTTACTATAAACTGATTTAGAAATTGTGAGGGCACGGCGCCGCTTTGCGGCGCGGGGGAGCATGGTGATACCATGCGGAATTGAATCCCCATTTTCTTTTCCTCTTGCGGAAAAGAAAACGGCCATTCATGGTCAAAAGAAAAGACGCTGAGGGATGATTTGACACCTCTGTGTCAAATCACCCGAAACGGGAGCTGCCCGTCACGCACTGCCGACCAAATTTGGAAATCTCCTACCGGCTGCGCTATACTCAAATCTCAAATCAGTACGTCCCCGCACCAGAAAGTCCGCCGCATACCGGTGTTCTAATCAGGACACTCTCTGCCCCTCTTTCCGCTGCCGCTCGCATGTAGCACCAGGTAGTGCGTAGCGAAGCGGAACGCACGGGACTGTTGCAGAAAGCCTTTCAGGTTTGCAGCCCGGTAAATGCCCTGCTTCCAAATGTGGGGAAGCACTCGGCTCTTTGCGGACTTTCAGCGCAGCCGGCAGAAGGTTTCCGGATTTTGGCGGCAGTCCGTACCGACTGCTCCTTCGTATGGGTAAGTTGGCCGCTTCGACGGTCAACTCATCCCTGACATTTTTTCTTTTCCACCGTGCACGGCGCATTTTCTTTTTGATGTCTCAAAAAGAAAATGGGGGGTGCATCCTCTGTGGACCACAGTCTCTGCGGGAGCAGAGAAACTACTGAATCTCCAATTCCTTCGCCATATCGTTCAGATTGATGGTCAAGATCTTGCTGACCCCCTGCTCCTGCATGGTGACGCCATACAGCACGTCGGCGGCCTCCATGGTGCCCCGGCGGTGGGTGATGACGATGAACTGGGTCTTATCCGCCAGCGTCCGCATATAGCGGGCCGTGCGAACCACGTTGGCCTCGTCCAGCGCCGCCTCGATCTCGTCCATAATGCAGAACGGGGTGGGGTGCACCTTCAAAATGGCAAAATATAACGCAATGGCCACGAACGCCTTCTCGCCGCCGGAGAGCAGCGAAATGGTTTTCAGGGCCTTACCGGGGGGCTGGGCCTTGATCTCGATGCCGCAGTCCAGAATGTGCTCTGGGTCCTCCAGTTCCAGCTTGGCCCGACCGCCGCCGAACAGCTCCACAAAGGTCTGCTCAAAGCTTTCGCTGAGCAATTTGAACTGCTGGCCGAAAATGTCAGTCATCTGGGAGGTGATCTCCCCGATGATGCCGGTCAGCTCGCCCTTGGCTTTTTCCACGTCGTTCCGCTGATCCGTCAGGTAGGTGTATCGGCCATTGACCCGCTCAAACTCGTCGATGGCGCCTACATTGATGGTGCCGAGACCGTTGATCTCCCGTTTCAGCTCCGCTACCCGGCGGGACGCCTTGGGTACGCTTTCCAGCTCGATCCGCTGGGCCTGGGCGTCAGAATGGTTCAGCTCGTAGGTCTCCCACAGCTTGTCCAAGATCTGCTTTTCCTCCATGGCGGAGGTGGTTAGCTTCGTTTCCAGTCTGCTGGCAGCCCGTTCCAGATTCAGGAGCGTTTCGTTCATCTCCTGACCGGCGCGGCTCTTGGCGGTGCGTTCCGCCTCCAGCGCGATCTTTTCCTGACTGATCCCCGCCAGCCGCTCCGAGATCACGGCGCTCTGTGCCTTCAGCTGTGCCTGTTCCGCTCTCCGCTGGCCGATCTCGGTCTGAGCCGCCTCGATCTGCCTCTGATACTGGGCCAAGGCCGCTTCCTTCTGGCTTCGGTCACCGGACAGCTCCGCTGCCAGCGTTCGCAGATCGGCGGCACGGCGCAGCGCCCCCTCCCGGTTGGCGTCGATGGCGGCCAGCTCCGCCTTGTGGGCGGCGATAGCCTCAGACAGCTGCCCGGATCGGGCCAGCAGCTCACTCTGCCCGGAGAGAATGGCCTCCGCCTGTACGCGGCAGCTTGCCGCCTCACCTTCCCGGTCCGCCACGGTCTGCTCTGCCGCCGCGTTTCGGACCTCGTTTTCCTGAATACGGCCGTCGATGGCCTCGATCTCACCGGCGAGATTTTCCACGCTTTCCCACAAATTGGAAAGCAGCATATCAAACTGATTCTTCACGCCCTGCAGCCGCAGGACCTCGTCCTCAGCAGCGCGGCGCTGTGTCTCGGCGGTGGTCAGCTCGTACTGAGCTGCGTCCAGCTCCCGGCGGGAGGCTTCCTCCGCAGCCTTGGCCTCCTCCAATTTCCGGTGCATCTCCGATGCCCGGCCATTCAGCCGTTCCAGTTCCGCCGCGCGGCTCAGCACACCGGCGCTGCGGCTGGTAGAGCCGCCGGTCATGGAGCCGCCCCGGTTGATGACCTGTCCGTCCAGCGTCACGATGCGAAAGGCGTTGCGGTACTTCCGGGCCATGGCGATGCCGCAGTCCAGATCCTCCGCAATCACCGTTTTTCCCAGAAGGCTGTTAAAAATTTGCGTATACTTAGGGTCGAAGCGCACCAACCGGGACGCCACGCCCACAAAACCGAACTCGTTCTCCACGCCCCGCTCCCGGAGTTCCTCTCCCCGGATGGCGGTGAGGGGCAGGAAGGTGGCACGGCCGCCCTCCCGCTGCTTCAGGAAGGCGATGGCGCTCTTGGCGTCCTCCTCCCGGTCCACTACGATGTTCTGCAAACCGGCACCCAAAGCGATCTCTATGGCAAGGGAATACTTGCCGTCGGTCTTCATCAGACCCGCCACCGGGCCGTGGATGCCCCGGAGGTTGTTCTGGGCCTGACAGACCAGCTTGACAGCCTTGTTGAAGCCCTCGTAGTCCTTTTCCATTTCCGTCAGCAGACGGATGCGGTTATCCAGCGCGCCCACATCCATGGTGAGCTTCACTCTGGCTTCGGCAGCGGCGTCGGCCTTCTTCTTCCGCTCCTCCATCCGCAGGGTATGTCCGCTGATGATGTTGGCGGCAGCCTCCGCATCCTCTTGTGCGTCCTCCAAGGCCCGGCGGTTAGCTTTTGCCTCCCGCCCCTGTTCCTCTAACTGACGCTCCGCGGTCTCCTTATCCGCCAGCGCCGCCATGCGGCGGGATCTGATCTGCTCCGTCTCCGCCCGGATGGCGGCGGCCTCCGCACGGGCGTCTGCGGCAGCGGCAATGGCGATGGCCTCTTTACCTCGGAAAGCCTCCGCCTCCGCAGCGGCACCTCCCGCCTGCTCCGACGCAGCCTGAGCCTGAGCCAGCAGCTTGTCCAGTTCCGCATTCAGCGCGGCGGCCTGCTGCTCCAACTCTGTCGCTTGGGCGTCCTGTTCCGCTGCCTGGACCTCATAGCCCCCGGTGCGGCTCTCTGATTCCTCCAGTTCGCTTTTTGCTCGTTCAATATTCTCCGTCAGATGGCTGATGGTGCTTTCCAGCACCGCCACGGCGGAATCCTGCTCCGCTGTTCGGGCGTCCAACTGGGCGGCTTCAGTCCGCAGCCCCTCCGCCTCCATGTCCTTTTCCTGCATCCGCTGGCCAAACTGCTCGTTTTCCGCGAACAGTGCGTCCATGCGGGACCGGGCCTCGTCCCGTTCCTGTTCCGCGTTCCGCAGGTCGATCTCCAGCTTCCGGGCGTTGGCCTTCAGTGCTTCCAGATTTTCCAGCCACAGGGAGATCTCCAACAGGCGCATCTCGTCCCGGAGGACCAGATATTTTTTCGCTGTCTCCGCCTGCATCCGCAGCGGCTCTACCTGAAGCTCCAGCTCCGCGATCTTATCGTTGATCCGCACCAGATTTTCCTCTGTGCGTTCCAGCTTCCGCTCCGCTTCTTCCTTCCGGTGGCGGTACTTGGAAATACCTGCCGCCTCCTCGAAGATCTCCCGGCGGTCCGTGCTCTTGGTGGAAAGGATCTCATCTACCCGGCCCTGACCTACGATGGAATAGCCCTCCCGGCCCATGCCGGTGTCCATAAACAGCTCCGTCATGTCCTTCAGTCGGACGGACTGACGGTTGATGTAATACTCGCTCTCTCCGCTGCGGTAATACCGCCGGGTGACGGCCACCTCAGACTCGTCCATAGATGGGAACAGATGACCGGTGTTGTCCAGCACCAGCGTCACCTGAGCAAAGCCCACCGGAGCGCGTTTTTCCGTGCCGCCGAAGATCACGTCCTCCATTTTGCCGCCCCGGAGGGCCTTGCTGGACTGCTCGCCCATGACCCAGCGGATGGCGTCGGAAATGTTGGACTTGCCGGAGCCGTTAGGCCCCACGATGGCCGTAATATCCTCACCGAAGTTCAGGACCGTCTTATCAGGGAAGGATTTGAAGCCCTGCACCTCCAGTGCTTTTAAGTACATCTATGTCTCACCTCGATCTACACCCATATACTTTAAACATACTTTAACTAAGATACTATACCAGAAAAGCGCACTTATTTCAATAGGAAAACGAGGGGTGTCACCCCCTCGTTTCGTCCATTTTCCGATAGAGCCAGTCCAATCCTTCCCGCAATCCGCCCAGCTGGTCGATGATCCCCAGATGCACCGCCTCCTCACCGTAGATCACGCTGCCCACATCCGCCGCCATGTCATCCTTTGCCAGCATGAGGGCCTGAAACTTCTCCGCCGAGATCCGGCTGTGTCCCGCCACAAAGGCCACGATCCGCTCCTGAAGCCGCTGAAAATAGTTGTAGGTCTGGGGCGCAGCGATGACTGTTCCGCTCATCCGCACGGGATGGATGGTCATGGCGGCGGAGGGCACTGCAAAGCTCCGCTGGGCCGCCACCGCCAATGGGACGCCAATGGAATGGCTGCCCCCTAAAACGATGGCCGCCGTGGGCTTGGTCAGTCCGGCGATCAGCTCCGCGATGGCCAGTCCCGCCTCCACGTCACCGCCCACGGTGTTCAGCAAAAATAAAATGCCGTCTACCTCCCGACTCTCCTCCAGCTTCGCCAGCAGAGGCAGCATGTGCTCATACTGGGTGGTTTTCGTGCCGTTGGGCGCCGCCGTGTGCCCCTCGATCTGTCCGATGATGGCCAGCGTATAAACGGTTCCGTGGGCGGTTTTTGTCATGGCGGAGCCGAAATCTACTACGTTCTGGTTCACCTGACTCCCTTCCCGCTCCTCCGTCGCCTTTGTCTCCTTGTCCTTCTCCATTGCGATCCCTCACTTTCCCCGTTAGTCTCCGCAGGAAAGCGTCGGCCTATGCGCCGGAACGAAAAAGAGAGCCGCAGAGATAAAATCTCTGCGGCTCTGAGACTGTCGATAAGGTAGTAAATTCTCCGCGACGGTAAGGAAGGGTGTGCGCGGGAAACCCAAGAGGGGTGTCCCGCGCCATTAAAATCCTAAGTTTTCAGAACTTTTATGAAGTTCTGAAAACTTGCTCAGCGGGGAGAAAAGACTTTTCGACACGCTGAGAGCCGCAGAGATAAAATCTCTGCGGCTCTTTTGGAAATCAATGTGTGTTTTTCGTCTGAAAATCAGGCAGCCTTGGGCATCATCTCGGCAGTGGGGATCACCTTCATGCAGAAGTTGGCCAGGAACTCTGCCACGTTGTAGCGAGGTGCCGCAGCGCGGGGCGTCAGGGTCTTTTCAGCCGCCAGAACGCCGGAGCCGACAGCCCACTGCATCGCGGGGATGGCATACTCGCCAACCTCACCCACGTCCTCGAAGGAGAGAATATTGGTATCCTCGCCCACAGACACATCATAGCCCATGAACTGTGCGTAGCGATACAGGATGGTCAGGAACTGCTGACGGGAAATGGCCTGTGCCGGGGCAAAGGTTGTCTCGGTGATGCCGTTGGTCAGCTTGTTCTCAGCCGCCCAGGCGATGGCCTTGACGAAGGGAGAGGTAGCGGCCACATCGCCGAAGGGATTGGCGTTCTTGGGCTCGGGAGAGCCGTTCATCCGCCACAGCACCGTGACCATCTGGCCCCGGGTGATGGTGTTGTTGGGCATGAACATCGTATCCGTGACGCCCTTGAAGATGTTGTTCTCATAGCAGTACTTCACCGCGCTGTAATAGGCGGCGGAAGGATCCACATCCGTAAAGGGCAGGCCCTTGATGATGGTGATGCGGTCACCGGCCTCGCCGTAATTCTCAGCGGACACAACGCCCTTCAGCTCGGTCTTAACATAATCCATCACGACCTCGTCCATGGGGATACCCAGATCGTAGTTGACGGAAGCGGTCTTGAATGCGTAATAGGTATCGCCGCCGGCAGCCAGGAAGTCATTGGTAGCGATGGTGTAGACCGTTCTGAGGTTGAAGGCCTTGCCGCCAACGGACTGGATCGTAACACGGCGGATGGTCTTGGGTGCGTGGTAGGTGGAGCCTTCATACACATCGCCCGCGTCATAGGTCTTGGTGCCGTCAATGGTGTAGACGATGCCGCTGACCTGGGGGAAGCCGCCGATGGAATCCGGCGTGCAGTAGGTCGAAGCCTCCAGAGCCTCCAGCAGCTCCGCGCCGGTGACCTTCACGATGCTCAGTGTATTGCCGAAGGGCAGCACGGTGTTGATGTCCTTCTTGGTAATATCGCCCTTCTTGATGGTGGCCCGGATGCCGCCGCCGTTGGTGACAGCCGCGTCCACCTTGGTGCCGTTCTTGCCTGCGCCCCAAACCAGCGCATCGGTGATGAGGTCACCCAGATTGGTCTCGTGGGTCCGGACATTGGCCTTCACGCCGTCCAGCTCCACCTTGGTTTTTGCGAACACGGTGCCGTAGTCGTCGTCAATTTCCTTCTGGATAGCGGCGGCTCTGGCAGCCACGTCCTTATCCTCGGCAGTCATGCCCTCGGTAGGAGCGCTCATAGCCGTGACCTTGCCCTTGGGGCTGATGGTCACAACGCCAACGCTGGCCAGCTTGGTGCCGGTGGACGTGAGGAGGGTGCCGTTGACCTTGCCGTCCTTGTCGGTCACTTCGGCAATGTCCTTCATGGTGGAGTGGGAGTGTCCGTCAATGAATACGTCGATACCGTCCACAACATTCAGCAGGTCCGTGGAACGGTTGCCAATGGATTCCTTGTCGATGCCCAGATGGCCCAGGCAGATGATGTAATCGCAGCCGTCCGCCTTCAGGGAGTCCACCTGCGCCTGTGCGCAGTCAAACATGGACTTGTCGCCCAGAATGGTCACGCCCTTGATCTTAGCGGGGTGTGCCTTGGTTGCGGTCTCGGGGGTCTCCAGACCGAACACGCCGATCTTGACGCCGGACGGCGTGGTGAAGATCTGGTTGGCGTTGAATGCCACCTTCCCCTGATAGAGCACGTTGGCTGCCACAATGGGGAACTTGGCTTCCTTGGAGAGATTCACCAGATTGTCATAGCCGTAGTCGAACTCGTGGTTGCCAAGGGTCGTGACGTCATACCCGGCCATGTTCATCAGTTCAACAGCCGTTTTACCCTGAGAAACGCTGACCGTGGGATCGCCCTGGCAGAAGTCGCCGGCGTCCATCAGCAGGACATAGGCACCCTCAGCCTCATAGGCTTTCTTCAAGGCCGCCACCTTGGCATAGCCGGAAATAGCGCCGTGCACATCGTTGGTGTGCAGCACTACTACATAGCCGTCCATCTCGCCCTTGGTCTCGTCCGCAGAGACTGTGACCGTCAGGGAGAAGATCATAGCCAATGCCAGCAGCACAGACAGGAACTTCTTCATTCGCAAAGACCTCCTTTTTATTTAGGGCGGTACAATTTGCAAGCGAGCTCCGCCCTGCTATGTCCAAATTATACCATATCGACCTTTGGTTGCAACTACTATTTGTAAATTTTTATGTTTTATCCGGTCAATTCTCCATCAGCTCTCCCCCATTGTCCCTCTGGTTTTTTTCGGAAAACCGTGCTATACTGACGGCAGAATCTAATCTGGAGGTGCTTTATATGCGTACGCTGTTCAAGGGCGGTACCGTCATCACCGGCCGGGGGCCCAAGCGGGCTGACGTGCTGGTGGAGGGTGAAAAGGTCAGGCAGGTGGGCCGTCTGATCCTCACTCCGGCAGACCGGACGGTGGATGTGGAGGGCTGTCTCCTGTTCCCCGGCTTTATTGACGCCCACACCCACTTTGATCTGGACGTCTGCAACACCACCACGGCGGACGATTTCACCACCGGCAGCCGTGCGGCTCTGAAGGGCGGCACCACCACCGTCATCGACTTCGCCTGCCCCAACAAGGGGGAGAGTCTGCAATACGGTCTGGATCTCTGGCATAAGAAAGCAGACGGCCGCACCTTCTGCGACTACGGCTTCCACATGACCATCGACGATTGGAACGAATCCATCCGGGCGGAGCTGCCGGAGATGTTCCGCCAGGGCGTGTCCTCCTTCAAGATGTATATGACTTACCCCGCCATGATGGTGGGGGACCGGGATATGTACTGGGCCTTGAAGGAGCTGCGTCACTTGGGCGGTATCTGCGGTGTCCACTGTGAGAACGCCGGCGTCATCGACGGTATGATCGCTGAGAAAAAGGCCGCCGGGCTGATGGGTCCCTCCAGTCATCCGGAGACCCGTCCTCCCTATCTTGAGGCTGAGGCCATCAGCCGCCTTCTGCGGATCGCCCAGGCGGCGGACTGCCCGGTGGTCATCGTCCACCTGACCAACGAGGAAGCCCTCAAGGAGGTGGAGCACGCCCGGAAGCGGGGCCAGAAGGTCTATGTGGAGACCTGTCCCCAGTATCTTCTGCTGGACGAAAGCGTTTATTACGCTCCCGACTACTCTCAGGCGGCCCGGTACATCTGCGCGCCCCCCATCCGGGAAAAGGCCAATCAGGAGGTTCTGTGGCGGGGCCTGCGCCGGGGCGAGATCCAGACCATCTCCACGGATCACTGCTCCTTCACCCTGGCCCAGAAGGACGCGGGCCGGGAGGACTTCACCAAGATCCCCGGCGGATTGCCCGGTGTGGAGACCCGAGGCGAGTTGATCTATTCCTACGGCGTGGCCGCCAAGAAGCTCTCTCTGGCCCAGATGTGCCGGGTGCTGAGTGAGAACCCCGCCAAGCTGTACGGTCTCTATCCCCGCAAGGGCGTTCTGGCCCCCGGCAGCGATGCCGACATCGTGATCTACGATCCCGGTGACAGCCATGTGATCCGTGCGGAGGACTGCGTCGCCAACGTGGACTACAACCCCTACGAGGGCTTTGTCACCGCAGGCGGCATCCGGGAGGTCTGGCTCCGTGGCCGCAGGACCGTGGAGAACGGCAAGGTGCTGGACACCGTCCCGGCAGGCATGTATCTGGCCCGTGGAAAATGCGATCTGTAACATCATTCCTGTAAAGGATTATCGCTTTATATCGCGTTGATTTCAACAGTTTTCGTTTATTTTTGTAAAAAATCCCGTAGTTCGTCCCGTGTTTCCCACGATTGCATTTCTTTTTATTCTTTGCTATAATACGGCTGTTGAAGAGACCGCCAGACGGTTTTCTTTCCTTGAAATTCAGCGGATCATCCAAAAGCAGGGGCGGTGGACCGCCCCTGTTTCACCGCAGGGAGGTATTGTATGCACTACGGTGAGATCAAAAACTGCGATATTGCCAATGGCGAGGGCGTCCGGGTCACGCTGTTCGTCTCCGGCTGCACCAACCACTGTGAGCACTGCTTTCAGCCCCAGACGTGGGACTTTGACTATGGTCAGCCCTTCACATCAGAAACAGAGCAGCAGCTTTTAGACCTGCTGGCCCCCTCTTACATTCAGGGACTGACCCTGCTGGGCGGCGAGCCCTTCGAGCCGGAAAATCAACGGGTACTGGTCCCCTTTGTCCGCCGGGTGCGGGAAACCTACCCGCAAAAGACCGTGTGGGCCTTCTCCGGGTTCACACTGGAGGAGCTGCGGACCGAGGGCAGCCATCCCCGCTGCGAGGCGACGGACGAGCTGCTGTCCATGCTGGACGTGCTGGTGGACGGCCGCTTTGTGGAGGCCTTGAAGGACATCTCCCTGCGGTTCCGAGGGTCCAGCAATCAACGACTCATCGACATGAAAAAAACACTGGCATCAGGCGAGATCGTCCTGCTGCCGGATCTGGACCGGAAACCCGGTCAAGCATAAGGAGGAATCATCCCATCATGGTAACTATGGCACAGAGGATCGAATCACTTCGGACGGAAAAGGGCCTCAGCCGCCCCGCGCTGGCGGCGGCGCTGGGACTGCCCCGCCTGTCCATCGAAAAGTTTGAAACTGGCCGCCAGACGCCCTCTCAGGAGCAGCAGCAAAAGCTGGCAGGGGCCTTCGGCGTGTCCCTCCCCTATCTCCGAGGCGAGACCGACGATCCCACCAGTATGGACAACTGGCTCAGCGGTGCCGTCCCCCAGGAGGACGTGGTGCTGCCCAAAGCCGTCCGGAAGGCGACGGCCGCAGTGGTGGCCCAATCCGGTGACAACGGCAGGAGTGACGGTGCCGTATTCAGCGCCCTGCTGAAAAGCGACTCCTTCAAGGCGCTGGTGCGGGAAACCGTACTGGACGTCTTAAAATCCCCCGAAGGACAGGCCCTTCTGGCAAAAGCCGCCAAAAAGTAAAAAAACAGCCCCGAATCTGCCTGCAAACAGATTCGGGGCCGTTTTTATTCCTCTTTCAGAAACCGCTCCGCGGCTTGGACCGTATTGCTGAGATACCGGATGACCTCCACCGGCCACTTTCCAACCGCCGTTTCTCCGGTGACCATCACCGCAGCGGCGCCGTCTGCCACAGCGTTGAAAATATCGCTGACCTCCGCCCGGGTGGGCACCGGATTCTGCTCCATGGACGCCAGCATCTGCGTCACCACCATGAAGGGCTTCCCTGCCTTGCGGCATTGGGCCTCGATCCGCTTCTGGGCCGCCGGCAGCTCCCACAGGGGCATGGCATTCCCCAGATCCCCTCTGGCAATGACGATCTCATCCGCCGTTTCCAGAAATTCCGGGAGCCGTTCCAGCCCCATCTGGTTTTCGATTTTGGCGAACAGCCGGATATTCGCTCCGCCGTTTTCGTCCAGTGCCTGCCGGACGGTTTCCAGATCCCGTCGGCTGCGCACAAAGGGCTGCATAACGCCGGTGACGCCGCAGGACGCCGCAACGCGGATATTCTCCACATCGGATGCCGTCATCGTCGGCGGTTCCAGATCCGCTCCCGGCAGAGCCAGACTCTTTCGTCCCCGCAGAACGCCGCCTCGAAGGACCTCTGCCACCGCGCCGGTCTCAGTCTGCTCCGTGACCCGCAGCAGCAGCTTGCCGTCATCCAAAAGCACCTCCTGTCCGGGCAATAGCGCAGGAATCGCAATCTCCGGCAAGGGAATTCCCTTGCCGCCCAATTCAACTTTTTCACCTTCATGCAGCGTCATCGGCTCCGCCAATACGCCTACCCGCAGCTCCGGTCCCTGCATATCAATGAGCAGCTCCGCCTGCTTTCCGCAGCGCTGCGCCGCCTTATGCAGTGCATCCACCTGATCCGCCGCCTGAGCCAGCGTCACATGGGAGAGGTTCAGCCGGATGCCGGTCATCCCGGCTCGGAACATTGCTTCCAGCGTCTCCACATCCGCACAGGCCGGTCCGATGGTCCCGTAGATCTGCCGTGCGGAGGGCTGTTCTTTCATTGCGGTCATAATGCCTCCTCAATGTTTTTTTCCAATATACCACATTCCGCCCCAAAAAGAAAGCCTTGGCAGCTCTGTCCCCAAGTGGCTTGTGCATCTGTCTAAACTTGTCCGCCATTTTTGACCATTTCGGAGAATTTTCAGATTTTTCTTGACCTTTTCTACAAATCTTGTTAATCTAATGCCGTAAACGTTTACACGTTTCGCGTTTTTTGTCTGCACCAGCCCTTTTATTTTGTGGTCCGCAGACTTGCTCCAAGCCCTTCCCTACCGTAAAATTTTGCAGGAAAAGGAGTTAATGAATACATGCAAGGTATCCCGCTGAATGAACGCAAGCGTCTGGGGGCGCTGTTAGATGACCGGCCGCAGACGGAGGTCATGGCCATGATCCCCCAGTTTTCCCAGGCGGAGACTGATAACTTTGTCGCGCCGCCCGCACAGATCCCGGAGGCCCTGGGCGTCCTGATGTTCAACATGGAACGGGGCGTGAACCTGCCGGAAATTCAGGAATTTCTGCGGGATTGCCCGGATATCCAGCCCTTTGACGTGATCCTGGCCAACGAGCTGGATGACGGCTGCGCCCGCTCCGGCAACAAGAACACCGCCCGTGAACTGGCACAGGCGTTTGGTTTGAACTACGCCTGGGGCCTTGAGTTCATTGAGCTGGTGAATGATGAAAACGCCAAGGGCTTCCATGGCAACGCTGTTTTCTCCCGCTGGCCCATCCGCCGCGCCGGTGTGATCCGTCTGCCCGAGCAGTATAACTGGTACTTCGACCGCCAGAAGCGCATCGGCGGACGGCTAGCCGTCTTTGCGGAGCTGGACGTAGGCGGACAGCCGGTGGGCGCTGTGTCCATCCACTTGGAAAACCGCACCCACGGCGAGGGCCGCAAGGCCCAGATGGCCGCCATTCTGGAGGCCGTCCGTAAGGAGCTGCCCGATATGCCCCTGATCTTAGGCGGCGATCTGAACACCAACACCTTCGATGGCCGGGCCAAGGAGGACATTGGCGCCATCGCTGCCGATCCCGCTCTGCGCCGCCGCTGCTTAGAGGATGTGGGCAGCTTTGAGCCTCTGCTGCCCCTGTGCGCTGCCGACGGCTACGAGATCGTTCCGAAGGAGCCCCGTCTCACCCGCCGCAAGCCCCTGCCCAACGGCGATTCCCTGCCCCTGCGTCTGGACTGGATCCTGCTGAAGGGCGTCACCGCGTCGGAAAGCCGGATGATCTCCACCGCCAAGGAGGATCTCACCTATGCCAAGCCTGGCTCCGCTCTGGAACGCTTTCAGGGGGCAGAGCTGTCGGACCACAATGCCGTCTGGGCCATGTGCCGCCTTCGCTGATTTTTTCTGCAAAAGTGAGCTTTTTCCCTCGAAAAACACGTTTCAAGCTGCAAAAAAGCTCCGTGTCCATGGACACGGAGCTTTTTATGTTGCAGAAAGTCTTGCTTACTTCAGCTCGACCTTGCCGCCGGCCTCTTCGATCTGCTTCTTCAGAGCCTCGGCCTCGTCCTTGCTGACAGCTTCCTTCAGAGTGGAAGGAGCGCCCTCGACGGTAGCCTTAGCCTCAGCCAGGCCCTGGCCGGTGATCTCGCGGACAACCTTGATGACCTTGATCTTGGCAGCAGCGTCAAAGCCAGCCAGAACAACGTCGAAATCGGTCTTCTCCTCAGCAGCAGGAGCAGCAGCGCCAGCAGCGGGAGCAGCCATAGCAGCGGCGGAAACGCCGAACTCTTCCTCCAGAGCGTGAACCAGCTCGGACAGTTCCAGAACAGTGAGACCCTTGATCTCTTCGATCATAGCGGTAACTTTCTCAGACATTGTATTTGCCTCCTAATAGTTATTTTTGTTTGTGTGGGATGTGCGCTGAATTATTCAGCGGCGGGAGCTTCGGCAGCAGCCTCTTCAGCAGGAGCGCCGTTCTTCTCGGCGATCTGCTTCAGGACAACAGCCAGACCGGTAATGGGAGCCAGCATGGTACCCAGAACCTGAGCCTGCAGGACAGGCAGAGCGGGAATAGAAGCCAGAGACTGAATGGTGGCCAGATCGACGGGCTTGCCGTCCATGAAGCCGCCCTTGATCTCGAACTTGCCGTCCAGCTTCTTGGCGTAATCGGCCATGACGCGGGCGGGAGCCACGGGATCATCAGCCAGAGCCAGAGAAGTGGTGCCGTTCAGCAGATCATCCAGATCGTTCAGGCCAGTGTTGTTGAAAGCAAAGCGCAGCAGGGTGTTCTTCACAACCGCATAATCCACGCCGCCCTCACGGCACTCCTTACGCAGAGCGGTGTCTTCCTCAACGGTAATACCCTTGTAGTCGACGATGACGCCTGCGGTAGCCTTCTGGATCTTCTCGGTCAGCTCGGCAACGATTGCCTGCTTCTCGGAAAGGACCTTTGCGTTAGGCATACTTGGTTTCACCTCCATGAGAATTTGCGGCGGACCTCCGTCCGCCTGGGTCAGAGGCGTTCAAAAAGGAACTGTCCTCATGCCGAAAGACATGAGGACAGAAAAGCATCATCAAAATGATTTTGCCATCCTCGGCAGGACTTACAGGGTCTCCCCCACCTGCTGTCTTTGGAACGCGACTGTTATTATATCAAACTTTGGCATAATGTCAAGCATTTTCCCAAAATTTAATATCATTTTCCGTTTTCGCAGAAGGAACGTCTCCGTTCCCTCCGTTCAGCGGGATTGAAAGGGGGATTTCTCCCCTCTTTCAGTTCTTAGACCAGCTTCGCAGTATTCATCTTCACGCCGGGGCCCATGGTAGTGGCGGCGACGCAGCTCTTGATATACTGGCCCTTGGCGCTGGCGGGCTTGGCCTTCACAATGGCGCCCATCAGAGCGTTGTAGTTGTCCATCAGCTTCTCGGGGCCGAAGGAAACCTTACCGATGGGGCAGTGGATGATGTTGGTCTTGTCCAGACGATACTCGATCTTACCGGCCTTGGACTCCTGAACGGCCTTGGCCACATCGGGGGTCACGGTGCCGGCCTTGGGAGAGGGCATCAAACCCTTGGGGCCCAGCACCTTACCGAGACGGCCAACCACACCCATCATGTCGGGGCTGGCGATGACCACGTCGAAATCAAACCAGTTTTCCTTCTGGATCTTCTCCACCATGTCCATATCGCCCACATAGTCGGCGCCGGCCTCACGGGCAGCGTCAGCCTTGTCGCCCTTGGCGAACACCAGCACGCGGACAGTCTTGCCGGTGCCGTGGGGCAGCACGATGGCGCCGCGGACCTGCTGGTCAGCGTGACGGGAGTCAACGCCCAGCTTCACGTGGAGCTCGACGGTCTCGTCGAACTTGGCCTTGGCGGTCTTGCAGATGAGGTCCATGCCCTCAGCGGCTTCATACTGAGCGCTCTTATCGATCAGCTTGGCGCTCTCCTGATATTTCTTGCCTCTAAACAATGTTATTCCTCCTCATAGTGGTTCTTCGGAACTTAGTCCTCCCACTGTATCGAGCGGTCTTTGACCGCTCGGCTGTTGTGACCATCAATTGACACGGGCGAATACGGTTTTGGCGGGCAGAAATGCCCCCATGCTTCCGCAGAGCCCTTGGCAATACACCCTGTATTCCCTGCGGGCTTTTTGTCACCTGGACGCATTTCTGCTCCGGCAAAACTGCCCGCACCTGTCAGCGATGGATATTCGAGTGATTTTTGACTTTTGAGATGCCGGCGGGCTGACGCCCGCCAAGGCGAAAAGGGCAAAAAGCGCCGGAAAGACGCACTGACAGGCGTGTTTGCCCTTGTTAATTGATGGTCTGTTAGTCGCCGACCACAACGCCCATGGAACGGGCGGTACCGGCAACCATGCTCATAGCGGCCTCCAGGCTGCCGGCGTTCAGGTCGCGCATCTTCATCTCAGCGATCTTCTGAACGGAAGCCTTGGAAATGGTGGCGACCTTGTTCTTATTGGGGACGCCGGAACCAGACTCGATGTTGCACTCCTTCTTGATCAGGACGGCCGCGGGGGGCGTCTTGGTGATGAAGGAGAAGGAACGGTCAGCGTACACGGTGATGACAACGGGAATGATGAGACCCATGTCATTCTTGGTGCGCTCGTTGAATTCCTTCGTGAAAGCAGCGATGTTCACGCCATGCTGGCCCAGAGCGGGGCCAACCGGGGGAGCGGGAGTCGCCTTGCCTGCGGGGATCTGCAGTTTTACATAACCAGTAATCTTCTGTGCCACGGAGTAGCACCTCCTAAATCATAGATGTGGTGGCGGACGATGTCCGTCTTTGGCGGGGCCAATGGCCCCTCCCACTGTTTGCCGGGAATCCCGGCGGGAAAAATCAGTTCAGGACTTCCACCTGATCCAGCTCCAGTTCCACGGGGGTCTCGCGACCAAACATGGAAACCATGACGCTGACCTGATTCTTTTCGGGTTCGATGTCTTCCACAACGCCAGTGAAGCTGGCCAAGGGGCCATCCACGATACGAACATGGTCGCCGACGTTGTAGCCCACGACGATCTCGTGCTTTTCCATGCCCATGGCAAGCACCTCTTCCTCCGTCAGGGGGATGGGCTTGTTGGCAGTACCGACAAAACCGGTGACGCCGCGGACATTCCGCACCAGATGCCAGGTGTCATCCGTCATGACCATTTTGATAAGCACATAACCGGGGAACACCTTGCGCTCGACTTCTTTCGCCTCGCCGGACTCGCTGACCTCTTTTACGGTCTCCACGGGGATCTCCATCCGCAGGATCATATCCTCCATGCCCCGTCCGTTGACGAATTTCTCAATGCTGGTCTTAACGGCGTTTTCATAACCGGAATAGGTATGGATCACATACCACTTCGCGTTTTCCGACATTGCGGCACTCCTTAACCCTGAAACAGGCTCAGGATCGCCTGGATCAAAGAGTAGGCCACGCCGTCAAAGATCCAGATGCACGCGCCGATGAGCAGGGAGCACAGCAACACGGTACCGGTGTTCTTGACCACGGTCTTCTGATTGGGCCAGGTGACTTTTTTCAATTCGCTTTTCATTTCGCGGAACCAGGCTCCGCGGCTCTTCTTCGCTTCTTCTGCCATAATTCTACACGCCCTTTCTCAGTGTGATCCGCTTTTACTTGGTCTCGCTGTGGAGCGTGTGCTTCTTGCAGAACCGGCAATACTTGTTGAGCTCGAGCTTGTCCGGGGTATTCTTCTTGTTCTTCATCGTATTGTAGTTTCTCTGCTTGCACTCATTGCATCTCAAAGTGACTTTTACGCGCATTAACGGCACCTCCTTATTATTGGTATCGTTCCCGGCGTGCCGGGGATACCGACTGCCTCCCTGCGGTTTTGAAAGCGGCCTTCCTCTGTGCGTAAAGCGAAAAAACGCACAACAAAAAAGCCCTTTTTCACAGGTAATGCTGATTTTAGCACAGAACCCCCCCCGCCGTCAATCCTTTTTTTGCGAAAAATTGTAGAAATACCGATTTTTTCCTTTGCAGGCGGTTTTACTGGAAAGCTGCGGATTTTATCCGTCAGATTTTGCCGCTTTTTCCGTTGATTCCCGGCGGGGTCCGCATTATAATGAGAGAAAGTTTTCAGATTGCGAGGAAGCCCCCATGAGATATGACCGTGTTTATAATTTTTCCGCCGGACCCGCTATGATGCCGGAGTCCGTTCTGGAGGAGATCGCCGCCGAAGTGCTGAACTATCACGGCAGCGGTATGAGCGTTATGGAGATGAGCCACCGTTCCCCTGTGTTCCAGGAAATTTTGTCTCAGTCGGAAGCCGATCTGCGGACGCTGATGCACATTCCTGATAACTATAAGGTTCTCTTCATTCAGGGCGGCGGTACGGTGCAGTTTGCCATGGTTCCCATGAACCTGATGAAAAATGGCGTGGCCTGCTATGTGGAGACCGGCGCCTGGAGCAAAAAGGCCATAGCCGAGGCCAAGCGGTACGGCGAAGTTAAGATCGTTGCCTCCTCCGCCGATAAGAACTTCTCCTATCTCCCCGACTGCTCCGATCTGGACATCCCGGACAACGCCGATTACGTCTACATCTGCGAAAATGAGACCATCAACGGCACCGCCTACCACACGCTGCCAAACACCAAGGGCAAGGTTCTGGTGGCGGACCAGTCCTCCCTGTTCCTCTCCCGCCCCTGCGACGTCAGCAAGTACGGTCTGATCTGGGCCGGCGTCCAGAAGAACGTAGGCCCCGCTGGCATGGCCATTGTCATCATCCGGGAAGATCTGATCCGGGAGGATCTGCCGGAATTCGTCCCCACCTACCTCCGCTACAAGACCCATGCCGACGCCGATTCCCTGTACAACACCCCCAACTGCTGGGCCATCTACTGCTGCGGCAAGGTGTTCCAATACCTGCTGGCCAACGGCGGATTGGAGGCCATGGCACAGCGTAACGAAGAAAAGGCCGCCGTTCTGTACGATTTCCTGGGCCGGAGCAAATTCTTCACCGCCGCTGTCCGGAAGGAGGACCGCTCCCTGATGAACGTTCCCTTCTTCTCCCCATCCAAGGAGCAGGATGCCGAGGTGGCGGCCTCCGCCAAGGCCGCCGGGTTCGACAACCTGAAGGGCCACAAGAGCGTGGGCGGTCTCCGGGCTTCCATCTACAACGCCATGCCCAAGGAGGGCGTGGAGGCGCTGGTGGACTTCCTAAAAAAGTACGAGGCCGAGCACGCATAACTTCATCCGATTCAAAAAGCAGCCTGTGACGAAAGTCACAGGCTGCTTTTGATTCAGATATTCCCTTTGATGCACAACTCCCCGCCGAATTTTCGGCGGGAAGTTTTCTTCTCTCATTGGTCTTGCAGCAGTTCCGCCAGTTTCTCCCGGTCGGTCAGCAGGTTCAGGGCCTCCAGCATACCGTTGGCCGTCAGATGCTCCGGCAGATCCAGCTGCCGCAGCAGGGCCTGCCGCCGCTGGCTGCTGCCCTCTCCCCCGGCCAGGCCCCATGCCATCAGGTCCGCCTTGGTAATTGGCTCCCTTTCCGGTGCCGGGGCCATCTCCTCGTCCAGGAACGTGGCCCCCGCCCGACGGAGGGCCTCCAAAATCACCTCCGGCTTCATGCCCTCTACTCCCAGCTTGCCCTCCTTGCCGGGGGCCCGCTTCCGCTTTTCCTTGCCGTGGATGTCCGGGATGTATGCCTGCTTCACCTGCTCCTTGGGCAGCGCCCCCTTCAGGTAGTTGCGGATCACAAAACCAGCGCCGTCGCTGTCCGTCAGGACGATCAGTCCCCGCTCCGCCGCCAAGCGCCGGAGAAAGGCCACCTTCTCCTTGTCATTGAACACAGCAAAGCCGCCCAGTGTCACCACCGTGGCGTCCACCACCTGCGCTAGGGTATTCTTGTCGTAGCGGCCCTCCACTACGATGACTTCCTTGATCTTTCTCATTTTCGGGCCGCTCCTAACCGGGCCAGCAGCAGCTTCAGTTCCTCCGCCGGGTCTACGCCCCGCTGGCTCTTCATCCGCAGATCTGCCACCTGACACATTTTCACAGCGTCGCCGCACCACTTGGCGCTGACCCGCTTGGCGGACTGTAACAGCAGCTTTGCCGGATAGTCCGAGCGCATCTCCCACAGCTCCATGAGCCAGTATTTGTCCTTGCCGCTGTCAATGGCCATCCGGGCGGTGTAGAGCCGCCGCAGCTGGCTCCCCAGCGCCGCCAGGATCACGATGGGCTCCTCCTGCATTTTCAGCAGGTCCCCCAAAATGGCGGCGGCCTTGTTGTAGTCGCTCTGGGACACCGCATCCGTCATTTTGAAGATCTCCGCCGACAGCACCGGGTCCGCCACCGCGTCAATGTCCCGCTGGGTGATGACTTCCCCCTTGGCGTAGGCCCCGATCTTGGCGATCTCCTGAGAAAGCCCCGTCATCAGCCCGCCGCAGAGGAAAATCAGATACTCCGCCGTCTGGCGGTCGATCTGCTTCCCCAGCGCCCGGAACCGCCGTGCGATCCACGCCGTCAGGTCCGAGGTGTCCTGCGCCTTGAACTCAATGGGCGTCACATGGGCGTCCATGGCCTTGCACAGCTTCTTCAGCGTCTTGTTCTGCTTGTAGGCCACCGTATCGTACACAAACACGATGCAGCAGTATTCCGGCAGATCCTCCAGCAGGGCGATGAACCGCTCCCGCTGATCCTCGTTCAGCTTGTAGATATCCCAGTCCGTCACCACGATCAGCGTCCGCTCCGCCATCATAGGCATAGCCTCCGCCATTTCCGTCAGGCTCTGGGCCGTCAGGTCCTTGCCTTCCAGAGCGTGATAGTTGAATTCCTCAAATCCGGCGGGGATCAGTCTTTTCCGGATCTCCCCCAGGTAATATTCCCGAAGATAGCTCTCCTCTCCGTAAAAGAGGTAGGCGTTCCCCAGAGGGTTCCCCTCTTTCAGATCTGTTTTCAGTTTTTGATAGGCTTCGTTCTTCGCGGTTTTCTTTGCGTATGCCATGATGTGCTCCTAATCAAATGATAGATAGACCGTCCCGTGGCGGTCCGTCCGGTAAATATCGCAGCCTGCCCGGGCCAGCCGCCGCAGGGTATCCTCCGCCGGGTGCCCGTAGGAATTGCTTCCCACGCTGATGATGACCGTCCCCGGTGTCACCGCGTCCAGCAGTTCCTTCGATGTAGAGTTCTTGGATCCATGATGCCCCGCCATGAGAACGTCCAACTCCGGCAGCTCGTAAGTCTCGATTAACTTCTTTTCCGTGGCCCGCTCCATGTCGCCGGTGATGAGGAAGTCATGCTCCCCCGCCGAAGCCAGCACAGTGAGCCCCAGTTCGTTGCTCCCACTGACGCCCACGGGCGGAAAAATGGTCAATTCTCCGTTTCCAAAGGGCAGATGGGTCTCCTCGGTCACAGTCTCCACGTCCATGCCGTACCGCTCCGCCAGTTCCAGCAGCCGGTCCAGCGCCGCGCCGCCCTCCGCTTTCGGGATCGTCAGGGTCTCCGCGCCCATCCGGGCCAATAAATGCTCCACGCCGTTGATGTGGTCATCGTCGAAATGGGTCAAAATCACCCGGTCCACCCGGCGGCAGCCCATAGTCAGCAGCTCGTCCGCCGTGTCGCATCCGGCGTCCCGCCAGTTGTTTCCGCTGCCGCAGTCCACTAAGGCGGTCTCCGTCCCGGATCTCAAAATGACGCTTTGTCCCTGTCCCACGTCCACCGCCGCGGCGTTCAGCCGGTGACAGAACCGGCTCTCCCCCGCCCGCACCGTCACCGCCAGCGTCAGGACGCTCAGCGCGGCGGCCACGGCAAATTTTCGCCGACCCTTGGGCTTTAGCAGCCACGCGGCAGCAAACAGGAGATACACGAACCCCATCCAGTATTTCAGATAGGGATTGCAGAAATACACGCCATGATACGGCAGCGCCGCCAGTGCGTGACACACGGCCAGAATATACTCGATCAGCAGCCGGGGTACAAGGCCGATCACCGTCCCCAGCGGCAGGTAGAAAAAGCTGAGAAGCACCGCCGCCAGCCCGCCGATGAACACGATGCCCACCGCCCACAGGCACAGCAGGTTGCTCAAAAGGGACACCGGGGCGAAACTGCCGAAATAGTAGGCGCTGATAGGCGCCGTCAGTGCCAGACACCCGAAGGTTGTCGAAATACTAACAGTTGTAAAGGTAAAGAGCCTGCCATGCTTTTTCTCTCCTGCCAGCCCCCGGTAGAGCTTAGGAGACAGCCACAGCAGCCCCACCACCGCCCCGAAGGATAGTTGCAGGCTGACGGACTTCGCCGCGAAGGGGTTGTCCAGCAAAATCAGGAACAGCGCCGTCATCAAAGCCGTGGGCGGGTCGCTCTCCCGGCGGAACAGGGGCGCCGCCGTCAGAAAGCTCAGCATCACGCAGGCCCGCACCACCGAGGGAGACCCGCCGGTGAGCACCGCGTAGAAGATCAGCGTGGGGATGGCTGCCGCCGCCGTCAGACGCCGCCGGTGCTTTCCCGTGAGAAAGCCCACCAGCGCCAGCAGATAGGCGCAGTGCATGCCGCTGACCGCCAGAATATGGTAGACGCCCGCCTCGGACAGATCCACGTCCGCTTGGGTGGACAGTTCCCCCTTCCGGCCCGTCAGCAGCGCCAGCAGAAAACCGGCGTCATCTCCGGAGAACAGCTCCCGGATGCGTGCCTGCATGGCCCGGCCCAACCGGGCGGGCCACCACCGGGGCGCGTCCACCGTCCCGGCATGGAAGGCCACCGTCCCCCGGCTGTACGCCAGGAGAAACACGCCCTTGGAGTTGAATACCGTCACATCGTCATCCCGGATGCGGGACGCGCTTTGCAGATACACCTCGTCGGTAAGGCACTGACCGGGAGAAAGCTGCAAAAGGGGCGGATCGCCGTAGTAGGTCAGCTTCCCCGGCAGTCCCTCCGCCCGCACCGTCACCTTTGCGCCGAAGCGGGTCTCGGTGGGATACTCCGTCAGGGTCATGGTCAAGGCCCGCTGGCTGTCCGCCAAGGCCTCCATGGGTTCGCTGACCTGCCGGACATACAGCCAGTTCCACCCCAGTGCCAGCGCCGCGCCCACCAGACAGAGGATCGCCCGTTTCCGCCAACATTCCGGCAGAAGCAGCGCCCCAAAGCCCAATGCAAGGCACACCAAGCCACCGGACAGCAGCCAGCCGCCCGGCAGCAGATACTGCGCCAGAAAGATCCCTGCGGCAAACCCGCCGCAGAACAGCGCCAGCCGTCTCATTTGACAGGATACGGCTCCGGCCGGTCCGTCCGTCCCAGCAGGTAGTCCGTACTGACGTGGTAATAGTCCGCCAGCTTATCCAGCACCCACGCCGGAGTTTCCCGTTCGCCGCTTTCGTAGCGCCGGTAAACGCTGCGGTGCATATTCAAATATTCCGCTATTGCTTTTTGAGATTTGTCATGATCTTCTCTCAAATCCCGCAAGCGTCTGATCTCCATAAGAATCACCCTATTGAATGTTACCAATTGGAAACATTCAAATCGGATAATTGTTCCCATACGGAGCCAACTCAGAGTATACTACTTTCTCACACACTCCGCCAGTCTTTTGTCCAAATTAGAAAATTAAACGCAAGCGGAAGGGGTCTTCTCACGCGCCGCTCCATCGGAAACAAACAGTGCGGGGCGCATAAAGCGTCCCGCACTGTTTTTCGCTCAATCAGCCCGGAGGCCAGGTCATATCCCGGCCTGCCAGCACGTGGAAGTGCAGGTGGGGCACAGACTGCTGGCCTGCCTCGCCGATGTTGGACACCACCCGGTATCCGGCCTCGTCAAAGCCCAACTCCTTGGACAGCTTGGCGATGACCTCAAAAATATGGGCCACCACAGCGCTGTTCTCCGCCGTTACAGCGGAAACGGACTGGATGTGGGCCTTGGGTACCACCAGAAAATGGGTGGGTGCCTGAGGGGCAATGTCGTTGAAGGCATAGCAAAGCTCGTCTTCATAGACCTTGCTGCTGGGGATCTCCCCGGCGATGATCTTACAGAACAGGCAATCGCTCATAGATAGGCTCCTTTCCGATCGGATGTTATCTCTTTTCGTGCTCCGGCACCACGGCGAAGGTCACCAGATCCTCCGTGCCATCGTTGACAAGGCTGTGGCTGTGACCCTTGGGGCAATAGTGGCAGGTGCCGGGAGCCACCGGCTCCCAGACCCCGTCATACAGCACCTTACCGGTGCCGGACAGAAAATACATGACTTCGCTGCTGGTTTCGTGGGTATGGAGGCCGATAGATGCACCGGGGGCCAGCACGCTGCGCATGATCTTGTTGTCCACATCCTGAACAAGCTGCAAACGCGCCTCCCCCTCACCTCCCTTCATGTGGGAAACAACGGAGGGCTCCAGTTCATCAAAACGAATCAGCATACACGTCTCTCCTTTTTACAGCTTGCCAGCCACGAAATCGTCCACGGCTGCCAGTGCGTCATCCACCTTGCTGACCTCCGTGCCGCCGCCCATGGCGCTGTCGGGCTTGCCGCCGCCCTTGCCGCCGCAGATGGGGGCGATGGCCTTGATGATATCGCCGGCCTTCACGCCCTTGGCCACGGCGTCCTTGCCGCAAACGGCCAGCAGCGTCACCTTACCGTCATTGACAGAGGCCAGAACGCCCACCACGCCGGGCTCCTTGTCCCGGAGGAAGTCGCCCTGCTTGCGCATGGCGGCGGCATCCATACCGTCCCGCTGGGCGGTGATGACCTTCAGCTCACCCACCGTCTTAGCGGAGGCCAGGAAGCTCCGCGCCTCGCCCAGAGAAGCCTGCTCCTTGAACTTCTCCAGCTCATGGCGCAGATCCTTCATCTCGTTCATCTGCTGCTCCAGACGGTTCTCCAACTCGCCGGGGTTGGTCTTGAACATCTGGGCGATGTGGAACAGCACCTGCTGGTTGCGGTTGATGGTATCCAGCGTCAGCTGGCCCACGGTGGCCTCGATCCGGCGGACACCGGAGGCTACGGATGCCTCGCTCTTGATGCGGAAGGGACCCACCTTAGCGGTGTTATCCACATGGGTGCCGCCGCAGAATTCCATGGACACGCCGCCCATTTCCACCACGCGGACCACGTCGCTATACTTCTCGCCGAACATGGCCACAGCGCCCTTCTTCTTGGCCTCCTCGATGGGCAGCACCTCCGTTACCACAGGGATGCCTTCCAGGATGGCGTCATTGACCAGCTTATCCACCTGCGCCAGCTGCTCCGGCGTGATGGCCTCAAAGTGGGTGAAGTCGAACCGCAGACGGTCAGGCTCCACCAGAGAGCCGGCCTGATGCACATGGTCGCCCAGCACCTTCTTCAGGGCCGCGTCCAGCAGATGGGTAGCGCTGTGGGCACGGCGGACGCCCTTGCGGCGCTCGGCGTCAATGGAGGCCGTCACGGTCTCCCCCACCTTGAACGTGCCGGAAACCACCTTGCCGTAGTGCATGAACTTGCCGCCCTTGTTCTTCTGGACGTTGTTCACCTCGAACTTGGCACCGCCGCAGGTGATGACGCCGTGGTCGGCCACCTGACCGCCCATTTCCGCGTAGAAGGGCGTCTTGTCCAGAACCACGATGCCGTCCACGCCGGTCATCAGCTCCTCAGCCAGCTCGTCCTCCACAACAAGGGCGACCACCTTGGCGTCCTCCACGGCATCGCGGTCATAGCCCACAAACTCGGTAGAGGGGATGTCCTTGCCGAACTCCACGCCGGCCCAGCCCAGATCGCCCAGCGCCTTCCGGGCCTCACGGGCGCGGGTCTTCTGCTCCTGCATCTCCTGATCGAAGGCGGAGCGGTCCAGCGTCATGCCGGCGTCCTCCACCATTTCGATGGTCAGGTCGATGGGGAAGCCGTAGGTATCGTACAGCTTGAAGGCGTCGGCGCCGGAGAAGGTGGTCTCCCCCTTTTCCTTGTGCTCAGCCAGCAGCTGATCGAAGATCTTCATGCCGCCGTCGATGGTCTTGGAGAAGTTCTCCTCCTCCACCCGGATGACCTTGGTGATATAGGCCTGACGCTCCCGCAGCTCGGGATAGTGGCCCTCGTTTTCGTGAACAACGGTGTCCACCACCTCATACAGGAAGGGCTTGTTGACGCCCAGCAGCTTGCCGTGGCGGGCGGCCCGGCGCAACAGGCGGCGCAGCACATAGCCGCGGCCCTCGTTGCTGGGCAGAACGCCGTCGCAGATCATGAAGCTGGCAGAACGGATATGGTCGGTGATGACACGGAGGGACACGTCCTTCTCCTGGCTCTGGCCGTAGCTGGCGCCGGTGATCTCCGTGACCTTGTTGGTGATGTTCATAACGGTATCCACATCGAACAGGGAGTCCACGTCCTGGCACACCACGGCCAGACGCTCCAGCCCCATGCCGGTGTCGATGTTCTTCTGCTTCAGCTCGGTGTAATGGTCATGGCCATCGTTGTCGAACTGGGAGAACACCACGTTCCAGACCTCCATGTACCGGTCGCAGTCGCAGCCAACGGTGCAGCCGGGCTTGCCGCAGCCGTACTTCTCGCCCCGGTCATAGTAGATCTCGGAGCAGGGGCCGCAGGGGCCGGAGCCGTGCTCCCAGAAGTTGTCCGCCTTGCCGAACTTGAAGATCCGGTCCTCAGGAATACCGATCTCCTCGTGCCAGATGCGGAAGGCCTCATCGTCGGCGGGGGTGGTCTCATTGCCGGCGAACACGGAGGGATACAGACGGTTGGGGTCCAGACCCACCCACTCGGGGCTGGTCAGGAATTCCCACGCCCAGTGGATGGCCTCTTTCTTGAAGTAGTCACCGAAAGAGAAGTTGCCCAGCATCTCAAAATAGGTGCCGTGGCGGGCAGTGTGGCCGATGTTCTCAATATCGCCGGTACGGATGCACTTCTGGCAGGTGGTGACCCGGTGACGGGGCGGCTCCTGCTCGCCGGTAAAGTAGGGCTTCATGGGTGCCATGCCGGAGTTGATCAGCAGCAGAGAAGCATCGTTCTGGGGGATCAGGGAAAAGCTGGGCAGACGCAGATGGTCTTTGGTCTCAAAGAAGTGCAGGAACATTTCCCGCAGCTCGTTGAGACCGTAGTTCTTGGGTTGAGACATAATCATTTCCTCCATTTTTATGTAAATTTCTTGATTTTTGACTGTAAACCGGGTTTCCGGCCGGAACGGAGCCGTCGGCGGTGTTCCGCAGCGGCTTTCTCCCAAAAAATAAAATGCTCCGCCCCGGACATAGGGGCGAAGCATTGCTTCACGGTACCACCCTAATTATCCCCCATCCTTGGGGGCATCTTAGCCACCGGTAACGGCGTGACCCGTCCCGCTCACCGCGGACCGCTCCGAAGCGGCTGCTTCCCGGCGTAGGTAAGGGACTTGCACCAAATCTCCCTCTCGCTGATCCGGTTTCGGAAAGCTGACTTCATCCAAGCGTTTTTAAAGATTGAATACAGAAGTCATTATACCGTTTTTCCGACTGTTGTCAAGGTTTTTCCCTATGTCCTGTCCCGGATTTTGAAGGTGCGGCGGCCCATCCCCGGATTTTCAATCATCTTGAAGCAACCGGAGAAATCTGGTATCCTTTATTATATAGGATAGAATCAATAAAAATCGGAACTGACGGAGGTGTGATAACCATGACCCTATCCACTGCGGCCGCGCTGGCAAAGCTGTTCGGGCAATACCTGCTCCAGCCGATCCCCTTCACGCTGACCTTCCTGCTCCCGCTCCTGTTCCGCTTGATCGCCCGCAAATACATCTGGCTCACTCTCCCGTTGACCGCGCTGGCGGAGGTACTCCTGAATTGGGACAGCTTTTGCTATTACGAGGCCCGCAGCCTCGCCCTCCTATTCACACTGACGCAGCTTGCAGCCATGGCGGTTTTCGTGTGGATCTTACAGGCCGCTGCCAAAAACTCCCGGTAAACGCCCCGTTTCTCACAGAGGATAGGGCGAGCCGGTCCACAGCAGCCGGGTCCCCACACCGGGCAGCAGACGCTCCGCCCCCTCTACCCCCGGCAGGGGAAATTCCTGTGGCTCCAATACGCCGCCGCACAGCAGCGGCAGCGTCCGCTGGACGCACAGCACCGGCTCCCGCAGGCTGGACAGGGTGATGCTGTCCCGTGGGGACAGGCCGTAGGTCACCACTGTTCCCGCCCGGAGATCGCTTCTGGGGCAGTCCCCCGGCAGCAGTAAGATCCCCGCTGTCACCGCCGCAGGCTCCGGCAGCAGCGCACAGCCCATCGGCGTCAGCGTCAGCAGATCCCACCGCTTTCGGCAGACTGCCATGGCGTTCCGCAGATGGCAAATCTCTGCGGGCAGCAGAAATTCCCACGCATCGGGACACAGAAAAAATCCTCCGTCCATCAAACCACCTCGCCCATAGTTTGAACAGCGGGAAAAATTTCATACAGGTCCTCGTTTTTTCTGTTGGAATATGATATAGTATTTCTATTCTGTTCATGAGGTGAAGCGTGTGGATTTCTGGCGGCATCTGAAAACGGTCCAGTGCCATCGGCGGCTGGTGCGGCAGCACTGTTTCCGTCTGGGGCTATACTGGCAAGGCTTGACCCACGATCTGTCCAAGTTCTCTCCGGTGGAGTTCTGGGCCGGCGTCAAATATTTTCAGGGAGACCGCAGCCCCAATGACGCCCAGCGCCGGGACAAGGGATACAGCGCCTCGTGGATGCACCACAAGGGCCGCAACCGCCACCACTTTGAATACTGGACGGACTACAGCATGGACGGCAGCGGCATTTCCGGCGTGGAGATGCCGAAAAAATATGTGGCGGAGATGTTCTGCGACCGGTTGGCCGCCAGCAAGGTCTACCGGGGCAAGGATTTTCAGCCCGGTGATCCCTACCAGTTTTTCCAGTATGGCAAAAAGAAGCGGCTGCTCATGCATCCGGCCACCTCGGAACTGCTGGAGACCATCCTGATCGTCCTCCGGGATCAGGGAGAGGACGCCGCCTTCGACTATGTGCGGCGGGAGGTCTTGGGGAAGAAGTAGATTTTTTCATACCGGAATTATGTGAACTCCCGAAAAGCGTTGCATTAGTAACAACGCTATCCCTTGTTACATAAAGATTTACCGAAATAGAAAAGCGGTGGTGTTCCGAATGGAACACCACCGCTTTATGTCAACCGTTTTTTAATTTATGCAACATCTTTCCAGAGGTCATCGGAGGGACATTCCCCCTCCCCTGTTCCTCTATCGGGCAGAAAGGAAACGCCCGTCCGGTCACAGAAAGATTCCGTTATTCGTTCTCCCAGTTATGCCAGACGTTCTGGACATCGTCATTATCCTCCAGCATATCGATGAGCTTCTGCATATTCTTCAGGTCGCCCTCATCGGTGAGGGAGATGTAGTTCTGGGGCACCATGGCGATGTCGGCGGAGAGGAAAGTGTAGCCCTTGTCCTCCAGTGCCTTGACCACAGTGTTGAAGTCATCGGGCTCGCAGCGGACTTCCATCACCATGCCGTCAGCTTCGAAGTCGGCAGCACCGGCCTCCAGCGCGTCCATCATCACGGTATCCTCGTCCAGCTCCTGATCCTCATTGTCAATGACGATCACACCCTTCCGGTCAAAGCTCCAGGACACGCAGCCCTGCGCACCCAGATTGCCGTTGCACTTATCAAAGGCGTGACGAACCTCGGGAGCGGTACGCTGACGGTTGTCGGTCAGAGCGTCCACGATGACGGCCACACCGCCGGGACCGTAGCCCTCATAGGTGACAGCCTCAAAGTTCTCGGTGCTTCCGGCACCCAGCGCCTTATCAATGGTGCGCTTGATGTTGTCGTTGGGCATGTTGACGGCCTTGGCCTTGGCGATCACGGTAGCCAGGCGGGAGTTGTTGGCAGGGTCGCCGGAGCCGCCGCCTTCCTTGACGGCAACAATGATCTCCTTGGCGATCTTGGTGAATGCGGCGGAACGCTTGGCGTCAGCAGCGCCCTTGGTCTTTTGAATGTTATGCCATTTAGAATGTCCGGACATAGTAGTTATTCTCCTTCAACAAAATATTGGATGACTTCCTTGTGAGAAGTCGATTTTATGATTATAAGCTGGGGAAATTCCTTCTCCAGATAGGCGACGATTTTCGCGCAGGCCGGGTCCTCCGTGGGGAAATGCCCCGCGTCGATGAGGTTGATGCCCTTGGGAGCGGCGTCTAAAAACTGGTGATACGTCAGATCCGACGTGACAAAGGTGTCGCAGCCTGCCGCGATCACCGCGTCGATCTCGTCGCCGCAGGCGCCGCCGCCCACCGCTATATATTCTACCGGTCGGTCCCCGGCATAGCGTACGCCGTTGGCGTGTAACGTCTTGCATACCTCACCCGCAAAGTCAGATAGCTTTACAGGGTTTCGCAGCCGTCCCACACGGCAGAGACCGGTCTCATCCCCCGGCATAGGCCCAGGGTCCTCGATCCGCAGCGCCTCGGCCAGTGCGTCATTGACGCCGCCGGGGGCAATATCCAGATTTGTGTGCATGGAGATCACAGAGATATCCGCTTTCACCAATCTCCGCAGCAGACGGCCCAGATAGCGGTCGGGCCGCAGGGTCTGCATCTCCGCCTGATGCCAGCGGACGTTCATCAGCGGATGGTGGGACACGATGAGCTGGCAGCCCAGCTTTTCCGCTTCGGAGACCACATTCTCCGTCACGTCCAGCGCCACCAGCACCCGCTGGACCTCTTGATTGGGGCTGCCTTCCAGATGCCCCACGTTGTCCCAATCGAACGCAAGATCCTTGGGGGCCAGCTGGAATAACGCCTGTTCAATTTGTGCGACGGTTGGCATGGCGCCACTCCTCTCTTGCCCGTAATAACGCGGTCAAAATCTCCCGCAGTTCCTCCGTCCGCGCTTGCAGCCGGGTGGAGCGCTTCGCTCCCGCCAGTGCCATCTGCGTGCGGACGATTTTTTCAACGATGTATCGATCCGCCAGCGGATCGTGGGCCAGCCCTATGCCGCCCCAGACCTGACTGAGGGACAGTTCCATTTTCCCCGCCTTGGCCTCCATCACAGTGTACAGGGTTCCCCGGTCGCGGACCAGTGCTTCCCGCGTGATGGCAAAACCGTTTTCCGCCAGATATTGCCGCACCATTTCCTCATGGGACTGGGGCTGCAGCAGCAGCGTGTGCTGCCCATCCGCCGTCCACGGTGCGGCCTTCAGGATCGAGAGGATCGTCTCCCCTCCCATCCCCGCAATGGTAACGGTGTCCGCCTCAGAGGGGCGGATCCCGGCAAGGCCATTGCAGAGTCGGTATTCAATGTTGTCCGTACCGTAGAGCGATCCGGTCACCTTGGCCCGCTCCAACGGGCCGGGCCGCAGATCGCTGGCCACTGCTCCCTGGATCTTTCCCTGAAGCCGCAGCCACGTGGGGAGATAGCCGTGATCGGTGCCAACATCGGCCAGATACGCGCCCTCAGGCACCCACCCGGCGATCAGCCGCAGCCGGGGCGGCAATTCCAGCGCCCGCATGGTCTCTCCCCCTTTCCGGTGGTTTTGTCCGTTCGTTCCAGGCATGATTCAGGACGCATACGGTATTCCCGTATGCGTCCCCGCAAGAACTTCGTTCCTGCGGGGTTGGTTTTTCATGTGAAAAACCGTTTGATTGAAATCGTGCAGAAAACCCCTCCTGGGTTTTCCGCACACACCTTTCCTTCCCGTCGATGAACGCTTCCCTTTCGTTCCAGGCATGGTTCAGGACGCATACGGTATCCCGTATGCGTCCTGTCATGTGGCGCAATTACTGAGCCTTGTTGGCTTCCTCGTTCACCAGAGCCAGCAGCTTGTCCACGTCGATGCCGTGGACCATGCAGGCCTCCTCCACGGTCTCACCGCGGGAAGAGGGGCAACCCAGGCAATGCATGCCGATGGACAGGAAAATGGGCGCAGTCTGAGGTGCAACGTCCAGAATATCACCGATGATGGTGTCCTTCGTAATATTGATCATTGGAATGATCCTCCTGTTTCGAAAAATGAGCACTAATATTATACTCAATTTTTTCTGTGATTTCAATAGATAATCGAAGAAAAGCCGTATAAACCGGGAAAATCATTTGGAAATTTTGCAAAAATCAGCGATCAGCGCAGGAACATGGCATCGCCGAAGCTGAAAAAGCGGTATTTTTCCCGGACGGCTTCCTCATAAGCGG
>OIXG01000415.1_pt1 | contig 53607 bp, 45 predicted proteins | sample 1587731 | NCBI WGS metagenome assembly OIXG01 (sample SAMEA3888908, study PRJEB22519) | human gut metagenome | biome: human gut; feature: human-associated habitat; material: faeces | place: Denmark | collected 2010 | reverse complement strand
TCAGGTGTCTTGCTGTTGTGCCTGTATAGTAGGATATTTAACGAGAAAAGTAAAGACACAGAATATGATAATGGCTATCAGTAAAACTAACAGAAAAGACGGAGGAAGAGAATGGAAAATACCCCTTGCGCGCGGTGGGAAATCATGGTAGTATAATGGCATGTGTGCCACCTGACGCGCGGTGCGCATCTGCCCATCAAGGCCGAGAGAAAAAACCGGGAAGCCGGGACGAGGCGCAAAACGAAAGCATACGGGAGCGCCGCGAGACGAGGGAGATAAAACGAAAGCCAGCGGGAGAGCCGAGGGGGGAGACGGAGCGGACGACCCCGGCGGGGCGTCCGAGGAGAGAAAAGGACGTCAGCGCTGTCAAGGAAGCCGGCGGGATGCCGGGTAAGGCGAGAGGCGGCAGCGCCGCCGGGGAGACAAGCGGAAAGGCGCGGGAGAGACGAAAAGAAAGCGAGCGCGGGAAGCCGCGAGACGAGGGAGACGCAGCGAAAGCCAGCGGGGGCCGGGAAAGAAAGAGGATCAAAGCAACGCGCAGGATGCTGCGAGACGAGAGAGATGCAGCGAAAGCAAGCGGGAAGCTGCAAGGAGAGGAACACGACGAAGGACAGAGGGAAGCGGGGAGAGGAAAAGAGACGGCGCGCGGAGGAGCCGCGCGGAGAGGGACGCGGAACGCAGGAGGGGCGAAAGGCCCGGAAAGAGAGGATCAAGCATGAGGAAACGGATCATTGCGACGCTGATGGCACTGTGCATGGCGCTGAGTCTGCTGCCGGTGCAGGTGCTGGCGACCTACACAGAGGAAGAGGATACCGGCGTGGCGATGCAGCTCGGCGGCGGGATCTATCTTCCCGCCACCGGAACGGAATTGAACAAGAGCAATATCGGCGACTATGTGGCCAACGGCCTGGGAAACGGTGTGTATACGCTGGCGGAGGACGTGAGCATCAGCAGTACACTGAAGGTCACGGGCGAGGTCACGCTGGATCTGAACGGCTATATGCTGCGGATGACCGGCAGTGCCAGCGTTCTTACGGTGGAGAGCGGCGGCCATCTAACCATCGCCGACAGCAGGCCTGATGCGGAGGAGCGCAGGTTTGCACCGGACGGCGACGGCCTGTGGGTGCTGGATGCGACTGGCGAAAAGAGCGTCACCGGCGGCATCATTACCGGCGGCACGGGAACACTGGGTCAGTGGTACTTTTATGGCGGCGGCGTATATGTCAACTCCGGCGGACATCTGACCATGGAGGGCGGCAGCATCGTGGGCTGCTCCGCCTACGGCGCCAACGGCATCTACGGTGACGGCGGCGGTGTGTTTCTTAAAAGTAACTACGGAGAAAGTATCGATCGGACCACGTTTACCATGAACGGGGGCAGCATCATCGGCTGCACCGCCGGCAGCCTGGGCGGCGGTGTGGTTGTCGCGCGGAGCACATTTACCATGAACAAGGGCAGCATCCTCAGTTGCACCGCCAAGGAGTCCGGCGGAGGCGGTGTGGATGTCCAGAATGGCGGCAGCTTTACCATGAAGGACGGCGTAATCAGTGACTGCGTCAGCAGGGGCGGAGAAACGTGGAAATTTGGCGGCGGCGTGTATGTGGAGAACGGCAGCTTTACCATGGACGGCGGCCGCATCACGGCATGCAGGGCGGATAATACATCGGACCCCAAGTATGGGCGGGGCGGCGGAGTGGCTCTCAGCGGACAAGGTGTGTTCGAGCTGAACGCCGGCACCATTGATGCCAGCTGCACAGCCACCGGCGCCGGTGGCGCGGTGTACAGCACGGGCGGCACCCTGTGCGCCAACGGCGGTACGATTGCCGGCGGAGTAATGAACAGCTACGGCACGATCACCGGCAGCGGCGGCACCAGATTTTCCGGCAGTGTGACCAACGACGAGGGCGGAAGCATTAAAAGCGGCACGTTCGAGGAGACGAGCGATGTGTTGAATTACGGCACCATCGACCCCGGCGTCAAGCTCCCCGGGGAGATTACTGTAACGTACATGGCGGACGGCGCGATGTACGCCCAGCATTTTCTGAAGAAAGGTGCGATGACGCGGCAGCCCAATGACCCCGCCAAAAACGGATATGCTTTTGACGGCTGGTGCACATCTGACGGGGAGGCATATGACTTCAGCACAGAGGTGACGGACAATCTGACCCTGACGGCGAAATGGAGGGTCGCAAGATTTAGAGATGTCTATACGGAGAAGACGCTGCGGGAGGCACTGACGCAGAAAACGGTGGGCATCCGGTTGGCGGATAATATCAAGCTGACCCAAGGCCCGCTGAAGATCACATATGAGGTCACACTGGACCTGAACGGCAAGGTGCTGGAGCAGTCCGGCGCCGACAGCGTGTTTGTGATCGGCAGCGAAAAAACCAAAGAACGCGGGAAGCTGACGGTGGTGGACAGCCGGCCCGCAGCGGCGCACCGCTTTACGCCCAATGCGGCGCAGCTGTGGGTGCTGGATGAGACGGGCGGCACAGAGACTGTCAACGGCGGCATCATTACCGGCGGCAGCGCCAACTGCGGCGGCGGTGTGAACGTGGAGAACGGCACGCTCGTTATGGAGGGCGGCAGCATCGTGGGCTGTCAGGCCTTAAATGGCCAGACCGGCAGCGGCAGCGGCGGCGGTGTGCACGTCAGCGATCAAAGCAGCTTCGAGATGTATGACGGCGCCGGTATCTACGGCTGCACCGCAGGCACCATCCAGATAGGCGGCGGCAGCGGCAGCGGCGGCGGCGTGGTGACGGACGGCGGCGAAGATGCGAACGGCACGTTCTTCATGCACGGCGGCACCATCGAAGGCTGCATGAGCGGCGGAATAGGCGGCGGTGTCAGCAACGACGGCGTCTTCGTCATGAAGGGCGGCAGCATCCGGAGCTGCAGCGTGGTCAGCACCGGCAGCGAGGAAGGGCGCGGCGGCAGCATTCACTTCAGCGGCAGCACGACCATCAGCGGCAAGGCGGAGATCTCTGCACCGAATAACGGCAAGCTGCATATCGTCGGCAGAAAGACGCTCACCATCAGCGGCGATGCGGAGATCAAGGCGAGCATGGACCTCGAGGGCGACCTGTACGCCGACGGCGGCACCATCAGCGGCGAGGTAGCGACTATGGGGGACATCACCGGAAGCGAGGGAGCGACCGGCACCACCACGTTCACCAAGGCGGTGGAGAGCAGCGGCACCATCGAGAACGGTGTGTTCGAGGGAGAGGTGACGAACAAGGAGAGCGGCACCATCAAGGGCGGTACGTTCAAGAAGAAGGTGGCGAACGAGGGCACCATCGAGGGCGGCACGTTCGAGGGCACGGTGCGCAGTAGAACGAGCTATGGCGCGGAGAAAGCCGCTGTTATCCGCGACGGCACGTTCAATGGCCATGTGGAGAGCTACAGCAGCATCGAGAACGGCGTGTTTGCCGGCGAGGTGGAGAGCGAGGGCACCATCAGCGGCGGCACGTTTACGGGCACGGTGATGAACAAGGTGGGCAGCACCATCGAGGGCGGCACATTCGAGAAGAAGGTGGCGAACGAGGGCACTATCGAGAACGGTGTGTTCAAGGGTGAAGTGACGAACAGAGGCACCATCACCGGCGGTGCGTTCAAGGGCGTGGTGACGTGTGAGGGCCATCCCAGCAACGGGGGCAACGGCTCCCTGGTGGGCGGCACCGTCATCGGCGGCAGCTTTGACCAGACGATACAGGTCATCTACGGAACGATCATCGGTGAGGCGTACAGCGACTGGGAAAAGACACGGCGCTATAACTGGCAAAAGCAGTATGTTCTGACGTATCAGGCGGACGGAGAGGCGTACGCCTGGCAGGTGCTGGGCGATGGCTTTTTCCCCGTGATACCGCAGGGCCCGAAGAAGGAGGGCCGCACCTTCCTGAACTGGTTCTATGAGGACGATGGCGAGATGGTCGATGAGGGTCTCCCAATCAACGATAACAGGACAGCGGTGGCCCGCTACACGGCGGGCAGCGGCACGGAGCAGGATCCCTGCCGGATCGGCAGCGAGGAGGAGCTGGCACTGTTCAGGGTGCAGGTGAACCGGTTCGGCAGGACTGACCTGTGCGCCGTGCTGACCAGCGACATCGTCATCAACAGCGGTACGTTTGACGCGGATGGCCGTTACACACCGGCTGCCGGGGAGACGGTCAGTAGGATGAATCCCATCGGCAGCGAGACGCAGCCCTACACCGGCACCTTTGACGGCGGCGGCTACACCATCCGGGGGCTGTGTGTTTCGAAGAGAAGCTATTATAATGGCGAAAGCTATAGTGAGTCAAATCATGCCGGCCTGTTCGGTAAGCTGAGCGGGGCCACGGTGAAAAACCTGACGGTGACGGGCTATGTGGACGGACGGTTCTATGTGGGCGGCATCGCGGGGTACGCCGATGACACGACGAAGCTCCTGAACTGCCGGAACGAGTGCATCGTTGTCAGCGGCCAAAGCACCTATCCCTATGTCAGCGATCCGGAATCCGTCATCCGATATGCCGGCGGCATCGTGGGCTATAACGCGGGCAGCGTGACGGCCTGCTGCAACGCCGGTACGGTCACGGGCATCGACAGCGTGGGCGGCATCACCGGCGGCGGCCTGGGCACGGTGTCCGACTGCTACAACGTGGGCGCGGTCACGGCCAGCGGCCAGAACGCAGGCGGCATCGCGGGCAATGGCGGCACGGTGTCCTATTCCTACAACGTGGGCACGGTCACGGGCGGCGCGGAGATCGCCAACAACGCGGCGGTGAACGACTGCTGCTTCCTGGGTGCGGCGGGTCAGACCGCCGGGGCGTTTGCCGACGGCACGGTGCTGGCGGCGCTGGTCGCGGGACGCGGCCAGCACCCGTGGGATACCGAATGTGTCAGCAAGCGGCTGTCCGACAGCGGCATGCGGCTGCCGGTGCTGGTGTGGCAGAAGCTGTCCGCTGCGCACGAGGGCGGTACGGCCACCTGTAGCGAAAAGGCGGTATGCACCCTGTGCGGGCATGCCTACGGCGGGAAGGACGCCGGGAACCATGTGGGCGGCACGGAGGTGAAGAACGCCAGGAAGGCGTCCTGCACCGGGGACGGCTACACCGGCGATACCTACTGCAAAACCTGCGGCGATAAGGTGCAGAGCGGTACGGTGCTCAAGGCGACGGGCCATACCGGCGGCACGGCCACCTGCACCAGCGCGGCGGTGTGCCGCGTGTGCGGGCAGACCTACGGCGATAAGGACGCCGGGAACCACGATCTGAAGCATGCGGCGGCCAAGGGGCCGGGCTTCTACGCCGAGGGCAACATCGAATACTGGCAGTGCAGGGACTGCGGCAAGTACTTTGCTGACGCCAAGGCGGCCAAGGAGATCACCAGGGCGGACACGGTCATCCCGGCCATGGGACGGCCGGACCGCGGGGAGCCTGTGAAGGCGCCCGGCACCGGGGATGCGGGCATCGCGCTGTACGGCGTGACGGCGCTGCTGAGCCTGACCGGCTGCGCATGGCTGCGGCGGAAGAAGAAATAAACGAAAAAAGGCCCGCCTTCCTCCCGGAAGGCGGGCCTTTTTTATCTGTTGGGGTCAGCGCTTTTCGCCCCGGGCCAGGGCGGGGATGTCGCCTACGCCGTCCAGCACGATGCTGGGGCGGTAGGCGTAGGTCTTCAGCGTGTCGCGGGTGGAGACGCCGGAGAGCACCAGCACCGTGGACATGCCGCTCTCCATGCCGGAGATGACGTCGGTGTCCATGCGGTCGCCCACCATTACCGCCTCGGCGGAGTGGCAGTGCAGCATCCGCAGGCCGGTGCGCATCATCAGGGGGTTGGGCTTGCCGCAGAAGTAGGCCTGCTTGCCGGTGGCCATCTCGATGGGGGCGATGAGGGCGCGGCAGGCCGGGGCGATGCCGTTTTCGATGGGGCCGGAGACATCGGAGTTGGCGCCGATGAGCTTTGCGCCCTGCAGCACCAGATTCGTGGCCTTGGTAAGGGTGTCCAGCGAGTAGCTGCGGCCCTCGCCCACCACCACATAGTCGGGGTTCACGTCGTTCATGGTGATGCCGGCATCGTAGAGGGCGTTGAGAAGCCCCGCTTCGCCGATGGCGAACACGGAGCAGCCCGGGGCCTGCTCCCGCAGGAAGGCGGCGGTGGCCAGGGCGCTGGTATAGAAATGCTCCTCCGGCACGTCCAGACCCATGCGGGCCAGCTTCTGGTTCAGCTCGCGGGGGGTGTAGCCGCTGTTGTTGGTGAGAAAGAGGTACTCCTTATCCTCGTTGTGGAGCCACTGGATGAACTCCGCCACGCCGGGGAGGATGCGGTTCCCGTGGTAGATAACGCCGTCCATATCGCAGATGAAGCCCTTTTTCGCGTTGAAGTCAAGAGAGGTGTTGGTATCCATATGCCGCCATTCCTTTTCTGTATCGGTTTACGGGTATTGTACCATCGCGGGCGGGAGATTGCCAGCGTGAATGTGTAAAATTTTCGGCGGTGAGAACGTTTCCACAGAGGAAAATGTTTCTTGACAAACGATGCCGGAGGGTGATAAACTCAAGACACAGGCATATACTGCCAACGTGACAAGCGCATAACGATCGGACGATGGGATCGGGAGAGATCGCAGTTGCGGCGCCGAAGGGGAACGCAGAAGCTCTCAGGCAAAAGGACCGGTTCCGGACGATACTCCGAAAAGACCGGACGGCAACGACCGGCCACCGAAGGTGCAACCTCCCACGGCGGAGGGAATCTCTCAGGTAACGAAACGGGGGCACAAAACCGCAAAGAGCGGCTTTGTGTCCTTTTTTGCTGCCCAAAAATGAGGAATGTCTTCAAGGAGGAAAGACGTATGAGCGAACTGAAGCGTACACAGCTGTATGACATCCATGTGGCCGCCGGCGCCGAAATGGTGGACTTCGGCGGCTGGGAAATGCCCATCCAGTACCCCGGCGGCATCATCGCCGAGCACCTGTACACCCGGCAGGTGTGCAGCCTGTTCGATGTGTCCCACATGGGCCGCCTGCTGATCCAGGGCCCGGAGCGCAGGGCGTTTTTGCAGCATGTGCTGACCAGCAACGTGGCGGCGCTGGATGTGGGGCTGGCGCAGTACTGCATCATCCCCAATGAGAACGGCGGCGCCGTGGACGACGCGTACCTGTACATGTTTGAGGAGGACAACTATCTGCTGGTGGTGAACGCTGCCAACACGGAGAAGGATCTGGTGCATCTGCGCGCCGCGCTGACCGGCTTCGACTGCACCATCACCGACATCACCGGGGAATGGGCGGCCATCGCCGTGCAGGGCCCCAAGAGCAAGGAGATGCTCACCGCCCTCAACGGCGGCGCGCAGATGACGGAGCCTATGAAGAACGCGCTGGGCATCTTGTCGCTGGAGGGGCACGAGGCCCGTGTGGCCAAGACCGGCTACACCGGCGAGCCGCTGGGCTATGAGGTGTACGTCCGCAGCGGCGACGCGGCGTGGCTGTGGAACCGTCTGGTGGAGATGGGGGCGCGCCCCGCCGGTCTGGGCGCGCGGGACACCCTGCGCATGGAGGCGTCCATGCCGCTGTACGGCCATGAGATGGGCACCGCCCCCGACGGCAGCGAGATCCCCATTTTTGCCGTGCCGCTGGCCAAGTTCGCCGTCAGCTTCTCCCCGCAGAAGGGGGACTACATCGGCCGTGCGGCGCTGGAAAAGCAGCACGGGTACTTCATGAAGTATATGGACCGGGACTTCGGCGATATGTCCGGCCTGCCCCGGCGGATCGCGCCCATCGCCCTGCTGGACCGCGGCGTCATGCGGGCGGGCATGGAGATCTATCAGGGCGGCAGGCTGGTGGGCTGGGTCACCAGCGGCACCATGGTGCCCTATTTCAAGACCGAGGGCGAGGGACTGTCCACCGTGATCCTGGAGGCCAGCGGCAAGCGGGCCATCGGCCTGTGCTACATCAACAGCGACATTCTGGAGGACGACACCGTGGAGGTGGACGTCCGGGGCAAGCGGCTGAAGGCCGCCATCCCTGCCCGCCACATGAGCGTGGGCGCGCCTCCCTTTGCCCGTCCCCTGCTGTACGGCGTGGAGGAGGAGGCTCACAACGTGGGCAGCGGCGACCGCGCGCCCAAGGCGCTGGCGCTGCTGAAAAAGGCGCTGGAGAACCATGAGTGGCGGCAGGAGCAGTGCGTGAACCTGATCCCCTCCGAAAATACGCCCAGCCGCGCGGTGCGGCTGCTCAGCGGCAGCGACCCCGCCTGCCGGTACGCCGAGCACAAGAAGGTGCTGGCGTTCTATGACAAGGAGGTGTTCTACTACCAGGGTACGAAGTTCATCGACGAGGTGGAGCGGCTGCTGGTGGAGGAGATGCGTGCCTACTTCGGCTGCGCCGAGGTGGAGACGCGGACGCTCAGCGGCCAGATGTCCAACATGGCGGTGTTTTCCGCCCTGATGGACTGGAAGAACCGCGCTGACCGGAAGTCCGAGGCCAAGCGTCTGGGCTACGTCATGAACAACCACATCATCAAGGGCGGCCACCTGTCCGCCCAGCCCATGGGCGCGCTCCACGACTACATCGCCATCGACCCGGTGACGGAGAAGCCCGCCGTGGTGAACTTCCCCGTCTGCGCCGACAATCCCTACAGGATGGACGTGGAGGAGACAAAAAAGCTCCTCGACCGCTATCGTCCGGAGCTGATCGTGTTCGGCAAGAGCATGGTGCTGCATAAGGAGCCTGTGGCGGAGATCCGGAAGTTCGTGGATGAGCAGAGCATCCCCACCACCATCATGTACGACATGGCCCATGTGCTGGGGCTGATCGGCGACCACTTCCAGAACCCCTTTGCCGAGGGGGCGGAGATCGTCACCGGCTCCACCCACAAGACCTTCTTCGGCCCCCAGCGCGGCATCATCGGCGTGAACTATCAGGAGGGCGACCTGAAGTACGGCCTGTGGAAGACCATCGAGAGCCGCACGTTCCCCGGCAGCGTGTCCAACCACCATCTGGGTACCCAGCTGGGTATGCTGATGGCCGCCTATGAGATGAACCAGTTCCGGGACTCCTACCAGAAGGCCGTCATCGACAACGCCAAGTCCTTCGCCCGCAGCCTGAAGGCCCACGGCCTGGACGTGGCCGGCGACCCGGCCATCGGCTATACCGAGACACATCAGGTCATCGTGTCCGTGGGCTACGGCGAAGGGCCGGACATCGCCCAGCGGCTGGAGCGGAACAACATCGTGGTGAACTATCAGGCCACCCCGGACGAGGAGGGCTTCACCGCCTCCGGCGCACTGCGGATGGGCGTCAGCGAGATGACCCGCTTCGGCTTTGAGGCGGCGGACTTTGACCGGCTGGCCGGGCTGATGGCGGACTGCATCCTCCGGGGCACGGACGTGAAGGAGGAGGTACAGAAGCTGCGCGGCGAGCATCTGGAGATGCGCTACTGCTTCGACGACGCCGGGATCGATCAGGTGCTGGAGGAGTTGGCCGCCAAGCTGGTGTAAGGCGTCTGTCCGCGACAGAGCATAAACATACACCCCGCCCCTGACGGGGCGGGGCGAGGAACAAAACATATTTATATTTGATGGAGGTAATTTACTATGCTGTATCCTGCTGAGCTGCGTTATTCCAAGTCCCACGAGTGGGTCAAGACCGGGGACGGCGTGACCGTGGTGGGCATCTCCGACTTTGCCCAGAACGCCCTGGGCGACGTGGTGTTCGTGAACCTGCCCGCCGAGGGCGACAGCGTTGCCGCCGGCGAGGCCTTCGGCGATGTGGAGTCCGTGAAGGCGGTGTCCGATCTGGTGTCCCCCGTCACCGGCACGGTGTGCGCCGTCAACGAGGAGCTGCTGGACGCGCCGGAGCTGCTGAACAGCGATCCCTACGGCGCGTGGCTCATCAAGGTGGAGAATGTGGAGGGCAGCGAGGAGCTGCTGGACGCCGCCGCCTACGAGGCGTTCTGCACTGAGGAGGGCTGACATGGGCAGCTACGTTCCCTCTACCGGGGCGCAGCGCGAGGAAATGCTCCGCACTGTGGGCGTCAGCAGCATGCGGGAGCTGTTCCGCGACGTGCCGCAGGAGATGCTCCTCACCGAGCCGCTGCATATCCCGGACGGGATGAGTGAGCTGGAGGTCAGCCGCGTCATGACCGCCATGGCGGCGGAGAACCGTGTGTACGGCACGGTGCTCCGGGGCGCGGGCGCCTACGACCACTACATCCCCTCCATTGTGAAGTATATCCCCGCCAAGGAGGAGTTCCTGACGGCGTATACCCCCTATCAGGCGGAGATGAGCCAGGGTCTGCTCCAGTCCATTTTCGAGTATCAGACCATGATCTGCGAGCTGACGGGCATGGACGTGTCCAACGCCTCCGTGTACGACGGCGCTACCGCCGCCGCCGAGGCCGCCGCCATGTGCCGTGACCGTAAGCGCCGTGTGACGCTGATCTCCGGTGCGGCCCACCCCGATACCATCAACACCGTCCGCACCTACTGCTACGGCACCGGCGACGAGCTGCGCATCGTGCCGGTGAAGGACGGAAAGACCGATATGGACGCCCTGCGGGAGATGCTGACGCCGGACGTCGCCTCCTTCTATGTGCAGCAGCCCAACTTCTTCGGCCTGTTCGAGGACGCGGAGGCGCTGGGCGCGCTGACCCACCAGGCCGGGGCGCTGTACATCATGGGGTGCAACCCCATGGCGCTGGCCATCATGAAAACGCCCCGGGACTGCGGGGCGGACATCGCCGTGGGCGAGGGACAGCCGCTGGGCCTGCCCATGGGCTGCGGCGGCCCGTATCTGGGCTACATGGCCGCGACGGAGAAGCTGATGCGCAGGCTGCCGGGGCGTATCGTGGGCGAGACCACGGACGCACAGGGCCGCCGCGCCTACGTTCTGAGCCTGCAGGCCCGCGAGCAGCACATCCGCCGCGAGAAGGCCAGCAGCAATATCTGCTCCAACGAGGCGCTGTGCGCCCTGACCGCCGGGCTGTATATGTCCGTCATGGGGCCGGACGGCATGGCGCAGGCGGCGGAGCAGTCCATGGCCAAGGCACACTACCTTGCCAAGGAGCTGTGCGCCATCGACGGCGTGGAGCTGGTGTATGACGGGCCGTTCTTCCACGAGTTCGTCACCCGTCTGCCGGAGCGTGAGAACGTGCTGGCAGCGTTGGCGGCGGACGATATCCTGGGCGGTCTGCCCGTCGGCGGCGACCAGATCCTGTGGTGCGCCACGGAGAAGGTCTCCCGGGCGGAGCTGGACAGGGCCGTTTCCATCGTGAAGGAGGTGCTGGCGAAATGAAGCTGATCTTTGAAAAGAGCGTACCCGGACGGCACTGCACCATTCTGCCGGCCTGCGATGTGGAGAGCATTTCCCTGCCCGCGTCCCTGCGGCGGGAGACGAAGCCCGCCCTGCCGGAGATGAGCGAGACAGACATCTCCCGCCACTATACGGAGCTTTGCAAGCAGGTGCATGGCGTGAACTGCGGGTTTTATCCCCTTGGCTCCTGCACCATGAAGTACAACCCCCGCATCGACGAGGAGATGGCGGCGCTGCCGGGCTTTACGAGGGTGCATCCCCTGTCCCCGGCGGAGGATCGGGAGGGCATGCGGCAGGTGCTGGACACCGCGGCGCAGTACCTCTGTGAGATCACGGGCATGGACGCCATGACGTTCCAGCCCGCTGCCGGCGCACACGGTGAGTTCACCGGCGTGCTGCTCATCAAGCAGTATCACGAGGCACGGGGCGATAAAAAACGCACGAAGATCATCGTGCCCGACAGCGCCCACGGCACCAATCCCGCCACCGCCGCCATGTGCGGCTACGACGTGGTGAACATCGCCTCCGGCCCTGACGGCTGCGTGGATCTGGATGCCCTCCGGGCCGCGCTGGGCGAGGATACCGCCGGGCTGATGCTGACCAATCCCAACACGGTGGGCATCTTCGACCGCAACATTCTGGAGATCACACGGCTTGTCCACGAGGCCGGCGGCCTGTGCTACTACGACGGCGCCAACCTCAACGCCGTCATGGGCGTGGTGCGGCCCGGCGACATGGGCTTTGACTGCATTCATATGAACCTGCACAAGACCTTTGCCACGCCTCACGGCGGCGGCGGCCCCGGCGCAGGCGCCGTGGGCTGCAAGGCATTTTTGCGGGAGTATCTGCCCCACAGCGCGCTGGCGGAGGAGCCGGGACACATCCAGGTCCGCAGCTTCCAGGGCAATTTCCTGGTAGTGGTGCGGGCGCTGGCCTACCTGCTGACGCTGGGCAGGGAGGGCATCCCCGAGGCGGCGGAGAACGCCGTGCTCAACGCAAACTATCTGCTGGCGAAGCTGAGGGGGACGTATACCCCGGCCTACGACCGGCTGTGCATGCACGAGTTCGTGCTGGATCTCAGCGGCCTGAAAAAGGAGACGGGCGTGTCCGCGCTGGATGTGGCCAAATCCCTTATCGACGAGGGCATCCATCCGCCCACCATGTATTTCCCCCTCATCGTCCACGAGGCGCTGATGCTGGAGCCCACGGAAACGGAAGGCATCGAGACACTGGATCACGCGGCGGAGGTGCTGCGCAAGCTGTATCACAAAGCCTTTGAGGATGCGGAGTCCATGCACACCGCGCCCCACAATATGCCCATCGGGCGGCCCGATGAGGTACAGGCGGCGCGCAGGCCCGTGCTGCGCTGGATGCAGGCGTGACAGGGGAGGCGCTTTGTATGTCTGATTATCAGCTGATCGTTATCGGCGCAGGCCCCGGCGGATACACCGCCGCGCTGCGGGCCGCCAAGCTGGGGCTGCGCACCGCCGTCGTGGAGCGGCGGGAGGTGGGCGGCACCTGCCTGAACCGGGGCTGTATCCCCACCAAGACGCTGCTCCACGCCGCGCAGGTGTACCACGACGCCGCCAACGGCGGGAGCGTGGGCGTACACGGCAGCGTCACCTATGACATCGGGGAGATGTTCGCCTTCAAGCGCAGCGTCAGTGAAAAGCTGCGCGGCGGCATTGACCTGCACGTGATCCCCAGCTGTATTTACAGCGCGCCGGAGATCGCGGTGGTAGGTCTTACGGAGGCGGAGGCCAGGGAGCAGGGCATCCCCGCCGTGTCCGGCAAGTGTACCCTGTTCAGCAACGCCCGCACCCTTATCGAGGATCCGGGACGGTGCTTCATGAAGCTGACGGCCCGCACGGATACCCACGAGATCATCGGCGCGCAGCTGATGTGCCAGCATGCCAGCGACATGATCTCCCAGATCAGTACGGCCATGGTGAACCACCTGACGGCGGAACAGCTGCTGGCTGTCATGCGGCCCCACCCCTCCTTTGAGGAGGCGCTGGGCGAGGCCGTGGAAAATCTGGCGGCAAAGCTGGGATAAAGCGTCATCAAGGGAAAAAGGGAAAGACCCCGGCGGGGTCTTTCCCTTTTTCCGTGGGGCGGGGCGCGATTGACGGCGGCGGGGCGGCAGGGTATAATGGGAAAAACGAACGGCGGACGGCAGGAGCCGCCGGGAGGGCGTGCGCAGGGAGAGGAACAGGCACGCCGCGGACAGAGAAAAACGGGAACAGCGGAGGTGCAAGAGGATATGGAAAGGCTGATCTTTTCAAAGCAGCTGTTGGAAAAGACGGAGCAGCTGCGGCGCAGCCCCGTCTCCGTGCTGGAGGCGCCGGCGGGCTACGGCAAGACCACGGCGGTGACGTGGGCGCTGGAGGGCGCGGAGGCAGCGGCATGGTACACGGGGGTGGAGAATCTGCCGGATACCAGCTTCTACTGGTTCATCCGGCAGCTGGCCGCCGTGGATGAGCGCACCGTCCGGCGCATCGAGACACTGGGGTTCCTGAACCGCAGCAATGCGTCGCTGGCGGCGCAGGCGCTGCTGGAGCTGCGGGTGGCGAAGCCCATGACGCTGATCTTCGACAACTTTCAGTTTGCGGCGGACAACTGGCCGCCGCAGATCATCGACGCGCTGGTGAAGCGACCCGCCGACGGGCTGCACATCGTCTTTATCGCCCAGAATCTGGGGCGGCTGCGGACGGTGTTCGAGGCGCTGGAGGGGGCGGTGTGCTTCCTGCGGGCCGGCGATCTGCTGCTGGCGCAGGAGGATGTGTGCGCCTTCGCCCGGCGGCGGGGCGCGGCGCTGACGGAGGCCCAGGCAGGGGCCATCGTGCGCAGCACCGGCGGGGGGCCGGCGGCGGTGGCGCTGTGTCTGGAGGCGGGCGGCGCCACCGGCGAGATGGACGAGCTGCTGTACCGCCTGTTCTGGATGCGGATGGATGCCCGGCAGCGGACGGCGCTGCTGCGGCTGAGCCTGTTCGACTGCATCACGCTGGACATGATGGATCGGCTGGTGCCGGAGGGGACGCTGACGGAAACCGAGCGGGAGGAGCTGTTCCACCGCACGCCGCTGGTGCGGCAGGACGCCATGCGCCGCCGGTTCTATCCCCACGAGCTGCTGCTGCGCTTTCTGCGGGAGCGGCTGGCGGAGGCGGAGGGGCCGCTGCGCCGGGAGATCTATGAGCGGGCGGGACAGTGGTACCGGGACAACGGCATGACAAAGGCGGCGGTGGACTGCTTTTTCCGGGCGGAGGACGACGAGGGCATCCTGTCCTGCCGGCTGGTGGGGCTGATCGGCGAGCGCTTCGGGGACGTGAGCTATACGGCGCTGGCCCGGACGGTGCTGCGGCGGTGTCCGGAGGAGGTGCAGCGGCGGTATCCGCTGAGCCTGCTGCGGCTGTGCTACGCGCTGTACGGCGGGTGCGCATTCGCGGAGTTCGCCCGGCAGATGGCCCGGATACGGGGGCTGCTGGAGGGCTGCGGGAGCCACTGTCTGGGAGAATGGGAGCTGCTGGACGCGCTGGAGTTCTTCCCGGATCTGGACGGCATGGACGGGGCCTACGCCCGGGCGGAGCAGCTGCTGACCCACGACTCAGAGCTGTTTATCCCGGAGGAGCCGTTTTTCTTCGGGTGCGCGTCCATGTGGTATCTGTTTTACGCGGAGCCGGGGCAGATGATGGCCACGGCGGACCGGCTGGCGCAGGTGCTCAAGCGCTATAACCGGCTGACCAACGGACACGCCGCCGGCGCGTCGGAGATCTATCGGGGCGAGGCCTACTCCGTGCAGGGGCGGTTCGAGGAGTCGGACATCCAGGCCTATCAGGCGGCGTTCCTGTCGGAGCAGGGGCAGAACGCCTCGGCCACCTACGGCGCGGCGCTGCTGCTGGGCATCAACGCCATCTACCGCTCGGACATGGCGGGCCTGCAGCGGGCGGTGGACTATCTGGAGAACAAGGCGCAAAGCTACGCTTTTCTGCAGGGCACCGGCATCGGGCGCTACATGGTGGAGACGGTGCGGGGCTACCTGCTGGGGCTGATGATGGAGACGGGGCGCTCCGCCCTGTGGACACAGGGAGGGGCGGACGCGCTGGCCGATCTGACGTTCACCAATTTCATGATCAAGACCTGCCGCATCACCGACCTGCTGCTGAAAAAGGAGTATCAGCGGGCCATCGCCTCGGTGGAGGCGTCGCTGGAGCTGGATCCGCGGCTCATCTCCGCCGCGGCGCGGAATTTCATGTACTGCGGGCTGGCGCTGTGCTATCTGGCCACGGGGCGGCTGGGCAGGGCCGCGGAGTGGCTGGACCGGTCGCTGACCGCGGCGGAGCAGGACAAGAACTACTCGTTCATCGCCTGCTTCCGCAAGTATTTTCAGGTGCTGTTCCTGATGCCCTCCATCGCGGCGCGGCACGGGGAGGCCATCCGGGAGATCAGGGCGCTGGCCATCCACTATACCCGGGCGGATGAGAGCCGCATCTTCGCCATGCTGGACGATGTGCCGGAGCTGAAGGAGACGCTGACCGACCGGGAGCGGGAGGTGGCCCAGCTGGCCGCCGAGGGCATGCGCAACAGCGAGATCGCCAAGACGCTGCATATCTCGGAGAACACGGTGAAGCACCACCTGAAGAACGCCTTCCAGAAAATGAATATCGACCGGCGCAGCCGCCTCATCGAGATGCTGCGCTGAGGGGAAATACTACCCGAAAGGGTGATGTGGCACGCATGCCTTTCTGCTAAAATGGGAGCTGTAAAATCTTTACAGAGCTTCCGGAAAGAGAAGAAAGGAGATGCACCATGAAGAAACGGCTTCTTTCCCTGCTGATGGCGGTGCTGATGGCGGCCCTGCTGCTGCCGGTGGAGGCATTTGCCATTACAGGCGGAGATGTGCGCCGGCTGTACATGGATACAGCGCCGGTCACCATCACGAAGGAGGGGATCGACAGCGGCTCGCAGATCTACTCCATGAAGATGAAGAACGGCAGGCTGGTGATGTTCATTGCCACCAGCGGCCCCCACATGGGCAAGTCCGTGACCAACTCCGACCGGGGCTATACCGCCACGGGGGATTCCTTCCGCAGCGGCGTGTATGAGCAGGCGCGCTTTACCATACAGACCGGGCGGGGGGAGCAGAAGGCGCTGACCATCCGCTCCATGGAGGTGATCGACCCCAAGAAGGAGCCGCAGCTGGCCGGTGTCGGCATGGACATGGCGCCCATGGAAAACGCGCTGACCATCAAGTATACCTTCAGCGGCGAGGGAGTGCCTGAGCAGCTTCTGTGCTACATCAGCTACTACTTTGTGGAGCTGGAGGCCGGCGTGACGGACGGCACCATCGCGGACATCGTAGAGGACGCGGACGGCAGGACCTACGCCCTGGCGGCACAGGCCTCCTGGGGGCTGGGTATGGTCACCGAGACCACCATGCCCGCGGAGTTCACGTTCCGCTGGTTCCAGGATTACCACGGCTTTTCCCGGATGGGACACGCCAAGGCGGACGCGGCGGCCCATGTGTACCTGAGCCGCACCTATGAGGCGCTGGACGGGCGCATCACCGCCAAGTCCACGGACATCACCGCGGGGCTGGGGCGTACCGGCGTTTTCGGCACCTTCGGCAAGGGGGATATCGCGGAGCTCTACTCCGACAGCTACGGCGTGGACAATCCCTTCGTGCTGGCGGATGTGGACCGCATGCGCGGCAGCAACGACATGTGGACGCCGGTGTACATGACCTACGACGCGGCGGCGGATATGCTGACCGCGGAGAGCAAAACGGAGTCCATGGGCGGGCGCAGCGGCAGAAGCGCCATGAACGCCCTGCAGATCTGGGGCTTCCGGGATGTCTACACCAAGAAGGAGGCGGCGGACATCTCCAAGGTGGAGTTCACCAAGCCGGATCAGGTGACCATCCCTCAGGACGCCAACCGGCTGGGGCTCTATGAGACGGACAAGGGCTTCGCGGCGGCGCCCATCACCGACAGCGCGCGGGAGGCGGTGCTGAAAAAGCAGTACGGCGACCCGGTGTACACGCTGCGGGGCAATTTTGAGACGAAGTCCGACAAGGACGGAAAATACTATGAGTTCACCGACGGCAAGGCGGCGCTGACCGCCACCATCACGGCGGTGTGGGGCAGCGGGGATCACTTCCGCGTCCGGGTGGACGAGAACGGCATCATCACGGCCTTCGACACCTCGGTCAGGGTGCGGTACACCACACCGCGCTTCCAGCTGTACAACCCGGTCAACGACGCCGCGGAGCCGGCGGAGCTGACCTTTGAGGACGGCTGCCTGACGCTGGGGATGAAGCCTGAGAAAAACGCGGTGCTGGTGTTTATCGACATCCCGCAGGTCAAGAGCCTCATCGACGCGGCGCAGATCAGACCCAACGGCAATCTGGTGCTGACCGGCAATATGGGGCTGGATCTCATCCTGAACTGCAGCCCGGATGAGCTGGTGACGCTGGAGGCGCTGGGCTATGCGCCCAAGAAGGAGGCGGACGGCAGCATCTCCTTCGTGCAGGAGGGCTTCAAGGCCAGCGGCAAGATCGACACCGCCGGCCTGCTGGGTCTGGATCTGGCGGAGCTGCAGGCGTCCATCAACACCTTCGAGGGGGAGGAGGACTACGACTTCTCCCTGGAGCTGAACGCCTTTGACCTGTTTGAGACACAGGCGGAGCTGCAGCTGAAGCGGCTGAACAACGGGCGGCTGGCACCCAACAAGCTGTACTTCGCGCTGGCGGTGGAGCCGGGTATCCCGCTGGTGCCGCCGGTGCCCACCGCGTTCCTTCGGGGCGGTGGCGGCGGCTTTGACGGGCTGGCCGACACCATCAACGGCGACTTTATCGCCATCCCGCCCATCCAGCTGCGGCTGACGGCCATCGGCGACTATCTGAAGATCATCAAGGGCAAGCTGGACGTTACGCTGGGGCCCAGCTATCTGGCCTACGGCGGCAGGGACATCACCATCGCCGGAGCGGACGTGCTGGACAGCTTCAATATGTACCTGCGGCTGCAGGGCGAGAAGCGTACCTATCTGAATAAGGAATACACAGGTCTGCGGGCCGGCGGCGGCATGAGCGTCACCATCAAGGCGCCGCAGGAGGAGTCCTTCTTCGGCACCGTTTTTGAGGTGGAGGGCAAGGCGGAGGCCAGCGTGTTCGGCGGACTGGACAACTATTCGAAGCCCACCTCGGCCTATATCCAGCTGGACAGCCGCGGCGGCGTCACCGGCAAGGTCATGTTCCCCAAGAAGCTGGGCAAGCTCGATTTCCGCTGGCTGGGCGGCAAGACGCTGGCGGAGGCATCGGTGGACTTCATTCTGGGCGCGCAGACCGCCGTGACGGTGGATCCCAGGAGCTACGCCGGGAAGAGCGTGGATCAGATCCTGGCCACCGCGGCAGAGTCCGCCTGGAACAACCTCAGCGTCTACGGCGGTCTGTCCACCACCGGCAAGCTGGGCATTCTTTACTACCGGCTGTACTATGTGATCCCCGATCATGTGGGCGGCAGGGTGTCCCTGCGGAACATCAACAAGAACTGGACGCTGGAGCAGGAGATCGAGAAGAACGCCTGGTATGTCAGCGGCGCACAGACCCTCAGCGGCGGGCCGGGCTGGGCCACGCAGGTGGGCAAGTGCTATGACCCGGAGACGGGTGAGCAGGTGGGTATCGCCGTGCTGGAGGTCAGCGTCTATCAGGTGGGCGCGGACGGTATGCCGGCGATGATGGCCGCCATCCCGGCCGCGGGCGGCGGCTACACGCAGACCCTCGACTATGCGCAGACACAGGGGGAGCCTGACAGCGAGCGGGGTCTGCTGCTGACCGTGGCGGACGACGCAGACATGGCGGTGCTGCGGCAGAGCCTGCGCATCACCTATACCGTGGGCGACGACACAGCGATCCATACGCTGAAGCTGGTGGATATGGATCAGGATCCCGATACCATCAACAAGGACGGCAACTGCATAGAGATCCTGGAAGAGGGGGAGAACGGCCAGCCCAGCCGCCCCGGCCTGATGATCGACACCGGGCTGACCGGGGGGCAGAAATATACATGGACCGTTACGGCCAGCTGCGACTTCGAGGGCAGCGTGATGGTGTCCAACCCCCTGACGGCACTGGAGTTCCGCCTGCGCGCCAGCGGTGCGGAGAGCACCGTGCTGCGTCCGCAGAGCGACAGGGAGTACGCCATCCGGTACTACTTCGACACGGCGGCGGACCGGACGGGTGAGCACTATTTCCTGGAGATGCAGGAGCTGGGTAAAAATCCCACCACCGCCAGCTTCCAGGTGCCTGACAAGGGACTGCTGGCACCCAGCGGCGACTATTACGTCACCGCCGTGCTGGTGGAGAAGGTGACAGGCGACTTCAACGGCGACGGCACCGTTGCCGCGGACGAGTATTCCTGGGTCACCGTGGATACCCAGACCTCCGGCGACCCCGTGACCTATGATAATACGATGCAGCCCAACGCGCCCACGGACGTGGTGCTGACGGCCGACGGCAACGAGACGCTGACCGCCGAATGGACGGCGGTGGAGAAGGGCGTGGACGGCTACCGCGTGACCCTGTACTATCAGGAGAACGGCGTCTGGAAGCAGGCGGGCGCACCCTATGTGCTGGAAAACGCGGACTTTGAGGACGGCAGCGGCACCGCCGCCGCGTCCCGGAACGGCAATACGCGGATGCTGCGTATGGCGCCTACCGTGGGCAATACCGGCGGCGAGGATGTCCCCGCAAGCGTGGTGCCGCCGGCGGGAGTCAACTACCGGGTGACGGTGGAGGCATTCAGGCGGGATACGACGCTGAGCAGCGCCCTGTATTACAGCAAGGCGGCGGAGCCTGCCGGGGCGACGTATCTGCCCGGCTATACCGCGCCGGAGATCACGGTGACAGACGGGAACGGCCGGAGCATCACCCTGAACGGCGGCAGCGGCTACGGCGAGCTGCTGTGGAGCCAGGTGCCGGGCGGCGTGCTGTTCTCCGTGAACGGCGCTGACGCCGCGGACATCGCCGTCACGCCGGAGCAGGGCAGAGGCAGCTTTATCGTCAGCGGCGGCAATGGACACTGGGAGGTCAGTGCCGGTGACGCCGGGGCAAGGACGCTCATCGGAAGCGGCGGGCGCCTCCTGCTGGCCGTGCGGTCCGGGCCGTCCGGCATGGACACCACGGAGTACTACCTGCGGCTGACGCTGGACGATGTGCCGCCGGTCATCACGCTGGACGCGGACAACGTCCGGGCCAATATGACCACCGGCGCCTACACCGTGTCGGGGCAGACGGAGCCGGGACTGAACGTGGTCATGCGGGATAAGGACGGCACGATCCTGTCCGCTGCGGCGGATATGCAGGGGCGGTTCACCCTCAAGGGGAAGCTGGCGGCCAATGCGGAGACGGGCTTCCAGGCGCTGGTGGCGGAGGTCACGGCGCAGGATGAGGCCGGCAATACCGGCATCGCACCGGTGCTGGTCTCCGCCAGACCGGAGATCCAGACCAACGATCCCGACGATGGCTCCGGTGGGTCCGGCGGCTCGGGCGGCAGCAAGTCCTCGCCCACCGGCGACCCCGGCGTCGTGATGTACGCCGCCGCCGCGCTGCTGAGCCTTGCCGGCTCCGCGGTGCTGACGGGGCGGAGAAAGCGGCGCTGACACAGCGGCGTGCAGGACACGCACAGCGTATAAAAGGTGCGGCCCCTCCTGATGGAGGGGCCGCATCCTGTGCGAAAGGACAGGCGGGCCGGGGCCGCGCCTGTCCTTCCATCTATTAGGAGAGAGGGAGGATCGTATGCAGGGAGATCAGCCGGCCAGGACCTTGCCCAGCTCACGGCAGGCAGCCAGCGCCGCGTCGTCCGGCGCCTCGCAGCAGGTGACGCTGTCGCAGGCCAGGGAGATGCCGGCGTTGCCGCAGTCGGTCTCCCAGTCGCGCATCCACTGGCCGTCGCCCCAGCCGTAGGAGCCGAACAGCGCCACGCGCTTGCCGCCGATGGTGTTCTTGCAGCCGTCGAACATGGGCTGGAAGTCCATCTCCTCCAGCACCTCGGAGCCCATGGCGGGGCAGCCGAAGGCAATGGCGCCGAAGCCGCTGAGGGCGGCGGGCTGCACCTGCTCCGGGGTCAGCAGGGTCACCTCGGCGCCGGCCTCCTTCATGCCCTCCGCCACGGCGTTGGCCATGGCCTCCGTGTTGCCGGTGCCGCTCCAGTAGATGACAGCAGTTTTCATAGTCAAAATTCCTTTCTTGTCAGTGTTTTGGTTAGAGCAATCTAATCATAGAGCGATAAAAAAGCTGTCTGATGGCAGCATCACGCGATATTGGTTAAATAACTCTAACTGGATAGTACCACAGAACGGGGGATGTGTCAATAGGAAATCGCGAAGATGTCGGACCAGGCGGCGTCCACCTTTTTGGCCTCGCCGAGGAACCAGTCAGCCTCGCCGGCGGCATCCAGCTCCGTGTCGGGCGTCTGGCCCAGGATCAGCAGCGCCACATAGTTCCCGTTGACGAAGAGACGGGCCTGGCCCACCTGGGCCTGGTTCATGCTGTACAGGGCGCTGTAATCCCGCACCTGCTCATACCGCTCCTGCAGCAGAGCGGCAGCATCCTCCGCATAGCCGTCCTTGACCCGCAGCACCACGGCGGCGCTGGGATCGATGCTGCTGATGGAGTAGCTCTCCGAGGCCCAGCTGTCGATCTTGGACATGTCCAGACCGTAGTAATTGGTCATCCAGTCCTCGTCGTCGGCGGTGTCGCAGCCGTAGGTGTCGCCCAGGGCGGCCTTCAGCTGCTCCAGCACCTCCGGGGCCGTCAGGTCCACGTCATCGGCAGAGGGCTTCTGCTGGCCGCAGGCGGCCAGAGACAGCACCATCACAAAAGCAAGAAAACTGACAAATAAGCGTTTCATTATGAAAAACCTCCGTTATGTAAGTACATGGGCGTTCCGCCGCGCGCTTGACGGAACACTCTTTGGAGGGCGGCGGGGCGGAAAAGGTTCCGGGGGACGCCAAAAATTTTTCGTGGGGAGGGAGTGTCCCGATTTCGGGACAGCGGCTCTGGTAAAGTGGGGGCATCAAGGCAAAGGAGGAAAAAAAGTATGACCGCAATTTCCGTGATCTGCACCATGTGCGGCGCCGCCGCCCTGTCCAGAGGCATCCTGAAGGCCATCGAGTATATCGGGCGGTGAATCCCCGTTGACAAGTGCTTTCCCGTTCTATATAATATTTTTCACAGAAAATTACAATATATTCCTGTGAATGGAAGCGCTGTATATAATATGCGTTATCAGAACGGGAAAGGGGAGTGCCTATGGATATTTTTGCGAAATGCTATGAGCCGTCGCTGGCGGGTGAGCTGAAGGAGAAGGGGGTATACCCCTATTTCCACGCCCTCCAGTCCCGGCAGGACGTGGAGGTCATGATGGAGGGCAAGCGCCGCATCATGCTGGGCTCCAACAACTATCTGGGCCTGACTACCGATCCGGTGGTGGTGGAGGCCGGCATCAAGGCGCTGGAGAAGTACGGCACCGGCTGCTCCGGCTCCCGGTTCCTCAACGGCACGCTGGAAATGCATCTGGAGCTGGAGGACGCGCTGGCGAAATTCCTGCGCAAGCCCGGCGTGGTCACCTTCGGCACGGGCTTCCAGTCCAACGTGGGCATCATCTCCGCGCTGGTGGGACGCCACGACTATGTGATCTGCGACCGGGAGAACCACGCCAGCATCTACGCCGGGTGCCAGATGTCCTACGGCAAGATGCTGCGCTACCGCCACAGCGACATGGCGGAGCTGGAGAAGTGCCTCCAGCGTGTGCCGGAGACGGCGGGCGCGCTGGTCGTCACAGACGGCGTGTTCTCCATGGGCGGCGACATCGCCAGGCTGCCGGAGATCTGTGCGCTGGCGGAGAAGTACGGCGCACGGGTGATGGTGGACGACGCCCACGGTCTGGGCGTACTGGGCGAGGGCGGCCGCGGTACGGCCAGCTATTTCGGGCTGGAGGACAAGGTGGACGTGTATATGGGCACGTTCTCCAAGTCGCTGGCGTCCCTGGGCGGCTACATGGCCGCGTCGGCGGAGGTGGCGGAGTATGTGCGCCACGCCTCCCGGCCCTTTATCTTCTCGGCGTCCATCCCGCCGGCCAACTGCGCCACGGCGCTGGCGGCGCTGCGCGAGCTGGAGCGGCGTCCGGAGCTGCCGGAGCGGCTGCGCAGCCTGAGCATGTACGCCCGGAAGGGCATGACGGAGCGGGGACTGACCATCCGGCCCTCGGCGCTGGAGGCGCCCACGCCCATCATCCCCATCTATACCTATGAGACGTACCGCACGCTGCAGGCGGCGGCGGAGATCTACGACCGGGGCGTGTATGTGAACCCCACGCTGCCGCCGGCCACGCCGGAGGGCGAGGCACTGCTGCGTACCAGCTATATGGCCACCCATACGGAGGCTCTGCTGGACGAGGCCATGGATATTATCGGCGAGGTGATGGCACATGTCTGAGAAGAAGGTGGCCATGGTCACCGGCGGCACCTCCGGCATCGGACGGGCCGCCGCGCTGGCGCTGCAGGATGCGGGCTGCGTGGTGTATGAGCTGTCCCGGCGGGCCGAGGGCGTGGAGGGACTGCACCACATCGCCGCCGACGTGACGAAGGAGGAGACGGTCCGCGCCGCCGTGGCGGAGGTCATGGCCCGGGAGGGCCGCATCGACATTCTGGTGAACAACGCGGGCTTCGGCATCTCCGGCGCGGTGGAGTTCACCGATACGGAGGACGCCAAGGCGCTGTTCGATGTGAATTTCTTCGGGATGGTGAATATGAACCGGACTGTGGTGCCCATCATGCGGGCGGCAGGCCGGGGGCGCATCGTGAACCTCAGCTCCGTGGCGGCGCCGGTGCCCATCCCGTTCCAGACGTACTACTCCGCCACCAAGGCGGCGGTGAACGCCTACACCATGGCGCTGGCCAATGAGCTGCGTCCCTTTGGTGTGACGGTGTGCGCCGTCATGCCCGGCGACATCCACACCGGCTTCACGGCGGCGCGCCGGAAGATCGGCGAGGGGGACGACATCTATCAGGGGCGCATCGGCCGTTCCGTGGCCCGGATGGAGCACGACGAGGAGACGGGTATGGATCCCGCCAGGGCCGGCGGGTACATCGCCAAGGTGGCGCTGCGGGAGGGCAGCCGCCATCCGCTGTACGCCATCCGGTTCGACTATAAATTCTTCGCGTTTCTGGCGAAGGTGCTGCCGGCGCGGTTTTTGAACTGGCTCATCTATCTGCTGTACGGGAAATAAGCAAAAAAACACCGCACCCCACTGGGGTGCGGTGTTTTTTTGCTTTTACAGGAAGCGGCACAGCAGGATGGGGAACAGGACGGCGGGCATCATGTTCAGGATGCGCAGCTTCGTCAGCCCCAGGATGTTCAGGCCGATGCCGATGATCAGCAGGGAGCCGGTGAACGTGATCTCCGCCAGCACCGCGCCGGTGAGCAGGGGAGCCACCAGAGAGGCCAGCAGAGCCAGCAGACCCTCCACCAGCAGGACGCTGGCGCCGGAGAAGGCCACGCCGATACCCAGAGAGCCGGCGAAGGCGATGGCCGCCGTACCGTCGATGACGGACTTGGCCAGCAGGACGGTATGGTCGTTTTTCAGGCCGCTGTCCAGCGCGCCCATGACGGCCATGGCGCCCACGGCAAATACCAGGGAGCCGGTGACGAAGCCCTCGGTGATGCGGCCCAGGCCGCCGAAGCGCTTCTGGAGCCAGCTGCCCAGGCGCTCCACCGCCGCTTCGATGTTCAGCAGCTCGCCGATGATGGTGCCCAGCACCAGCGACAGGATGGGGATGAGCTGGTTGTTGCTGGAGCCGAGGCCGGACACGCCGATGCCGATGGAGATAAGGGCCGTGGCGGCCAGTACCGTCTCCTTCATGCGCTGGGGCATCAGCTTGCCGCCGAAGGTGCCCGCCACACCGCCGGCCACGATGGCCGCGCCGTTGATGAGTGCGCCGGTGAGGATCATGGGATCAGACCTCCTCCGTTGATAAGGTCACGGACCACCACGCTGCCCATCAGCAGTCCGGCGGTGGCGGGGACCCACGCCACACTGGCGGGGACGGAGCGCCGTCCGGGAGGGGGCGTTTCCAACTGCTGGGTCTCGGCGGGCTGCTCCGGGCTGAACACCACCTTCAGGTGGTGGATGTCCCGTGCCCGCAGCTCCTTGCGCATGACCCGGGCCAGCGGGCAGCCGGAGGTTCTGGAGATGTCCGTCACCTGCAGCAGCGTGGGGTCCAGCTTGTTGCCGGTGCCCAGCGCCGTCAGGATGGGGATGCGGCGCAGGCGGGCCTGCTGGATGAGGTCCAGCTTGCAGCTGACCAGGTCGATGGCATCCACGATGTAGTCGTAGTGCGCGGTGAAAAAGTCATCGCGATGGGCGGCGTCGTAGGTGGCGCAGACGGGGTGTACCCGCAGGCCGGGGTTGATATCCAGGCAGCGCCGGGCCGCGATCTCCGCCTTGGGCTGGCCCACGGTGGATTGCAGGGCGTAGAGCTGGCGGTTGATGTTGGTGAGGGACAGGGTGTCCTGATCCACCAGCGTCAGCTCGCCCACGCCGCTGCGGGCCAGGCACTCGGCGGCGTAGCTCCCCACGCCGCCGAGGCCGAATACGATGACGTGGCAGCGGGAGAGGGTATCCAGCGCGTCAGCGCCCAGCAGCATCTGCGTGCGCAGGAACGCTTCGTTCATGGGATCAGCCCACGCTGCTCATGCCATCCAGCAGCTGGGCGTCGGCAGAGGTCACAAGGGACTCCAGCCAGGCGGCGTAGTCGCTGCTGATCAGCGCGTTCTCCACGGAGACCTGCCAGGCGGGGATGTCCTCGCCCACGAAGTACATGACGTGGTAGCCGGTGTAGCTGCCCTCGTTGTAAACGATGCCGGTGTCGCCGGCCTTGCGGGCGGCGTCGAAGCACCAGTCGTTGAACTCGGTGACCATCTGGCCCTTGAGGATCTTGGTGTACAGGCCGCCGTTGGTGTTGGAGCCGCTGTCATCGCTGAGCTCATTGGCCAGCGCGGCAAAGGCATCCTCGGTGGCGCCGTTGGCCTGCCACTGAGCCAGCGCGTCGTCGGCCTTGGCCTTCGCGGCGTCCTTCAGAGCCTGCAGATCGGCGTCATACGTCTCGGAGCTGGTGTCCAGAGAGGTGGTATCCACGCGGAACAGGATGTGGCGCACGTCCACGCTGTTGTACTCCTCGCGGCCGATGGAGTGGAAGACCACCACATAGCTGTTGGGATCGTCGGTGACCACGGCGCCCTCGCCGGCGGTGCGGGCGGCGTCAAAGACCCAGGCGCTCATGGCGGAGCCGTTGTTGGAGCCGGCGTCCACACTGCTGTAGGTGCCCAGATCCTCGTAATCCTTGGAGATGGCCAGCAGCGTCTCGCCGTTCTGATAGCGCTCCAGCGCGGCAGCGGCGGCCTCGGCGGCAGCGGTCTTGGCGGCGGCGGACTCCTCCTCCGTGGGCTGGACGGTGTTGCCGTCGGCATCGGTGGTGGAGGCGGCGCTGCCCTTGAAGTAGATATACTCGTAGTTGGCCACGTCAAAGTCGGAGGGATCCTCCTGATACCGCTGCTCCAGCTGGTCGGCGGTGTAGGTCAGCTCGTCCTGATATTCCTGCTTGTAGTGGGTGGCGACCTCCTCCATGGTCAGCATGCCCTCGAACACGGAGGGCGTCATGCCCTGGCCGTACACGGCCTTCAGGTAGGACTTGAAGGAGTGGCCGTTGGACTTGACAGCGGTCTTGATGGAGGCCAGGGTGTCCTGCACCTCGGCCTTGATGTCGTCATCGGCGCCGTGGCCGTTGGCCTCGGCCTCCCTGGCGGCCATGGCGTTGGTGGACAGCTGCCTGATAGCCTCGTCACGCAGGAACTGATCCCAGGTGATGTCGCCCTCGTCGGTGACCTGCAGCAGCAGCTTGGCGGTGTCGTTCAGGTTCTGCTGATCCAGGGGCTTGCTGGTGTCCAGGCCGTAGTAGCCGGCGTTGGCGATGCTGTTGTACAGGCCCTGATAGTAATAGTTCACCTGGGCCGCGGAGTAGTTCTCACCGCCGATGGTGACGGCGTCGGGATCGCGGTAGAACACGCCGGCGTTCACCAGCAGCAGCACCACGGCCACCACCACGAACAGCACGGCGATGCCGCCGTACAGACGGTTGGCCTTGCGCTGCTTGGCTTTTTCCTCCGCCTCACGGATGGCCTTGGGATCCTTGATACCCTGGCTGGCCAGCTCCTGACGGGTCTTCTTTTCTCTTGATGCGCTCATTTACTTCATTCCTCTCAAAAACGGGCATAATACGCCCTTGGTGATAAAATGCCTGATTATTATACAGGATTGCGGTACGTTCTGCAAGGGGCAAGTGCCGGTAATTTATGAACAATCCGGAAAGAAACGGGGGGAAACAGGCAAAAGCGCCCCTCCGCCAGAGGCGGAGGGGCGCTCAGCGATGGGCAGCGGCCGCGTTATAACCTGCACAACTCGCAGGTGGGTCGTCTCCAACTGACTTTACTGCTTCCAACTTCCAGCCGCGGAAGGCAGCCGGGAGGCCTGCAAACCATCTGTTGATCCGACGTCCCCTATAACCAATGTCAGGATAAAAAAGACCGCTGCCCATCGCTGAGGGCGGACGCGGAGCCGCGTCCGCTTATCTTTTTATAGTGTAGCAGTTCCGGCCGTCGGATAAAGGCGGAACCGGGGGAAGAGGCGTGACCAATTTTTCTCAGTTGCCGTCGTCCTCGTCGTCCATGAGCTGCTCCATGAACAGGTCGTAGACCTTGTCCAGCTCCTCGTCGCTGTCCAGCGTGCTCAGCAGCTCCTCGCCGTTTTCGGTGATGGACTTGAGGATCACCAGACCGAAATCCTCCGCCTTCGCCTCATCGGCCTCATCCTCCACCGTGGGGAAGAACGCCATATACGTCTGGCCGTCCACCTCGATGGCGTCCACATACTCCAGCTCGATCTCGTTGCCGTCCTCGTCGGTCAGCGTGATGAAGTTGGGGCCAAAATCCTCACTCATGGGAAAACCTCCTTCGTCATGGTATCATCACTATAACGGTTTCCGCGGAAAAAAGCAAGCGCCTTTGATGCGATATTTCCGGCTGTACGGGACTGAAAAGAGACGGAAACGGATAAAATGAGTGGATTCGCACCGGGAAAGAGATGATTTTTCCGGAAATAGCAGTTTTTGAGGAGTTGACAGGTATGGTAAAATAATCCTTATAGTGGGTTTTTATAGGATTTTCCCGCGAAAGTCCTGACCACGCCAAGTAACAGAGAAAGGAAGGTGCCCTGTGATGGAAAGACGCAGACACAGACAGGCGCCGGAGCATTCCGACCGGACGCAGCAGAGCGCCAGACACATAGACAATGACCGGCAGGAGCGGACGCCCCGGCGCCGCCGCAGCGGCTGGCAGAAGGCGGGACGCATCATCGGCACGCTGCTGCTGGTGTTCGTGCTGACCGGCGCCATCTTCGCAGGTATTTTCTCCGCATACGTCAACAGCAGCATGCGGGGGAAGGTAGAGGTCTATCTGGACGAATTCGAGACGAAGGTCTCCACGGAGCTGTACTATCAGGAGCCGGAGAGCGGCGAATGGGTCATGTACCAGACGCTGTTCATGGACGCGGAGAACCGCATCTGGGCCAATCTGGACCAGATCCCCAAGAACCTGCAGAACGCAGTGGTGGCCATCGAGGACAAGCGGTTCTACACCCACAAGGGCGTGGACTGGCACGGCACCGCCCGCGCCATCCTCAGCACCCTGTTCGGCGGCAGTGTGCAGGGCGGTTCCACCATCACCCAGCAGCTGGTGAAGAACGTCACCGGCGACAACCAGAGCACCGTCAAGCGCAAGGTGACGGAGATCTACCGGGCGCTGGATCTGGAGAAGCGCTACGAAAAGGACGAGATCCTGGAGGCATATCTCAATGAGGTGTACTTCGGGCACAGCTGCTACGGCGTGGTGACGGCGGCTATGACGTATTTCGACAAGGACGTGTCGGAGCTGTCGCTGGCGGAATGCGCCAGTCTGGTGGCCATCACCAACAACCCCTCGCTGTACGACCCCATAGAGGCCAGCTGGAGCCGGGAGAACAACCGGGAGCGCCAGCTGCTGGTGCTGGGCGCCATGCTGGATCAGGAGAAGATCAGCCAGGAGGAGTACGACGCGGCCAAGGCCGAGGACATCGTGTTCGCCAACGGCTACACCATTTCGGGCAAGTATGTGGGCAGCGATCCCAGCAAGGGGAATGACGCCAGCACGGGGAGCACCGGCGATACCGGAGACGGCAGCACTGGCGATACCGGAGACGGCAGCACCGGCGATACCGGCGAGCAGCTGTCCTCCGACGAGGCGGAGAACAAGCCCCGCAAGTCCAGCCAGTCCTATTTCACCGACGCGGTCATTGACGATGTGGCCGCGGCGCTGGTGGAGGAGTACGGCCTGACCGACATCACCGATCCCCAGACCGGCGAGGTGACCACCGCCTTCGAGCAGGGCGTCAACATGGTGTACGGCAAGGGCTATAAGATCTACACCACACAGAATCCCAACTATCAGGCCATCGCCGAGGAGGTCTGCTCCGACACGGCCAACCTGCCGTATACCACCAGCTATACCAACGGCTACGGTGAGCAGGAGACGGAGCAGCTGCAGGTGGGCATGACCATCGTGGATCCCTACACCGGCTATGTGGTGGCCATGGTGGGCGGCGCCGGCGTCAAGGAAGGCGCCCGCGTCTGGAACTGGGCCACCAGCGCACGGCAGTGCGGTTCGGCCATCAAGCCCATCTCCGTATACGCGCCGGCGCTGGACGACGGTACCATCAACGGCGCCACCGCCATCGACGACTATCCGGTGATGGTGCTGAACGACATGGCCTATCCCAAGAACGCCAACGGGCGCTACATGGGTCTGACGCCGCTGCACACGGCCATCGCGCGGTCCACCAATACCTGCGCTGTACGGGTGGTGCAGGAGTACGGCACCGGCAGGGCCTACGACTTCATGACCAACCGGCTGGGCTTTACCACCCTGACGTTCCAGGATTCCCAGCAGGTGGGCAATATGGGTCTGGGCGGTCTTGACCGGGGCGTCACCACCGAGGAGATGGCGGCGGCCTTCGGCGCCTTTGCCAACGAGGGCGTGTACACCGCGCCCCGCGCCTTCATCCGGGTGGAGGATCCCGACGGCAACGTGATCATCGAGAACGAGGCCAAGTCCTCCGTGGCCATGAAGGACACCACCGCGGCGCTGATGAACAGCCTCCTGCAGGAGGTGGTCAACGCCGGTACCGGCTACGAGGGTCGGATCAGCGGGATGCATGTGGCCGGTAAGACCGGTACCACCAACAACGATCAGGACCGGTATTTCGTGGGCTATACCCCGTATTACAGCTGCGCCGTGTGGGTGGGCTATGCCCACAACCAGCGGATCGTGGCCAGCGGCAACCCCGCCGCCTCCATGTGGCAGAAGGTCATGAGCCGCGTTCACCAGGGACTGGCGGACAAGGACTTCTTCAGCTGCTCCGGTCTGACCTACGTGAAGGTCTGCGCCGACAGCGGTTTGCTGGCAACGGACAGCTGCGCCGAGGACTGCCGCGGCAGCCGCGTCTACTCGGCGCTGGTGGCGGCGGACAACGCACCGTCGGCCTACTGCAATATGCACACCAGCCCCATCTACACCGTGAGCTTTGAGGACGAGGACGGCAATATCACCACGGCCAGCGGCTCCAAGCTGGACTATGAGCGCCAGCGGCTGGAGGGCTTTGAGAACATCGAGGCCGAGGACGACTTCATGCTGGTCAACGGCTGGAGCGGCTTCTTTGACAGCGGTTGGGACGATCTGTTCGGCGACGGCGGCCTGTTCGGCGGTGGGGATACCACCGGCGGAGACACCACGGGCGGCAATACCACCACCGACAGCACCGACAGCGAGGACATCCGCACCAGCTGGTGGGATTGACCGGCGCGGGCAGACAGAAAATGCAATAAAAAGACCTCCCCGGCCACAGGCCGGGGAGGTCTTTTTATGCGTATGTTACTTGGCGGCATTGCGGGCGGCCTCGCGGCCGGCGCGGAACGCCTGCAGGTTCAGCTCCCTGACCTTGGCGGGCACCGTCTCGGCCACGATCTGCTCCCAGTCGATGTCGGGGCAGCCCAGGGAGTCGCACATGGCGCCGAACAGCACCACGTTCATGCACTTGGGGTTGCCCAGCTGGATGGCGATGTCGCTGGCGGGCACGGCGATGGTCTTGAAATTGCGGGCCATGGCCTCGATGCAGCCCTCGGGATACGCCTCGGCACCGGAGGCGATGGTGGTGGACTTGATGGCGTAGTCATTGATGACGGCCACGCCGTCGGGGTTCAGAAACTCCGCGTAGCGGACGGCTTCCATCTTCTCCAGCGCCACCATGATGTCGGCCTCGCCCTTGCCGAACACGGGGCCGTAGACCTTTTTGCCCCAGCGGACCTGCGTGGACACGCTGCCGCCGCGCTGGGCCATGCCGTGGACCTCGCTCTGCTTGACATCATAACCGGCCTTCATAAAACCGTTGGACATGATCTTGGAGATCAGGATGGCACCCTGACCGCCCACACCTACCAACAGGCAGCTCTTCACGTCGTTCATGTTACTTCTCCTCCTTTTCGATGGCATCAAACGGGCAGGCCTGGGCGCAGACGGTGCAGCCCACGCACTGGGTGCGGTCGATGAACGCCTTGCCGTTCTCCATGGAGATGGCGGGGCAGCCCACCTTCAGGCAGCTCTTGCAGCTCTTGCACTTGTCGGTGTTCACCACGCACATGCCGGTGTCGTGCTTTACGCGCTTGATCAGCAGGCAGGGACGGCGGGTGACGATGGCGGGGTGCTTGCCCTCGTTGAGGGCGGCAACGGCCGCGTCCACGGTCTTCTTCATGGCCGTCAGATCCTGGGGATCCACGGTGAAGATGGGGGCGAAGCCATAGGCCTCGAACACCTTCTCCACGCTGATCATGGGGGCTTCCTCGCCCATCAGGGTGAAGCCGGAGCCGGGGTTGTCCTGGTGGCCGGTCATGCCGGTGATGCGGTTATCCAGCACGCAGGGGATCATGCGGCCGTTGTTGTAGATGATCTCGGCGGCGCCGGTCATGCCGCTGTGGAAGAACGTGGAGTCGCCCATGACGCCGAACACTACCTTGTCGGTGACGCCCTCGCGCTGGAAGGACTTGGCCATGCCCATGCCGGCGGAGAAGCCGCCGCCCATGCAGATGCACACGTCCATGCAGTTCAGGGGAGGCGCGAAGCCCAGGGTGTAGCAGCCGATATCGCCGGTGACCACATAGTTCTTGTTCTTGGACAGGGTGTAGAAGAAGCCGCGGTGGGGGCAGCCGGGGCACAGAGCGGGAGGACGCCGGGCCACCTGCACGTCGGTGATGGTCTTGTAGTTGGGCTTGATGCCCAGCACGCGCTCACGCACCAGCTCGGTGTTCAACTCGTACAGCTTGCCGGTAAGCTCCTTGCCGATGCAGTCGATGCCGGCGGCCTTGATCTCGTCCTCCATGAACGGATCCAGCTCCTCAATGACGTACAGCTTCTCCACCTTCTTGGCGAAGTCGCGGATCAGATCCATGGGCAGGGGGTAGGTCAGGCCCAGCTTCAGGAAGGACGTGCCCTCGGGGAACACCTCCTTGGCGTACTGGTAGCTGATGGAGGCGGTGATGACGCCCACCTTGCCGTCGCCCAGCTCCAGCTTGTTCAGGCCGTTCTCCAGCGCGCGGGTGCAGCCGTACTCCGCCAGCTTCACCAGACGCTCTTCCACGATGGGGTGGTTCAGGTAGGCGTTGGCAGGGGCGCAGACGTACTTGCGGGTGTTGCGGGCGTAGGCGGGGGCGGTGTGCTCCACGCGCTCGCCGAACTCCACCAGGCCCTTGCTGTGACAGACGCGGGTGGTGGTGCGGTACAGCACGGGGGTATCGAACTCCTCGGAGATCTCGCAGGCCAGCCGGACGAAATCCTTGCACTCCTGGGCGTCGCTGGGCTCCACCATGGCGATCTTGGCGGCCCGGGCATAGTGGCGGTTGTCCTGCTCGTTCTGAGAGGAGTGGCAGGAGGGGTCATCGGCGGTGACGACGACGTAAGCGCCGTTGACGCCCATGTAGCCGGCGGTGAACAGGGGGTCGGCGGCCACGTTCAGGCCTACCATCTTCATGGTGCAGAACGCGCGGGAGCCGGCCACGGACGCGCCGTAGGCCACCTCGGTGGCGACCTTCTCGTTGGGCGCCCACTCGCAGTAGACGTCCTTGCCGTACTGGGGCAGGTTTTCCAGAATTTCCGTGCTGGGCGTTCCGGGGTAAGCGGAACAGACCTTGATACCGGCTTCGTAGACGCCGCGGGCGGTGGCCTCGTTACCGGACATCAGATGTTTCATAGCTTTTTCCACCTTTCTTCTTTCTTATTGCCTTACATATTCCCATTGCATGAAAAACGATTTAATACTGGCCGGCCTCCTGCTGCCCATGGAGCACCCGCAGGGCACCCTCGGCCAGGGAGCGCATCTCCTCCTCGCCGGGCAGGCGGATCACCTTGGCGATCTTGCCCACATAGGCGGTGATGTCCTCGCAGAAGAAGTCCTCGTAGGCCATGCCGCCGGTGTAGACGATGGCGTCCACGTCGAAGTGCAGCACGGCGGCCATGGAGCCGATGTCCTTGGCCAGCTGGTAGACCAGGGCCTGATAGGCCTCCACGGCCTTGGGGTCGCCCTCCACCACCTTGGCGCAGACCACCCGGAAATCGGTGGTGCCCAGGTAGGACAGCATGCCGGCGCGGCGGCCGAAGGTCTTTTTCACCTCGTCCTTGGTTCTGCCGCTGAAGCAGTAGTTGATGAGCTGGTTCACCGGCAGGCCGCCGGCGCGGTCCATGCCCATGGAGCCTTCGTCCTTGACGTTGCACACGTCCACCACGCGGCCGTGCTGGTGGGCGCCCACGCTGACGCCGCCGCCCAGATGGCAGACGATGAGGTTCACGTCCTCATAGGCCTTGCCCAGCTCTTTGGCGGCCTTGCGGCCGATGGACTTGTGATTCAGGGCGTGGAACTGGCACAGGCGGCGGAACTCGGCAAAGCCGGTGTAATGGGCCACCTCGGTCATCTCGTCCACGCAGACGGGATCCACGAAGAAGGCGGGGATGCCCACCATGTCGCCCAGCTTCTTGGCGAGATACGCACCCAGATTGGAGGGGTGCTCGCCGTAGGGGGCGGTCTCCACGTCGTGCATGACCTGATCATTGACGGCGTAGGTGCCGGAGGGGATGGGGCGGTACAGGCCGCCGCGGCCGCACACCGCGTCGAAGTCCGACAGCTTGTAGCCGGCGGCGGTGATGGCGTCCAGAATAGCGGTCTTGCGGTAGTCCGCCTGGTCGATGACGCGGTCGAACTGGTTCAGCTCCTCGGCGGAGTGGTCGATGCCCAGCTTGTACAGCTGCTGCTCCTCCTCGAACACCGCGATCTTCGTGCTGGTGGCGCCGGGATTGATGACTAAGATCTTCATCGGTTCTCTCCTCTTCTCTTATTTCTTCTCGGGGAAAGTGTGAAAAATTTCACCGAATCATTTAATGAGCTATTCACATTATGGCACCCGCTGCCACCGATGTCAACGGGGTTTTGGGCATTTCCGAAAAGTTGGCACATCGCACAAAAAAAGACTGCAAACACTGGGCAAAACAGCATTTGCAGTCCTTAGCGGATTCAGTTTTCCGGCTGACGCCAGCCGTCCAGCAGGGCGGCGGCCATCCGGCGGCCGCGGTACACCAGATCGAAGCCCTGCTCGTAGATGCGCCACTCGAACAGCATGCCCCGGTGGAGGGCCACCAGGTCAGCCACCAGCTCCTCCGGGTCGCGCAGGGGGGAGACGCTGCCCTCCCGCTGGCAGGCGGCGGTCAGCTCCCGCAGGACGCGGAAGTAGACGCGGGAGGCGTTGTCCCGCAGGATGGCCTGCTCCGGGTATTTCAGGCCGTGGATGAAGCTGCGGTACAGGGAGGGGTCCTTGCAGCTGATGTCCAGCGCGCGGCCCACGAAGTCCAGCAGCTTGCTGCGGGCGGAAACGGTGTTATCGGACAGATACTCCCACTCCAGCACCTCGTACTGGGCGTCCACGCTGCTGGTGACGTGTATGATCAGCTCGTCCTTACTCTTAAAGTAATGGTAGATGTTACCCACGGAGCAACCGGCGGCCTGCGCGATCTGCTCCACAGACACGTTTTCAAAGCCGTCGCGGTCGAAGAGATCCAGGGCTACGTTCTGGATGCGGGAGCGCATCTCCAGGGCCTGCCGTTTGCGGGCGGTCAGCTGTTTTTCCATAGTAACTCCTTTGGAGGTCAATTTTTTTCTATCATAGCAAGTTTTCGGCGGCAGGTCAAGGCGGGAGAGAGGGCTATGCTCGTTAAAGAAAAAACTATCGAAAAAGGGGTTGACAACTTGGGGAAGGGGCGCTATAATCTCACTTGTTCGTGACGCGCGAGTGGTGGAATTGGCAGACTCGCTAGATTCAGGTTCTAGTGTGCATTACGCACGTGCGGGTTCAAGTCCCGCCTCGCGCACCAAGTTAACAAACAGGTTTAGATGCCATGCGGTGAAAACCGCATGGCATCAAGCCTTTCCGGGGTTTTCCACACCCCGATTTTAACGGTTTCAAGCATGGATGTCAGAGCCGCCTGAGAGGCGTTCAACGTGATTTGAACCCCTTTTTTTCTGCTTTCTGACGATAAAATTGGATGCAGCCCCCTTTTGTACGAGAAGTTTCCTCGCAAAAGGGGGCTTTTTTCATAAAAAAATTTCACAAAGTTTGGGGCGTCGGCTTGTTGGTTTCGTAGAACCATCGAACCGGCGCTTTTTTATTTACAAAACAAGGAGGATCACAACATGAATAATCGCAACACGGAGCAGCAGCTCCGCTACCTTGAGGAAGTCTGCACTTGCCTGCACCGGGCAGGCTTTGAAGCCCAGCCTTTGGAGGACTCACAACTGCCTGTCTATTGGAATGGCGCACAGCTCTGCCGCATCACCGGCAAGGGCAGTGTGTTCTATCGACGAGAGGATGTGTCCACACCCCAGGCGGAGGAAGCCCTCATCCGTGCCGAAGACATCGCGGCTCGGACATTGGAGTACATGACTGATATGGAGAGTGCCCCGCAGCTCAAAGCCAGCGGGCTGGAGGGCGATTACCGCATACTTGCCGACTTCAACGGCACGGTGCTGGCCGGGACGCATAGTAAACACGGCGTTCAATTCGTTACATGGGATTGGGACTATGACCGCACGGGCTTATCCCACGGACACTATTTCATGGAGAACTATGACGGAGCCAAGCAAGATTTTGCCATACGAAGCGGCCTCATCCACAAGGAGCAACTTTTCAGCCCAGAGCAGATGACAGAGATCTACCGCTGCTGCGCCGACTCTGTAGACGGTGATTTTTTCGACCTCACCGCCGAACAGGAAAAGGTGATCCGAAGCGTACAGCAGCAGATCGAGGATTGTGTGCCGGATTTGGCCGAGCGCATCCGGCAGCAGGAAGACACGCTGGAGCAGACAATGTAATAGTGACTGACAAGGGACGAAGTTTGAAGGGTCAGACTTTGTCCTTTTGTATTTTATGGATAAGGAGGTAGACATGATCAATGGAATCAGACGCAGTGTAGACAAACGCACCTGCACGGCGTTCGTTCCGGAGCCGCCGGAGCCGGTGTTTTGCACGGAGAATGAGCGATGCCGCGGATGCCCGTACCCCGCCCACGGAAGCATCTGCTGGCATCGGGATGGCACTTGTCTGCGGACAGATATGGAGAAAATCGAGAGGAGGCAGAAGAATGATACTTAAAGCAGATTTCCGCTGCAAGCAGGTCACGCCGGAGGCGGACGACTGCGTTGTAGAGAAGGTGGTCGAGCTTCCCACCGTGGAATATGACCGATTCTGCCGGTCAATGCTGGAACGGTATCCGTTCATCGGAGAAGTTGCTGCTTCGCTGCACTACAATGACGGGATGAGGCATGGTTTCCTTGTATTGGGAGTGGGCCGAAATGATGGTATCCTCGTAGATCCGCAGGGGGCGGATTATGCCAGGTACAGTGCCTTCATTCCCAACGCACGCAGTCTGCTGACGCCGGATATGGCAATCGACCGCAGTTATATTTCACCAGCAGAGCCTTGGCGAGATGAGAGTCGGGATGAAATGCTGCGTATGACATTGCACGTCGATGGAAAGCCGGACTACACCCTCATCCTCCCCGCTGACGAGAAATACCTCGATGCTGTGAAGGCTTACCTTGATATCGATGTTTTCGCGGACGCGATGCTCCGTGATATTCGCTTCAAGGTGCCTTATATCGGAGAACTGATCTGCGACACGGATTGTCCCTCCGTGGAGGATTATAATGAGTTTGCGGAAGCGTTGGAAGGTATCTGGCAGAAGGACGGGATGCTTCTGACCTACGCGGCCATTCTGGATGCGGAACGGCCAGATACGCTGCACCGAGCGCGTGAGCTCTTGCAAGAGCTGGACAACTATCAGCGTATCGTAGATACCTACGGTTACGGCCAGCAGCGTTTACAGGAGCGGCTGGGACTGGATGACGAGAGCATTGCGGAGCTGGAGGGCTACATGGATTTTGAACGATACGGTTCGGACTGCATGGAGCATGACGGTGTGGTAGAAACGGAGTTCGGTCGGCTGCGGCGCTTGGAGCCGCCGTTTCCGGAGCAGGCGCAGGAGCAGCAAATGCTTAAGTAGACTTTGCGGCAGACGTGTAGTATGTTTGCCATTACCAAACAAAAGGAGGAATCAGAAGTGGCTGTAGATGCAAGAACAGAAAAATTTCAGCACCTTAAGTTATTTGACAAGTATGCACTATTCACCAATGACCGCATTGACCGTGCCACCATTCCGGAGGGCTGGTACTGCTATGATTTCCGAGGATCGGACAGCGACCTGGGCAAGTTGAATTGCGTAGAGCCTCATGTTGGAGTAAACCATTCTGGCGCGGTGCTACTGCCAGAAGAAATCGACATGAAGGGGAAAGGATATCGCCGTGTGAGAGGAGAAATCGATTTTCTTGATGAAGGCGACATGACACTTCGGGAATTCTGCGAGGTGCATGATCTCCCATATCCCGCAGAGGAGGAAAAGTATCATATTCGACCCGCCCGCCCAGATGAGGCGGGCTTATTTTATACCCCGCACCCTGAAGAAGATAAGCGGCTGGGTACCGTTGGTCATGTCCGCATGGACTTCGGACGCAGCGGAAATGAGTTCTGGCATACATGGTGGCCCCGTGGCCCAGAGGAACTGAACAGCCCTGTGTTCAAAGCGGAACTCCAGCAGGTCGTGGACACGCTACGGGAAAATGTGCTGAAAAGCCGCTTCGCCATGGAGCGCTTCTGCTATGACCACGGCGGAAAGATCGCTGGTGGCTATGTGCAGAACTACGGCTACATCGTGGAAACCGAGCACTACCGCTACTGCCTGCGTTGCAACCCATCCCCTGGTGATTACAATGCCTACCTGACTTGCTTTGACCTCGATGTCCAGCGGCAAAACATGGCGCAGGAAGAAGCACCTCACATGGATATGGGAGGCATGGTATGAGCATGGGAACGACTTGTGCCAGAGGACCTCCCACCGTATTAGGCCATTGTAGATCTTTCCGTTGACTTACGGATGGTTGTGTGGTAGTTGTTTGTGCTACCCAAAACACTGAAAGGAGAAACGCACATGAAGAAGAGAATCATGCCCCTGATGGCAGGAATGCTCCTGCTGCTCACAGCCTGTGGGCAGACGGGGAACAGCTCCGCATCAACGATGCTGCCGGTGGCGGTGGTGCAGAGCGCGGCACAGGCCATCGCGCCCATGGAGGACAAGATGCAGGAAGACGTCGACAGCCTGCCCGCTGGGGAGGATACTGAGAAGGCCGAGTCCGCAGGCGGTGAGGAGACTCCGAACCCCGCCGTGGACGTGGAAACACCCTCCGCCAAGACGGAGGAAACACCGTCCGCACCCAATGGTGGGGAACAGCCTACAGCGCCGGAGCAGCCGACTACGCCCGAACAGCCAGTGATACCTGCACTGCAGCCGGAGCCCGCACCGAGCGAATCCGAACCTACACCTGCGCCGGTACAGGAGCCGGGGCCTACACCTACCCTCGAACCTGAACCGGAGCCGGAGTACGGACCGGCAGATTGTTGGGCGGCTGTTGAGACGGCCAATGCCTATGCTGCCGCACAGTACGGTGTCACTACGGACAGCGGCCTGACACTGGGTAACAGTGCGTACCGCTTCCCTGCATCGGTAGCGGCAGATGCCTCGCAGGAGACATTGGAGGCCAAGGCGCGGGACATGGTGGACTACACCTTCCGGCAGCTCATGATGCAGGCGGGTGCGGACACGCTGGTCGACGCAGGTATCCGCTGCAACGTCTGCATCGTGGAGGATGGTGCAAGCCTGCTCATCTACGTCCTGTACGATGGCTAAGCGAGAGATTTCATACACGACCCCCTCCGAAAACGGAGGGGGTCAACTTATACCCCGACAGGAGGCAACATGAAGCATTATAAAAAACTGGTGGGGCTTGTGCTGGCGCTGGTAATGACGGCGGCACTGGCGGTGACGGCCTACGCCACATCTGTAACAGTGGATTATCGGGCCTACGTCTACTCCAGCCAGATCACCTTTGACCAGTACGATTACAGCAAAAGCACAACGCCCACCGTTACGGCCATGACCATCTCGGCCACCAGCAGTCTGGGCAGCGGCAGTGCGCTCTACCACATGAAATATGCGGATGGTGCGGTGGCCTACTGCATCGATCCGGGCGTTCATTCGGACGACAGCGGCAGCTACAGGGAGGGCTCCAGCGCCAGCTGGTATAACCTGCCAGCGTCCGTGCAGAGCGGTATCGCGTTGGCGATGTCCCTCGGCTACCCCAGCGTGGACTACGGCACCGCACCCGGTGACAACAATACCAGCACCATCATCAAAGCACAAAAGTGGGCAGCTACGCAGACCGTTATCTGGGAACTGATCTGCAAGTACCGCAGTGCCTATTCCTACGAGGACTGGGGTGCCAGCCCGTTCTATAACTGTGTATCAAAGAGCCGCTATCCCACCTATGACCTGTGGTATGACAAGCTAACAGCGGCAATGCAGGCGGCCACGATGATCCCCAGCTTTTCGGCGTTTACGCCGCGCTGGTGCGACACCATCGAACTGAAGAAGAACGCAGCGGGCAGCTATACGGCCACGGTCACGGACGATAACGAGGTGCTGGGTGACTACAATTTCGGCGCAAATAACGGAAGCGGCATCACCTTTACACAGCGGGGCAACAAATTGACCATCACGGCCACAGCTGCGGCGGCCAAGACTCTGACCACGGAAAAGACCTACTCTGCTACCGGCAGCGCGTATGAGATCAATCCGGACAGAGCAGTAGTCTGTTGGTATGACCGGATTGGGCGGTATCAGGCGCTGGCCGGTTACACCGGCGTGGGGCGCGATCCCGTGAAGGCTTATATTAAAATCAAAGCCGTGGAGGAGAAAGGCCGCCTGACCATCAATAAGGTCGATGCGGAGACTGGTAAATCGCTGGCGGGCGTGACCTACCGGCTGTATGATAACGCTGGCAAAAAGGTGGCAGACGCCATCACCGGCGCGGACGGTAAAGCGGTGTTCAAGGATCTGCCCCAGGGCAAGTACAGTTATCAAGAGATTAGAGCCCCCAGTGGTTATGTGGTGGACAAAACCAAGTATCAGATTACCATTTCTGCCACGGCACTGAACATTACGGCGAAGCGGACGAATGCGCGGGCAAAAGGCAGTCTGACCATCAACAAGGTGGATGCCGATACCGGCAAGGCGCTGGCGGGTGTGACATACCGGCTATACAACAGTGCTGGCAAAAAAGTGGCGGACGCCATCACCGGCGCGGACGGTAAAGCGGTGTTCAAGGATCTGCCCCAGGGCAAGTACAGTTACCAAGAGATTAGAGCCCCCAGTGGTTATGTGGTGGATAACACTAAGTATCAGATTACCATTTCTGCCACGGCACTGAACATTACGCAAAAGCGGACGAACGCGCTGGCGAAAGGCATCATCACTGTCCGCAAGGTGGTCGCTACGGGCGCACCTCTTGCAGGTGCGGAGCTGCTATTGGAGACTTCCACAGACGGTAAGACCTGGACGGAGGTCAGTCGGATCACCACCGATAAGACCGGCATCGCCAAGTGGAGCGACCTAAAGGTCGGTGCGCAGTACCGTATCACCGAAACCACAGCTCCCGCAGGGTACACGCTGCTGACCGAGCCGCTGTTCACGGGAGCATTGGACAGCAGCAACCGCGACATTACCATCACTGCCTGCAACAATGCGGGATTTGCCCTGCCGTTCACGGGTGGAACGGGATTTACAACCTATTTCCTGTTTGCGGCACTCGCAGCATTTGCGGGTGTTTATTTTTGCAAAAAATCTAACATCAAAAAGGGGACAACCGAATGAAAAAGATCCATCGCGTATTGGCCATGCTCATGGCCGCTATCATGGCTCTGAGCCTCATCACCACGGCATTTGCCGAGCCGACCATCGACCCCGGCAAGAAAGCATCACTGAGCATCTACAAATACGACATCACCAAGGCCAGCAACGACGGCGCGTGGGATGCCGAGTCCTACGTTTCCACCGGCCTGCATGACGATGCGGCTATCGACAAGCTGGCAAAGTACGCCATCCAAGGCGTGGAGTTCACCTACCTCCGCGTGGCCGACATCACTATGAACAATGAATTGGTGGATGGTCAGCGTCATGTGGGTGCGCTGTATGGCTTCGACAACAGTGATCGCAGCACCACCGTGCTGTCCGCCATCGGTCTGACCGGCGCAGACACTCACAAGACTGAGGGCGGTATCAACTACTTCACCAGCGATATGCTGAACAACAAGCTGTCCGCTGCGCTGACTGCCAATGCCGCCACCGTGAAAAATGCACTGGAAACCGCCGTGAAGAACGGCGGCGTGGCTATGACTGAGACGGACACTGCCGGTCACACCTTTGCTGACCAGATGGAGCAGGGCTTGTATCTGGTGGTAGAGACCAGAGTCCCTGAAAACGTGACCTCCACCTGCAATCCTTTCTTCGTATCTCTGCCCATGACTACCATTGATGGCGCGGCGTGGAACTACGATGTCACCGTCTACCCCAAGAATCAGACCGGCAATCCTACGTTGGATAAGACTGTGCGCGAAGCAAAGAACTCCACCGGCAAGAATACCGGCAGCCTGACCGACATCCAAAAACCAAGCTGTGATCCACCTAAGACCAGTAACCACCAAGGGAGGGACTTCCGTCCCTCCCTTGGTGGTTGTCCAGCAGTTTGCCGCAATCGGGGCGGGCTTATGCCGGCAGGTTGATATGACCGATTTTATCCAGCGCAGAGAGATCAACGCTTTCCACATATGCTTTGATCTCGTCATCGCCGAGAGAGTCACCCGGCTGAGAAACCAGGCTGATAAATGCGTTCTCGCCGTTGTAAAGGACAATGAACTGATGGTTGCCGGAGTAAACAGACACCGTCTCGCCACGCGCGGTGGTATGGACATGAAAATGTGAGGAGAAACGATATGGGAGAAACCAATATCACCATCAATTTTGATGCGGCCAAGCTGGACGCACTGGAGTTCGCGCTCCGCAAACAGCGATCGTCTGTACAACGGCGCATGGCGGAGATGCTCCAGCAGCTCTACGAGTCGGAAGTCCCGGAAGCGGTGCGGGAGTATGTGGACAGTAAGATCGCGCCTGCCGCAAGGCCCAAGCGACCGGCAAAATCGGTCACACCCAAGGCGCAGATCAGCGAAGTGAGACCGAAGGAGGATAACTGATATGGGAATACAGGACGATGCGGCTGTTACCTGCGCTGCATACCGCGTAACGGAAAACGGACAGACATGGTACTTCACGACCTCGCCCGGTGAGGAGCTGCTGGATACTGCGCAGACGCTCCGCAGGTACTGCACGAGTACAGAACACAGCACCGGCAAATTCATCTCTCTGTATTCGCAGGCACAGCCTATCACGCCGGAGGAGTATCAGCGGATGATACTCCTCCGCATGGAGAACACAGGAGAGGTCGCCGGCGTGTTTGATTTGGATTTTGACAAGCGGGAGTTTTCCGCAGTCCACATCATGAACGGCTGGACAACGTGGGCGATGCGGGATGTGATCCCGTCTGTCCATCAGGCCACAAAGCCGCGCTTCGCAACGGCAGCGGAACAGCTCCGTAAACTGCTGGAGCTGCTGGACGGCATGGAGCTCACATCGGCGGGACATCTCACCGCGCAGAATTTTTCGTTCAGTGATGAGATCCTAATAGAAAACGGAAAGCTGAATTTTTATGTGCAGGCGGACTTCGATGTGGATGCCGCCTTCGGCACATTCGTGTGTACAGATGAGAATGATGACTGGCTGAATATCTACGCCAACTATGATTTCGAGCAGGACACTGTGTGCGACACGCTGGAGCTGAATCTCTGCAAGGGTGATGGCTCAGAGGAGAACTGGAGCTATCATCTGAACGCTGCCGAGCAGGAGGTGCTGGCTCGGAAGATGGAGGCGTTCTGTCAGCAGCAAAACGGCATGAGTCTGCACGATTTCGCCCGACAGCTTCAAGAGGAGCCGGAGCCGTCTCCGCAGATACAAATGTAGCCCCGTGTTCGCCCCTGTGGGCCGATTTGTGGCCTCACAGGGACGCGGGAGGGTAAGGATAGCGGCCCCGGGGATTTGGAGCGTTTTTGCCCGCTTTTCGGTGCGCCGAAAGCGGTAGCAGGAGAAAGGCATTGGCGCTTTTCTGCGCCGATGCCGGTCACGGCAGCCCGCAGTGCGGGCTGCCACGAGGGTTTGCAGGGTTTTGGAAATGGCGCTGATTATCGGACTCCGAATATGCTTTGACGCTATTCTTTGTAAAAATGCCCGTCAGCCCCATGTTTGCAAGGCTTTCGGGACGCGCAGGAAGGAGGTGTGACTCGATGGACAAAAACGGGAAAAGCCGGCACTCTGTTTGGCTGTCAGACGACGTGTGGCAGGAGGTGGATGCGTTCTACAAGCTGGACAACTGTCCCACCCGCAACGAGTTTGTGGAGAAGGCCCTGCGTCAATATTGCAGCCGCCTGCACGCCGAGCGGACAGGTGCGTACCTGCCCCACGCAATGCAGGAGGTACTGGAGGGGACGCTGGGTGTGTTCGGTGACCGGCTGGGCAGGCTGCTGTTCAAGTTGGTGGTAGAGCACAATATGACCAACCATCTGCTGGGCGGCGACGTGGATATGACACGCAATGAGTACAGCAAGATGCGCGGCAGCAGTATCCGTGAGGTGGCATCCACCAACGGCAACATCTCCTTCAAGGACGTGCTGCTGTTCCATCAGGAGGAGTAACGCATGGCGCGGCTGATACAAAAGAGCGGGTACATCAAAGCGGGCAAAGCGACCGGCTACATGGAATACGTCGCTACGCGGGACGGTGTGGAGATCATCCAAAGCACCGAGCCTGTGACCAAAAGGCAGGAGCAGTTCATAAAAAGACTGCTGAAGGACTTCCCAGATGCAAAGGAACTGTTCGAGTACAGCGACTATATACAGACGCCCAATTGTGGTACAGCATCCGCGCTTATCGCCGTGGCGCTGGACACACATCTGCACGAAGTGGACTCTGAGAGCGGCTATATGTCCTACATCGCCCAGCGGCCTCGTGCCGAAAAGCACGGCGGCCATGGCCTATTCAGCGAGGCGGACACCACCGACCTCAAGGTGGCGAAGGCCGAGCTGGAAGCCCACAGCGGAAAAGTATGGACGTTCATTTTCTCTCTGCGGCGTGAGGATGCGGAGCGCTTGGGATACAACAAAGCCGCCGCGTGGCAGAATCTGCTGAAACAGGAGAGCGCCGCTATTGCGGAGACCATGCGTATTCAGACAGATGATCTCCGCTGGTATGCGGCGTACCACGATGAGGGACATCATCCCCATGTGCATATGATGGTGTGGTCGGCAGAACCGAAGAAGGGGTATCTCACGCGGGAGGGTATCGCTACTATGCGCTCCAGGATGACAAACGCCATCTTCCACGAGGAGATGACGGAGCTCTACATCAAGAAGGATGCTGCCTACAAGGAGAGCATCCAGACCGCAAAGGAGTCACTGCTGCTATATATCAGGATGCTGGAGAGCAGCGAGTCAGCCGATACTGTCATAGAGCAAAAGCTGCGGGATCTGTCTCGCGTATTGGAGCAGGTCGACGGCAAACACGTCTATGCTTATCTGCCCAAAGAAGTCAAGGCGCAGGTGGACGAGGTCACGGAACGGCTGGCGCAGCTCCCGGAGGTGGCGGCCTGTTATGAGCAGTGGTGGCGGCTGAAGGATGAGATCGCCGGCTACTACGGACGGAATATACCACCCCGTCAGCCGCTGTCACAGCAGAAAGAGTTCCGTGCTATCAAGAACTTCATCATCCGTGAGGCGGAAACGATTCGTGAGCCTACGCCGGTACAGGCGAGTACAGATGCAGAACAGAATGAGCAACAGAAGCCTTTGGATGAAGCACCGGCCGCAGTGCAGCAGCCACAGCCCGCACCACTACAAAATGCTATACCAGCTGATGCAGTCATGCAGCTGCTCCTCCACATGAGCCGGGTGTTCCGCGGCAATATGCCGGTCATCCCGCCTGCGCTGCGTATCGACTCCAAGCGCCGCAGACGATTACAGGAGAAGCGTATGGCCATGGGTCACAAGCGGGACGACCACGAGGAGCAGGCGCGTCTGCGGAATGAACAGATACTATGACCATGAAATTTCTCTTCCGTTTTTTCGTTCTGTGTGGTATTCTAATTCTAAAAGTGAGGTGAGCCACTATGAGCAAAAAACAGATAAACCGTCGAATCGCCGCTGTCAAAACGGCAGACGCTATCAACGCCATAGAGGGTGCGCCCGTGTCTCATTATGCGAAAACGCTGTCCAATAGCTGGGCAAGAGGTGAGATCACGGGGGAACAGATGAAGGCAGCCCTGCTGGCTTCTCACCGGAAGATGGCGGTACAGGTGCAGAGCCATGCCTGACATTTATCTCTATGATGACGTGCCGGTGCTGCGCAACAAGCTGCAGATCAAGGACGAAAAGACCTTAGAACTGATCGAAGCCGAACAGTCCCGCGCCAACATGATGTTGTTGTATGAACGGGGCTTTCATGATTTCTCGCCGGAGGGGTTATGTGAGATCCACCGCTATCTGTTTGGGGATATCTACGATTGGGCTGGTCAGTACCGTGTGATCAACATCGAAAAGCGTGAACGGCTACTCGGTGGACGCAGCGTGTGGTATAGCAACGACGAGAATATTGCCCGTGATTTGCAGGCGGCATTTGAGGCGATTCACGCGAAGCGATGGGATACATTTTCAAGAAAAGAGTTTGCCCATGAGCTGACATTGAGTTTTTCCAAAATCTGGCAGACACACCCGTTCCGTGAGGGAAATACCAGAACTGTGGTCATGATGATGACATTCTTCGTAGAAGAACATGGCTATTATATGGATCAGGAGCTGATGGCGCAGAGCGCCGGTTATGTCAGAGACTCGTTTGTCATGGCCTCTTTGAATCAATTTTCTGAATATGAACATCTGGAGAAGATTCTGCTGGATGCCATCTGTGACGAGCCCGTTGAGTACGATCCCGATCTGCCAGGCAATGACAGTAAGGAACAGGTACCGGAACGGTATCGGAAATACCAAAGAGAGAAATATACGCCGGAACCACATTATCAACGGGAAGAATAACAGAAGCGGGCTGCATGGCAGCTCGCTTCTTCATACACAATCTTCGGAGCAGTATTCCTGCTCCGATTTTCTTTTAGAGGGAGAACTATGGGCAAATTTGTATATTTCACATCCGCAGAGAAACGGCAGGCCAACGGGGTTGACCTGCCGTCTTTTCTGTTGGATCGAGGCGAGAAACTCATTATGGCCGGACGGGATTACCGGCTGGCCAGCGACCACAGCATCACCGTGCGCGGACCGATGTGGTATGACCATGCCGCACGGAAAGGCGGACGCGCCATCAGCTTTGTGCAGCAATTCTACGACAAGACCTACCCCGAAGCGGTGACCATGCTGCTGGGACGGGACGGTCAGGGCATCATTCCTATCGTCAAGAAAGAGCCGGAGTCGAGAGAGCCGAAACCCTTCGCGCTGCCGGAGGCCTATCTCAATATGCGGAGGCTCTATGCTTACCTGACCACCCACCGGCGTATAGACCGCGACGTGGTCAAGGAGTTCGTGCGGGAGAAACTGCTCTACGAGGACGCTCTGCATCACAACTGTGTGTTCGTGGGGCTGGATGAAAACGGAGAGGCCAAGCACGCCCATCTCCGCAGTACCAACAGTCAGGGAAAGGTGTTCCGCATCAATGTAGAGGGCAGCGAGGCGAAGCACAGTTTCCACAAGGATGGGACAGACTGTTCCCTCTATGTTTTCGAAGCGCCCATCGACCTGCTGTCCCACATCACGCTCTATCCGGCAGGTTGGCTGGAGCACAGCTATGTGGCCTGCTGTGGTACGTCCGTCCAGCCGGTGCTGGAGCGCCTGCGGCAGAATCCAAAGTTGAATATGGTGTACCTCTGTCTTGATAACGATGAGGCTGGCGAGGATGCCTGCGAAAGCATGATGGAGGTGCTGGAGAATATGGATGTGGACGTAGAGCGCCTGCGTCCACAGAGGAAAGACTGGAACGATGATCTGTGTGCGAAACGAGGCAATGCGAAAACCCCGACAGCATAAAACTGTCGGGGTGAATTCATGTCACTGTTGGTAGCGCAGTAACAAAGAACGGAGTGCGGGCGTGAAATCCTCACAGATCTGCCGTGCGATCTCAGTGGCGGTAGCCTCATCGTAGACATGGGAGGTAATATTTCGTGCGGAAATGATCGCGTTCCACATATCGGCATCGTCGATCACGCCAGCGGCATAGGCCTCCTTCAACACAGCGCGGGGCGAGACAACGGTGAGCACGACACCCTGATCCTCCAAGTATTCGCGGAGTGATTTCCAAGCCAGCTCCACTGTGAACTCAAAACGCTGGATCAGGCCATCGCGGTACAATGTATCCTGCGGCGCTGCAAGATAGCTTTTGACGGCATCTTCCAACTGTGCAAAGGCACGGCTGTAGTTTTTACTGCATACTGTACGCATATATCCTCCTTGTGTGCTGCATACCCAACACACCTATCTCTCACGCGATAATGCCGCTAAAAGATGAAAAGATCGAGCGACAGAAAGTCTCGTGTCCTCCGACAGTGGGCGTGAAGCGTCCCAATGGTCACCGAGACCCTCATTCATCCAACATCAATTGCCCATCCAACGCCTGCTGTTTTAGTCGCTGGAGCTGTTCCTTTTCCAACTGTGCAATGCTCTTTTCGGGAGTAGGCAGATCTTCTGGCATTGTACCGCCGATTTTTTCAATGGCTTCTCGTACTTCACTGCCGACCTTGTAATGAACGGCAGTGGCGGTATCCGCGCTGTTCACGCTATCCTTTCGGAGCTTCTCCTCGGTCTGAGAAATGCGGAACAGGTTTGCGATCAGCTCTGTACTGCCCATGTAGTCGAGGATCTTCTGACCGACTTCCAAGTTCTTCTTGCGGTGAATGTCATCCACGGTCATGCCGCCGTACAATCCCATGTACCCGGCGTTTTGAAATACGGCAAACTCGTCTGCTGTGATCACGCCGGCGTTCCGTGCAGCTTCGGCAAGCAGTTGATTCCACTGCTTGATGTCGCCGCGCACGACCAGTCGGCGGCTGTCTTCGTCCAGTTGGTTAAAACGATCTGCCACTTCCTGCCGGTAGGTTTGAATGGCAAAATAGGTTTGCCCCAGCGCGATGACCTCTTTGCGAGGATCACCGTTCTGCACGATCAGATAGCAGGCGTAGCGGGACAGCTCGTAGTCAACAAGCTCCTTCACACCGCCGTGAGGCATAGGCGATGTTTTCCTGACCTCAGGAAAACATTCGGCAACGTTATGTCCACTGTTTTCACAGGAGATCATAGCGCGCTTGATGACCTTGGCAAAGTTTTCCCATTTTGCATAATCCAGGACCGGAGCCAGTTCTCTGGCATACCAATACTCGGAACCGTCAGGGCGCGTTCTGCGAATATCCTCAAAGCATTTATATTCGGTGGCAACGAGATGGCTCATGTAGTGTCCCTCCCCTAATTCTATGCAACAATAGTAGCATAAATCGATAAAAAAAGAAAGGAGAAATCCTGTGACAGATAACCTCTGGATGCTCTTTGCAGCGGCGGGCGTCATGGTGGCCGTCATTGGCGGACTGGCGCTGCTGGGTGACCACTATACGCTGAACAACATCAAGTCCAAGACCGTAGGCGACGGTCAGCATGGCACAGCGCGGTGGGCTGCCGATGCGGAGATCCGCAAGACCTATGCCCTCGTCCCTTTCCAGGTGTCAGACTGGCGGATGGGCAAGAACCTGCCTGATGTGCAGGGACTGGTGCTGGGCAGCATCAGCGGCAAGCACGGCATCACCGCACTGGTAGACAAGGACGATGTGCATTGTCTCATGATCGGTGCATCCGGCGTTGGCAAGACTGCATACTTTCTGTACCCAAACTTGGAGTACGCCTGCGCTTGCGGCATGAGCTTCCTGGCGCTGGACACCAAGGGTGACCTCGCTCGCAACTACGGAGCAGTAGCAGAGAAATACTATGGCTATCATGTTTCCGTGGTGGATCTGCGTAATCCCACGCGCTCGGATGGCTACAATCTGCTGACGCTCATCAATTACTATATGGATGAAGCACAGGCCACAGGCAACATCGCCGCCCGTGCCAAGGCGGAGAAGTACGCCAAGATACTGGCTAAGACCGTCGTATCACCGAACGGCGACACAGACTACGGACAGAACGCCTACTTCTACGATGCAGCGGAGGGCTTGCTGACCTCCGTAGTGCTCCTGCTGGCAGAGTTCATGCCGCCGGACAGCAGCCACACCACAGAGCGCCGGCACATCGTGTCCGTATTCAAGTTGGTGCAGGAGCTGTTGGCTCCCTCCGGCGTTCGCGGCAAAAACTGGTTCACGCTTTTGATGGACAGACTGCCGGACGCACACAAGGCCCGGTGGTTTGCCGGTGCTGCACTGAACGCATCCGAGCAGGCCATGGCCTCCGTTATGTCCACGGTTTTGTCCCGGCTCAACGCCTTTCTGGACTCGGAGCTGGAGCAGGTGCTGTGCTTCGACAGTGCCATCAACGCCGAGCATTTCGCGGCGAAGAAGTCCGCCATCTTCCTCATCCTACCGGAGGAAGATCAGACCAAGAACTTTATGGCGGGCCTGATGATACAGACGCTGGCGCGGGAGCTGTTTGCCGTGGCAGATGAGAACGGCGGACGGCTGCCCAGCCGCGTAGTGTTTTACTGTGACGAGCTGGGCACTATGCCCGCCTTTGACATCCTGCCGCTGTTCAGCGCGGGACGTTCCCGTGGGCTGACCATGGTGCCTATCATCCAATCGCTGGCGCAGCTGGAGAAGAACTACGGCAGAGAAGGTGCGGAAATATTGACCGACAACTGCCAGGACACCATCTTCGGCGGCTTCGCGCCCAACAGTCAGACGGCGGAGCAGCTCTCCAAATCGCTGGGTAGCCGCACGGTATTGTCTGGCTCGGTCAGCCGCGGAAAGAACGATCCCAGTCAGAGCTTGCAGATGATGGAACGCCCGCTGATGACGCCAGACGAACTGAAATCCATTCCCAAGGGCAGCTTTGTGGTGATGAAAACAGGTACGCATCCCATGCAGACAAAGCTGCGGCTGTTCCTCGATTGGGGCATTGCTTTCGGTGAACCGTATGCCACCCCGGAACATGCGGCGCGGCCTGTGGCCTATGCCAGCCGTCAGGAATTGTTCCTCAGTATCAGTAAAAGATACAGCAGGAGCAGTGATCAGCCCGTACAGGCACAGCAGACACCGGCCACACAGAGGAGAGCGCCCCGTTCGGCCATGGGGCTCTACAGCGAGGACGTGAACCCATGAGTTACTTCGGAAGCATCTATGCAGACCAGGACCTGTCTCACCGAGCAAGGACAGTCTATATGTACCTCAAGGATCGATCCAACGCTGGAGATACCTGCTGGCCCAGCGTCCGCAGGATAGCGGAGGATTTGAAGCTGGCCCGCCGCACCGTGCAGCGGGCCTTGACAGACTTGGAGCGTCACGGTTTCCTGGAGCGCACACACCGCCGCCGTCCCAATGGCAGTCTGACCAGCAATCTGTACCGTGTCAAGTGAGCAGAGAAAGAGCGCACCTCCCGCCCAGGGGGAGGTGCGCTCTCAAGCTGTCATAAGGGTAGCGTCACCATGGCGCACCCAGAAGGACTCACTCTATCCGAGGTATTAAGACAGAAGAAAGAACATGACAAGACTTCTTGTAGAAGCAGAGCAGATGTGCTATACTCTGACTCGTATGTTTGTCTACAGGGAGGATGGCTATGTTCTATACCGAGGAAGAAGTATCTGTGATCACCGGCCTGCTCAACGCCTATTTGGTGCGGGAACACGCCAGCGAAAAGGTCAGGGAATCGTATACCCGAATCAGTGAGGGACTACAAAGCCGTGTGCTGACAAGGGACGACTATGTTTGGCTGGAGGAAGCACTGCTATTTCTCCGTCCCTATTGGTGGAGCGACCGCGAGGATGGACGGATGCTGATGGATGCCCTCCTGCATACGCAGACACTGGCGCGGAGAGCGCAGTGATAATAGTTGGTGAATTGGCGTATTTGCGCACAGAACATTTAGCTGGCGAAATTTATATGACTACTCTAAGGGCGATATACGTTTATTGAAGTAACGCCATGGATATCATAGAAGTTGACCGTTTTACATCCGCAGAAAAACAAATTGTTTTTACCATTGCGATGCAGGAGAACAGGAGTGTCCACATGAATATAGAGGCGTACATTAAAAAGGCGCGCACAGAAAAAGGTATGACGCGCAAGGAACTGGCAGACAGCGTAGGAGTTACAGTGAATGCCATTTCTAATTATGAGAATGGTGTCAGTATGCCACGCATCCAGCTGCTTGCGAAGATACTCAGCGTGCTGGACGTGGATGCCAATGAAATGTTGGGAGTCTCCCGGCCGATTGGGAGCCTCTCCAAAAGGGCGATTCACATGGCAAGGAAATTTGATGAACTGGACTCTGCCGGCCAAGATTTTGTAGAGATGGTGATAACGCACGAAAATACCAGACTAAATGCCGGGAATAAAGAAGTGAGCACAACAGAAAACACTTGAAATGGCGCCCCTGGGCGCAGTTCCTGTTGATATGCGGCGCAGCGGCTCAATGAGAGGTACAGCGCCACATAGAATACCTCAAATATCTGGTTATGAGGAGTGCTCTGCTGACAGATACGAAAAGAACAGGCCGCGAGGTTGTAATGAACTTCGCGGCCTGTTTTTTTGTTGGTGGCGTCGTTATGACTTTCTTCTCTTTCGAATGTAAATTATCAAACCTACGGTCAGAGGAACAGCGACTACCCCAGCAGCGACTGCCCATTGGACAGGACCCCATGTGAACTTCTTACCATCCCCGGTATTATCCGGCGTGGGGACATCCTGATCGGGGGCATCCACAGGATCCGCGGGCGTGTTGTCCTCGACGGGCGGTTCCTCAGCAGAGGGCTTCTCGGCAGGAGCAGGCTTGTCCGTAGTGTTTCCGGGAGAAGAAGCTCCACCGGAATTGCTGCCGGAGGTGTTGGCGGAATTATTGGTGTTGGCATCACCGGTGGTGCCGGAGCTGCTGCCTCCAGAACCGCTTCCGCCGCCAGAGCTGCTGCCGGTGTATTCCCAGTGCGCGTACAGTGTAGTCGCACTGTCGAAGGTCATGGAGTCGAAATCGACTCTGTCACCGCCAATAAGCGCCGTGAACCAGCCTCTGAACGTGTAGCCAGACCTGCTGGGACGAGGCGGGGTATGGGCGTTGGTGCCCTTGCGAATGTCCTCTGTGAATGCGGGATCACCGTTCCGCGGGTCAAATGTGATGGTGATGATGTCATCCGCAGGAGCAGCGGGGAGCCATTTGGCATACACCAACATATTGCGCTCCAGCGTAACACTTGTGACGCGGACGGTCAGCGCAGGGTCACTGTACCAGCCGTCAAAGGTAAAACCGTCCTTGATGGGGACATATGCGCTCAGATCGATGACCGTACCTGCCTTCTTGG
>OIXG01000407.1_pt1 | contig 54117 bp, 51 predicted proteins | sample 1587731 | NCBI WGS metagenome assembly OIXG01 (sample SAMEA3888908, study PRJEB22519) | human gut metagenome | biome: human gut; feature: human-associated habitat; material: faeces | place: Denmark | collected 2010 | reverse complement strand
CCCAGCTTGCAAAGGCGAGGGGTTACGCGCAGAACTGGGACGAGTTCAAAAAAGCGGGGATCGGGCTGCTCCTGTTCGGGAATGTCGGCACGGGAAAGTCCTATGCCGCTGGCTGTGTTGCCAACGCTCTGATTAACCGTCTGGAGTCTGTCCTCTTTGTGGGAATGTCCGATGTGGTCAACCGTATGCAGGGTAATTTCGGCACGGACCGTGACCACTACATGAAATCGCTTATGCGCCCCGACCTCCTCATTCTGGATGATTTGGGTGCATAACGTAACACCAGCTTCGGTAAGGAGCGCGTATTCGATGTGGTTGACAAGCGGCTGCTGACCGGCAAGCCCATGATCGTCACGACCAATATTCCGCTTTCCGTTATGAAGCAGGCTGCCGATCTGGATGACCGCCGCATTTTTGACCGCATCTTAGAGGTCTGCGTCCCGATCATGTTCGATGGAGACAGCTTCCGCAAAAGCACCGCTGCCGACAATCTGAAAACGGCGGCTCGTCTGCTCGGCTGATAAACCCAAGAAAGGAGCTTTTACATGGAGAATTGCATCGGCACCGTTCCGATTCATCTGAAAATGACGCTGACCGCCAGAGAAGCGGCAGAATACAGCAACATCGGCATCAACAAGATCGACAGTATGCTGAGAACGCCCAACTGCCCGTTCGTGCTTTTCGTCGGCACAAAGAAACTGGTCAAGCGAAAGGAGTTTGAACAGTTCATCAGTGAAAAACTGGTAATATAAGTGGCTACGGAAGATTTGCAAATAAGTGGAGAGTTTTTTCACACGATGGCTTGAGAAGGAGGGCGTTATATGCTATAATTTATGTGTAGTAGTGTGTCCTTTTTTGCAAGCGCGGAAAGGATACAATCTATGGGTAAGAATCTGAAAGGCAAAGAATGTGGTAAGGGTATCTGCCAGAGAAAGGACGGTTTATATTACGCACGGTTCGTAGATAAAACAGGAAAGCGGCATGAGAAGTATCTTCCGACGCTCCCTGAAGCTCGCAACTGGATTGAAGAATCAAAATACGCCGATGCGCACGAGGATGTTTTCGTAGCCACCGATACGACGGTGGATCAATGGTTTGACTTCTGGATTGAGAATATTGTGGGTGATTTAGCCCCTAATACGCTCCGCAATTATCGGGAGCGGTATGTCCACAATATTCAACCGGTCATGGGCAAAATGATGATTGCCAACGTCAAGCCGATGCACTGCAAAAAGGTGTTCATTCAGATGGATGCTGACTATGCGGGTTCTACCATCCGTCAAGCCTATATCACAATGGGTACGATGTTCAAGGCTGCGAAGATGAATGACCTGATTGCCAAGCACCCAATGGACGGCGTTCGCTACACAAAGCCAGTCCGAGCGCTGGACGACATTCACTTTTTAACGCGGGATGAGCAAATCAGATTTCTTGAAGTTGCAAAACGCTCCCACAACTACAATCAGTACGCGCTGATCCTTGAAACCGGTTTGTGTACCGGCGAGATGATCGGGCTGACATGGGATGCGATAGATTTCCAGAATCGGACGCTGACGGTCAACAAAACCTTGGAGTACCGCCACAAGCAGCACTTTTGGCGTGCAGGACCTCCGAAAACGCAGCAGAGCTATCGCACCATCCCGCTGACAGATCGGGCCTATGAAATTCTGAAAGAAATCAAGGATAAGCGCCCTTGGCAAAAGGAATCTCCGCTGCTCTCGCAAACACTGGAATATATCGACCGGCGAACGGGGGCAATCTCCCGGCTGGTCATGCGTGATCTTGTCTTTATCAACTGGCGTACCGGGGAACCGGCAAAGAATAGTTCCTATGATACCCACCTTTACAAACTGTGCGATGAGGCAGGAATCCGGCGATTCTGTATGCACGCTTTACGCCATACCTACGCCACAAGAGCGATTGAATGCGGTGTACAGCCTAAGGTTCTTCAAAAGCTGCTGGGTCATGCAAGCATAAAAACAACGATGGACAGATATGTCCACGTCACATCTGAATCCTTGGATCAGGCTGTGCGGTTATTTGAATCAGGCAGGGTTTCCTAGCATATAAGTCCATGCGAAAATGGCGTAAAAATGGCGTAAGCCAAACACGCCGGATTCCGGAAACCCTTGAAAATCAAGACTTTTTAAGGAGATAGAAAAAACTATGAAATTAGGTATCGTGGGACTGCCGAATGTCGGCAAATCGACCCTCTTCAACGCCATCACCAACGCCGGCGCGGAGAGCGCCAACTATCCCTTCTGCACCATTGAGCCGAATGTCGGCATGGTGGCCGTGCCCGACGAGCGGCTCGACAAGCTCGCCGAGATGTATCAGCCGAAGAAGAAAACGCCCGCCGTCATCGAGTTCGTCGACATCGCGGGCCTTGTCAAGGGCGCGAGCCAAGGCGCGGGCCTCGGCAACAAGTTCCTCGAGAATATCCGCCGTACGGATGCCATCGTCCATGTTGTGCGCTGCTTTGACGATGAGAACATCATGCATGTCGTCGCCGATGCCAGCACCAATGTCCCCGTCGACCCCATCGGCGACATCGAGACCATTGATCTGGAGCTCATCATGGCTGACCTTGAAATGGTCAATCGCCGCGTGGAAAAGGCGACAAAAATGGCCAAGGGCGACAAGAAGTTCCTGCACGAGGCTGAGGTATTCAAGGCGCTCGCCGCGCATCTCGACGCAGGCAAGAGCGCGCGCACCTTTGAGACGGACAGCCGCGAGGATGCGGAGCTGCTCGCCACCGCCGACCTTCTGAGCCTCAAGCCCATCATCTACGCCGCCAACATGGATGAGGAGGGCTTCGCTGACAAGGGCTCCAACAAGTACTACCAGCTCGTCGCCGACCTCGCCGCGAAGGAGGGCGCGCAGGTACTGCCCATCTGCGCCAAGCTCGAGCAGGATATTGCCGAGCTTGACGGCGAGGACCGCACGATGTTTCTTGAAGAGCTGGGCATCGAAAAGTCCGGCCTCGACCGCCTCATTCAGTGCAGCTACACGCTCCTTGGCCTCATTTCCTTCCTCACCTACGGCGAGGACGAGTGCAGGGCTTGGACCATCAAAAACGGCACCAAGGCGCCGCAGGCCGCGGGCAAGATACACTCCGACATCGAGCGCGGCTTCATCCGCACCGAGACCATTAACTTCTCTGAGATGATCGCCTGCGGCTCCGTCGCGGCGGCGAAGGAGAAGGGACTGCTCCGCTCGGAGGGCAAGGAGTATGTCGTCAAGGACGGCGACATGATCTATTTCCGATTTAATGTGTAAAGCCTGAAGAGGGGGGGATGAGATCACCCCCCTCTTTATTTTGCCCCACTGTAAACCTATTAAAAATTACAGGTTGACAAGCGGACGCCGCTGTGCTACACTTGCCACATCTTGAACAAAAAAGAAAGGCAGAACCATGAAAACCAAAGACCTCATCTACTGCGCGCTGTTCGCGGCGCTGACCGCCATCGGCGCGTTCCTTCACTTCCAGTTCATGCAGGCGACCATTACGCTCCAATGCTTCTTCACCGCCATGGCGGGACTGCTGCTGGGCGCCAAGCTCGGCGCGCTCTCACAGGCGCTCTATGTCGGCCTCGGCCTTGTGGGTCTGCCCATCTTCGCTGCGGGCGGCGGCTTCGGTTATGTGTTCAACCCGACCTTCGGTTTTCTGCTCGGCCTGATCCCCGCCGCTTGGGTGATCGGTAAGCTGGCCGAGAAGAACCGCACGCCGCTGCGCCTTGCCCTCGCCTGCGTCGCAGGCTTCGCTGTGCTCTATGCCATCGGTCTGCCCTACATCGCCCTCATCGTCAATGTCTACAAGGGCGGCGCGGTCAGCGCGGCAAAGCTTGCCACCGCCTATATGCTGCCCTATCTCCCCGGCGACTGCCTGAAGATCGTCGTGAGTGTGATCCTCGCGCCGCGTATTCTCAAGGCCATGGGGCGGAATTCATAAAATATTTACTCAAAAGTTGCATTTGCAACTTTGCAAAACCGCAAATTCTGTGCTACACTAAGCTCACAAAAGCAAGAGATCAAAATTTTCCAACTAAAATTTAAATGGAGGATACTATTATGAAGAAGTGGGTTTGCAAGGTTTGCGGTTATATCTATGAGGGTCCCGAGGCACCCGCGGAGTGCCCCGTCTGCCACGCTAAGAATGCGTTCGAAGAGGTTAAGGGTGAGCTGAAGCTCGCTGCCGAGCACGAGTTCGGCATCTATGCCAAGACCGTGAAGAACAACGACCAGATCAGCGCCGAGGACAAGAAGTATATCTTCGAGCAGCTCATGGCCAACTTCAACGGCGAGTGCAGCGAGGTCGGTATGTACCTGTGCATGGCGCGCATCGCGCACCGCGAGGGCTATCCCGAGATCGGCCTGTATTGGGAGAAGGCCGCCTATGAGGAGGCCGAGCACGCCGCAAAGTTCGCGGAGCTCCTCGGCAGCGACCTTGAGGCCAACATGACCGACTCCACCAAGAAGAACCTCGCTTGGCGCGTGGACTGCGAGTTCGGCGCGACCGCCGGCAAGTTCGACCTCGCCGCCTGCGCGAAGAAGAACGGCCTCGACGCCATCCACGACACCGTGCATGAGATGGCCCGCGACGAAGCCCGTCACGGCAAGGCGCTCAAGGGCCTGCTGGAGCGTTACTTCGGCTAAACAATTCTGAATATGTATAGGCTTGGTTGAAAGCCGCTTATATCAAGGGAAGAGCCAAGCGGCTGGAACAAGCTCACAGGACACGGATAGCGAGGCGTCGCTATCCGTGCCTTTTATTGTATTGATCTGCATCCGCTTTGGGACAAAAAGGAATAAACACTGCATCAAAGCAGAGATTCACTTTCGTGGACGCCGCTCATGAAAATCAGCTCTGATGCCCGTCCGCGTTCGGTCGCCCGCTAAAGGCCTATGGAAAAGCTGCGGCGTCCTTCCGTACCGAAAGGACGGCTCTACTCTCTCTGCGGAGCCTTGACCGGTACGGCGATCTGCGTGATGTAGTCGCTGCTGTTTTCACCCCGGTTGGGAGGCCCCTCCAAATAGACGGCGCGAAACGGCCCTGCGGCCTCGATGCCGTTTTCCCGAATGTGCTCCAGCAGCGCGCGGATCGCTGCCGCCGTTCCCTCATAGGGACCGCGGTAATAGATGCACAGGGCGGGGGACTCTGCAAATTCCATCCGCTCAGGGCCGTCAAAGCTGCTGTCTACGGGGATGCAGCACATGAGGTCCAGGATGTCTGTTTCCGGCGTCATCCTCATGGTAAACATCCGCGCTGTCATGGACATTTTTCCTGTGCGGGCGGCGGCGATATAGGTGTCCCGCAGCCTGTTTGCGGCCTCAGCCACATTGGCGCAGCAGCAGCGGCGGACAAAGCACACCTGCTGGGGGAGGACGGTTTTATGAACGCTTAGATCGCCCTGCTTGGCGGAGCGCACCTGCAGCATTTGAATATTTCGATCCAATAGGGTGCGCAGCTCAAGCAGATGGAGCAGATGCTTGTCCATATTCTTTATATCGTAATAATATTCCGCCACCTCCTTCAGAGAGAGGCCGAGGGATTGCAAGGATTTGATGGAGCGGATCTGAGTCATATTATCTGCCGTATAATAGCGAAAGCCGCTTTTCTCATCCCTGACCGCCGGGGTCAGCAGCCCCATATCCTCATAGACCAGAATTGCCTTGCGGGTCACACCGAGGATCTTTACTACTTCCCCAATTTTGAACAGATCGTCCCCATGCTTTTTCATGATAACCACCAGCTTTTACGAAAAGTTTCTTGACTCGTCCCTTAGGGGACGAACTATAATGACAGTGTAACAGAATTGATCCATCTCCGCAAGAGCGGCCTCTTCAAAATCCGACTGCCTTTTGAAGGACCCTTCGTTCTGCCGGAGCGCTGCAAAAGGGGGGAGAGATACCGTGACAGAGGTAGCATTTTGCGATGATGACGGCGCCGTATTGCGCGAGCTCAGGTCGCTGCTGGACCAATACCGCGCGGATCGGGACGAGGAAATCAACTGCACCATGTTTCATAACCCCTTGGAGCTGATCCACGCCGTGGAGCACGGCGCCCGGTTCGACATTTTGTTTATGGACATCCTGATGCCGGGGGTAAACGGGATCGACGCAGCGTCAGAGATACGGGTGTTTGACAAGGCTGTAAAAATCATTTTTCTGACCTCCTCGGCGGAGTTTGCGGTGCAGTCCTATACGGTTGGGGCCTACTTTTACCAGCTCAAGCCCATCTGGAGGGAGAGCTTTTTCCGGCTGATGGACTCCGTGCTTGCGGCGTGCGAAAAAGAGCAGATGGACAGCATTGTCCTGCGGTGCAAAACCGGCGTTGCCCGGATCGGGCTGAAGGAGCTGGAATACTGCGAGGTCGTACATCGGACATTGTTTTTCCACCTGACCTCCGGCAAGGTGCTGGAGAGCTTCGGCAGCTTGGACGATTTGAGCGCTCAGCTGGAGCCCTACCAATGCTTCCTGCGGCCTCACCGTTCCTATCTGGTCAATTTGGAATATGTTCGGAACATCACCGCCCGAACAGTTACCATGTCCTGCCTGACAGAGATCCCGCTCCCGCGCGGGAGGTATAACGAGGTCAAGGACGCATACTTGGAATACGCCTTCCGAGACAGGCAGGTGATGGTATAAGCGCGGCTGCGACTGCTCATTTTCGGTGAACAACGGAATATTTCTCCTGCGGCTGTCCCTTTGAATGTGGGCGCGCGGTCGATTCAGTACATTCTGCGTACGATTCAGGCCGCGCGCCCCCTTTTTTCGCCAATGGGGCTTATAATACAGGCAAGCCAAATGGCTGTATGAAACACAGGAGGAATGAACAACATGAAGAAACTACTTACCATTTTGCTGGCGGCGGCGCTGTGCCTCTCGCTGGCGGCCTGCGGCGATAGCGCCCCGGATAAGCAGCCTGCCATCGACGCTTACAACGAGCTTGTCGAAAACTACAACAAGTTTGTGGATATCACCAATGAGGATCTGAGCGACTGGAGCGAGGAAGACATCGACTACATGAACTCGATCGCCGATGTGATCACGCAGTATGGCAAGCAGCTGGAGAGCGATACAGAACTGACGCAGGAGCAGCTCGACGAGATGGTCGAGGCGTGCAATGAGTTCAACGGCATCATTGAAGAATATCTGGAGAGCGAAGGATAACTCAAGGCAACAGCACCGTATATGACTTTGATTCTGCTTGAGGCGGATGCGCTGGTCCGCATCCGCCTCAAGCTTTGAAGGAGGCTGTTTTATGCCGTTTGTCATAATTGGGGGATTGATCGCTATTTTCGTGATTTGGGGGATCGGCGTCCGGCGCAGGCTGACGGCCATGGACGAGAATGTCAATAACGCCATGAGCCAGATCGGAGTGCAGCTCTCGTCCCGTTTCGATGTGCTCGCCGCCCTGCTGGAGCTGGAAAAGGAATACGCCGCCCACGAGTCTCAGACTTTGGTCGAGACCATTAAGCTCAGGCGCAGCGCCATCACGGCCGCGTCCGTCCCGAACGATGTGCTGAAGCAGGAGAGGGTCATCTCCGAGGCTTTGGGCCGCATATCTATGGTGGCGGAGCAATATCCTGAGCTAAAGGCCGACGAGAGCTATAAAAGGTGCATGGACGCCGTGGACAGCTATGAAAAAATGGTGCGCACCAGTCGCCTCATCTACAACGACAGTGTGACCAGACTGAACAGAGAGCTGCGGACGTTTCCCACCTCTCTGCTGGGCGGGCTGCTCGAATTCCGTCCGCGGGACTATTTGGTGGCGGTGGAGGAATAGGCGGATATGCCCGGCATAAAGTGAGCCAATGATAAAGAAGGCGGCGGTGGGATTCGCTGAAAATGAATGAATGCCTTATAAGGAGGAATGTGATGGGACTGTTTCGTAAAAGTGAGGTATGCCCGGTATGCGGCGGCGAGGTCAAGGGGCTGTTTCTCAAAAAAATCGGCGGTAAGAAAACACTGTGCAAGGAGTGCTCCGATCAGGTTTCTATGGCGAAGGAGCTGCTGAAAAACGCTACGCCGGAATTTATGAAGGCACACCTGGAATATCGCAGGGAGAATGCCTTGAAATACAACACGCTGCACTGGGATGTGAAGTACGTCGCCCGCGGCACAAGAATGGGTATAGATCCCAGCGCGGGTTTTCTCTATCTCGCCGATGCGGATATGGGCGATTTGGATAATCCGGTGGTGTTTTCCTTTGGCCAGATCACCCGGTATGAGCTGTACCGGCTAACCAAGAAAGTGGACGATTCCGATACGCCCGGTGCAACGGCATTGGAAAGCACCCTTTCTGCGCTGTCCGGTATTGCAAAAATACTGGATAAGGATAAGAACAGCAATGATTATTTTCGCCTTGTGCTTACCACCACGGAGCCCTACTGGCCGGAGCTGAAGCTGGAGATCTACTTTAACAGCCCCGATGACATTTACGGCATTGGCGGCTTTGGCGGCGATTTGGAAAGAATGTGTCAGGTGCTCAAGAGCGTTGCCCGCAAGGAGCCTGTCACCATTTACTGATGTGCGGAGGAGTATACTATGGGATTATTCAGCAACAATAAGAAGCTCTGCCCAATCTGCGGCAGTCCGACGCCCCGGCTGCTGTCCACGAAGATCGACGGCCAGCCCATCTGCAAGGAGTGCGACAGCAAGATCGACCTGCCCGCCGGGGCCGTGAACCAGATGTCCCTGGAGGACTTCAAGAAGTACCTCGTCGATTTTCAGGACAATCAGGCATTGCAGGCCGCGTTTACCACCACTTACCACTTCGACATCGGCTTTTGGGGCTGCTCTGTGTTTCTGGACGAGACCCACGGCCTGTTCCGCATGAAGGAGAACAGCGGCTGGGTCTTTCAGGGCAAGGAGCTGAAGTCCTTCCGCATTTCCGAGGATCGCAGCCCCCTGTTTGAAAGCGGCAGCGGTACGCTGAAGTGCACCGCCAGCGACGTTCCCGCCCGGGTGAACGCCATGGCGGACACCATCGCCCGGTTCCACATGGAAAAGCAGGAGTTTGAGCGCCGGGAGGCCATGGAGGGCCTGCGCCGCTGCATAGACGAGACTAACGAGGAACGCCGGGAGCGGGAGCGGACCAACGATCTCTACCGGCCCCGGTTCGACGTGCCCGCTCCTGTCAAGGAGTTCCGTGTTGAGCTGACGTTGGACCACCCCTATTGGAAGTCCTTTGACGAGAAGATCTCCGCCCCGGAATTTGACCGGGACTATCCCCGGGCCGAGGACTATCTGAAAACCTACCGGGAGCAGACGGAGGAACTGCACCGGCTGGCCTCCAAGCTGATGCGCATGATCGACCCCAGCGCGGGGGAGACCCGCACCGGCGGCGCAGCTCAGTCCGTGCCGATGGCGCAGTCCGTGCCGATGGCCCAGAGCGCGGCAGCGTCTGCGGACGCCGTCAGCGAGATCCAGAAGTACAAGGCGCTGCTGGACGCCGGCGTGCTGACGGAGGAGGAATTTTCCGCCAAAAAGCGTCAGCTTCTGGGAATTTGAGGGAGGAACGCATGAAGAAGTTTTTATCTTGCCTGCTGGCGCTGGCCATGGCCCTGTCCCTGATGGCCTGCGGCGGGTCGGAGGATGTCTCCGACAGCGCCGGAGCGGAGGGGGAGAGCTGGGCGGTCTACTGGTACCTCTGCGGCAGCGATCTGGAGAGCAACGGCGGCTTTGCCACCACGGATCTCTCCGAAATGATGGAGGTGGAGCTGCCGGAGAACGTGAACGTGGTCATCGAGACCGGCGGCGCGTCCGTCTGGCAGAACGATGAGGTGGACCCCTCCAAATTGCAGCGCTGGCTCTATAACAGCGAGGGCTTGCAGCTTTTGGAGGAAAGTGAGACCGCCAACATGGGCGACGCCCAGACGCTGTACGAGTTTTTGGACTTCGCCAACACCAACTATCCCGCCGACCGGGTGGCCGTGACCTTCTGGAACCACGGCGGCGGCAGCGTCAGCGGCGCGGCCTTTGACGAACTGCACGGGCTGGACTCTCTGGATCTGGCCGAGATGTATGAGGCCTTTGACGCGGTGTGGCCCGCCGACAAGGACGACCCGGCGCTGGAACTGATTGGCTTTGACACCTGCCTGATGGCCACGGTGGACGTGGCCGCCGTGTTCCAGAACTTCGCGAAATACTTAGTGGCCTCCGAGGAAGTGGAGCCGGCCAACGGCTGGCTGTATTCCAGCTGGCTGGGGGCCTTGGCAGAGGACCCGACTATGGACGGCGCCCGGCTGGGCCGCGCCATCTGCGACAGCTATTACGAGGGCTGCGAGGCCGTGGGGACGCAGGAGCAGACCACCCTCTCCCTGACGGATCTGAGAAAGCTGACGCCGCTGCTGGACGCCTACGAGGCTTTTGGTCAGGAGGCGCTGGCGGCCGCGGCGGAGGACCCCGCCTTCTTCGCGGAGCTGGGCCGCGCCGCCGCCCAGAGCGAAAACTACGGCGGCAACACCCGAGAGCAGGGCTTTACCAACATGGTGGACATGGGCCATCTGGCCCGGCAGACGGCGTGGCTGCTGCCCTCTGCCCAAAGCGTTTCCGACGCGCTGGCGGACTGCGTGCTCTACAAGGTGGGCGGGCCCTACCGGGCGGAGGCCACCGGCCTGAGCTGCTACTATTCCTATAACGGCGACATGGACGATCTCAACGGCTATCTCACCGTGGGCGAGGGCCTTGCTTTCAAGTATCTCTACGCCTACGCCCTCACCGGCGAGGTGGCGGAGGGCGGCGAGGACTATTTAGCGGAGCTGAATATCCAAGACCTGCCGGAGCGCATGACTTTGCCGGATACGGATTGGGACGGCGCGCCCATTCACGTCACCGATGACGGCATCTCCTATCTGGAGCTTGGCCCGGAGGCAAATTCCGTGCTGGCGGGGATCGGCTTCTCCCTGTTCTATGTGGACGAGGAGACAGATCAGATGCTCCTGCTGGGAACGGACAACGACATGAACGCCGATTGGGACAACGGCGTGTTTTACGACAACTTCCGGGGCGTCTGGGGCGCGCTGGACGGCAATTTGGTGTACATGGAGCTGTCCTTCGACGGCGAGGACTACAACCTCTACTCTGTGCCCATCCTCTTGAACGGCGAGGCCTATAATTTGCAGGTGGCCTACGAGTTCGACACGGAGGAATGGAGCATTTTGGGAGCCACCCAAGGGCTGGATCCCTCCGGCATGGCCAGCAAGGAGCGGCGGCTGCTGAAGGAGGGGGATGTGATCTCCATCATTTGGAAGATCACCTCTCTCAGCGACGACGATGAGGACTTTGAGATGTACACGGTGGACGAGGTGACGGTGACGGCGGACACCGCCTTCGGCGAGGCTCCGCTGTTCGACGGCACCTACGCCATGGTCGTGGAAATGCGGGACGCGGCGGGCAATTACGCCTATTCCGACGCCGTGAGTTTTGAATGTGTGGACGGGCAGGTCACCTCCACCACGATCTACGAGGACTGATCGGGCGTCAAGTCATTCCATCAGCAGTGCAAAACGACCGAAGACGCTGAGAGGTCGGGAAATTATAAGAGGGAGCAGAATGAACTGCTCCCTCTCTCTTTTTTTGCATTCGCAGGGCCTCAGCCCAGCTTTTGCACAAGGTCCTCAAGCGCGGCGGTCATGGCCTCCTCAAACGAGGGGTGCGGACGCATCGCGCGGCAGAACCGCTCGGCGGTCAAATGATTGGCAAGCGCCTGCGAAACGCCGCCGATCATATCGCTCGCGTGCTCGCACATGAGCTGCGCGCCGACGAGCTCGTGGGTTTCAGCATGGGCGACAAACTTCATAAAGCAACGCCCGGGGTCGGCGATGAGCGTTTTGGCGTTATCAAACATCACATGCTTGCCGACCTTGACGGGGATGCCCGCTTCTTTCGCCTCGGCCTCGGTGAGACCGACTACGGCGATCTCCGGCCGGCAGTAGATGCAGCTTGGCACGACCGAAAGATCGGTGCGGTTCTCCGCGCCGCACAGCCGCTCGACGCAGGCGATGCCCTGCGCGGTGGCGACATGGGCGAGCTGAATTTTTGACGACACGTCGCCGATGGCGTAGATGTGCGGCAGGCTCGTTTCAAAATTCTCATTTACGGCGATGCTGCGGCCGTTCATCCCGACCGCCAAGCCATCGGTAAAGAGCCCGTCGCAGTAGGGGCGGCGGCCGATGGCACAGAGCACCGCCTCGCCCGAGACGCTCTCCTCCTTTTCCTTGCAGGTGAAGCGCACGGCGATGTCCTCGCCCGCTTGCTCCACACCCTGCACCATGGCGTTTGTAAAGACCTGCACGCCTTGCTTTTTGAGGATGAGCGAGAGGTTCTGCCCCAGCTCCCGGTCCATGTTCGGCAGCAGGCGGTCCATGCCCTCGATGACCGTGACGGCGCAGCCGAGGTCGGCATAGAAGGTGGCGAACTCGATGCCGATGACGCCGCCTCCGATGATGACGACGGAGCGATAGAGGTGGTCGCAGCCCTCAAGCAGCTCGTCAGAGGTCATGGCCAGCTCCAGCCCCGAAATCGGCGGGCGGGAGGGCACAGAGCCGGTGGCGATGAGGATGTCGTCGCAGGTATGATCCGCGCTCTGCCCCTCCGCGTCCGTCACGCGGACGCTGCCGGAGCCGGTGATGAGCGCCGTGCCGCGCAGCAGGTCGATCTTCGCGCTCTTAAAGAGCGATTCGATGCCGGAGGACAGCTTCTGCGAGATCTCGCGCTTGTAGGCAAAAATTTCCTCCATGTCCGCGCGGAGGCCGTCGGCATGGATGCCGCAGTGTGCGCCGTTTTTCGCGCCGCGGTAGATGGCGGAGGAGTGGAGCAGCGTTTTGGTCGGGACGCAGCCGCGGTTGAGGCAGGTGCCGCCCGCCTCGCGCCGCTCGACCACGGCGACCTTTTTGCCCAGCTTTGCCGCGCGCAGCGCGGCCTCGTAGCCGCCGGGACCGGCGCCGATGACGATGAGTTGATAATCAGCCATAATTTTCTTTCCTTTTTGAGAGCAATGCCGCCGTTTGCGCGGCGGCATTGCGTGGTGTTGATGGGGTCAGATGTCCTGCGCGCGCAGCAGCGCGCAGATGTCGTCCGCGTAGGGCGCACAGGCTCCGACCGCACGCACGCGCTCGCACAGCGCGGCGACCGAAAAACGGCAGCCGCACAGCGCGTCTGTAAGCGGGGGAGCGAAGGCCGCGTCCATTGCATCCGACCAGGCAGCGGCGTCGGAGCAGATGCCGTCCGCCACAGCGAATTGCAGCGTCAGCTCGCCCCACGCAAAGCGCTTGTTGCAGGAAAACGAGAAGGGGACACTTTTGCCGTATACCCAGTCGTAGCTGTGGAAGCGTTCATAGCGGCGCGCGATCTCGGCGGCGTCAAGGTCGCTCTCGTGCAGCGCCTGTGCCGGCAGGCCGTAGACGGTCTCGAGCGCCCCGACCATAGCGTGCGCCATGCCGTCGATCGTCAGATCGGGCTTTAGCTCCGTGAGGTTGATGACGCGCGAGCGCACGGAGGCGACGCCCTTGCTCTCGAGCTTGGCGCGCGAGGGCGTGAGGTATTTGCCGAGGTCGCTCATGTTTACGCTTATGAGCAGTGTTCCGTTGTGGAACGAGCGCCCCGCGTGGGAGTAAAACGAGTTGCCGGAGAATTTGCAGCCATTGGTCAGAATGTCGTTCCGACCTGAAATTTCCGCCGGGATGCCGAGCGCACGGCAGGCCTCGACGATCACGCTCTGCTGACGGCGGAGGTCATAGTCCTCCGCGCACAGGGAAAAGGTAAAGTTGAGGTTGCCGAGGTCATGGTAGACCGCGCCGCCGCCGGAGAGACGGCGGGCCAGCGTTCCGCCGTCGCGCTCCAGCTCGGTCGTGCGGCACTCCTGCCACGCATTCTGGTTGCGGCCGATGACGACCGTGTGCCTGTTCTGCCAAAGGTAGAGGATGCAGGTGTCCTCCGGCACGGTGTCGGTCAGATACTCCTCGCGCGCAAGGTTGCGGTGCGGATCGGTGTCCGCGCCGATGTAATACAGCAGCTTCCTGATCATGCGAACGAATAGCGCAGGATCATGCTGCGCGCCGCACCGACCTCGTCGAGGCGGCGGACGGGTGTAGCGTGCGGCGCGGTGTGGAGGGACTCGGGATCGGAGTAGGCGAGGTCGAAGAGCTTTCCATAAATATCGCAGACCTCGTCCATCGTCTCCTTGCTCTCGGTCTCGCAGGGCTCGATCATAAGCGCCTCGTGGACGATGAGCGGGAAGTACATCGTGGGCGGGTGCAGACCGTAGTCGAGCATCCCCTTGGCAAGGTCGAGCGCGGAAACGCCCGTCTCCTTGTGGAGCTCGACGAGCGACATGACGAACTCGTGCATACAAATTTCGTCGTATGCCATCGTGAACTTTTCGGCAAGCTTCACGCGCATATAGTTGGCGTTGAGCACGGCGTTCATTGCCGCTTCGCGGATGCCGGATCTGCCAAGCGTGAGCACATAGGTCAGCGCACGGATACAGACATCGAAGTTGCCGTAGAACAGCTTCACGCGGCCGATGGACTTTTCGGGGTAGTCGAAGCCGAACCTCCCGTCCTTTTCCACCACCAGCGGGCCGGGCATGAACTTTCGCAGAAAGTCCTTGCAGCCGACCGCGCCCGCGCCGGGACCGCCGCCGCCGTGGGGCGTTGCGAAGGTCTTGTGGAGATTGCTGTGGATGCAGTCAAAGCCCATGTCGCCGGGGCGCACGACGCCCATCACGGCGTTGAGGTTCGCGCCGTCGTAGTAGCACAGGCCGCCCGCGTCGTGGACAATCCTCGTGATCTCCAAGATGTTCTTATCAAAGATGCCGACGGTGTTCGGGTTCGTGAGCATCAAGCCCGCGGTGTCGGGGCCGACGGAGGCGCGCAGCGCGTCGAGGTCGACGCAGCCGTCCGCGCCCGAGGGGATGTTTACCACCTGATAGCCGCACATCGCGGCGGTGGCGGGGTTGGTGCCGTGGGCGGAGTCGGGCACGATGATCTTCGTGCGCGCACTATCGCCGCGCTCGGTGTGGTACGCCTTGATGAGCAGCACGCCGGTGAGCTCGCCGTGCGCGCCCGCCGCGGGCTGGAAGGTCACAGCGTCCATGCCGAAAATTTCGCCCAGCTCGGTGCCGAGAACGTGCAGCGCCTCAAGCGCGCCCTGCGCGGACTCAATGGGCTGGAGCGGGTGGAGCTGCGTGAAGCCTGCGAGTGCAGCCATGTCCTCGTCGATCTTGGGGTTATACTTCATCGTGCACGAGCCAAGGGGATAGAACCCGTCGTTCACGCCGTGGATGCGCTTACAGAGCGCCGTATAGTGGCGCGTGAGCTCATTTTCGCTCACATGGGGCAGGCGCAGGGGCGCTGTGCGCTCCTCTGGGAGCGTATATTCGGGTATGTCGCACGCGGGCATGAGGCTCATGCCGCGCCCCTCGACGCCCAGCTCAAAGATCAGCTTCATTTACAGCACCTCCTTCACGATGGCGGCGGCGCGGTCGAGCTGCGCCTTGCTTGCAAGCTCGGTCACGCACCAGAGGATGCCGCCGTCCACCTCCGCACCGCCGAGGATACCCGCCGCGTCGAGCGCGTCGAGGACTTTTTTTCGGTGGCCGGGGTCCGCTTCCTCAGTGACGAACTCGTGGAAGAATTCACCCTTGTATTTGAGCGGGCAGCCGGCCTTTTCCAGCGCGGCGGCGAAGTAGTGCGCCTTGGAAACGCACAGCCGCGCGCACTGCTTCATGCCCGCTTCGCCCATCGCAGCCATGTAGACGCCTGCGGTGAAGGCGCACAGCGCCTGATTGGAGCAGATGTTGGAGCTCGCCTTCTCGCGGCGGATGTGCTGCTCGCGCGCGGAGAGGGTGAGGACATAGCCTGTCTTGCCGTCCACATCCGTCGTCTGGCCGACGATGCGGCCGGGGAGCTTGCGCGTCATGGCGGCGGTCGTCGCCATAAAGCCGAGGTAGGGGCCGCCGAAGGCGGTATCGAGCCCGAGGGGCTGGCCGTCGCCGACGGCGATGTCCGCGCCGACCTCGCGCGGCGTGGGCAGCAGCGCACAGGCGATGGGGTTTACGCCCATGACGAGCTTCGCGCCCGCAGCGTGGACGAGCTCACCGACCGCGCTTGCGTCCTCGAGCTGACCGAAGTAGTTCGGCTGCTGGAGGTAGAAGCAGGCGGCGTCCTCGCCGAGTGCGGCGCGGAGCGCATCGAGATCGGTTCTGCCGTCCTTCGCAGGGACGACGATCAGCTCGGTATTCGAGGCAAAGCAGTAGGTCTGCATGACCTCGATGACCTGCGGGTTCGCCGCGGCGGAAACATAAGCTTTCGTGCGCTTGCGGTCGCGGCACATGGGGATGGTCTCGGCGGCGGCGGTCGCGCCGTCGTAGTGCGAGGCGTTGGAGACGTCCATGCCCGTCAGCTCGCAGATCATGGTCTGAAATTCAAAGGTGCCCTGCAAAACGCCCTGGCTGATCTCCGCCTGATAGGGCGTGTAGCAGGTGACCAGCTCCTCGCGGGAGGTGACGGACTTCACCACGGCGGGAATGAAGTGGCGATAGGCGCCTGCGCCGCGCAGAACGGTCTTGTAGACACGGTTCTTCTCGGCCATGGCGCTGACCCTCTCGCGCACCTCCAGCTCGCTGAGACCCTCGGGGATGTTCAGCCCGCCGTCCTTCAGCAGCATCTCCTGCGGAATGGAGCGGTAGAGCTCCTCAAGGCTTTTTACCCCGACGGTCGCGAGCATCTCCTCCCGCTGCGCCGCAGTGGTCGGAACATAGGAGCCCATCAGCCCTCCTCGGCGCAATGCGCCTCATACGCGGCGGCGTCGAGCAGCTCCTCCGTGTCGGTCACGGGGGAGACCCTGATGATCCACGCGCCATAGGGATCGGAGTTGAGCGTTTCGGGCGCGTCGGCGAGCGCCTCGTTGACCGCGCAGACCGTGCCGGAAACGGGGGAGATGACATCGGAGACCGCCTTGACGGACTCCACATCGCCAAGGCTCTCGCCTGCGGTGACGGTGTCGCCCTCAGCGGGCAGGTTGATGAACACCACATCGCCCAGCGCGTCCTGCGCGAAATCGGAAATGCCGACAACGGCAACCTCGCCGTCCATCTTGACCCACTCGTGGGACTTGGAATACTTCAGCTCAGCAGGGAAATTCATAGTGTTGTCCTCCTCAAAATATTTTTATGTTGAAAACTTACTTCTCCAGCTTGTAGAAAGGCATGGGCACGATCTCCAGCTCGACCATACGCCCGCGCACATCGGCGTTGAGATGCCTGCCGATCTCGATGTCCTCGACAGGGATGTAACCCATCGCCACGCCGCAGCCGATGAACGGTGCAAAGGTACCGGAGGACGCCCAGCCGAGCTTTTCACCCTCCATCGTGTAGAGGTCGCAGTGCTCGCGCACGATGCCGCGGCCGACGACCTTCATGCCAATGCGCTTCATTTTCGGCGCGCCGAGCGCGACGAGCGCGTCACGGCCGATGAAGTCCTTGCCCGTCAGCTTGCAGGGGAGCCCCGCCATCTTCGGCGTGATCTCCTCGTTCATCTCGTGGCCGTAGAGCGGCATGGAGGCCTCCAAGCGCAGCGTGTCGCGCGCGCCGAGCCCGCAGGGGATGAGGCCGAATTCCTCGCCTGCCTTCAAAAGGGCGTGCCAGAGCTCCACGGTGTCCTCCGCCTTGCAGTAAATTTCAAAGCCGTATTCGCCGGTGTAGCCGGTCTGAGAGACCAGCGCGCGGATGGTGCGCTCGCCAAGATCGAGGGGAACATTGTCGGTGAAGGTGTAGTACTTCGCGGGAATGTACTGCTCCGCGCAGAGCTTTTTGAGAATTTCGCCGGACTTCGGCCCTTGCAGCGCGAGCTGACCCCACTCGTCGCCCTCGTCGCGGTAATCGACATCGCCGAAGAGATGGCCCTCGACCCACGCGGCGTCCTTATCGCGGTTGCCGGCGTTGACGACCAGCCAGTAGTCGTCGGCGGCGCAGCGGTAGACGATGAAGTCGTCGATGATGCCGCCCGCGTCGTTGCAGAGCATGGCGTATTTGATGTCGCCGTCCTGCATGGTGGAGATGTCGGCGGTGATGAGCTTTTGCACATTCGCCACGGCGTCGGGGCCGCGCAGCCGCAGCTCGCCCATGTGCGAAACATCAAAGAGCCCCGCCTTCTCCCGCACCGCCATGTGCTCGGTGAGCACACCTGTGGGGTACTGCACGGGCATCAGAAAGCCGCCGAACTCGACGATCTTTCCGCCCGCATCCACATGCGTCTGATACAGGGGTGTTTTCCGTTCCATAAGTTGCTTCCTCCTCTATTATTCTTTTTGAATAATAACATCAAAACGATTAAAATAAAGCATAGAAAAAGGCACAAAGCTCCCTTTTGAGCTTTGTGCCTCCGTTTTATGACCTGAGAGTTTCCCTGATGCGGCATATCGCTCATACAGGTTGCACCTTCGGCGTGCGGCAAGCCGCACTTTTCGGAGTGTCGTCCGAGTCCGGTCCTTCCGCCTGAGAGCTTCTGCGTTCCCCTTCGGCGCCGCGGCACAAGCGCCGCGATCTCTCCCGTGACCCATCATCCGATCACCTTATCCATTTTCTTTTTTAAGGTAACACATGCCATACGCTTTTGTCAAGAGCGATTTTTCATCGATCTGCTGAAAATATTTCACCACAAGCATCATAGCACAGGCAACGCTCGGCGGAGAGACCGAAACGAAGCGTCTGGCCGACCTCCGCCGTGCTGCCCTCCGGCAGCAGAGCTTGCAGGGGCGGCGCGTCCGCCGCGCCCTCCGGTCGGAGCAGCACGAGGTCGCCGTCGAGGTCGTGGATCACGCGCTGCACGACGGCGGTGTACGCGCCGCCGCCCAAAAGCACGGCGTCGTCGGGAACGGCGACAGTGACGCGCTCACGCGACGCGGGCTGTGGCAGGGTGATGTCCCAGCCTTCCAGCGCGATGCCGCCCTCGCATGGCTGCGCCGGAAGAAAGCTGCGCACTCCCGCCAGCCGTGCCGCACTGAGCGTCGCGGGGCGACGGAATAGCTGCTCCATCGGCGTGACCTCGCCGGTCCTGCCGTCCTCCATCACGCAGACGCTCTGACAGCTCCGGCGGCACTCGCCGCGATCGTGGCTGACCCAAAGGATCGGCCCATGAAAGCCCGAGAGCAGCTCGGTCAGCTCCAACTCGAGATTCCACTTGAGATAGCTGTCGAGCGCGGAAAAAGGCTCGTCGAGCAGGATGGCCTGCGGCTCCGAGCAGAGGATGCGCGCGAGCGCCACGCGCTGCTGCTGCCCGCCGGAGAGCTGCGCGGGGTGCTTTTTTTCCAGCCCCTCCAGACGGAAGAGCCTGATTTTCTCGGATAGCAGGGCGCGCTTTTCTGCCCGCGTTCCCTCGCGGATACCGCAGAGGATGTTCTGCTCAACGCTCATGTTGGGAAAGAGCGCGTACTGCTGAAAGAGGTAGCCGAAACGCCGCTGCTGCGGCGCGAGGTCGATCTTTTTCTCGCTGTCAAAGAGCACGCGGTCATTGAGCACGATGCGCCCGCGGTCGGGCGTCATGATGCCGGCGATGCATTTGAGCGTCACGCTTTTGCCGCAGCCGGACGCGCCGAGCAGCGCGGTCGTTTCGTCCCGCGCCTCAAGCTTTGCGCGCAGATGAAAAGCGCCGAGGCCCTTTTCAATATCCACAAACAGGCTCATGCCCCGGCCCTCCTTGCGCGGCTCGCGTCGCGCAGAAAATCGCGCCGTTCGAGCAGATTGACCGCCAGCAGCACCACGGCGGAGATGGCGATGTTCACCACCACCCAGCGGTACGCCAGCATGTCGTTGTTCGTCTGCCAGAGCTGATAGACGGTGGTGGAGATGGTCGCGGTCCTGCCGGGCGTGTAGCCCGCGATCATGCTCGTCGCGCCGTATTCGCCCAGCGCGCGGGCGAAGGACAGCACCGTGCCCGCCAGCACGCCTTGCCGGCAGCAGGGCATCCGAATACGCCAGAAAATATAGGTGTTGGAGAGCCCGAGCGTCTGGCCGGAGTAGGCCAGCGTCTCATCGAAGGCCTCAAACGCGCCGCGTGCCGTGCGGTACATCAGCGGGAAAATGACGACCGTAGTGGCGAAGATGGCCGACCACCAGGTCATGACCAGCTTTGTGCCGAAGGTCTCGAGCACCCACGCGCCGATCATGCGCTTTGGCCCCAGCACGCGCAAGAGCAGATAGCCCACGACCGTGGGCGGCAGCACGAGCGGCAGCGTCAGCACCACATCGAGCACGCCCTTGACGAGACGCGGGAGCTTGGCGATGTAGTACGCGGCGAAAACGCCCGCAAAAAAGATGATGATGGTGGAGATCGCCGCGATGCGCAGCGAGTTCCATAAGGGAAACCAATCCATAGTGACCTCCGGTGCTGCCGTCTGTAACGGCGATTTCAAAGAGGGCCATTCTTAGCGTAAGAATGGCCCCCTTTGTATTCCCCAAGAAACGCAGGGGGCAAGCCCCTTGACCCCCGAACTGCGAAATTCAGCTCACATTTTGGGGATCGTATGCGGGCGTCTTTCTTCGAAACGATTCGGTGTGCTCCTCTTTCCGCTCAGCCGCTGCCGCGCAGGCGGTACGAATTGCAAACCGATCAAATCGCAGGGCTGAAGCCGACGGACTCGAACACGGTCATGGCGGCGTCGGTCTGGAGATAGGCGAGGAAAGCGCGCGCGGCCTCTTCTTTTTCACCCTTGAGCGCGGCGGCGGGGTAGATGACCTGACCGCACATCTCGGCGGTGGCGCTGTCCACGACCGCAAGGCCGGCGGAGTATGCGTCGGTGGCATAGATGATGCCGCAGTCGGCGGCGGCCTCGCTCACCTGCGAGGTGACCTCCTTGACATTGTTGCCATAGGTCAGCTTGTCCGCGACGGCGGTCTCGTCGATGCCGTAGTAGTTGAAAATTTTCAGGGTGTACTGGCCAACGGGCACATCGCTGTTGCCGATGGCCAGCATCACATCGCCGACCTTGAGCAGTTCGGCAAGCCGGTCAAAGCTCTCGATGCCCTTGGGGTTGCCCTCGGGAACGGCGAGCGTCACCTTGTTTTCCAGCAGGTTCACACGGCTGTCGGTCACGATGAGGTCAAGACCGTCGGGGTTCTTGTCCTTGTTTTCGATGAGGCTGCCGTCCATCGCGTTCATCTGCGTGGGGGAGGCGGAGATGAACAGGTCGCAGTCCGCGCCCTCCTTGATCTGGGTGAGCAGCTTGCCGGAGGAATCGAAGTTGTAGGTGATGGTGACCTCGGGCGCGGCGGTCTTGTAAAGCTCCGCGATCTCGGTCAGGGTCTCCGTCATGGAGGCGGCGGCGAAAACGATCAGCTCGACCGGCTGTGCCTGTTCGGTCTGCATATTGTCGGGGTTGGTGGTGCAGGGGGTCGTGTCCTTCTGGCCGCAGGCGGTCAGCGCGAGGACGAGGGAGAGCGTGAGGAGCAGGGATAAGAGCTTTTTCATGCTGTTTTTTTCTTCCTTTCAAAATGTTGCTTTATCGTTATCTTTCGCAAAAGATAATGAACCAGTGGAAATTCTCGCCGCGTGCGGCGAGAATTTTTATTTGCCGAACGGGCAGATCGGATAATGGCAGGGCTTGCAGCCGAGGCACAGCCCGCCCTCGCCGAGTGCGGCCACATCGGCGCGCGTGACCTCCACGCCCGCCGCGATGCGCGGCAGGACGAGATCAAAGATCGTCGCGCCCGCGTACATCACGCAGCCGGGCAGGCCCATGACGGGCATCCCGTCTTCAAAGTAGCCGAGCAGGAACATCGCGCCGGGGAGCACGGGTGCGCCGTAGGTCACGATGCGCGCGCCGCTCGCGCGGATGCCGCCGGGGGTGTTGTCGTCGGGATCGACGCTCATGCCGCCGGTGCAGAGGATCATATCGGGCCTTCTCTCCCGCGTGGCAAGCACCGCGTCGCGCACATTTTCTACGCCGTCGCCGGACTGCACCGTGGCGATGGTCTCGATGCCGTAGGTCTTGAGCTTATCGATCACGACCGGCGTGAAGGTGTCTTGAATGATGCCCTTTTTCACCTCGCTGCCGGTGGTGACGATGCAGGCGGTCTTTTTCACATAGGGCAGCAGCTCCAAAAGCGGCTCGCCGCCCGCCGCAGCCTCCGCCGCGCGGAGCTTTTCTTCCTCAATGATGAGCGGAATGACGCGCATTCCCGCGAGCTTGTCACCCTTACGCACAGGCGTGCTGCCCTTGCGCGTGGCGATCATGACGTCCTCCTGCGTGTTGACCGCGAGCAGCTTTTCACTCCGCACACGGAACAGACCGTCACATTCCGCCCTCAGCTCGATCTTGCCCTCCTTGGCCTCACTGCGCGCCATGTGCTCGTTCACGCACAGCGCCAGCAGGCGCTCTGCCGCGTCGTTCTCGTGTACCATGCCGGGCGTCATCTCGTAGATGTAGAGGTGCTCTTTGCCCATGCTCAGCAGCACAGGAATATCCTCCGCCGTCACCACATGGCCCTTACGGAAGCGCGCGTCCTTGTATTCGTCCTTGATGATCTGCGTCAGGTCATGGCAGAGCACATGGCCGACAGCCTCCTCGGTTTTGATGAGCTTCATTTCAGCACCTCGATCTCGTCGCCCGCCTGTATGCGGCCCTCTTTTACCACCACGGCAAAAATGCCCTCGGTCGGCATCACGCATTTGCCCGCTGTTTTCTTGATCTCACAGTCGTTGTGGCACTGCTTGCCGATCTGCGTGACCTCCAGCTCCGTTTCGCCGACGCGCAGGTGCGTCCCGATTGGCAGCGTTTTGAGCTCGACGCCGCGCGTATTGATGTTCTCGGCAAATACGCCCGCGTCCAGCTCGATGGGGCAGGCGGCGCGCATGGTGTCCACGCTCTCGTCCGCGAGCAGGCTGATCTGGCGGTGCCAGTCGCCCGCGTGGGCGTCGCCCACGATGCCGTGGTGCAGCTTCAGGTCAATATAGGGGACCGCGTGCTTGCGCACGCCCTTCTTTTCACTGATATTCACCGCAGTTACCACTGCCATGTCATTTCGCCTCCACTTTATATACGCCGCTCTTGCCGCCCTCCTTGTAGAGCAGGCGGATGTCGGTGATGGTCATATCCCGCTGCACGGCCTTGCACATATCGTACACGGTGAGGGCCGCCACAGAAACGGCGGTCAGCGCCTCCATTTCAACACCTGTCTCGCCGCGGCAGCGGATCTCGCTGAAGATGTGCAGCGCCGTATCCTCCAGGTCAAAAGAAATATCCGCCTTGGTCAGCAGCAGCGGATGGCACATCGGGATCAGCTCGCTGTTCTTCTTCGCGGCCATGATGCCCGCGACCTGCGCGACCGCGAGCACATCGCCCTTGCCAATGCCGCCCGCTTTGATTTTTTCCATCGTCGTCTTTGCCATGTTGACCGTCGCCGCCGCGCGGGCGACGCGGAAGGTCTGCGGCTTTTCGCTCACATCCACCATGCGGGCGCGCCCCTGCTCGTTAAAATGTGTCAGCTCCATCACTCACCCTCCGATCTCGTTCATCGCGCGGTGCGTCTCCGTCACGCCCTCGGCGCACAGGTGATGCTGCGCGGGCTTTTCCAAAATGCCGCGGCGGATCGCATCCTCCAATGCTGTGCCGGAAAGACCGCGCAGCGGGAGCTCCGCGTCTGAGTGCAGGCAGGGCTTGAGCCGCCCATCCGCCGTGATGCGGATGCGGCTGCATTCGCCGCAGAATTCGTGGCTCATCGGCGTGATGAGCCCCACCGTACCCTTCCCCTCCGGCAGACGGTAGAGGGACGCCACGCCCTCACTCCCGATCGGCTCCAAAGCGGGGCAGCGCTCCGGCACCGTCCGCGCGGGGAGATACGCTCCGTAAGTAGTACAGACACCCATCGGCATCCGCTCGATGAAGCGCACCTGCCACGGCTTTTCGCGCGTCAGCGCCACAAAGTCGACGATCTCGTCCTCGTTCACGCCGCCGAGCAGCACACAGTTGAGTTTGAGCTGTTCAAAGCCGGCGGCCTCCGCCGCCTCGATGCCGCGCAGGGCCTCGTCCAGTGTCCCGCAGCGCGTGATCTCAGCAAAGCGCTCGGGGCGGAGCGTATCAAGGCTGATGTTCAGCCGATCTACGCCCGCCGCCTTAAGCGGTGCGGCCAGCTCGGGCAGAAGACTGCCGTTCGTCGTCAGGCACAGCTCCTCCACGCCGTCGATACGCTTGAGCAGGCGGCAGAAGTCTACGATGCCGCGGCGCACCAGCGGCTCGCCGCCGGTCACACGGATCTTTTTTACGCCGCAGCGCACCGCGGCGGCGGCCATGTTCCGCAGCTCCTCGAATGAGCAGACCTCACTGTGCGCGTGCTTTTCTACGCCCTCGGCGGGCATACAGTAGCGGCAGCGGTAGTTGCAGCGGTCCGTTACGCTGATGCGAAGATATGAAATTGTCCTCCCGCACTGGTCCTGCATGATGCACCGCCGTTATTCTTTGAAAAATACTATAACAGTATATCAGACCCTTTCCTTCCTTGCAAATCTAAAATACGATATTATCGAATTATTAGACGATATTGTCGGATAATCTTGACGCGGCGCGGTACTTGGGCTATGATATTTTTCGGAAAAGAGGTGGTGCGCCGTGATGGACGGCAATATCATTCTGTCGGTCGCCAAGGCGATGGAGCTGCTGCAAACGCTCAGCCGGGCCGGAGAACCGCTCACGCTCACAGAGCTGACGCGGCGCTGCGGCTACCCGAAAAGCACGGTGTTCGGTCTTGCGACCACCCTGCGCGAATACGGCCTCGTCATGCAGACACCGGAGGGGAAGTATGCCCTCGGCCTGCGCCTTTTTGAATACGGCAGGCAGGTGGAGCGCTCGTGGGACATCTCGCGCGTTGCGCGCCCCTATATGGAGCACCTTTCCCAGCAGACCGGTGCGTCGGTGATGCTCTCCATCTGCGAGGGCGGCAGCGTTATCACGCTCGATCAGGTGGAGGCGCGCAACGGGCTTCGCATCGTCTCCGAGGTCGGCGCGCGCCTGCCCATCTACTGCACCTCGCAGGGCAAGGTGTTCCTTGCCCACCGTCCGACGCAGGAGGCAGAAAAGCTTCTGCGCCGCCAAACGCTGACGCCGTTCACGCCCCACACCGTCACGGACATTTCCGCGCTGATGCAGGAGGCGGCGGCATGCCGCGCGAACGGCTACGCCATCGAAAACGGCGAGTACAAGATCGGCCTGCGCTCCATCTCCGCACCTGTGCACACGATGGAGGGCGAGGTGAAATACGCCATCGGCGTGATCGGGATGTTCCGCAGCGCCCATTCCGAGGAGTTCCGCGCGGCGGCGGAGGAGGTTTGCGCGACGGCGTCGATGATCTCCACCGCGCTCGGCTGGCGGAAATAGCACGAACCAGAAAACTTTTGTGAAAATTGTCAATACCCAATCGAACATTTTTTGAAAAATTAGAGCAGGGAATTGATGTGAGCGTCGAATAGCTCCTGTGCGGTATGGTAGTCAAGGATTTTACGGTGCATGGCGTTCATGCGCTCGGCGACGGCATCACATTGCGCCTGTGTGACATGGTAGAGAGAGCGACCCTTTTTGAAGTAGCGGCGTATGATCTTATTCGCGTTTTCGTTCGAGCCGCGCTCCGAGGAACAAAACGGATGGCAGTAGTAGACGGGGAGCGGCAGCTGGTAGGCGGATGCAAATTCAGAGCCGTTATCCACGGTGATAGTGCGGAATGTGCCTTGCGGATATTTTGAAAGTGTAGCTTCAATGATACGGTTGACATTGGCGGCGGTTTTCTGCGAGAGCTTGAAAATCATTTCATAGCGCGTGAGGCGTTCCGTGAGCACGAGCAGGGCTTGACGCTTGCCCTTGGCTTTACCGATGACGCAATCCATCTCCCAATGACCGAACGAGGCACGAGCGCTGACCTCATAGGGGCGAAGCTCGATAGAGACACCGACAGGGGCGCGCTTGGCCTTACGCACCTTGCGATAGTCAAGAGAGGATATAGAGACATGAAAGAGACAACGAAAATGAGCCGCGCGGTCGGACAACTGGAGAAAATGTACAACACGCTCAACCTCGACTTGTGGGGCGGGCAACTGCCGACACCTATTATCACGGTACAGAGCAAGCCGGGGACATACGGTCATTGCAGTGTGGGAAAGGTGTGGAAGCGCAAGGACGGAGATACCTACGAGATGAACATAGCCGCCGAAGCGCTGGATGTGGAAATCGAGGAGGTGCTGGACACGCTCATACATGAAATGGTGCATCTCTACTGCCGCGAGAACGGGATACAAGAGGTCAGCCGAGGCGGGAAGTACCACAACGGGAAGTTCAAGGAGATTGCCGAAGAGCATTCCCATGACAAAGCTCAGGCCCTTACGCAGAGCAATGAAGCCGATCATCACGGGAATGACAACGGGGAGCAGACCAACGATCTCGTCAAGCACACCGGACAGCATAGAGCCGGTCACGATGGTAGACAGAGTGGTAGCAGCAGCAACAGCGTCTTGAAGACAACACTCCTTTCACATAGAATTTGTACACGAATGGGAAAAATCCCATGGTTGCGGGCGACAGAATTGAACTGCCATCTCAAGGCTCAAACCCTTGCGTGCGACCTCTACACCAGCCCGCGATATAACGATTAAAAGAAGATGCGGAAGAATTTATAGACGAAATAACAAAGCAGAGCGACCGCGAAGAAAATGAAGATGCCCTTAACATCGGCGGCAAGAGAAATGATCTCGTTGATACCGTTTTGCATCTCGGAAAGCTGTCCAGCAATCGCTGCAAACTCCGTAGAGTAGTCAGTCGATTCGGCATAGACAACAAAAGGTTCGGTTAAATCCATAAGATACCTCATTTTGAAAGTGTAGTTTCAAGGAAAGAAGCCCCGCCCGTCCGCGAACGAGCGGGCGAGGCAAGAGAGAGGCTAAAAAACCATTTGCGGCGGCGTATGTATCATTTCATCCGCCCACCTGTAACGGTCAAGATAGGCTTGTACACCGTTGTACTCCGATGTACCGCCATCGGCTTTGTACTCCACGACCTTATGAATGCGACGGAAGAAAGCATTGCGGCTCTCTGCGTCCACATTAGAATACTGTGCGTCAGGCGGAATATTGGTGATGATGAATACCTTGGTGAAGCAGGCTTGACGGTTGAAGTAGCGGCATGGGAGCAACAACGGATAGCCGTCAAGGTAGTTGAGCATATCGCCATGCTTGAGCGAGCCGCGAAACTCTTCAAAGATAAGCACATCCTGCCCGTCATAGGTGTCGAACGGATGCTTGTAGTCGGTGACGCGATAGCAGTTTTCATAGCCGTATGTGTCCATTACGCCGCGCGTTTTGCCGCTGCCTGTCCTGCCGAAAATGTAGGACACTTCCAACTCGCGCCAACAGTTTTTGAACTGCGCGTCACGGTACATGGAGCGCACACGCTCCACCTTTTCAAGGTCACGATAGGCAGAGGCGACGGTGTTGACGATTTCCTCGTTGGTCGCGCCCTCCTTTATCATGCCGACGATAATATCGGCATCGCGGCTCTTGCCCTGTCTTTCGACGGGCATTTCGCCGCCCTCTTCAAAGGTGTCGGAGAAATTCACGCCCTCGTGTAAATGACCGCCCGTGTCCTTGTAGGAGTATGAGCCGTCCGGCTGCTTGTTGAATTTCGGGCCGTCCTTGAGGACATAGGCGCGGTTTTCCGAGGACTTGCCACGGGCTATGTCACGGTGGAAGGACGGAAAACGGGCATCGACCTGCGTATGCGTCAGACCGTTTTCGCAGACGAAATAGACATGGGTATGCAGCGTCTCGCACTCGTCGCCCTTTTCATCGCACATACACCAGTACAGGAGAGCGGGCAGGTCATTGACGGCTGCTTTGATGCGGGCATGGTCGAAGCCATGCTCAATGGGGTTGTTTATGGTAATCAACCACTTGCGGGATTGAGCCATAATAGCACCTACTTACGATTGACAAAAAATGTCAAAGATTTACAATTTACAGAAGTGCGGGGGGGTAATACTGCCCCCCCTGCACTTTCCTCAACGCGAGGGCGTTGAAGGCGGGGGAATTTCGCGCATGAGATAGCACCACGGCCTATACGGGCAATAAATCAGGCAATACTGCGTGGCATAGTCGGGGCATGGATGCTCGCAATCGAAAAACGACCGCTTTTCGCGCTTACTTGCAGGGCGCGAACGAGACGACGCGACCATCTTTGTTGAACTCAAGGTCGAAAGAGTTGCCGACCGTGATAGCGTCGGGGGCGCACATATCCGCTTGAATGATAGCGGTCTCACAGGTGCTGCCCTCAACATCGGGATTGCTGCCGAGGAAATGCACCTCGGTGAAGTGGTACGGATTGCCCGTCTTCTTGCTGTTGCCCTTCATCACGCGCTTGCCACAGATACGAATTTTCATTGTTTCACACTCACTTTCTTACATGAATTTTATATGTTCGCCTCGGGCCGAGGCGTTCTATTAGCAGTGTAAATCAACAACCAGAAAACTTTTGCAATTTCTGATTTACAAAAAGCGGCGGGTAAGGTATACTGTGACGATGTAAACAAACTTCACGGCATCAAGAATAGAAAACAGAAGGACGGAATGAGTATGAATTGGGAGATCCTCACATTTATCACATACTTTGTTATTTTGCTGGGCGTTGCGCTGGTATTCTACTTCAACGGCTCGAACAAGAACTCTGAGGACTTTTTCCTCGGCGGGCGCTCTATGGGCCCGTGGGTCACGGCCCTGTCCGCGCAGGCGTCCGATATGTCGGCTTGGCTGCTGATGGGCCTGCCCGGGTCAATCCTTGCCTTCGGCTTCGGCCAGATGTGGATCGGCATCGGCCTTGCCATCGGCACCGCCGCCAACTGGATCCTCTGCGCCAAGCGTCTGCGCACTTTCTCTAAGGCGGCGGACGACGCCATCACGCTCCCGCAGTATCTGACGAACCGCTTCGCGGTCGACTCCCGTGCGCTGCAGCTCGTGTGCGCGCTCATCTTCCTCTTTGCCTACACCATCTATGTCGCCTCCGCGCTCGTGGCGGGCACCTCCGTGTTCACCACGCTCTTCCCCGATGTCTCCACGAAGGTCGCCATGCTCGCCTTCCTGCTCATCATCGTGGCCTACACCTTCTTCGGCGGCTTTACCGCCGTGTGCTGGACGGACTTCTTCCAGGGCCTTCTGATGATGGCCGCGCTGATGCTGGTGCCCATCGTGGTCTACTTCGGCCACCGGGAGCTGCTCGACCCCACCGCGCTTGAGACTGTTTATGAGTATACCGACGCCGCGAGCGGCGCAGTGACGCAGTGCGCCTTCGGCGGCGGCATCTTCAACGCCGGCTGGCAGGAGATCGTCAGCGGCCTCGGCTGGGGCCTCGGCTACTTCGGCATGCCGCACATCCTTGTGCGCTTTATGTCCATCGAAAAGCCCTCGATGATCAAAAAATCCTCCATTGTGGCCATCATCTGGGTCGTCATCTCCCTCTTCTCCGCGGTCATGATCGCCTACTTCGGCCGTATGATCATGGGTGAGGAGCTGCTCAGCCACGGCAATCAGAAGCTGGTCTTTATCGCCATGTCCCGCCGCTTCTTCCCTGCGGGCATCTGCGGGCTGCTGCTTGCCGCCATCATCGCCGCGTCCATCTCCACGGCGGACTCGCAGCTGCTTGTCGCCTCCAGCTCCTTTACCGCCGACCTCTATAAGCCCTTCTTCCGCAAGGGCGCAAGTGAGAAGGAAACGCTGCTGGTCGGCCGCGTCCTCGTGCTCGTCCTCTCCGCCATCGCCTTCGTTATCGCCAACTCTAAGGGCAGCGGCGCACAGGCCATCATGGACATGGTGGAGAACGCATGGGGCGCCTTCGGCTCATCCTTCGGCCCCACCATTTTGCTCTCCCTCTTCTGGAAGCGCTTTAACTACAAGGGCGCGGTCGCAGGCGTGATCGCCGGCTTTGTGGCCGACCTCGGCTGGCTGCTGACCGGGCTCACCGCCGCCACTGGCGTCTATGAGATCGTCCCCGGCTTTCTCATCAGCTTCCTCGTGGCCTACTTCGTGGCGCGCTTCACCGAGGCGCCCAACGCGAAGGCCGTGGACATCTTCGAGCAGGCGACGAGCGCCGACGCCAGCTGAGCGGACAGATTTCTCAAAAAGGTCCTCCGACCATTGGTCGGAGGACCTTTTTCAGCGTATGAGTCCGTATTTGCGCTTGACCCGTTCGAGTCTTTCGAGCATCGGTTCGGTGAAAAACCAGAGGAATACCGCCGTCGCGGCGGCCTGCACCGCGTCCATCGCAAGGCCGGAGGCGCAGTAGAGCGCAAGGCTCTGCAGGGTCAGTGTGCCGGTGGCAAGCAGCGCGGAGTAGGCGTTGAGCAGCAGGCCGTAGACGCAAAGCGCGCTGAGCGCGCCGAAGACGCAGAGCAGCCCTTTTTTCCGCGGCAGCCCATCCTTACGGAACACAAGCCCCGCGAGAGCGCCGCACAGCCCCATGGCGAACATCTGCCACGGCGTCCACGGTCCCTGCGAGAAGAGCATATTGGACGAGAGCATCGTCACCGCGCCCACTAAAAAGCCCGCCTCGCCGCCGAGCGACACGCCCGCGAGGATCGTCAGCGCCAGTACGGGCTTACACTGCGGCAGCATGAAAAACGCCGCGCGTCCCGCAACGCCGAGCGCGCAGAGCATCGCAAGGATCACCAGCTCGCGCGCGAGGGGCCTGCGACCCTCAAAGACGAGAAAAAACGGCAGCATCGCCTCAAGCACCATCAAAAGCGATACGGCGTAGTAGCCGCGCGCACCGAAGAGCTTCGGGCCGAACGCCAGCGTCAGCGCAAGGAGCAGGAGGGAGAGCAGGGAGGAAACGACGCTGCGCGCCGATAGCTTTTGCTTTTCCTGCGGCGCGGGAGGCGTTTCCGCCGCTCCCGGCGGCTGCGGCGGAGGCTCCCGCCGCTCTCTTTTCGGCGGCAGTGCGCCGCCGCAGGCGGCGATGATGTCCTCGGCCGTCACGGCGTCGGGCAGCAGGCCGCGCGCCATGCGGTTCGCCGCCGTGGTATAGAACCGGTTGCAGGCGAAAAACTGCTGCGGCGCGCCCTCGGCGGCAACGGAGCCGTCGAAAAAGAGCGCACAGCGCTGCGCGTGCGCGGCGCAGAACTCCACATCGTGGCTGGCCATGACGACCGTAGCTCCCTGCGCGAGAAGATCCGACAAAATCTCTGCCAGCTCGGCCTTAAAGGCCGCGTCGAGCGCGCACGTCGGCTCGTCGAGCAGTAAAATGTCGGGCTTCGTGAGCAGGAGCTTGGCCAGCGCCGCGCGCTGCTGCTCGCCGCCGGAGAGGTCGTAGGGATGGCGGTCCAAAAGCGGCTCCAGCCGGCAGAGCGCGATGACGCGCTCAAGCGAGCGCGCGTCGGTCGTGATCTCGGCGAGGTCCTCGCGCACAGTCCTTTTGGCGAAGAGCGTCTGCACTTCCTGCGGTAAAAGCGCCGCTCTGCCCACCACGCGGACCTCGCCGCGATAGGGCCTTTGCAGCCCCGCGAGCAGCCTCAGCGCGGTCGTTTTGCCCGCGCCGTTGCCGCCGAGAATGGCAAGGAATTCGCCACGCTGCACGCTGAGCTCCAGCCCGCGCAGCACTTCGGGCGCGTCGGGCGCATAACGGAACCACACATCCGAGACGGTCACGACCGTCTCACCGGAGAGCGTGGGCACGGGGTGCTCCGGCACTTTTTTCAATTCGTGCGCGGCGGAAAACTCCGCCAGCCAGTCCTGCCCCTCGCGGACGGAAACGGGGCAGGGGAGACCGCTTTCCGCTGCCGCCCACACGCGCGTGGCGGTGGGCATGGCGCAGAACAGTTCATGATCTGCGCCGCGCAGCCGCGCGCCCACAGCGCGCGGCGTCCCGTCCGCGACGATCGCCCCACGGTCGAGGAAAACGGCGCGGTCGGAGAGCGGCAGCGCCTCCTCCAGCCGCTGCTCGGAGAGCAGCACGGTCGTACCCAGCTCGCGGTTCACGCGCGCGAGCGCGGCGAGAAGGTCCGCCGCCGCAATAGGGTCGAGCTGTGCGGTCGGCTCGTCCAGGATCAGCACATCGGGCTGCATGGTCAGCACGGCGGCGAGGTTCAAAAGCTGTTTCTGCCCGCCCGAGAGCGAGGCCACCTCGCGGTGAAACCAGTCCTCCATGCCGAAAAAGCCCGCCATTTCCGCAACGCGTCGGCGGATGGTCGGCGTATCGCAGCCGAGGCTTTCCAGGCCGAAGGCCAGCTCGTGCCAGACCTTATCCGTAACGAGCTGATCCTCGACGCTTTGCTGCACAAAGCCGATGCGCGCCGCCTGCTCGCGCAAGGAGACCTCACAGAGCGGGCGGTCGTCAAAAAAAACCGCGCCCTCGCGCGTGCCGCTCGGCGCGAGCACCGTTTTGAGCTGGCGCAAAAGCGTGGATTTGCCGCTGCCGGAGAGGCCGCAGAGCGTGACAAATTCGCCCGCGCGGAGCGTCAGACACACATCCCGCAGGGCGGGCGCGGGCTGTTCGGGATAGGTGAAGGTCAATCCTTCGATGCGATAGAGCGCCATGTGCGCGCCTCCTTTCCCTGCAGCAGCACCGGCGTCAGGCACAGCAGAAGATATGCGAGCGCAAGGCTCATGGAATACGGCGTCAGCGCGCCGCGCAGCGTGGGATAGTAGCGCCACCTGATGCCGCCGAGCCGCCAGCCGAGCGCGATATAGCCGCCGCAGAACGCCAGCCACAGCACCAGCAGACCGTCGCGGCGGCTCCAGCGAAAGGGGGAGAACGCGGTGCGGCCGGGCAGCCCGTAGCCGCGGCTTTTCATGCTCTCCGCCGTTTCGACGGCATGCTCAAGGCTCCATGTCACCATGACCGAAAAGACCGTTACGGCGCTTTTGAGCCTTTGAAGACATCCTTTTTCCGCATACAGCCCCATGCCGCGCCGCGCCGCCGTCACCTCGCGGAATTTTGCCTGAAAGCGCGGCACGAAGCGCAGCGTCATCGAAAGCAGGAGGGAGAGCGCGGGCGCGAGCCGCCCGAAAAGGTACATGAGCTTATCCGAGGTCATCACTGTGTTCCAGCAGGAAAACCACAGCACCACGGCGGAGAGCATCGCCGCCGCGGCGATGCCGTAGGCGACGGACTCAAGCGTCAGCGGGTTGCCCGAGGGCAGGTAGCTCAGGATCGTAGCGCCCTCATGGGTGAAGGCGGGATTGACCACCGCGGCCAAAAGCGCCGTCGGCGCAAGATAGCGTGCGGTGCGCCGCAGTGCCGCGCCGCCGTTCAGCTCCGCGGCGCACCAGAGCGCGGAAAAGAGCGAAACGGTCAGGCACAGCGGGTGCAGAAAAAACATCGAGAAGGTCAGCACCAGCACAAAATAGAGCAAATTCACCGATGGATGGCAGGCGAGGAAAGCATGCTGTTTCATGGCGCGAGGCCTCCGCCGATGTCCGTGCCGAAGTCGCAGGTGTAGAGCCACTCCACGCTGTCGCCCGCCTCAAGGGCATAGCGTGAGCAGCCGACATTCGGGAACGCGCCGTTGACGCGGAACATCCAGCCAGAGCCCTCGCCGCAGTCAAACTCGTAGAGGTTGCCGATGCCCTCGACATAGGCGGACTGATAGACCGGTGTTTCGGAAAACTCCATGTGTATTTTGTTCGCGCGGCACACGCGCTTGAGCAGGTCAAAGGCGCTCTCACCCTCGGCGAACTCCGTCTCGGTCGCCGCCAGCAAGATGCCGTCCGCGGGGACGAGACCGCTCTTTTCCGGGGCGAGCCGGTCAAGGTGCTCCAGGATCGCCGCGCAGGAGACGGAGATCGTGCAGACGCGCTCGGCGCGCTCGCTCGGCGCGTCGATTTTCTTGTCCGACGCGGCGGGAGGCTCGGATGTGCCCGACTCCGGCGGTGCAGCGGTGGAGGTCTCCTGCCGTCCTGCGTCGGCAGGAGCGGACGGTTCGACCGCGCCGCTCTGCGGCGGCTCCGTTTCCTGCGCCGCATCGGGCAGAATGGTCTCGCCCTGCGTCGGTGCGGGCAGAGGCTGCGCCGCTTGCCCTCCGCAGCCCGCGAGGGCGAGCAGCAGCGCAAGCATCAGCAAAAATGCGCCGAGGCGCCTTGTCGTTTTCACATCCGCTCCCTCCTTTCACGGTTTTCTTCGCGGCCTTACGCGGCGGCACGCTGTGTGAGCGCCGCCATCTGATAAAAGCCGCTCTCGCCGCGCTCGGCGCGGACGAGTGACGCGAGCGCACAGGCCGCCTGTTCACTCGCCATGAGATTTGTCTCTCCGCCGCGTTCATGGCGGAATCCGCCATCGGCGGTCTGATAGGTCAGCAGCGCGTCGAGCACGCTGCGGCTGTTTTTGACAAAGCGTGCATCCTCGGTGCCGATGCCCAGCGCGCTGAGCGCAAGGAGCACCTGCGCGCAGCTCTCAGCGTTCTGCGCCCCCCAGGAGGAAAAGCCGCCGTCGGCGTCCTGCATCGCGGAAAGCCGAGCGAGCGCACGGTCGGTTGCCGCCTTGACCTCGCTTTGGCTCTGATACCTTGCAAGCGCCTGCAAAGCCATTGCGGTCAGGTCGGGGTCGGCCTCCTCGCCCATGTAGCTCCAGCCGCCGTTCGAGAGCTGAGAGGACAGGATGGCGTCCACATACAGCTGCCGTGTCGCCTGTTTGCCTGCCTCCGCGTTCTGCGGCATGGGATAGTCGCGGCTGTCGAGCGCGAGGAGCGCGTAGATCACGCCGTTTACGCCCTGCGCCGATACCTTGTCGTAGTCACCGAGCGGGAGCGTCAGGTCATAGCCCGCGGCGCTCCGCGCGTCGCACTCCAGCGCAGAGAGCGCGAGGATCACGCGGCTGTACTCGGTGTATTTGCGCTCGCTCAGCACGCCCTTGCTCTCGCGGACACTCTGCTCCAGCGCGGCGCGGTAGTTGGTGAAGTAGGATGCCTTCACATCCGCGCCGCCGCGCGCAAGGGCGAGTACGACCCATTCGCCGCCATACTGCGGTGTGGGGACTGCAGCGCGAAGATAGGCCGCCGCGCTTTCATAGGCGGTCTGCGCCGCGCTCTCGGCAGCCTCCTCCTTGGGCAGGGTGCAGAAGCGTTGGAGAATGGCTGCCAGCTCCGCGCGCTTGGCGATGGCGCGGGGCGCGAGCGTCGTGTCGCTCGTGCCGCTGAGGATGCCCTTCATCACGCACCAGTGCATCGCCTCGTCTGCCCACTCGCTGATGGCCGTTGCATCGTCGTAGCGCAGCGGGAAGTACCACATGCCGCTGAAGCCCTGCCCCTGCGCCTTGGCGCAGCGGTAGAGGATCGCGGCGAGCTGCTCGCGCGTGATCGCGTCGTTGGGAGCAAAGCGGCTTTCGTTGTAGCCTGTGACGACGCCTGTGGACGCTGCCCAACGCACGGCCTCGCCGTACCACGCGCCCTCGTTCACATCGTCGTAGCGCATGGCGTAGTTGACCACAGGCTTTCCTGCGAGCCGCCAGAGAATCGTGACGATCTGGCCGCGCGTCGCCGTGCCGTCGGGGGCAAACGCCTTCTCGGAAATGCCGGACATCAGGCCGTTTTCATAGGCGTAGCGCACCGCGTCGGCGTACCACGCGCCCGCAGAAATGTCACCGAAGGGCAGATCGGCCTGCGCGGGGAGGGGCGTCGTTTCGATCGGTTCGGTCTCCGCTGCCCGACTCGTGGCAGGCAGCAGGCTGACAGCCATCACAAGGGCCGTCAGCAGGGATAGTGTGCGTTTTTTCATGTGCTTTTCTCCTGTTCTTTGTAAAAATGCTCAGTAGCGGTCCACCCAAATGCCTTCGATGAGCGCGGCGAGCGCCCATAGCAGAAGGTACACCAGCATGGAAACGGGCGTGAGCGCACTGTACGCGCCGACAGAGGTGAGATAGAACGCAAGCAGCGCACTTACCGCGCTGCTTGCCAGTGAGAGCACGGCGGCCATGCGCACGGCATGGACCAGACGCTTGCTGCCGACGGCGATCTCTGCGAAGGGCATCAGCCCCTCGCGGTAGAGCAGGGCGTAGGGGTGCTCGCCGTCCTTCTCCGAGAGCGCGAGGCGCGTGGAGACCGTGGGGTAGACGGCGCGGGCGTCGGTGCCGAACTTGCGCTTTAAAAGCGCGGGCGTGAGCTGGGCGTCGCGCACGGCGAGCACGGGCGTGATACGGTTGCGCTTGAGCGCGTGGAGCGCCCAGTCCACATTCTCCGCCGCGAGGTACTTGACGGCAAAAACGGCGATGAGCGAGCCGTCCACCGCAAGGAACGCACCGGTTTTGAGGTTCAGAGCGCCGGGCATCGCAATGTGCATCTTGCGGCAGAAGGCGGCGGTGCCGAAGAGCACGGTCTCGCCGTGAATGAGGCCGGAAATGCCGCCCTCCTCATAAAAGCTCAGGTCGTCGAGCGGCTCAAGCTTGCCGCCCTCACTCTCAAGGAGCGTGTCGAACAGGCGGCTCAGGCCGCTTTGCGAGGCGTGGGCCATCGTGGCGGCGTAAGAGATGACCTTGCCGCTCTCCTCGCCGTAGATCTTCAGGCCGTTGAGACTGACCGTGCCGGGCGGGAAGAGGTCGGTGTCGGTGAGGATGACGCAGTTGCTTCGGCGCAGGCGGTTTGCGCCCACATAGCCCGCCAGCGCACTGCCGGACTTCACAAAGCGCCGCGTCAGCCGGCGCAGCGGCAGGGAATAGCTCAGCGGGAAGGCGAGTGTATTGACCGCCGTGAGCAGCACGCTCCAGTTCCACAAAAAGAGCAGCCGCTCGCCGCGCCGCAGTGTAGCGAGCGCGGCAAATACGAGCGAGGCGGTGAGCAGCACGGGCAGCAGCACGCTCTGCCAGTGCGAGGCGGCGTCCTCCCGCTGCGCGCAGCGGGCAAAGCCGCGCGCGCTGCCGCGGCGCTTGGCCGCGCCTCCCGCGGTGACGGTGACAAGATAGTCCGGCTCGCCGACCGCCGCAACGCGGAAGGTGTCGTAGAGCGCACCGAAGAGCAGCGCGCGCCCATAGAGCGCGGCAGTCATGCCCAGCATGGCGACCGCGTGGAAGGGCGGCGCGAGCGCCGCGCGCTCAGGCAGGAAAAAGTCGATCGCTGTGTCCGCGAGCGTGACGACGCAGGCGAGCGAGGAGAGCAGCTCGTAGGTGACGGTCCTCGCGCGGAGCTGCTCAAAGGCGTAGACGAACACATCGCGCCCGAGGACGCACACGAGCAGCTCAAGAATGAAAAACGGCAGGCAGTTCAGCAGCCTTTCCTCGGCGAAGAGCGCGGGCATCAGGGCAAAGTGATCGAGCAGCAGCGCACACCACGAGAGCGCCGTGACCGATAGTGCGGCCCGCGCGCTGCGAAGCCCCGCGCGGGCGTCGCCGCGGTAGTCGGCGGCCAGAGAGGCGGCGTCCGGCTCGGGGGAATCGTCCCGCTCGCCGAAGTCCTCGGTGAAAAAGTCCTCCGGTTCCTCAACATTCTCCGCCTCCTCCGGCGTTTCCTCCCGCTCCTGCTCGGCGGGTGCGTAAAGCTGCTCGGTGTCGCGCATTTTTTTGCGCGAGAAGAGCCAGCGGCGGCGCGGCGGCAGCAGCTCCGGCGGCTCCTCCGCACTGCCCTCGTCGAGCACGGATTGCACGGTGCTCTCCAGCACATCCTGCAAGCTCACTGTGTCCGGCTCGTCCTTCGGCTCGTCGTGCGGCGCTTTCGTGCCATCGTCCACCTGCACGGGAGGACAGGGCGCGGGCGGCTCGATGCCCTCCGGCTCCGTACTCATGCCCTCGTCCGACGCCGCGGAGCCGAACTCCGCAAGGATGCTCTCGAGCGTCAGGTCCGCCTCGTCCGACGCGCTGCGCGCGGCGTCACGCAGCAGAAACTCGGACTCGGCGAGTGTTTGTTCAAATTCCCATTCCTTGTTATGATCCATGAAAAGACCTCGCAAATGATCGCAGCGCGCGTCAGCCAAAACGCTGGCGCACGGCCTCGTAGAGCAAAATGGCGGCGGCGGCCGAGGCGTTGAGCGACGAGATGTGCCCCTTCATCGGGATGCTGACGAGAAAATCGCAGCCCTCGCGCACGAGCCGTCCCATGCCGTCGCCCTCGCTGCCGATGACGATGGCCGCGGGGCCCTTGAGATCGGCCTCGTAGAGCGCGGTCGTGCCCTCGGCGGCAGTGCCGAAGACCCACACGCCCTGCTGCTGAAGCTCCTTCAGCAGCGCGGGGATATTCGGCACGCGCGCGACGGGCAGATAGCTCACCGCGCCCGCGCTCGTCTTGCCGACGATGCTCGTCAGACCCGCGCTGCGGCGCTTGGGGATGATGACGCCGTGCGCGCCCGCGCACTCCGCCGTGCGGATGATGGCGCCGAGGTTGTGCGGGTCGCTGATCTCGTCGCACACCACGAGCAGGGGAGCCTCCCCGCGTTCGCGGGCGATGGCGAGAATATCCTCCACGCTCGCGTACTCGCGCACAGCGGCAAGGGCGATGACGCCCTGGTGCGCCTTCGTCGCGCTCATGTAGTCAAGCTTGCGGCGGTCTGCCTCGACCACCACGACGCCCGCCGCGCGGGCGGTGGAGGCGATGTGGCCGAGCGTTTTGTCCGTCTCGCCGCGGGCGATGAAAATTTTATCGATGGGCGCGCCGGCGCGCAGCGCCTCGGTCACGGCGTTGCGGCCCTCGATAATGCCGTCCGCCTCGGCGTCGCGCTCGCGCAGGGGAAACCTTTCCACCGTGCCGCGCGCGCCGCGCTTTGCTTCAAATTCCTTCGACATAAACCGTTCCTCCCGGTCAAAATTCGTACACATAACACACTATACCACAACCGCGGTGCGAGATAAAGAGGAAAGCGGACAAAAATTCACCGAAAATTCATACCGCGGCGCTTGTGAAACCAAGAGGGGTATGCTACAATACCTTAATACAACATGGCAAGTGATCGCCTGCGCCTACCGGCGCGGGCCGAAAGGAAATCAGATACATGGATCAGAACGATAAAAACAAAAACAACAAGAACGGCGACCGCCGCAAGGGCGTATTCCCGCTGCTCATCTGGGCGCTGGTGCTGACCATCGGCTTCAACTACCTGCTTGCGGCGATGGACACAAAGAAACTCACCGAAAGCGCCTGCTACATCCGCTACGACGAGTTCGTCGAGATGGTGAAGGAGAACAAGATCAGCGAGGTCGAGATCACCGACAAGCTGCTCAACATCACGCCGGCCAAGGGCGTCGCCTACACCGACGAGAAGGGCAGGGAATATACCGGCGAATACCTTCTCTACACCTCGCCGCTCAACGACCCGGAGCTGCTGCCTCTGCTCAAAGAGTATGGCGTGAAGTATTATAAGCCCTATACGGCGGACGATTCGCTGCTCATGGCGCTGATGGTCAACTATGTCCTGCCGACGGTGCTGATGGTGGGTGCGTTCATCCTGATGATGCGCTTTATCAGCAAAAAGACCGGCGGCGGCTTTGGCGGCCTTGGCAGTGTGGGCAAGGCCAACGCGAAGGTCTATATGGAAAAGACCACCGGCGTCACCTTTGCCGATGTCGCGGGGCAGGACGAGGCGAAGGAGAGCCTCGTCGAGATCATCGACTTTTTGCACAACCCGCAGAAGTACACCGAGATCGGTGCAAAGCTGCCGCGCGGCGCGCTGCTCGTCGGCCCTCCGGGTACGGGCAAAACACTGCTGGCCAAGGCGGTCGCCGGTGAGGCGAATGTGCCCTTCTTCTCCATCTCCGGCTCCGGCTTTGTGGAGATGTTCGTGGGCGTCGGCGCGAGCCGCGTACGCGACCTCTTCGCCGAGGCATCGAAGGTAGCGCCCTGTATCATCTTCATCGACGAGATCGACGCCATCGGCAAGACGCGCGACTCCCGCTTCGGCGGCGGCAACGACGAGCGCGAGCAGACGCTCAACCAGCTGCTCGCCGAGATGGACGGCTTCGATCCCGGCAAGGGCATCATCGTCCTCGCCGCGACCAACCGCCCCGAGGTACTCGATCAGGCGCTGCTGCGCCCCGGCCGCTTTGACCGCCGCATCACCATCGACCGCCCAAATCTCGCCGGCCGCATCGCGACGCTCGAGGTGCACACGCGCAACATCAAGCTCGGCGAGGATGTCGACCTCAAGAAGGTCGCGCTCGCGACCGCCGGCTGCGTCGGCGCGGACCTTGCCAACATCGTCAACGAGGCGGCGCTGCGCGCTGTGCGCAAGGGACGCAAGTTCGTTTCGCAGGAGGATATGCTCGCGGCCTTTGAGTTCGTTATTGCGGGCAGCGAGAAGAAGAACAGCGTCCTCACCGAGTTTGAAAAGAAGCTCGTCGCCTACCACGAGGTCGGCCACGCGATGGTCGCCTACAAGCAGAAAAACGCCGAGCCCGTGCAGAAGATCACCATCGTGCCCCACACCGAGGGGAGTCTCGGCTACACGCTCCTCATGCCCGAGGAGGATAAGACGAACCTGCGCACCCGCGACGAGCTGATGGCGAAGATCTCCGTTTCCATGGGCGGCCGCGCCGCCGAGGAGGTCATCATGCACACGATGACCAACGGCGCCTCTCAGGACATTCAGGAGGCTACGAACATCGCGCGCAACATGGTCGCCATGTACGGCATGAGCGACGAGTTCGGCATGATGGCGCTCGGCTCGGTCCGCAGCCAGTATCTCGACGGCGGCTACGGCCTCGACTGTGCGCAGGAGACTGCCGCAGTCATGGACAAGGCGGTCAAGGAGATCCTTGAAAAGTGCTACGCCGACGCAGTGAAGGTCATTGAGGAGAATGCGGACGATATGCACAAGGTCGTCGCCTATCTTCTTGAGAAGGAGACGATCACCGGCGGCGAAATGGTCGCCATTCTCGAGGGCCGCGATCCCGCGACGGTCGAGGACGCCTACGCCTCTACCCGCAAGAGCGAGGAGGGCTTCCGCCCCTCTGTGCCGAGCACCATCGAGGCGCCTGCCCGTCACATCGCCATGACGAGCGAGAAGATCGAGGCGCCGCAGCCGGACGGGGAAAAGCCGGAAGGCGAAACGCCTGCGCCGGAAAGCTCCGACACCGACGCGAGCGCCGAGAGCGGCGCGGACAGCGCACCGTCCGCGGAGGGCGATGGCGCGGAGAAGTCCGAAAACGAATAAAACGAAAGCGCCGCCCGCGGGCGGCGCTTTTCCGTCAGGAGTGTTTTTATGAGACAACAGACAAGGGAGCTGGCGCTTGCGAGTATGTTCGGCGCGCTGGCGGTCATTTTCCTTTTTCTCGGCGGCGTGCTGCCGCTGGCCCTCTACGCCTGTCCGCTGCTTGCCTCGGTCTGCCTGCTGCCCGTGCGCGAGGAGTGCCGCAAGAGCTATCGGTGGTGCTGCTTTTTCGCCGCCGCCCTCCTGGGGCTGCTGCTGGGGCCGGACAAGGAGTCCGCGCTGCTCTTCTGCGCACTGGGCTACTATCCGCTCGTGCAGCCGCGGCTCGACGCGGTCGGCAGCCGCGCGCCGCGCCTTCTCGCAAAGCTGGGGCTCTATGTCCTCGCTGTCGGCGGGATGTACGCGCTCATCATTTTTGTTTTCAAGCTCGACGCGGTAACGCGCGAGCTGGAGGCGACCGCCCCGTGGCTCATCGCGGTAACAGTTGCGCTCGGCGCAGTGCTGCTCCTTCTCTATGATGAGCTGCTGCACCGCTTCGCGCGGCTGTATCGAAGGCGGAAGAGAGGGTAAGAAAGTCGGCAGGAGCCATACGGTTCCTGCCGACTTTTTATGTTCTTATGTATCCTCCTTCGGCTGTATCTTCGCGCTGAGATAGGCCGCGAGCGCGCCGAGCGCAGCGGCGAAGAGGCACAAAAGCGCGTCGCGCGCGCCGTCGTAGCGCAGGGGGATGATCACGAGCGTCGAGGCCAGCACGATGCCGAACACGGCGTGGTAGAAAAGCGGATAGTGCGCCTGAAAACACCAGTTTACCACGCGCGCGAGCGTCAGCACGACCGCCGCCATGCCGAGCAGCCACGGCAGAATGACCGCAAAGTCGAGCCGCGCGAAGCCCTCGGCCATCGGCGTGAACAGGCCCACCGCCATCAAAATGGAGGATGAGGTCATGCCCGGCACGATCAGGCTCAGCCCCCACAGCAGGCCGCAGAAGAGAAAACCGAAGAAATTCGCCTCCATCGTGTAGAACGCGCCGTACTGTGCGTAGAGCAAGACGGCGGAGAGGGCGAGAAAGCTCGCCGCACAGGCGAGGTAGGCGCCACCGCCGCGCCCCTGCGCGCCCGCCTCGTGCCACAGGCTCGGCAGCGTGCCGAGAATGAGGCCGATGAACAGGCAGGTCGCAAGCTTCTCCGAGTGATCGAACAGCACGAGGATCAGCCCGCCGCCGCAGAGAAAGCCAAGGATCGCGCCGACGCCCACAGGCAGCAGGAGGGAAAGGTTGCGGCGCAGTCCCTCGCGCGGGTGCGCCAGCACCTCCATCACCGGCCGGTAGATGCCGAAGATGACCGACAGCACGCCGCCAGAGATGCCCGGCAGGATGCCGCCCGCGCCGATGATGAAGCCCTGCACGAGCCGCAAAAGGGAGGTTTTGAGGGAGAAGTTCATTTAATAGCCCCGCTTCCGGTTGACCAGATGCGCGAGCGGGCGGCCTGCGGCGTAGTTCTCAAGATCGTCGCAGAACATCTGCACGCTCTTATCGCAGGTGTAGCCGAGCGTCATGTTGCCTGCCACATGGGGCGTGAGGAGCAGGTTCTTCGCGCGGCGCAGCGGGTGGTCGGCGGGCAGTGGCTCGGGCACGACGACATCGAGCGCCGCACCGGCGAGACGGCCGGAATCAAGCGCGTCGATCAGCGCCTCCTGGTCGACGGCCGTGCCGCGTCCGACATTCACGACATACGCGCCCTGCGGCAGCAGTGCGAGGCGCTCGCGCGAGAGGATGCCGACGGTCTCCGCCGTGGAGGGCAGCGCCATCACCAGAAGATCCGTTTCCGGCAGGACGCTGTCCAGCTCCGCGATGGCGTGAATGGCGGTAAAGGCGGGGTCGGAGGGCTTGACCGTGCGGCGCACGCCGTTGATGCACGCGGGGTGGAAGGACTGTGCGCGGCGGGCAAACTCCGTGCCGATGTCGCCCGTGCCGAGCACAGTGATGCGCGCGCCGTGCAGCGAGCGGATGCCGCCGGGCAGCGTTTCCCAGCCGCCGTTGCGGATGACCTCGGTATACTCCATCTGGCGGCGCAGCAGCATCAGGCAGACCATGATAAGGTGCTCGGAAATGGTCGTGCCATAGGCGCCGGAGGAGTTGGAGAGCAGGCAGTCGGGATTTTGATAAAGCCCGTCGTCGCAGAAATGATCCACGCCCGCCCAACAGGTGCAGTACCATTTGAGGCTTTTCGCACTTTTTACGACCTTGCGCGAGCAATGCCCGTAGAGGATCTCACACTCGTCCACATTTCCGACCGCTGCGGCGCTGGAGGGGAAGTACACCACCTCGTAGCCGCACCTCGCCGCGGCCTCGTTGAGCTGACGCTCGTAGCTGTCGTTGAGAAAGTCAATGATGACGCCGATCTTTTTCGCCATGATGGTTGATCTCCTTTATAATTTGTTCTGCGCAGCGCATTCCGTCCGCCGCGGCGGAGAGGATGCCGCCGGCATAGCCGGCGCCCTCGCCGCAGGGATAGAGTCCGCGCAGGGTGGTTTGACAGGTTTCGTCGCGCACGATGCGCACTGGGGAGCTGGAGCGAGTTTCGACCGCGGTGAGCACCGCGTCGGGGGCGGCGAAGCCGCGCAGCCTGCGCTCAAGCAGCGGCAGCGCCTCCTCCAGCGCCTCGCAGATGAACGGCGGCAGGCACTCGTGCAAATCGCACCAGCGCACGGCGGGACGATAGGTCGGCGCGACGCTCCCCGGCCCTGTGGACGGACGGTGTGCGAGGAAATCCCCGACCGTCTGCGCTGGCGCGGCGTAGCCTCCGCCGCCGAGGGCATAGGCGGCCTCCTCCAGCCGCCGCTGGAAGGCGACGCCCGCGAGCGCGTCCGCGCCGCCGAAGTCCTCCGGCGTGACGGAGACGAGCAGACCGCCGTTGATGTTCTCTCCGTCGCGCGCCAATTCGCTCATGCCGTTTGTGACCACGCGCCCCGCCTCGCTCGCCGCGGCGACCACCTGCCCGCCGGGGCAGACGCAAAACGAGAATACGCCGCGACCCGCCGCCGTGTGGACGGAGAGCTTATACGAGGTCGGCGGCAGCGCGGGATGGCCCGCGTACTGCTTATACTGCTGCGCGTCCATGTCGCGCTGACGGTGCTCGATGCGCACGCCGACGGCAAAGGGCTTCGCCTCCATCGGGATATGTGCGCCGCGCAGCATTTCGAAGGTGTCGCGCGCGCTGTGGCCGACCGCGAGCACCGCGTGCTCGGCGGGGAGGGTGTAGTCTCCCTTGGGAGAGGCGACTCTCAGCGCAGTGAGACGCCCGTCCTTCTGCTCCAAGCCGACGACCTGGTGGCCGAAACGCACCTCCGCGCCGAGGGAGAGCAGCTCGCGCCGCAGATTTTGCAGCACGACATACAGACGGTCTGTACCGATGTGGGGCTTGGCGTCGATGAGGATGTCGGCGCTCGCGCCAAGCTCGGCAAAGGTCTCTAAAATATAGCGGTGGCGCACATCCTTCGTGCCGGTGTTGAGCTTGCCGTCGGAAAAAGTTCCCGCGCCGCCCTCGCCGAACTGGACGTTGGAGCGCTCGTTCAGCGCTCCCGTCGCCCAGAAATGCTCGACATCGCGCTTGCGCTGCTCGACGCATTCTCCGCGCTCGAGCAGGATGGGCCGCGCGCCGCAGCGCGCGAGCAGCAGCGCGGCGAACAGACCCGCGGGGCCTGCGCCGATGACCACGGGGCGCGTTTGCGGCGCGTCGATCATCGGCGGCAGCTCGTAAAAGGCGGGCGCGTAGACGCTGACGCCTTTATTCCTCGCGCGGCGCAGCACCCGCGCCTCTCCGTCTAGCGTGACGGAAACGGTATAGATCAAAGTCACGCCCTCGCGCGCGTCAATGCTGCGCCGGAGAATGCGGAGCGCGCGGACGGCCTCGGGCTTGACGCGCAGCGCCGCTGCGGCGCGCGCGGGCAGCAGGCCTTCGCTCTCGCCGGGGGCGAGCTTGAGCCCTTCGATCTTCAGCATGGCGGCGCTCCTTTCCCTTCCTGAAATCGACTTCATTGTAGTATATCCGCAGGTCCCACGCAAGAGATTTTTTCCAATTCCGTCATTCTTCAAAAAATCTTCACGCCGTATTCAGAAAAAATTCAAAAAAAGAATGCCGCACTTCATGAAATGGACATAAACAGAGTCTATCATCGGTAGCATCAAGGAGAAAACAACCGCTTTACCGTAACAGGAGGCTTATCTATGTATTACGAAGACGAAAATAATCTCTACCATTACAGTTACCGCAAGGGCGACAAGGCCGAGCGCGTCCGCGACGCAGACTACGCCGAGGCGTCGAGCGAGCCGCTCAAGGCCGATCCTTGGGAGGAAAAGAAGCCGAAGAAGAACCGCCTCGGCATGAAGCTCGCCGCGCTGGCGCTCGTGTGCGCGCTGATCGGCGGCGCGACAGGTGCGGGCATCACGCACCATGCCGTCACCTCCGCGCACGGCTCGACCGAGATCGCGGTCAGCGACCGTCAGGTCGCCGAGGTGCAGACCGTCAAGGTCGACGGTAAAAAGCAGCTCACCATGCCCGAGGTCTATGCCGCGAATGTGAACAGCGTCGTGAGCATCAATGTGTCCACCACAACGAATGTCTTCGGCCGCACGACAGAGTCCGCCGCCAGCGGCAGCGGCTTTTTCATCACCAAGGACGGCTACATCCTCACCAACTATCACGTCATCGAGGGTGCGAGCACCGTCAAGGTCACGGCCTACGACGGCACGACCTATGATGCCGCCGTCATCGGCGGCGACGAGGATTACGACATCGCCGTCATCAAGGTCGAGGGCACGGGCTTTCAGCCCGTCGTGATCGGCAAGTCCGGCAGCGTGCAGATCGGCGAGACGGTCGCCGCGGTCGGCAACCCGCTCGGCGAGTTGACCTTCTCGATGTCGCAGGGCATCGTCTCCTGCGTGAACCGCGCGATCAATGTGGACGGCAAGCCCTTCAACATGATCCAGGTCGATTGCTCCATCAACCCCGGCAACTCCGGCGGCCCGCTCTTCAACAGCTACGGCGAGGTCATCGGCATCGTGTCCGCGAAGTATTCGAGCTACTCCAACACCACCGTTGAGGGCATCGGCTTCGCCATCCCCATCGACGATGTGCTCGCCATGGTCAAGGACATTATGACCAACGGCTATGTGACCAACAAAGCATATATCGGCATCACGCCCCAGACCATGAACGCACAGATGGCGCAGCAGTTCCGCTACGATGTCACGCAGGGCGTGTTTGTCTGCTCGGTGGAGGAGGGCAGCGCCGCCGAGAAGGCGGGCCTCAAGATGGGCGATGTCATCACCAAGATCGACGACAAGACCATCACGAGCTATGAGGACTTAGTCGCGGTCAAAAAGAGCTATTCTGCCGGCGACACCGCGACCTTCACCATCTACCGCGAGGGTAAGACGCAGACCGTCGAGCTGACCTTCGACGCCGCTCCTCAGACGCAGGAGACCGCGCAGGACAGCTCTCAGCAACAGCAGGGCGGCAGCAACGGCGGCTATTACTACAATCCCTGGGATTTCTTCAATAGCTTCTTCGGCAACGGCTACTACGGCAGCAGCTATTCCGGCGAGAGCCGCGACGCGGCCTGAGAGGGAGGCATAACGAAATACGGAAAGGGCGGCTCGAAGGAGCCGCCCTTTTGCCGCGCAAAAATAAGGACTTCCGCTTTGGGAAAAGCTGTGATATAATTTCCATCTATCTGAAAGCGAAGGAGGGCACGCCCATGCGCATCGGCACGGTGGAGATCAACTCAAGGCTTGCGCTCGCACCGATGGCGGGCGTGACCGACGCTGCCTTCCGCGAGCTGTGCGCCTCGCTCGGCGCGGGGCTGACCTGCACGGAGCTCGTGAGCTCCAAGGCGCTGTGCTATCAAGACAAAAAGAGCCGTACGCTGCTCGCGCCCTTCCCCGGCGAGCATCCAATGCAGGCGCAGATCTTCGGCAGCGATCCCGTGTGCATGGCGGAGGCCGCCGAGATCGCCATCGAGGCGAGCGGCGCGGATATTTTGGACATCAACATGGGCTGCCCGGTCGGCAAGGTCGTCAACAACGGCGACGGCTCGGCGCTGATGCGCGACCCCGAAAAGGCGGCGCGCATCGCCGAGGCGGTGGTCAGGGCCGTCAAGGTCCCCGTGACGGTGAAGATGCGCCGCGGCTGGGACAAGGGCAGCATCAACGCGCCGGAGCTGGCGGTGCTGTTAGAGTCCGTGGGCGTCGCGGCGATCACCGTCCACGGGCGTACGCGCGTGCAGATGTACGGCGGGCAGGCGGACTGGACGACGATCCGCGCGGTGAAGGAAGCGGTAAAGATCCCGGTCATCGCCAACGGCGATGTGTTTGCGCCCGAGGACGCGGTGAAGATCTTGAAGGCCACCGGCGCGGACGCGGCGATGATCGGACGCGGCTGCTTCGGCAACCCCTGGCTCTTTCAGCAATCGAAGGCCGCGCTCGCGGGCGAGCCCATCCCGCCGCTGCCGCCCCTTGCCGAGCGCTGCGACGCGCTGGTGCGTCAGATCGAGCGCAGCGCGGAGTTCCGCAATGAAAGGGTCGCTCTGCTTGAGGCGCGGCGGCATTACTGCTGGTATCTCAAGGGCGTGAAATACGCCAATTACTATAAAGATCAGATCAACCACATGGAAACGCTTGACGATCTCTACCGCGTCACGGCGGGCATTAAGCGCGATCTGAGCGACGGATAACGGAGCGGGATATGAACGAAAGCGAACTGATCCGGGCCGCGCGAGGCGGCGACGAGGCAGCCTTTGAACAGCTCGTTCGGCTGCATGAGAAGAAAATATACAACCTCTGCCTTCGTATGTGCGGCAACGCCGAGGACGCGGCGGAGGCCGCGCAGGACACCTTCCTCGCCCTCTGGCGCGGTTTGGAGGGCTTCCGCGAGGATGCGGCGCTCGCTACCTGGCTCTATCGGCTGGCGAGCAATGCCTGCATCGACCTGCTGCGGCGCGGCAAGCGCACGGTGGACGGCGTATCGCTCGACGACGAGGACATTCACCTTGAGGTGCGCGACCGCGCGCCCACGCCGGAGCAGCACATCGAGGGACAGGAAACGCGGCGATTGCTGCACGAGGGGCTTGCCGCCCTGCCGGAGGATTACCGGAAGGTGCTCGTGCTGCGAGAGCTTGAGCAGCTCAGCTATGACGAGATCTGCAAGGTCACAGCGCTCGAGCTCGGCACGGTAAAAAGCCGCATCAGCCGCGCGCGGCTGATGCTGCGAAATTATTTGGCAGCGAGTGGGAACTTTTTTGAATTGTCAGCGTCAAAGGTTACAGAATGTAATCAGACTGTCGGAGGGGAGAGGAACGCAAAATGAAAAAATGTGAAGAATTTGCTCCGCTGCTCTCGGCCTATTTTGACGGAGAGCTGACGGAGGAGGAGCGCGCGGAGCTGCGCGCCCATGTAATGGAGTGTGAGGCGTGCCAAAAGCTGCTCGGCGAGATGACGGCGCTGCACGAGGCATTCGGCGCGCTCGGCGAGGAGGAAGTGCCCGCGGGCTTCACCGAGGGCGTGATGGCGGCGGTCCGCGCGGAAAAGGCGGCGGCAAAGCCGCAGACAAAAAAGCGGAGCGCATGGCGCCGCATGGCGCCGCTGGCGGCCTGCGCCGCCCTTGTGCTGCTCGCCGCGGCGGTCGCGCTGCCGCAGATGGACAAAAAGTCTGTGAACGACGCGGATATGAGTCCGGCCTGCGCGCCGGAGAACCGGAAGATCTATGCTGTCACGGGCGCGCCCTCCGCCGACGGAGACACCGGGGAGGACTGCCCGGAGCAGTACTGCGAGGAGGTGCAGGCCAGCCCGTACTATGACTACCAGCTTGGCGGCGCGGCGGCGGACGAGTTCAGGACCGCAAACGCACCCGCTGACTTGGAAAACGGCAGCTCCGAGCCGGAATACTACTGTGAGACCGCTCCTATCGGCGAGAGCGGCAGAGAGGGTAAATTTCTGGCCGCCGACTACGGCCCGCCGATATTCGAGCTGTACGGCGCGGGCGCGACGGACTACGTGCTCTCAAGCGGCGGCGTGAAGGACGGCGACGCGGGCTTTTACTGCGTCCCTATCGCCGCGCTGCGCGCCCTGCCGGAGGGCCTCGGTATGACGCAGGCGCAGACGGAAACGCTCGCGCGCGCCCCCGCGGATGCGGAGTGGGTGCTCGTCTATCCCAATGACTTCAGCGAGGTGCCACAGCCGTGAAGAAGCATCAGCTATGGCTCTGCCCCTTGGCAATCGCGCTCATCGTCGCGCTCGACCAGTGGACGAAGGCGTACATCGTGGCGCATTTCGCCGTGGGCGAGAGCAAGCCCTTTCTCCCACACCTGCTGGAGCTTCAATATGTGCGCAATTTCGGCGCCGCGTGGTCGAGCTTTTCGGGCGCGCGCTGGCTGCTCATCGGCGTGACGAGCGTGGGGATGCTCGCGCTCGCGTGGCTGCTTTGGAGGGTCGTGCGCCATCCGCTCGGCGTGTGGTCGCTCACCGCCATCCTCGGCGGCGGCGTCGGCAACCTTGTCGACCGCGTGCGCCTCGGCTATGTGGTCGATATGCTCGACTGCGCCTTTATCGACTTTCCGGTCTTCAATGTCGCGGACTGCTTCGTGGTCTGCGGCACCATCGCGGCGGCGGTCTACTACCTGTGGGTCTATCCGAAAACCGACGCCAAAAACTGGGGGAACGGCAATGGAACCGATCCTGCTGAGAACAACTGAAGAGAACAAAGACCAAAGGCTCGACGCATTTCTTGCGTCGGGCCTTGACGGCCTGACGCGCTCACAGGCGGCGCGGCTCATCGAGAGCGGCGCGGTCACGGCGAACGGCAAGACCGTGAGCAAAAGCTATAAAATTGTGTGCGGCGAGGAGATTTCCGTGATGCTGCCAGCGCCGGAGCCGGTCGAGGCTGTGCCGCAGGACATTCCGCTCGATGTGGTGTACGAGGACGCGGATGTCATCGTGGTCAACAAGCCGAGCGGCATGGTCGTTCACCCCGCGCCGGGGCATCCGAACGGTACGCTTGTCAATGCGCTCCTTTACCATTGCGCCGGTTCGCTCTCGGGCGTCGGCGGCGCGCTGCGGCCGGGCATCGTCCACCGCATCGACCGCGACACGAGCGGCCTCATCATCGCGGCGAAAAACGACGCGGCGCACCAATTCCTCTCCGCGCAGCTCGCCGACCACACGCTCGCGCGCACCTATGAGTGCATCGTCGTGGGCAGCCTCCGCGAGGAGCGCGGCACGGTGGACGCGCCCATCGCCCGTCACCCGAGCGACCGCAAGCGCATGGCGGTGGCAGCGGGCGGGCGTGAGGCCGTCACGCATTGGGAGGTCCTCGCCCGCTATTCGGGCTGCACCCACCTCCGCTGCCGCCTTGAGACGGGACGCACGCACCAGATCCGCGTCCACATGGCCTACCTCGGCCATCCCATCCTCGGCGATACGGTGTACGGCGCAAAGAAGGAGGTCGCGGGACTGACGGGACAATGTCTGCATGCGGTCGGACTGCGCTTCATCCACCCGCGCACACACGAGAGCGTGGAGCTCTCCTGCCCCCTGCCGGAGGAGTTTATAAGGATGCTCGAAAAGCTCGCGAAAAAAAGCTGAGACAGAAAAACAGCCGAAGGGCTGTTTTTTCTGTCTCTCAATAGATTTTATCTAAGTACTCCACCACATCGGCGACCGCGCCGTCGCTGCAATGCGAAACAATGCGCGCACCGAACTCGTGCACGGCAGGGATGGCGTTCGCGGGCGCGAAGGGCACGGCGCTGACCTCCAGCATCGGGATGTCGTTTTTATGGTCGCCGATGCAGTAGAGGTCCTTGCGCGCAACGCCGAGCAGCGATGCAAGGCGCAGGAGCATGCCGCCCTTGGTCGCGCCGGCGGCAGTCAGCTCAAGCAGGTGGTCGTTGGAGTAGATCAGCTCATACTCCCGCCCCCACGGGCGCGAGAGAATGAAGCTGCGCAGCTCCTCGAGCAGGGGATAGTCCTCCTCGAAGAGCACCTTGATGATGGGCAGATCAATGTCGGTGAAGCGTTCGACCACCTGCACCGGCGCGCGCGTGAGATGCTCGTGGTCGCGGATATAGTGGTTGGGGTGCATCGCGTGGATGCGGCGGTCGTCGTGGTAGACCTCAAAGGCGAGCGTCGGGAACTGCGCGAGCACCTCCGCCATGTGGTCGTAGATCGCCTCGCCGAGAAACGCGGTGTAGAGATATTCATTGGCGCGGAAATCGTAGATCGCCGCGCCGTTGGCGATGACGCCCGGCGCGTTCATCGGCACATCCTTGGCATAGTCGATGAAGGCGGGCAGGGCGCGGCCCGTGGAGATGGCGAACAGGCCGCCGTTTTGCATGAAATAGTTCAGTGCCGCGCGGTTGCGCGGGCACATGGGGGGAATGTCGGTGCCGTTGTCGAGCGCGGACTGGGTGTAGACGAGCGTGTTGTCAAAGTCGCTGGCTAACAGCACATGGTCGAATTTCTGCATGGGAAGCCCTTTCCTGTCGGTTTCTTTTTTTCGCTTCCCAGTATACCACGGCTGCGGAAAAAAGCAAAGCCTTTCGCGTATCGACATTTGTTTGTCCGTAGGAAAAGCGGCTTGCATCGCTGCAAGCCGCTCCTTTACGGTTCGTAGTTCCACAGGTCGATACTGCCGTCGTCCAGTATGGAGAATTGCAGAGCGTTCTGTACGCGGCGGAAGACGGGACCGTCCCCCCAGCCGCTATAATCCTTCGCGGTCCGGACGGGGTACTGGAGGCGGCTCTCCTGATGCGTGTAGTTGCTCCGCGAGGCGAGGAAGGTCGTCTCACCGTCTGTCTCCTCGGTGCTATAGGCGACATAGCCGCGCCGATTTTTCCCGCGCGAGGGCAGGGAGAATTCGGCGGAAATATCCTCCAGGTGATAGGTCCATCCTAACCAGTTGGTCACCGTGTAACGCTCGACGGTAAGGGAGGCACAGGGCGCGGCGTAGACATTCCCCTCCGCGTCGTCGTAGAGCACGCGTCCCGTCGGCGCACCGTCGTCGGGACGCCAACTGTCGTTCTCATAGTAGGCGGGCCAGAGACGGACGAGCTCCGTTCCGCGGAATTTCACCTCCTCCGTCCAGCGGAAGTGGTGGAAGACGCGCCAGCGCTCCGCCTCGCCGGACAGCCGCACGGCGACATCCGTGAAGTGCAGCTCCTTGACGTCGTAGACGGTTTTGATGTGCGTCGAGCTGCCGAAGTCCTCGCGCACCTCGCGGCCGCCGTTCATCGGCTTATCCGCCTCGTGCACTACGACGAGCGTCGCGCCGCGGCAGGCAAGCAGATCGTCCTCGCTGAGGTCGTTCAGCGCGTCCTCGGGATAGCCAAGAGCAAGCAGCTGCGCGCGAATTTCAACAGCCTCGGCGCTGAGGCTGCCGCTCTCCGGCTGCCAGTCCATGCGATAGCTGCCGAAGAAGAGATAGCCGCAGGCGATGCCGACGGCGAGCAGCGCCGCGATGACCCTGACCAGCATCTCGTCCGAGAGACGCACCGGCGCGGGCGTGAGCGCGTAGCCGCTCTCCTCCATCTCGCGGGAGAGACGGAAGAGGCTGCGCAGAATGAGAATATAGCAGCCGAGCATCGCAAGGCCGAGCAGCAGGCCGTTATATTGGACATAGGCCAGCGCAAGGACCGCTGCGTACCACACGAGCAGCGCGGCTGCGGGGGCGGCGCCCCCTCCTGTCCCCGCCTTTTTCTGTGTTGTGCGCAATGCCTGCCAGAAGCAGAAGAAGAGCAGCATCTGCACCGCGAGCATGGCATAGGTCAGTGCCGTTCCCGCAGGCGAGGAGAGTGCGGCGGTGCCATAGATCGTCGCGTTGAGGACGATGCAGGGCAGAAACAGCGCCGCGCGCAGGATGGCGAGCAGCCAGCAGGTGCGAAACCAGCCGTTCTCCCGCCGCAGCGGACGGAAGCCGAGCAGCTGTAAGATCACGCCGATGGCCGGCAGCAGATAGTTCATCGCGAGCAGGTTGAGCGTGATGGCGCACATGGCGCTGCCGCCGAGGATATTTTCCATCGCGCGGCGCCATGGCGTCACCTCCCGCGCGACATCGTCGGGCGGAAGCTCGGGCGCGGCGGACTCGAGCAGCGCGTCGAATTCGCGTTCGTTCATGCCTCGTCACCTCCCAGCTGTTCGCGTAATGTCTTTTTGATGCGGTAGAGCCGCCCCTCCACGGCGCGCTCCGTCATGCCCAGCTCCGCGGCGATCTGCGCGGTGGACTGGCGGTAGTAATATTTGCGGTAGAAGAGCACCCGCTCCTTCTGTCCCAGCCTGCCGAGAGCGGACAGCAGCGCCTGCCGGCGCTCCTGCTGCAAAAGCCGTTCCTCGGGCGTCGGTTCGGCAGAGGGCAGCTCGCTCGAAAGCTCCTCGCCGCTGCTGCCTTGCTTTCGCGCACGGTTGAGCGCGGCATTGCGCGTGAGCGCCGTGAGCCACGCCGTCCAGGTTCCGCGCGCAGGGTCGTAGGTCTCGATCCTCTCCCACACACGCAGCGCGGCGTCGGAGAGACATTCCTCGCGGTCCTGCGCGTCCGGCACGATGGGCGCGATGATGTAGCGCATCAGCGGCGCGTAGTGGCGCAGCAGCGCCTCCGCGCCGCGCTCGTCCCGCGCGCGAAGCAGCGCGAGGACCTCCTGCTCATGCATCCGCCCACCTCCCTGTAAGAGCCTTTTGCTTTATGATACACGCCCTGCGCGAAAATCCCACGAAAAAAGCGGAAGCCACCGAAATGGGGCTTCCGCTTTCTGCTTTATTCCGCCTTCGGCGCGGCAGGGGGCGTTCCGCCGCCGCTGCCGTGTCCGCCTCTGCGTCCGCGTCCGCCGCGATGACGGCGGCGGTGCGTGCTCTTTTCGCCCTCGCCACCCGCTTCGGCGGCCGGTGCGGGAGCTTTCCGCTCGACCGGCTTGCGGCGCTCGCTGCCCTTTTCGCCGGCGGGCTTTTCCGCGCCGACGCCCTCGGGCCTTGCCTCCCTGCGGCCCTCGCCGT
>OIXG01000389.1_pt1 | contig 55637 bp, 55 predicted proteins | sample 1587731 | NCBI WGS metagenome assembly OIXG01 (sample SAMEA3888908, study PRJEB22519) | human gut metagenome | biome: human gut; feature: human-associated habitat; material: faeces | place: Denmark | collected 2010 | reverse complement strand
CATCATCTTCTTCTGGGTGGCCCGCATGATCTTCTCCGGCATGGAGCAGATGAAGAAGGAGCCGTTCAAGACCGTGTTCATCCACGGCCTGGTCCGCGATGACAAGGGCCGCAAGATGTCCAAGTCTCTGGGCAACGGCATCGACCCGCTGGAGATGGCGGACAAGTACGGCGCCGACGCCCTGCGCTTCAACCTCATCACCGGCAACAGCCCCGGCAACGACATGCGCTTCTTCGTGGAGAAGTGCGAGGCCATGCGCAACTTTGCCAACAAGATCTGGAACGCCAGCCGCTTCGTGATGATGAACCTGTCCATTGACAAGGTGCAGCTGCCGGAGAAGCTGGAGCTGGAGGACAAGTGGGTCCTGAGCCGCCTGAACACCCTGATCCGCGAGGTCACCGACAATCTGGAGGCCTACGAACTGGGCGTGGCCTCCGCCAAGATCTACGACTTCATCTGGGACACCTACTGCGACTGGTATATCGAGCTGACCAAGACCCGCCTCAACGGCGAGGACGAAAACGCCAAGCTGGCGGCGGAGAACGTGCTGTGCTATGTGCTGCTGCGCATCATGGAGCTGCTGCACCCGTTCATGCCCTTCATCACCGAGGAGATCTGGCAGGCGCTGCCCCACGAGGGCGACTATCTGATCTCCGCCAGATGGCCGGAGTATCAGGACGCGCTGCACTTCCCGGAGGCCGAGACGGCCATGGAAGCGGTGAAGGACGCCATCTCCGCCATCCGCGCTCGCCGCGCCGAGATGAACGTGCCGCCAAGCCGCAAGGCACAGGTCATCATCGTGGCCGCCAAGCCCGAGAACTACCAGCTGGGCGCCCACTTCATCACCCGCATGGCCTACGCCAGTGAGCTGACGGTGCAGACCGCCGCGCCCGCCGACCTGACCGGTATGGTCACCGTGGCCACCCACGACGCCACCATCTATATGCCCATGGCGGAGCTGGTGGACATCGCCAAGGAGCTGGAGCGCATCGCCGCTGAACGCAAAAAGGCAGAGGAGAACCTGCAGCGCATCGAGGCCAAGCTGGCCAACGAGTCCTTCACCTCCCGCGCCCCCGAGAACGTGGTGAACGCCGAGCGCGAAAAGGCGGAAAAGGCCCGCGCCCTCATCGCCAAGCTGGACGAGTCCGCCGCCGCGATGAAGCTCTGATTTTTCGCCCCAACAGGCGTGATTCGACACGGAAAACGCCCTGAATACACTATAATCACCGTAGATCAACGATCTGCGGTGATTATTTTTTAGAACGCTTTTACAAAGGAGCCATGCATATGGAAGTATCTGCCAAACGCGAGGGCAGCCAGCTGGAGCTTGCCCTGAAAGGAGAGTTGGACCATCACGGCGCCAAGGGACTGCTGACCTGTCTGGAGCAGGAGATCCAGCGGTCGCTGCCCATGATGCTCATTCTAGATTTCTCGGGCGTCACCTTTATGGACAGCTCCGGCATCGCCGTGGCGCTGCGGGGCTGGCAGCGCATGCGGGAGCTGGGCGGCAGCGTGGCGCTGCACCATGTGGCGCCGCAGCCCCGCAAGGTGTTCGAGGCCGCGGGCATCGGGCGCATGATGACCATTGAATAAACAGAACAAAGGAGGAGATTACATATGACACGCGCGGAAAACTATGTGACCCTTGAATTTCTCAGCCGCAGCAGCAACGAGAGCTTCGCCCGCACAGCGGCGGCCGGCTTCGCCGCCCAGTTGGACCCCACACTGGACGAGCTGGGTGACATCAAGACCGCCGTCAGCGAAGCGGTGACCAACGCCATCGTCCACGCCTATCCGGACGCGCTGGGAAAGATCATCATGAAAATGAAGCTCCTGAAGGGCGGCGTTCTGGAGATCACCGTCCGCGACTGGGGCCGCGGCATCACCAATGTGGAGGAGGCCCGCCGTCCGCTGTTCACCACCGGCGGCAGCGAACGCAGCGGCATGGGCTTCACCATCATGGAGAGCTTCATGGACAAGCTCACCGTCCGCTCAGTGCCGGGAAAGGGCACCACCGTCCAGATGCGCAAGCGCATCGTCCCGCGCCTGGTGTCCCGATGACCGCAGAGGACCGCATGGCGCTGCTGGAACGGGCGCAGCAAGGGGATGACGATGCCTGCCGGCAGATGCTGGTGGAGAACGCCGGCCTCATCTGGTCCATTGTCAAGCGCTACCGTACCTGCGGTGTGGAGGCAGACGACCTCTATCAGCTCGGATGTATTGGATTCATCAAGGCTGTAAAGGGATTTGACCTCACATACGGCACGCAGTTCTCCACCTACGCCGTACCCAAGATCGCCGGGGAGATCCGCCGCTTTCTGCGGGATGACGGCCCCATCAAAGTGGGCCGTACCCTGCGGGAAAAAGGGCAGATGCTCTGGGCCGCCCGGGAGCGGCTGCAAAACCGACTGGGCTGTGCCCCCAAGCTCTCCGAGCTGGCGGAGGAGACCGGTCTCACCGTAGAGGAGATTGCCAACATCGAGCTGGCGGTGGTAGCCCCGGAATCCCTGCAGCAGGAGACGGCGGAGGGTCTGACGCTAGAATCGCTGCTGGGCACGGAGGAGCCGGAGGCCGGCATGGTGGAGCGCATCGCCTTGCGGGAGGCCATCGACTGCCTGCCGGAGCAGGAGCGCAAGACCATCCTGCTCCGTTTCTTCAAGGGGCTGACCCAGGAGCAGACGGCGCGCCTGCTCCACGTTTCTCAGGTGCAGGTCTCCCGGATGGAACGCCGCAGCCTGCAAAAGCTGCGGGAGCTTCTGAGCGACTGACCGTTGGCATGCCTATGGCCGCAGCCGGGGTCTGTCCGGCTGCGCACCCGTCTTTTCGTATTCCAGCGGCAGGAATTCCGTCATAACACCGCGGTACCGCTTTGGCAGGAAGGTGTTCTGACAGCGCGGATTCTTCCGCTCCCGGATGGCCACCATTTCGAAGAAGGTCTTCCACAGCCTCCTGTATTGGATCTCCGTGTCATTCGGTGCCGCCAGCTCCAGATGCTCCAGCGGCGCGATGCGGGAGACTCCCTTGGCGTACAGCAGCACCTCCCGATGGGTACGGTCAAAGATGAAGAACGCCTCGTTGGCGTACCGGTCGCAGAAATGGTGCCGCAGCAGCGGCAGCACCCGGTTTTTCGGCTCAATGACCGCCCCCAGCACGCCGTTGTAGTCGGAGAATCTTACGAAGCCCCGCAGCTTCTCCAGCTCTCCGTTCATGTGGCGGATGGCCCTGTGCAGCGGGTAGCATACCGGATCGGACAGATCCCGCATGAAGCCGCCGCCCTCCTGAAACACCCTGCGGACAAAGGCGTAGAGGCACAGCTCCTTGTCCTCCATGCAGGTCAGGAAGGCCCGCCGCAGCACATTGGCCGCCTTGGCCGACCGTTTGACCAGCCCCTGATAGACACGTTTTCCGTGCTCCCTGTCTGTCGCCACCGTGCGCACCTCATACAGGGACAAAAATCCCTCGTCGGCGGAAAAACCGACGGGGGATTCCTTATATACATAGCTGTCGTACACGCAGCACAGGAACCCCTCCAGCGTGCCGTCATATTGATAGACCACATCCATCCCGTTCACCCCGCGCTGTCGAACAGCGACATCTGCTCCATACCATTTTCCAATAGCAGCCCGCGCTCCATTTGTTCCAGCTGCACCGGCAGCGTGGCAGGGGAGAAGCGCAGTCCCTGCCGCATCCGTCCGCCGCAGGTAAGGAAAAACTGCGCCCGTTTCACCACGACACCCAGCTTTTTCAGATCCTCGAACCGCAGATTTGTCTGCCGCCGCGCCGACAGGATGCGCCGCGCGCTGACCGGTCCGATGCCAGGCACCCGCAGCAGCGTCTCCAGATCGGCCCGCATGACCTCCACCGGGAACTGCTCCAGGTGCGCCACCGCCCAGCTGGATTTCGGATCCAGCCGCTGATCAAAGTTCGGGTGCGCCTCATCCAGCAGCTCCTCCGCCCGGAAGCCGTAGAACCGCAGCAGCCAGTCGGCCTGATACAGCCGGTGCTCCCGCAGCAGCGGCGGCTTGGTGTCCAAGGCAGGGAGGAGGCTGTTCTCCACCACCGGCACATAGGCGGAGTAGAACACCCGCTTCAGCCGGTACTTCTCGTATAGTGACTCCGTCAGACGGAGGATATGTCGATCGTTGTCGCCGGTCGCCCCCACGATGAGCTGCGTGCTTTGTCCGGCTGGGGCAAACACCGGCGCGTGCCTGTACTTTGCAAGCTCCGCCTTGCTCTGGGCCACGCCGTCCCGTATCTGCCCCATGGGCCGCAGGATGGCATTTTTCGTTTTGTCCGGCGCCAGCAGCTGCAAGCCGTCCTGGGACGGCAGCTCGATGTTGACGCTGAGCCGGTCCGCCAGCAGGCCCAGCTGCCGCACCAGTTCCGGCGAGGTGCCTGGGATGGCCTTGGCGTGGATATACCCGTTGAACCGGTACTCCTCCCGCAGGATGCGCAGCGCCCGTATCATCTGCTCTGTGGTATAGTCCGGGCTGCGCAGCACACCGCTGGACAGAAACAGCCCCTCGATATAGTTCCGCCGGTAGAAGCCGATGGTCAGCTCCGCCAGCTCCCGCGGCGTAAACGCCGCCCGCCGTGTGTCGTTGCTGCGCCGGTTGACACAGTACTTACAGTCGAAGGTGCAGACGTTGGTCATCAGCACCTTCAGCAGCGTGACGCACCGCCCGTCAGCGGAGAAGCTGTGGCAGCACCCGGCAATGGAGGAGGACGTATTGCCGATCATGCCGGGTCTGGAGCCGCGCCGCACACCGCTGGAGGTGCAGGCCGCGTCGTACTTGGCGGCATCCGTCAGGATGGTCAGCTTCTCCAGAACATCCATATGGTTACGCCGCGCGGCGTCTGCGGCGAGGCGCCGGATGGTCGATGCAGTCGATGAGCCGCATCACGTTGGCAGCGATGGAGCCTGCGCCCAGCAGGGTAATCAGCAGTCCGATAGTCGTCATAGTCAGTTACCTCCGCGTCAAACTTATGTTCTACTCGAATTATAAATCGAACAATCGTTCTTGTCAACACAAATCGAACAAAAATTCTACAAAATTTGCACGAGAGGTTGACCGGAGGGGGCGCGTGTATTAAAATAAGGTGCAAGAAAGAGAAAAGCGAGGCTTCTGTATGACGGAACTGGAAAGACGATTCATCGCGGCGCGGCAGGCCGCCATCGCCGCTGATTTTCAAAAGCTGAATCCCCGCCAGCGGGAGGGTGTGCTGACCACGGAGGGGCCGCTGCTGCTGTTGGCAGGTGCCGGCTCCGGCAAGACCACGGTGCTCATCAACCGCGTGGCCAATCTGCTGCGCTACGGCCGGGGCAGCGACAGTACGGACATCCCCATCCCGGTGACGGAGGACGAGGCCGCGTTTCTGGAGGAATACGTCAAGTCCCCGGACGACGAGCAGCGCCCGCTGATGCAGTATCTCTGCGCCGTGGAGCCTGCCCGCCCGTGGGAGGTGCTGGCCATCACCTTCACCAATAAGGCCGCCAACGAGCTGAAGGAACGACTGGGCCGCATGCTGGGGGAGGAGGTGGCCCAGGATGTGTGGGCTTCCACGTTCCACTCCGCCTGTGTCCGCATCCTGCGCCGGGACATCGACCGTCTCGGCTTCGACCGCAGCTTTACCATCTACGATACGGACGACAGCAAGCGGGTCATCAAGGACATCCTCAAGGAGCTGTCGCTGGACGAGAAGGCATTCCCAACCCGGGAGATCCTGAGCATCATCTCCCGGGCCAAGGACGAGATGCAGTCCCCGGAGGAATTCATCCAGCAGTGGCAGGCCATCAACGATTGGCGCCGTATCAGGATCGGTAAAGTATATGCGCTTTACAACAAAAAACTGCGGGACGCCAACGCGCTGGACTTTGACGACATCATTCTCCACACCGTCCGGCTGCTGCAAGACTGCCCGGATGTGCGGGCGTACTACCAGAACAAATTCCGTTATATCCTCATCGACGAGTATCAGGACACCAACCACCTGCAATACCTGCTGGCCAGCCTACTGACCAATGAACGGCACAATATCTGCGTAGTGGGCGACGACGACCAGAGCATTTACCGCTTCCGGGGCGCAGACATCAGCAATATCCTCAGCTTTGAAAAGGAGTACAAGGGCGCCCGCACCATCCGGCTGGAGCAGAATTACCGCTCCACACAGAACATTCTGGACGCGGCCAACGCCGTCATCCGCCACAACGAGGGCCGCAAGGGAAAGACCCTGTGGACGGAGAACGGGGCGGGGGAGAAGGTCACCGTCAAGACGGCTTTTAATGAGAGCGACGAGGCCAACTATGTGGTGGGCCAGATCATGATGGACTACCGCCGCGGCGGCAGCTGGAAGGACAACGCCGTGCTCTACCGGATGAACGCCCAGTCCAACGCGCTGGAATATGCGTTCAAGCGCAACGGCGTGCCTTATAAGATCTACGGCGGCATGAAGTTCTTCGACCGGGCCGAGGTCAAGGACATGCTGGCCTACCTGTGTGTCATCAGCAACACCACCGACGACCTGCGGCTGCGCCGCATCGTCAACGTGCCGTCCCGCAAGATCGGACAGGCCACCGTGGATAAGGCGCAGCTCATCGCCACGGAGCAGGGAAGCGCCCTCTACGACGTGTTCCTGCATGCCTCCGACTACCCGGAGCTGAAAAACGCGGCTGGCAAGCTGATGACCTTTACAGATATGATCGAGTCCCTGCGCCGGCAGGTGGAGGGCTGCGACCTCATGGAGTTCTACGATCTGGTCTGCGACAAAAGCGGCTACACGGCGGCGCTGCGGGAAAAGGACGATATGGAGAGCCGCGGCCGCCTGGAAAACGTGGAGGAGCTGAAATCCAGCATTCAGGGCTATCTGGAAAACGCGGAGGGTGAGCCGACGCTGGCGGGCTTTCTGGACGAGGTGGCGCTGTACACCGATCTGGACAGCCAGTCCGACAGCGACAATTGCGTGACCATGATGACCATGCACGCCGCCAAGGGGCTGGAATTCCCTCACGTCTATGTGGTGGGCATGGAGGATGGACTTTTCCCCGGAAATCGCGCCATGGGCGACGCGGAGGAGATGGAGGAGGAGCGGCGTCTTTGCTATGTGGCCATGACCCGCGCCAAGGAGACGCTGACGCTGACAAACGCACGGCAGCGTATGCTGTTCGGCCGCACGGCCCCCGCCATGCCCTCCCGCTTTTTGAAGGAGATCCCGGAGGAGAACATGGAGTGGCTCAGCAAGCCGCAGCCCCGCAGCGTAGAGAGCGACGTGGGCTGGGGCGACGGCAGCGGCGACGGCTACGCACCCAGATACATCGGCTATGGCGAGGGCTACGGCAGCCAGAGCCGCCGCACCCCGCCGGTCACTACCTCCCGCGCACCGGCCGCTCCCGCCAAAAAGCCGCTCCAGACGGCATCGGGCGCAGGGCGCAGGGCCGCGCCTGCCGGCGGCCTGATGCAGCTTGCCCCGGGAGAGAGCGTGCGCCATGACGCCTTTGGACAGGGCATGGTGCTGTCCGTCCGGATCATGGGCAACGACGCCCTCATCGAGGTGGCCTTTGACACCGTGGGTACGAAAAAGCTGATGCTGCGGGCTGCCATGGGGCATCTGACCAAGGGCTGATGCCGCTGTAAACCTGAGGTTGCGCGGTTTTCCCCTGGCAGTTTGCCCCGCAAACCTGAGGTTGCTGGACAGACGGCGGAAAAACTGCTATACTGTCCTCACAGGAAAGGAGGCGTATCCATGTCATCTGCATTTGGTTTTCATTCCGGTATACTCGGTTTCGGCGGTCTGGGCATATTCCAGATCCTGTTCGCGGTGGTGTTTGTCGGCATCCTCTTCGTGTTCATGTTCAACGCCGGCAAAAGCCTGATGGAATGGAGCAAAAACAACCGCTCACCCAGATTGACCGTCGCTGCCAGCGTCGTGGCAAAGCGGGAGAATGTCAGCGTCCACCATCACCACGGCAACGGAGCGGGACACACCACGCGCTCCACCACCTACTACGCCACCTTCGAGTTTGACGGCGGCGACCGCTCGGAGCTGCGCCTCTCCGGTCAGGAGTACGGCCTGCTGGCGGAGGGCGATACCGGCCTGCTGACGTTTCAGGGCACCCGTTTTGTGGATTTCCAGCGGCAGGGGACTGCCGCCGCAGAAAGTGCGGCAGAACCGGCGCAGGAGGACGCTCCACCGAGCCGGGAGCGCCGCAGCTGGGACCCCGAGCTATGACCATCACGCATAAAAAACATCCCTCACATGAGGGATGTTTTTTTATGCTTTTTCCTCACAGCACCCGGACGCCGCCCATGATGAGCGTACCAGCCAGGGCGGCCATCTCCTCCGGCGACTCCTTTGCCCCGTCCTGCAGCCACTTCAGCGTCAGGGACAGGTTCCCCGACACGATAAAATGACAGAAATAGGACAGCCGCTCCGGATCGCCGCCATAGAAGCGGGCCACAAAGTCCCGCAGGAAATAGTCCCGCAGAATGGCGCAGATGCGCTCCGTATAGGCCCGGTCGCCGTTGGGACCCAGCAGCACCAGACAGAGGTCCGCGTTGTCTCTTGCGAAGCGGTACAGGTCGGCCAGGTAGGGATAGGCGCTGCCCTCGCCGCTGCTATGGGCGTGCTTGCGGCACACCAGAATAAGCCTCTCGGCCATCTCGTCCTCCAGCCGCTGCAGCAGGTCGCCCACGTCCTTATAGTGGATGTAGAACGTGCCCCGGTTGATGTCGGCCCGCTCTGCCAGCTCCCGGACGGAGATGCTGCGGGACGGCTTTTCCGCCATAAGGTGCATCAGCGCCTGACGCAGCTGCTTTTTCGTCTTTCTTACGCGGCGGTCTACGGTCATATCCTCCATGTGCGCCACCTCCACCCGTGCGGACGTATCCGCTGTATTGTGAATATCTTATCACACTTACTGTTACAAAAGCAACAGCCTGCGCCGAATTTGTGCGGATAATTCTGCACACTTCTAAAAAACGCCGCCTCCGCATAGAGATAGGACAACAGTCAGGATTCGGAGGAAGGCATTATGAATCGATCCACATCCATCTATCAGGATATGGCGGCCCGCACGGGCGGCAGTATCTATATCGGGGTGGTAGGCCCGGTGCGGACGGGCAAATCCACCTTCATCAAGCGCTTTATGGAAACGCAGGTCCTGCCCCACATCGACAATGCGTACCGCCGCGACCGGGCGCAGGATGAGCTGCCCCAGAGCGGCTCCGGCCGCACCATCATGACCGCAGAACCAAAGTTCGTACCGGAGGAGGCCGTCCGCATCCGGCTGGAGGACGACGTGACCTTCTCCGTGCGGCTCATCGACTGTGTGGGCTACATGGTGCCCGGCGCCATGGGTCAGTTCGAGGAGCTGTCGCCCCGCATGGTGATGACTCCGTGGTACGACCACGAGATCCCCATGACCGAGGCGGCGGAGCTCGGCACCCGCAAGGTCATCGCCGACCACTCCACCGTGGGCATCGTCATCACCACCGACGGCACCATCACCGACATCCCCCGGGAGGACTATCTGGAGGCGGAGGAGCGTGTCATCCGGGAGCTGCAGGAGATCGGCAAGCCGTTTCTGGTGCTGCTGAACTCCGCCGATCCTCACGGCTCGCGGGCCGCCTCCATCGCCGGCGAGATCAGCGAAAAATTCGGCGTCAGCTGCCTGCCGGTAAACTGCCTGACGCTGGAGGAGCAGGAACTGCAATCCCTGCTGCGGGGACTTCTGTACGAATTTCCCCTGCAGGAGCTGGACATCTTTCTGCCGCCGTGGGTGGACGCCCTGCCCGGCGAGCACCCCATCAAAAGCGATCTGTACCAGCGCATCGCGGCAGGCACTGCCGGTCTGCGCTGCATCCGGCAGCTGGCGCCGTATCTGGCGTCCCTTGAGGACACGGAGAACGTGGAGTCCGCCGGCGTAGCCGCCATGGATCTGGGGCAGGGCGTCGCGCAGGCCAATATCCGCCTGCCCCGCAGCCTGTTCTATACCACGCTGTCCCAGCGCTCCGGCCTGTCCGTCGCCGACGACGGCGACCTGATGGAGCTGCTGACGGAGCTTGCCGAGGTGCGCAAAGCCTACGACAAGGTGGCTCCGGCACTGATCGCCGCCCGCGAAACGGGCTACGGCATCGTCCTGCCCACCGTGGAGGAGCTGGAGCTGGAGGACCCGGAGATCGTCAAGCAGGGGGGACGCTACGGCATCCGCATGCGGGCCAGCGCCCCGTCCATCCACATGATCCGCGCGGATGTCTCCACCACCGTGTCGCCCATCGTGGGCAACGAAAAGCAGTCGGAAGAGATGGTCAACTACCTGCTCCAGCAGTTCGAGGGCGATACCGGAAAGATCTGGGAGTCCAACATCTTCGGACGCAGCTTCAACGAGATCGCCGGGGAGGACCTGCAGGCCAAGCTGAAGCGGATGCCGCCGGACGCGCAGGCCAAGCTGCGGGAGGCGCTGGAGCGCATCATCAACGAGGGCGGCGGCGGTCTCATCTGCATCATCCTCTGAAAGCCGCGTCTCCATCACCGGAAAGGTTCAGCCGCAGACAGGCGGGGCAGTGCCCCGCCTGTTTTGCCGCCTCTCCGGCACGTCTGCATAGTTCAAAACGTATGGAACGTTCGGACTTGAAATTGAACATTTTTTAACGATTTTTGTGCTGTAACTGCCAAAAATAAAAATTTAAGAAACAAAATTGCAAATTTATAGTGACAAATCCCATTTGGATGCTATAATGTACTTGGAACAAATACCGCAGCTGCTGCGGACAAAGAAGGAAAGGAAAGCATCATGGGAATCAAAATCGGTATCAACGGATTTGGCCGTATCGGCCGTGTCGTCATGCGTATTCTGACGGAGGACCCGGAAAAATTTGACATCTGCGGCATCAACCTGCGCAAAGCGGACATCGACTATATGGTATACCTGCTGAAGTACGACTCTGTTTTCCGCAACTTCCCCGGCATGGTGGAGCACGCCGGCGGCGATCTGGTGGTCAATGGCAGGAAGATCAAGATCTACAGCGAGTCTGACGCCGCCATGATCAACTGGGCCGACTGCGGCGCGGAGTACATCATTGAATCCACCGGTGCCAACAACACCACCGAGAAGGCCAGCCGCCACTTCAAGGGCGGCGCCAAAAAGGTCATCTTGACGGCTCCCGCCAAGGACGACGCCACCCCCACCTTCGTTTACGGCGTCAACAGCGACGAGTACCGCTCCGACATGCGCGTCATCTCCAACGCCAGCTGCACCACCAACTGTCTGGCCCCGCTGGCCTACGTCATCCACAAGGAGTTCGGCATCGAGCAGTCCCTGATGTCCACCATCCATGCCTCCACCGCCAAGCAGAAGGCCGTGGACTCCCGCGGCGGCAGCGACTGGCGCACCGGCCGCTCCATCCTGAACAACATTATCCCCACCTCCACCGGCGCTGCCAAGGCCGTGGGCCGCGTCATCCCGTCCCTGAAGGGCAAGATGACCGGCATGGCGTTCCGCGTCCCCACGGCGGACGTGTCCGTGGTGGACCTGACTGCCCGCCTGAGCACCAGCGTCTCCTATGCCGACATCTGCTACGAGATCCTTCACGCCTCCGAGACGTACATGAAGGGCATCATCGGCTACACCCGCGACCAGGTGGTGTCCACCGACCTGATCGGCAATCCCTGCCCCTGCATCTTCGACGAGACCGCCGGCATCATGCTGGATCACGATTTCGTCAAGCTCATCGCCTGGTACGACAACGAGTGGGGCTACAGCAACATGGTCACCCGCATGCTGGAGCATATGCACACCGTGGACGAGGCGGATGCCTTCCTGACCCAGGAATAAGACCTGCCATACAAAAAAGACGACGGCATAGCCGTCGTCTTTTTCTGTCCGCGCTTGCCAAGGCGGGCGTACCGTGGTATGATGAAAGAAAAAGGGAGGGGATGTACCCATGCTGCTGGCCATTGATATCGGCAACTCCAATATTTCCGTGGGTCTGTTCGACCGTCAGCGGGAGCTGCGCTTTCTGGCGTCTCTGGACACGGACAGCCGCAAGACCGCCGATCAGATCAGCATCGACCTGATGAACCTGTTCACGCTGTACGGCTGCGACATCCATGGTGTCAGCGGCGCCATTTTCTCCAGCGTCGTGCCGCCCATCAACTTCATGATGGAAAAGGCGCTGACCCGCCTGCTGGGCAAGCCGCCCATGATGGTGGGTGCCGGCATCAAAACGGGCCTGAACATCCGCATGGAGTTCAACAGCCAGCAGCTGGGGGCCGACATCGTCTCCAACGCCGTGGCCGCGCTGGAAAAATATCCCGCGCCCATCATCATGATCGACATGGGCACCGCCACCATCATCTCCTACATCTCCGAAAAGCGCTGTTACGAGGGGGGCCTGATGTTCCCCGGCGTCCGCCTGTCACTGGACGCTCTGTCCGACCACACCGCCCAGTTGCCCAACATCTCCCTCCAGCACCCCCGCCACCTCATTGGCAAGAACACGGAGGACTGCATGCGCAGCGGCATCGTCTACGGCACCGCCGCCATGCTGGACGGCATCATCGACCGCATCCGCGACATGCTGGACGGGCAGGAGCCGTCCATCGTGGCCACCGGCCCCAATGCGCCGGTGATCGTGCGCTACTGCCGCAACCATGTGGCCTACGACAAGTACCTGCTGATGGAGGGTCTGCGCATTATCTACGAGAAGAACGCGGACACCGGAAAACGCGAAACACGCTGATATAAAAGAGCTGGAAAGGGAAATCCCTTTCCAGCTCTTTTCGCACGTTTTCCTTATTTCGCCAGGATCTTCTTCAGCTTGGCAAAGCGGGGCAGGGAGTCCTGCCGGGGCAGCTCCGGCTCGCCCTGGATCAGCGGCAGCGCGTACTCGATGAACTGCCGGTTCAGGCCGTTGCCCTCCTCGTTGATCCACTCGCGGGGGATCTTCTTCTCCACATTGGCCACCTCCATCAGCGGGATGAGCTTGGTGCGGCAGGCATACTTGCCGTCCTGTACGCCGCGCTCAAAGCCGATCATGCGGCCGTTGATGCCGTTGACAGCGTTCTCCACGGCCACCTTACCGGCCATGTAGGACTCCTCGATATCCGTCTCGCTGGCCAGATGGGCGGCGCAGCGCTGCAGCAGGTTCAGCTCGATGCCGCGCACCTTGGCGCCCGTCTCCTCCTTCAGCACCTCCGCCAGAATGGTGGCCAGACCGCCCAGCTGGGCATGACCGAAGCCGTCGTTGGCCGCCACCTTGGCCTCGGATACGAAGCCGCCGTCCTCGTAGTGGATGCCCTCGGACACCGCCACGATGCAGTTGCCCGTCTCCTTGTAGATGCGCTTGACATCCTCAATGAACTTGGGCATACTGAAATCCGTCTCCGGCAGGTAGATCAGGTCGGGACCTGCGCCGTACTCACCGGCCAGCGCGGAGGCCGCCGTCAGCCAGCCGGCGTGACGGCCCATGATCTCCACCACCACGATCATGCCGGTGTCGTACACATGGGCGTCCTGATAGACCTCCATGATGGACGTGGCGATATACTTGGCGGCGGAGGCGTAGCCGGGGCAGTGATCGGTGCCGAACAGGTCGTTGTCGATGGTCTTGGGCACGCCCATGACGCGGCAGTCATAGCCCACGGACTGCATATACTGGTTGATCTTGTTGCAGGTATCCATGGAGTCGTTGCCGCCGTTATAGAAGAAGTAGCGCACGTCGTGCTTCTTGAACACCTCCAGGATCCGCTTGTAGTCGGTGTCGTCCAGCTCGGGATCGGCGATCTTGTAGCGGCAGGAGCCCAGTGCGGAGGAGGGTGTGTACTTCAGAAGCCGCAGCTCCTCGGGATCCTCCAGTCCCATGTCGAACAGGCGATCCGCCAGCACGCCCTTGATGCCGTGCTCCGCGCCCAGCACCTGGGTGATGGCGCCGGACTTCAGCGCCGTATCGATAACGCCGTAGGCACTGGCGTTGATAACGGACGTGGGGCCGCCGGACTGGCCGATGATACATGCGCCGCGCAACTCATTCATAGGTCTGTACCTCCGAAACATTGTTTTCAAAATTTGGTGATGCACCGGCCGCTGCCGCCGCCGGACGTTCTCTGGGTCAGTATTTTACCATGGAAATTTGGGAATGTAAATGCTTTCGGTCTTGCAAATGGGAAAAAATATGATACAATAGGAATGTAACAATCATTCCGTACAATCAACAAATCATTATTACGGAAAAGGAGATCGAATTATGGCACTGGTAACTTCCAAGGAAATGTTTGAAAAGGCATATGCCGGCGGTTACGCCATCGGCGCGTTCAACGTCAACAACATGGAGATCGTGCAGGGCATCACCGAGGCCTGCCAAGAGGAGCATGCTCCCGTGATCCTGCAGGTCAGCAAGGGCGCCCGCGCCTACGCCAACCACACCTATCTGGTGAAGCTGGTGGAGGCCGCTGTGGCCTGCTGCCCCGACATCCCCATCGTGCTGCATCTGGACCACGGCCCCGACTTTGAGACCTGCAAGAGCTGTATCGACGGCGGCTTCACCTCCGTGATGATCGACGCGTCCTCCAAGCCCTTTGCCGAGAATATCGAGATCACCCGCAAGGTGGTGGAGTACGCCCATGACCACGGTGTCGTGGTGGAGGCCGAGCTGGGCACCCTGGCCGGCATCGAGGACGAGGTCAAGGTAGCCGCTCACGAGGCGTCCTACACCCGCCCCGAGGAGGTGGAGGAGTTTGTCGCCAAGACCGGCTGCGACTCTCTGGCCATCGCCATCGGCACCAGCCACGGCGCCTATAAGTTCAAGCCTGAGCAGTGCACCCGCAACGAGCAGGGCATCCTGGTGCCGCCTCCCCTGCGCTTCGACGTGCTGGAGGAGGTCAGCAAGCGTCTGCCCGGCTTCCCCATCGTGCTGCACGGCTCTTCCTCCGTCCCTCAGGACTATGTGAAGATGATCAACGAGCACGGCGGCAAGATGCCCAACGCCATCGGCGTACCGGAGGAGCAGCTGCGTCAGGCCGCCCGCCTGTCCGTCTGCAAGATCAACATCGACTCCGACCTGCGTCTGGCCATGACCGGCACCATCCGCCAGTTCATGGACGAGCATCCCGACAAGTTCGATCCCCGCGAGTATCTGAAGCCCGCCCGCGCCAACATCAAGGAGCTGGTGCGCCACAAGCTGGTGGACGTGCTGGGCTGCGCCGGCAAGGCGTAAACCTATTATGAGCGCAGGAAAAATGGAAATCCGAGGTGATATCTTGCCCGTTTCATTTGTTTCCGACCCTGCCCGGCGCGTGGAGATTGCCCGCACGATCCTTTCACAGCTGCCGGAGTGGTTCGGCATTCCTGCCGCTACGGAGGAGTATATCACAGATGCCGCCCGTGAACCCTGCTTTGTTTACGAGAAAGACGGCGCACCGGTGGGTTTTCTTTGTCTTAAGGAAACGGGGCGCAGCACCGTAGAGCTGGCGGTTATGGGCGTTCTGAAGTCCTGCCACCGCAAAGGGTACGGTCGTGCGCTGGTGGACGCCGCCGCAGCTTACGCCCGTCAGATGGGGTACGAATTCATGCAGGTCAAGACCGTGCAGATGGGGAAGTACGAGGAGTATGACCGCACCAATCGGTTCTATCTCAGCTGTGGCTTCAAGGAGTTTGAGGTTTTTCCCACGCTTTGGGACGAGTGGAACCCCTGTCAGATATACGTCCTTTCTCTGAATAGATAAGCAAAGTCCCGCAAGGCCTATGGCCTTGCGGGACTTTTGTTGTCATGTACTTTCACTTTACAGCGTTTCCTTGATCTTGGCTGCGATCTGATCCGCCGTCAGGCCGTACTCCCGCAGCACATCCGCCGCCTTGCCGGACTGACCGAACTGATCGTTGACGCCGATTTTCCGGAACTTGCAGCAGACCTTACCCATCAGCACATCGGCCACCGCGTCGCCCAGACCGCCGATGACGCTGTGCTCCTCCACCGTCACCACGTTGCCGCACTTCTGGGCATATTCGGTGACGCAGGCCGCGTCGATGGGCTTGATGGTGTGGACGTTGATGACGCTAATCTCGATGCCCTCGGCAGAGAGCAGCTTGGCAGCCTCCAGTGCCTCGTTGACCATCAGGCCGCAGGCGAACACGGCGACATCCTTGCCCTCACGCAGCACGTTGGCCTTGCCAATCTCGAAGGGGTAGTCCTCCTCAAACACCGGCGTAGCCAGACGGGCCAGACGCATATAGGCAGGGCCCTGGAACTCCGCCAGTGCGAAGGTGGCCTTGCGGGCCTCGTTGGCGTCAGCGGGGACGATCACCGTCATGCCGGGGATCAGCCGCATCAGGCCGATGTCCTCAATAGACTGGTGGCTGCCGCCGTCCTCACCGACGGAAACACCGGCATGGGAGCAGCAAATTTTCACATTGAACTTGGGGTAGGCGATGGAGTTGCGGATCTGCTCATAGGCGCGCCCTGCGCCGAACATGGCGAAGGTGGAGCAGAAGGGAATCAGCCCCATGGTGGACAGGCCGGCACCGATATTCATCATATTCGCCTCGGCGATGCCGCAGTCGAAGAAGCGGTCGGGATGCGCCGCCTTGAAAAACTTGGTCATGGTCGCACCGGCCAGATCGGCGTCCAGCACGACGACATTCTTATTCTGTTCGCCCAGCTCCACGAGGGCCTTGCCGTAGGCTTCACGGGTCGCAATTTTCTCACTCATGGCTCAGTCCTCCAATTCCTTCAGGGCCTGCTGGCGCTGCTCCTCGTTGGGAGCCTTGCCGTGCCAGCCCACCTGATTTTCCATAAACGATACGCCCTTGCCCTTCACCGTGTGGGCGAGGATGGCCTTGGGCTTGCCGGCCGCAGCAGGCGCGCTCAGCGCCGCCTCAACGGCGTCCAGATCGTGACCGTCCACCCCGTGCAGGTCAAAGCCGAAGGCCCGCAGCTTGGCGGCCATATCGCCCAGGCTCATGACCTCGTCGTTGCTGCCGTCGATCTGCAGACCGTTGTTGTCCACGATCACCGTCAGGTTGTCCAGCTTGTAGTGAGCGGCAGACATCAGCGCCTCCCAGATCTGGCCCTCCTGGCACTCGCCGTCGCCCAGCAGGGTGAACACCTTCGTGTCCTTGCCCTGCACCTTGGCGCCCAGAGCCATGCCCACAGCGATGGAGCAGCCCTGACCCAGCGAGCCGGTGGAGGCGTCCACGCCTGGCACCTTCTTGCAGTCGGGATGACCCTGCAGGATGCTGTGCAGCTGCCGGAAGCTCTTGAACTCGTCGCGGCTGATGAAGCCCAGCTCCGCCAGCACCGCATAGTAGCAGGGGGCGGCATGGCCCTTGCTCAGCACAAAGCGGTCACGATCCTCGGCCTTGGGGTTCTTGGGATCGACGCGCATGTGGTTATAAAACACGCTGACCATCAGCTCCACCGCGGAGAGGGAGCCGCCGGGGTGACCGGAACCGGCATTCGCCGTCATGTTGATGATATCCCTGCGCACCTGCCGGCACACGCGGGAAAGCTCTGCTGTATTCATGGGGGACCTCCATTCCTTTTTGTTCCGTATAAGAGTAGCGCATTTTCGCCAAAATGTCAATGAACAGTCCGCCCCTAAACGGCATAGAATAGCCCCGGAGGGATGCAGCATGATCTTTCGGCCATACCGGCGTCTCAACGCCGTTCTGTACGCGCACCGCTGGGCCTACGGGCGCAATCCGCAGTTCTACGATTACGAGGAGATCGGCGGCGACTGCACCAATTTCGCGTCGCAGTGCATTTACGCCGGCACAGGCGTCATGAACTACACACCCATCTACGGCTGGTACTACATAAACCCCGATGACAAATCGCCCGCCTGGGCCGGGGTAGAGTATCTTCACAATTTTCTCACCCGCCCGCAGCCGTCCTTAGGCCCCACGGCACAGGTCACGGACGATCTCCGCAGCGCTATGCTGGGCGATGTGATCCAGCTGCGCTTCCGCGGCGACGTGTTCCATCACTCGCCGGTGGTGGTGCAGACCAGTCTGGACGGTTCACCGGATAAAATCCTGCTGGCAGCCCACAGCACCGACGCCGACTGGCGTCCTCTCAGCAGCTACGAATATGAGGCGTACCGCGTTCTGCACATTCTGGGCTTCTACGACGAGTAAAAAGGGGAGACGGAGGTCTATTCCTCCGTCTCTTTGTCTGTATCTTCGATTTTACCTTTCATTTTAACGCCTGACAAGGGATTTGCCTTTGCAGCGACCCGCAGTGCTTCGTTGTCGATATGGGTATATATCTCCGTGGTGTTCAGGTGCTCGTGCCCCAAAACCTCCTGTACCGCCTTGACGTCCACACCGTTCTGCAGCATCAGCGTGGCCGCCGTGTGCCGCAGCTTATGGCTGGAATATCGTTCACTGTCCAGCCCCGCCGCTGACAGGTGCTTCTTCACCAGCGCGTGGACAGTGGAGCGGCTGATGCGCTTGTTCTGCCCGGACAGGAACAACGCGTTCCAGTCCCTGCCGCTGACAGGGCGGCGCACCGCCATATACCGCGCCAGCGCGTCCTTGCAGGCGTCGTTGAGATACACCACCCGAACCTTATTGCCCTTGCCCAGCACACGCAGGGCATCGTCCTGAATATCGGCGATGTCCAGCCCGATCAGCTCGGAAATACGCAGCCCGCAGTTGAGAAACAGCGTCAGGATGCAGTAATCCCGCTCCCGGTGCGGCCCATCCACCGATTCCAGCAGGGAAAGGCTCTCGTGCAGCGTCAGGTAGCGGGGGAGGGCCTTCATCTGCTTGGGCGTGTCCACATCCTTGCATGGATTTTCGTCCAAAAGGTGCCGTTTGTTGCAGATATAGTTGAAAAACGACCGGATCGTGGCCAATTTGCGGGCGCGTGACGCCGCGTTCAGACCTTTGTTAGAAATTTCACTATTCTGGTGCTGCAGCCGGTCGCGGCTGAGATATGTGAGATACCCGTAGATGTCCGTCAGCGTAATGGACGCGATGAACGGCAGATCCACATCCCGGATGTCGATCTCATCCAGCCGCTTGTCCGCCAACGCCGGATCGCGGCTCTGCTTCAGATAGCGGAAGAAATTCCGCATGTCCAGATAGTATTCGTCCACCGTGCGCTGTGAATGTGCCTTGATGGTCTCGTGATAGCTGAGAAAGTCCAGCAGCAGCTGGGGCGAATCCAAACGATAGTCCATAATACATCTCCGGAATAGATTTGCGCCACAGGCGCAAAGAATACAGATACAGTTACGGCATGGCGAATAAACATCGCATCACCAAATGAGAAGAACCGGTAGAAACGTTTTTGGCACGCCGCAACAGAACGCAGTGCAAGTACGTCAAAAACATACGAGGCCACAAGACCCTGCGTCTGAATGTGGTGGTTTTGACGGTTGCGGTGCGCCCGGATGCGGTGCGGTCGAAACCGTCAAAACCACCATATCCGCTCAGAAGCACCGTTTCCCCTCCACTCGATTGAACAAAATTTTTATTTTGTTCAATCGAGTATACCCTCGCATTTTCGGCAGGCGCTTCCCTCCTGGCATCGTATCAGCGTTTTACGGCGCTGTCAAGATTGAACAAAATAATTGTTCTTGTTCAATCCGTGCAGCAGCGGTGGCCTTCGGTGGAACTGCGTCTACCTGACCAGCTGCTCAACGATACAAGCCTACTATCTGGCAGCGTGTGTGACTACTGTTCACACACGCTGCCTTTTTCCCGCGCAAACAGAACTTGCAGCAAGCGTCTCTTTTGCGCTCTCCCCTGCACTCCTCTCTGGTAGATGTCTCCAGCATAGACGAAAGCACCGGCCTGATGGTCGGTGCAACAGCAAAGGACGGCGCAAGCCGTCCTTTGCTGTTGCTCATTCATTTCTTCGTTCTCGGCTTCGGCAGCGGCGTGGCGCCCTCGGCGAGCCGCAGCACCTGCTCCGTCAGCTCACGATCCTCCACGTCCAGCATGTAGTGCTCCTTCGCCCCCTCGTAGGGGCAGCCGCAGGGTGCATCCCGCATCAGATCGTCCAAAACCGGCAGTTTTTTCACAAAAACCGTGTTATCACACACCAGAAGTACCGGTTTTTCGTTGAGATACACCATGTACTCCCCGAACATTTTCCGGCTGCGCACGTCCCACAGCGGCGGGAGCTGCTCCAGCACAAAGGCCAGATAATCGGCGGATGTCGCCATGTGTTTACGCCTTCAGGCAGCGCAGCACGGCCATCAGGATGGAGTAGTACTTGCTGTCAGGCGTATCGGCGCGGCTGGTAATGATCACCGGGCAGGACGCGCCGCAGATGGTGCTGGCCATGGTCTTCCCCGCAATGTAGGTGCAGGCCTTGTACAGCACGTTGCCGATCTCGATGAACGGCACCAGCAGGATGTCCGCCTGACCGGCCACGGGATCGTGGATGGCCTTGTGCTTCACGGACTCCATGGAGATGGCGCCGTCCAGCGCCAGCGGGCCGGAGATGATGCAGCCCTCCACGCCCCGCTCCGCGATGGCCTTGGCAGACACGGTGGACGGCATCTTGTCGGTCACGTTCTCCACGGCGGACAGCACGGCCACCTTGGGGCAGTCGATGCCCAGCGCGCGGGCCACAGGCAGCGCGTTCTCCACGATGCCGATCTGGGTCTCCACGTCAGGGGCGATGTTGATGGCGGCATCGGTGATCATAATGAAGCGGCCCTCATACTCAAAAATGCCGCACTGGCTGACAAGACGGCGGCCGCCGGTGGGGATCAGGCCCGTTTCCTTGTTCAGGATGGCGCGGGCGAAGTTGGAGGTCTGCAGGATGCCCTTCATGGGGATGTCGGCCTTCCCTTCCCGCACCAGCTGCACGGCGACCTTGGCGGCCTCCAGTTCCTCACCGTCGAAGTCCACAATCTCGTAGTCCTTCTCGCTCTCGCCCATCTCATGCAGCATGGCGATGATCTCGTCCTTCTTGCCCACCAGTGTGCCCTCGACAACACCCTTGCGGCGTGCGTTCACCACGGCGGACAGGGCCGGCTCGTCATGGGCATTGGCCAGCGCGATGCGCTTTTTCATATTCTGGCTCAGCACATAGTTTTCCAGTTCCTTGAAATTGGTCAGCATATCGGTATACCTCCACGAAATTTGTTCCGGTTCTCGCTGTTCATGCTTTGATGCGGCCTATTATACGCTTTTCCCCGGCAAAAGACAACCATGCCGGAAACATTTTCTTGCAAACCGCACTGTTTTAGGGTATACTGATGAAAATATGTGCAGGAGGTCCTCCAATGTTCTGGGATATTCTTTTCTACGGCATCATCATCGTGGGCGCCGTTCTGATGATCGCGCTGACGGCCTATCGCATCGACTGGGCCAGACATCCCGAGAAATATAAGGACATTGCCGAGGACCCGGAAAAGCTGGCCTACCGCCAGAAGAAGGAGGCGGACAAAAAGGCCGCCGCCAAGAAGGCCAAGGAGAAGGAAAAGGCCCTGAAACGCCAGAAGCGGGTGGACAAGGTCAACCACTACCGCGCCATCAACGGCAAGGGTCCCATTGGTCTGGACGGTAAGCCTAAGGACACCAAAAAGAAAAAGTGACGCAAAAGCACCGCGGCGTATGCCGCGGTGCTTTTCTCATCCTTCAGTCGTTCTTTTCGCCGCACAGCAGCTCCGTCAGCTGCGCGTACAGCCGCTCCGGCTCCCGCTGGAACCGCCGGGCCAGTCCGTCCGCCGTAGGGCGGTCCGCCACCATCAGCTGCAGCTCCATCAGCTGGTCCACATCGTCATGCAGCGCCAGCGTCACCGTGTACGTCCCGTTCTCCCGCTCTGTCACGCGGCTCTGCACCTGGGCGCGCCGCAGCGCCGCCCGGTTGTAGGCAGCGATGTTCTTATCCGACCGCTGCCGCACGGAGTACGGCAGGCTGGACTCGCAGATCTGGCTGTTCTTCAGCCCCTTCTCCGTGATGACATACCGTCCGTCCTCCGTCAGGCGCAGATGCTCCGTTTTCACCAGATCGTTCAGGCACTCGGCGTAGTCGAAATAGTCGATGCCGTCGTCGCACATAGTCAGATCCTGCATCTCTGCCGGTGCCAGCGGCTCCGTGACCCGGGCCGCGATATATAAAATGAGGAACTTGATCTCCAGCTTGTCCTGGATGAAGCCGATACCCATGGTGGCTCCCCTCCCCTGCGGTTTTTCTCTATTATACGCAAACCCGCCGGATTTGTAAAGAGCTGACCCCCGCAAGCCTCGAAGGGAGCCGCGCCGGATGGCGCGGCTCCCCCGTTCTCAATGGCAGGCGCAGTAATTGCGCGTACTGTTGTAGTCGTTGGGCGCTTCCACCGTGTTGGGCGGGAAGAACTCGTTGACCGGGAACGCCACGCTGCGGAACAGGCCGCAGGGATCCTCCTGCGCGTCGCAGGGACACTCGGACTGGGGCACGCAGTAGTCGTACACCGGGATCAGCAGCTGCGTATCCCGCTCCAGCCGCACCAGCGTGAACTGCCCCAGCGTCACATAGAACCGCCGGCTGGCGCTGTCGTCAAACACCAGCTCCTGCCCGAAGCTCTGGGCGATGAAGGACGGGATCTCCGTCAGCCGCCCGCAGTCGCAGGTCGGCGCCGGCGGGCAGTCTGTCACCTTGGTGTCCAGCACGATGGGATCCACCGCCTCCACCACGGCGATGGGCAGATTCGTCCGCATCCGGCTGGGAATGTCCAGCTCATCGAACGCCGTGTCGGAGGAGAAGATCTTGGCGTTCCCCTCGCTGCCGAACAGGATGCAGCGCTTGTCGAACACGCACAGGCCCTCGGCCTCGGTATAGCGGGGCGTACCGGTGCAGACCTGCAGCGTCACCCGGTAGAAAAACCGCATGTCGATGGAGTAGAACCCCCGGTTGAACGTCACCGGCTCCACATCCGTGTAGATATACAGCAGCTCCGCCGTGCCGCCCTTGATCATCTGGGAGGTGCTCAGCACTCCCTGGGCGGTCACGGTGGGATAAAACCGCAGATCCTCCACACAGTCCTTGTCGCGGCAGGAATCGAAGATCTTCCGTGTATGGACGCAAACGGACTCGCGCACGCTGCTCAGATCGCAGACCGGGCCCGGCATCAGATTCTCAGGCATGGTATGACCTCCTAATAAGTACTGAAAGAATGGCTCTTTCAATACAGTGTATGCCCGAGACGCGCAAAGGTGCGGCGCTGCCGCGCCGCACCCGAAGCCGTTATTTCTGCCGTACCACCACGTTCTCGTCGCCCAGCCACTCCCGGCACTCCTGCAGGAACGCCGGATGGTTCAGGCACGTCGTGCCCAGCATCTTCCCGGTGTCCGCCAACCGCACCTTCAAGGGCGTGTCGCCCTCGAACATAGTCATCACAAGGCTGATGTGCCGGAACTCCCGGCTGTCCATGCCGGGCATCTTCAGATAGATGACGGACTTCTCCTTCGGCGGCTCCCGCCGCATCTCCGGTATGGCCGTGCCCTGCTCCAGCGGGTAGATGCTGTCGCACATGATCTGGGGCGGCTTTTCGTCCCGGACAGACAGCCGGCCCTTTACCAGCACCGGCGTGTTCACCGCCATATAGCTGCCGCACTGGTCGATGGTGCGGCTGAAGCACAGCAGCTCGATGGCCGCCGTCTCGTCCTCCACCATGACATAGGCCATGAGGGAGTTGTTCTTGGTAGTGCGTGTCTTGCTGGACACCACGATGCCCGCCGCGGTGACGCTCTGCCCGTCGGCGAACCGCACCGGCCCGTCCTCCCCGGCAAAATCGTCCAGTATCTCGTGGATGGGCACGGCCCCCAGCTGCCGGGCCAGCGGCCGCCGGTCGGTCATGGGATGGCCCGACAGATACAGCCCCGTCGTCTCCTTCTCCATGTGCATCCGCTCCGTGGCGGAGTACTCCGGGATGTCCGGCAGCTGGAGCTGGGAGCTGTCCTCCCCGCCGGAGGCGGCGGCCATGCCGAAGAAGTCCAGCTGGCCCTCCACGTTCTGCCGCCGGGTGCTGCCGATGCTGTCCAGCACCGTCTCATACACGGCGATGAGCTGGGAACGCCTGTCCCCCAGACTGTCGAAGGCGCCGCTGCGGATCAGATTCTCCACCGCCCGCTTGTTCATGTCGCCGCAGTCGTACATCCGCTGGCAGAAATCCTGGAAGGACTTGAACAGTCCCCCCTGCTCCCGCTCCTTCACCACCGACAGGATGAAGCCCCGTCCGATATTCTTGATGGCCACCAGACCAAAGCGGATGCCCTCCGGCTCCACGGTGAACCGGTCGTAGGAGCGGTTCACGTCCGGCGGCAGCAGCGCGATGCCGCAGTCGCGGCACTCGCCGATGTACCCTGCCACCTTGTCGGAGTTGTCCAGCACGCTGGTCAGCAGCGCCGCCATGTACTCCTTGGTGTAGTGGCACTTGAAGTACGCCGTCTGGTAGGCCACCACCGCGTAGCTGACGGCGTGGGCCTTGTTGAAAGCGTAGTTGGCAAAGTCGAAGATCTCATCGTAAATGGCCTGCGCCGTGGCCTCCTCGATACCGTTGGCGATGCAGCCGGGGATGCCCCGCTCCGGGTCGCCGTAGACAAAGGCGTGCCGTTCCTTCTCGATCTCCTTGGCCTTCTTCTTGCTGATGGCCCGGCGCACCATGTCCGCCTGTCCCAGCGAGAAGCCGCCCAGCTCCTGAAAAATACGGATGACCTGCTCCTGATAGACGATGCAGCCGTAGGTCACCGACAGGATGGGGATCAGCTTGGGGTGCTTGTATGTCACCAGCTTGGGGTCGTGCTTGCAGGCGATAAAGCGCGGGATGGACTCCATGGGTCCCGGCCGGTACAGGGCGATAACGGCGGTGATATCCTCGATGTTCTGGGGCTTCAGCCCCACGCACACGCCGGTCATGCCGGTGGACTCGATCTGGAATACACCCGCCGTCCTGCCCTGAGAGATCATCTCATACGTCTCCGGGTCGTCGTCGGGGATATCCGCCAGCCGGAAGTCCGGCTTGTACCGCTGCACCAGCTTCATCGCGTCGTCCAGCACCGTCAGGTTCCGCAGACCCAGGAAGTCCATTTTCAGCAGGCCCAGCTCCTCCAGCGTGGTCATGACGTACTGGCACACCACGGCGTCGTCGTTCCGCGCCAGCGGCACATATTCATATACCGGCCGCTTGGTGATGACCACGCCCGCCGCGTGGGTGGAGGCGTGGCGGGGCATGCCCTCCAGCGCCATGGCCGTGTCGATGAGCTTTTTCACCCGCGGGTCGTCCCGGTACAGGTCGGCCAGCTGTCTGCTGAGCTTCAGGGCGTCCTGCAGCGTGATGTGCAGCGCCCCCGGCCCCGCCGGCACCAGCTTGGCCACCACGTCCACCTCGGCGTAGGTCATGTTCAGGGCGCGTCCCACGTCCCGGATGGCGGCCCGGGCCGCCATGGTGCCGAAAGTGACGATCTGGGCCACATGGTCGTCGCCGTACTTGCGGCGGACGTAGTCCACCACCTCGCCCCGGCGGGTGTCGCCGAAGTCCATATCAATATCGGGCATGGACACCCGCTCCGGATTCAGGAACCGCTCAAAGTACAGGTCGTACTTCATGGGGTCGATGTCCGTGATCTCCAGGCAGTAGGACACCATGGAGCCTGCGGCGGAGCCGCGCCCCGGCCCTACGGGGATATCCACGCTCTTGGCGTAGCGCACGAAGTCGGACACGATGAGGAAGTAGTCGGTGAACCCCATCTTCTCGATCATGTCCAGCTCATAGTCCAGCTGCTTGCGGTAGTCCGGCCTGCTGCCGCCGTACCGCTTGGCGAACCCCTCGTCGCACAGCTTCCGCAGATAGGTGGGCGAGTCGTAGCCCTCCGGCAGCTGGAACTCCGGCAGGTGGTACTTGCCGAAGGTAAACTCCAGCTGGCACATGTCCGCGATGCGCTGGGTGTTGGCCACCGCGTCGGGATACCCCGCAAACAGCGCCTCCATCTCCTCTGTGGAGCGCAGGTAGAAGTTCCGCGGCTCATAGCGCATCCGGTTGGCGTCGTCCACGGTCTTGCCCGTCTGGATGCACAGCAGCACGTCGTGGCTCTCGGCGTCCTCCTTCCGCAGATAGTGGGCGTCGTTGGTACACACCAGCGGGATCCCCGTCTCGCTGTGGATGCGCAGCAGCTGCCTGTTCACCTCGGTCTGATCGGCGATGCCGTGGTCCTGCAGCTCCAGATAAAAGCTGTCCTCCCCGAAGATGTCCCGCATGGTCAGGGCGTATTCCTTCGCCCCGTCATAGTCGCCGTTCAGCAGCCTGCGGGGTATCTCGCCGGCCAGACACGCCGACAGGGCGATCAGCCCCTCGGAATGCTGGCGCAGCAGGTCCATATCGATGCGGGGCTTGATGTAAAAGCCCTCTGTGAAGGCCTGGCTCACCATATAGGACAGGTTCCGATAGCCCGTCTCGTTTTTGCACAGCAGCACCAGATGGCGGGACTCGGCATCGAATTCATGCTGCTTGTCGAAGCGTGTCCGCCGCGCCACATAGACCTCGCACCCGATGATGGGGTGGATACCCTCCTTTTTGCAGGCGCGGTAAAAGTCGATGGCGCCGTACATCACGCCGTGGTCTGTAATGGCCACCGCGTTCTGCCCCATCTTCTTCACCAGCGCCGGCAGATCCCGTATCCGGCACGCGCCGTCCAGCAGACTGTACTCCGTATGGACGTGCAGATGTACAAATCCCATGCTCTCCCCTGTTCCTCTCTGTTACTTGCCCAGCTCCTCCAGCATATCGCACAGCAGCTCTACGCCGGACACCACCAGCGTCCGGCAGTGATGGGTCACGCCCAGCTCCCTGGCCATGTCCGTGGCGTCCAGCTCCTTCTCCGCCAGCAGGTCGCGGCAGTCCAGCTTGTGGAATCGCTCCGTGTACCGCCGCTGGAAGCCCTGCATCAGCTCCGTGGAGCGCTTCTTCCCCGCCGCGCCGTTTTCCAGTGTGCTGGGATATGCCATGCCCAGCACCACAGCCGCGGCGTTCACCACGCCGCATATGCCGCCGCAGCGCAGCCCGGCGCCGAAGCCGCTGGCCAGCGCCATGCTCTGCTCCTCCGAAAGGCCGGTGACGTCCGTAAACGCCAGCAGCACGCACTGCCCGCAGTTCAGCCCCTTTTCGTGATATTCCTTGGCCCGCAGGCACCGTTCTCTCTTTGTCATAGCTCGTTGGCCTCCTCCATCAGCTTGCGCATCCGATGATTGATGCATGATTTTGTCACCGGCGGATCGCATCGCTCCGCCAGCTGCGTCAGGGACAGCTCCGGGTATTCCAGCCGCAGCGCCGCCGTCTGCTGCAATTTTTCCGGCAGCCGCTTCCACCGCGGGCTGCCCCGCAGCTTCTCGATGGCCGCCACCTGCTCCTGCGCCGCGTCCAGCGTCTTGTTGACGTTGGCCATATCGCAGTTCATGGCCCGGTTGGCGCCGTTGCGGATCTCCTTGTCCACCTTGGCGGTCATGATGTCCATGGCCGCCGCCGGCGCGCCGATCTTCGTCAGCAGATCCTCAATATGCTCCGACTGCTTGAAATAGATGAGGGAGTCCGCCCCCCGCTGCACGGAGCGGGGCAGGAACCCCATCTCCTCCAGCAGCGTGGACACCTCCCGGCTGGCCTGCTTGTGGCTGGTGGCCAGCTCCAGATGATACCGCTTTTCCGGGTCGGTGACACTGCCGCCGGCCAGAAACGCCCCCCGCAGGAACGCCGTCCGGCAGCAGTCCTCCTCCAGAAGCCCGAAGTTCACATGCAGCGCCATGATCTGCTGGGGATCGTACCCCAGCGTGTTGATGACCCGCGCCAGCTTGTCCCGGTCCGTGATGCGGAAGATCAGCTTCCCCCGGCCGTCATGCTCCGGCAGCTGGTCGAATTTCAGAGAGAACGCCTTGTGGAACAGCTTGGGCAGCCGTCCGGCGAACTCCGGATTCTCCGTGATGATCCGCACCTCCGACGGTGTGAACGTATTGCAGTACAGCAGCACGCCGTAGGCCTCCGCCCGGGCGCAGCACTGGCGGGACAGCTGCGTGCGGCACATCTCGCTTTTCGCCTTGAACGCAAAGGACTGCATACCGCCGCCCTCCTCTCACCGTGAAATGTCCCGGTGGCTCTCGGACACCGGATAGCCCAGCCCCCCGATATAGTTGGCCAGATGGTGCGCCACCGCCGTGGAACGGTGCCGTCCGCCGGTGCAGCCCACCGCGATGACCAGCTCCGTCCGCCCCTCCTGCAGATACTGGGGCAGCAGGAACGCCAGCAGCGGCTCCAGCCGCTCCAGAAACCGCCCCGCCGCCTCGGAGGCGAACACGTACTCCCGCACCGGCTCGTCCAGCCCCGTCAGGGGCTTCAGCTCCGGCACATAGTAGGGGTTGGGCAGAAACCGCACATCGAACACCAGATCGGCCTCCAGCGGCAGTCCGTTCTTGAAGCCGAAGGACATGACGCTGACATTCAGCGCCTGCCGGGTGTCCCCGCCGCCGAAGATGCTCAGCAGCTCACTGCGCAGCTTGGCGGTGGAGAACACGCTGGTGTCCAGCACAAAGTCCGCCCGCTCCCGCACCGGTGCCAGCAGCTCCCGCTCCCGCCGGACGGCCTCCTCGATGGAAAGCCCCTCCGCGCACAGCGGGTGGCTGCGCCGCGTCTCCTTGTAGCGGCTGATGATGACCCGCGTGTCCGCCTCCAGAAACAGCATCCGGCACCGGACACCGTCCTGACGGCGCAGCTTGTCCACCACGTCCACCAGCCGCTGGAACGGCTCCCCGGCCCGGACGTCGTACACCAGCGCCACCCGGTCGTACCGCCCGCCGGAGGCTGTGCAGAAGTTGGCGAACTTCAGCATCATCTCCGCCGGCAGGTTATCCACGATATAGTAGCCAATATCCTCCAAAAAGGTGGCCGCGCGGGATTTTCCGCTGCCGGAAAGTCCCGAAATAATGAGTATCTCCACGTTTTGCTCCTCAGTGTATCACTTTGACCTCCGGCTCCAGCCGGACGCCTGTTTCCTCCCATACGCGCTTCTGTATCTCCGCCATCAGCGCCGTCACATCATCGCAGGACGCGCCGCCCCGGTTGATGACGAAGCCCGCGTGCTTCTCCGACACCTGTGCGCCGCCCACCGTCAGGCCCTTCAGGCCGCACTGATCGATGAGCGCGGCGGCATAATAGCCCTCCGGCCGCTTGAACGTACTGCCCGCACTGGGATATTCCAACGGCTGTGAAGCCTTTCTCCTTGCCATCAGATCATCCATTTTCTCCCGGATGGCGGCAGGCTCCCCCGGCTTCAGCGTGAACACGGCCCGCAGCACCACCGCGTCAGGCCGGTCGGTCAGCAGGCTGTGGCGGTAGGAAAAAGCCAGTTCCTCCCCGGTCAGTGTCCGGATGCCCTCCTCCGGGAACAGCACCACGGCGCTGTGTACCACCTGCCGCATCTCACCGCCGTAGGCGCCTGCGTTCATGCACACCGCGCCGCCCACGCTGCCGGGGATACCGTGGGCAAATTCCAGCCCTGTCAGGCCGTGCTGCTGGGCAAACACCGCTGTCCGTGCCAGAGACGCACCGGCCTCCGCCGTCACGCGCCCCGCCGCGTCCAGCGATACGCCGGACATGTCCCGTGTGTTCACCACCAGCCGCTCCAGCCCCTCATCGGGGAACAGCAGGTTCGTGCCATTGCCGATGACCAGCGGCGCGGCTCCGCAGGCCCGGGCCTCCTCCATCAGCAGCACCATCTGGCTGCCGTCCCTGGGAAACGCCATGCGCCGCGCTGGGCCGCCGATGCGGAACGACGCATACCTGACCAGAGGCACGTCGTGCTCATATGTCATGTCCGGCAGATAGTCCGCCGTCCATCGGTCCAATTCCTCGTACCAGCTCATAAACCCTCCTGCGCGGCTCCTATATCCGCTTATTCTTTCCCAGCAGCGCCGCGCCGATGATACCCGCCTGATTGCCCAGCTCCGCCTTGACGATACGGGTGCGCCGGTTTTTGCCGCAGGGGATGCTCTCCCGCTCCACGCACCGCTGCACCGGCAGCAGCAGCTGCTCATCCGCCTCGTTGCTGACGCCGCCGCCGATGGCCAGCGTGTCCGGCTGGAACACATTGACCACATTGACCACGCCGCAGGCCAGATAGCTGACGTAATCGTCGCAGACCTGCTGTCCCACGGGGTCGCCCTGCCGCGCCGCGATAAAGGCGGACTGCCCGGACACATGGCCGTCGTTCTCCGCCACCACCCGGGCCAGTATGCTGTCCGGGTGGGCCTCCAGCGCCTCCGTCGTCATGCGCTTGAGCGCCGTGGCCGAGGCGTACTGCTCCCAGCAGCCGCGGCGTCCGCAGGGGCACGGCAGACCGTCCTTGACGATAACGGTGTGTCCCACCTCGCCGGCCATGCCGTTGGCGCCGTGGTACACCTTGCCGTTGTGGATGATGCCCGCGCCCACGCCGGTACCCAGCGTAATGGTCACGAAGCGCTTGCTCTTCCGCCCGGCCCCTGCATAGTATTCCGCCAGCGCCGCGCAGTTTGCATCGTTTTCAATATACAGCGGGATGGAAAGATAGTGGTGGAACAGCTTCCGCAGCGGCACGTTCCTCAGCGGCAGGTTGCAGGTGTAGCCGATGGAGCCGGAACGGATCTCCACCGTGCCCGGTACGCCCACGCCCACCGACGCGATCTCGTCCAGCGGTACGCCCGCGCACTTCCCCAGCTCCTGCGTCAGCGACACGATGGTCCACGCCAGCGACTGCTGGTCGGTGATGGAGGCCACCTTCATTTTCTGCACGGCCAGCAGCTGGCCGCTCTCGTCGGTCAGTCCCGCCTTCAGGTTCGTTCCGCCGATGTCCACACCTACATACTTCATTGCTTTGCCTTGTTCTCCTTTATCATGGCGTCCATTTTGCTGTCAAACTGCGTCACAAAATCCCGCGCCGCGTTATAGCCGTACTTCATCTGCCGGTTCTTCATAGTGGCGATCTCCACGATGCCCGCCAGGTTCCGTCCCGGCCGCACCGGGATGGTGACGACGGGCAGCTCCACGCCCAGCATGGCGTATTTCTCCTCGCCCAGGCCCAGCCGGTCATAGAACTTGCCGTCCACCCACTGCTCCAGCTGGATGACCAGATCGATCTCCGTGTCGAACTGCACGGCGCCCATGCCGAACAGCTGCTGCACGTCGATGACGCCCACGCCCCGGATCTCGATGTAGTGCCGGATGATCTCCGGTGCCGTGCCGAACAGGCTGTTGGAGATGCGCCGTATCTCCACGGCGTCGTCCGCCACCAGCCGGTGGCCGCGCTTGAGCAGCTCGATGGCCGTCTCGCTCTTGCCGATGCCGGAGTCGCCCAGGATCAGCACACCCTGGCCGTAAATGTTCATCAGCACGCCGTGCCGGGCGATCTGCGGCGCCATAGCGCGGTTCAGATAGTCGATGAGCTTGCTGGTGACATCCACCGTGGACTCCGCCGAGCGCAGCAGCGTGCGGTCGTGCTTCTCCGCCATCTGCACCAGCTCCGCCGGGGCCTCCATGTCCCGGGCGATGATCAGCGCCGGGAACGGGTAGCTCAGCAGCTTGTTGAACACCCGGGTGCGCTCCGCCTCCGTCATCCGCTCCAGATAGCGCATCTCGCCCCGGCCCAGGATCTGCAGGCGCTTGTCGTCAAAGTAATCGTAAAAACCCACCAGCTGCAGGGCCGGTCGGTTCACGTCCGAAATGGTCACAACGGTGTTGTCAAAATCCCGGCCCTTGTGGAGGATCTCCATGCCGAATATCTCCACCATCTTCTTCAGACTGGCAGGTGTGCGCCTGACTTTTTCCATACAGCTGCCTCCCGTGAGCCGCCTGCCGGAAGCCCCGGCAGGGGCACTGAATATTTACCTTATATTATATCTTGTATCCCCCTGTTTCGCAACACTTTCCCCTTTCAAAAAAATTTCGTTTTTTTGTCAAATAGTGCTTGCAATTCACTGCGTTATCTGTTATTATATCAACTGCTTGCGATGCAAGCGACCGTATGTTACAACAGCAAGGAGGTGCAACGGATGGCTAAGTGCGAATTTTGCGACAAGGGCGTGACCTTCGGTATCAAGGTCTCTCACTCCCACCGGCGTTCCAATCGTCCCTGGAAGCCCAATGTCAAGCGCGTGAAGGCAGTGATCAACGGCACGCCTCGCCATGTATATGTTTGTACCCGGTGCCTGCGTTCCGGCAAAGTTACCCGCGCGATCTGAGTTGATCAGCGCCTGAACTGTACAGACAAAAGCCCTGCGGAATGCTCCGCAGGGCTTTCTTCATGCCGCCGTCCGGATCCACAGACGTAACGGTGCCGGCGAACACGCGGTATATTTCAGGATCCGCTGCATGATGCACTTCATGATGAACGCTTTTTACTGCATGATGCATGCATGATGCAGCACAAAAAACAGGTGTCCGCATCCCTTACCGGGGGGCGGACACCTGTTTTCATGTATCAGTGATCCGGACGATCTGCTCAGTCCTGCTGCCAGTTATGCCAGACGTTCTGCACGTCCTCATTGTCGTCCAGCATGTCCAGCAGCTTGGTCATGCTGCGGACGTCGTCCTCGTTGGTCATGGTGATGTAGTTCTGGGGCACCATCTCGATCTCGGCGCTCTCGAAGGTGTAGCCCTTCTCCTCCAGTACCTTGACCACATCGTTGAAGCTGTCCGGGTCGGTGGTGACCTCGAACACGGGGCCGTCGGCCTCCATGTCCTCGGCGCCGGCGTCCAGCGCGTCCATCATGACGGTATCCTCGTCCAGCTCCTCGTCCTCGTTGTTGATGACGATGACGCCCTTGCGGTCAAAGGACCAGCTGACGCAGCCCTGCGCGCCCATGCCCTTGCCGAACTTATCGAAATAGTGGCGGATCTCCGGGGCGGTGCGCTGGCGGTTGTCTGTCAGCGCCTCCACGATGACGGCGATGCCGCAGGGGCCGTAGCCCTCGTAAGTGACGGACTCGTAGTTATCGGTATTGCCGGAACCAAGCGCCTTGTCGATGGTGCGCTTGATGTTGTCGTTGGGCATGTTGGCCGCCTTGGCCTTGGCCACCACAGTGGCCAGACGGGAGTTGTTGGCAGGGTCGCCGCTGCCGCCCTGCTTGACGGCCACGATGATCTCCTTGGCGATCTTCGTAAAGGTAGCGGAGCGCTTGGCGTCAGCCGCGCCCTTGGTCTTCTGGATATTGTGCCACTTGGAATGTCCGGACATAGTTTACTTCTCCTTTATGCAGTATTGGATGACCTCGCTGCTGTGCGCGGTCGTTTTTATAACGGTGGCCGCGGGGAACGCCTTTTGCAGATACTCCACCAGCGGGGCGCAGATCACATCCTCCGTGGGGAAATGCCCCGCGTCGATGAGGTTCAGCGCCGTGGTATCCAGAAAATCGTGATACCGCAGGTCAGAGGTCACAAAGGTGTCGCAGCCGGCGGCAATAGCCTGGGGAATATAGTCGCCGCAGGCGCCGCCGCCCACCGCCACGCGGCGGACAGGCTTGCCGCAGTCCGTATACCGGAGACCATTGCATCCTAAAGATTCTATCACAAAACGGGTGAACTCCACAAGGGGTATTTCACATTTTAACGTGCCGATCCGCCCGATTTTTTCTTCTGTCAGCGGTGAAAGGCCCTGAAGGCCCAGCTTTTCGGCCAGCACATCGTTGACGCCGCCGTCCGCTGCGTCCAGATTGGTGTGCATGCAGATGGCGGAGATGCGGTTTTCCGCCAGCTTTGTCAGGATGCGGCCCTGCCGGTCGTCGGTGCGCAGGGTCTGGACCGGGTACCAGGTGCAGTTCATCACCGGGTGGTGGGACACGATGAGGTCAAAGCCGCCATCCACAGCCTCCTGCACCACCTGCTCGGTGATGTCCAGCGACACCAGGATGCGGTGCACCTCCCTGCCGGGGTCGCCCACCAGATGGCCCACGTTGTCCCAGCTCTCCGCCAGATAGCGGGGCGCCCAGTCAAAGAGCGACTGCTCCACTTGCTGTACAGTTATCATACTTTACACCTCTTTCTCTCCAGTTCCTCCGCCAGCGCATCCATCCGCGCCGCCTGCGCGGCGGCGTCCGGTGCGCTGCTGCGGCGCAGTCCCTCCGCCGAGCGGCGCAGCTTGGCCGCGTGCTCCGACAGACAGGCGCCGTACAGCGGGTCGCCCTCCAGCAGAACACCGCAAAGGGCCTCTGCCTCCGTCAGGGCGCGGTGTGTGCCGCCCGTCACCGTCAGGACGGGATAGAGGCGGCCCTTGTCCTCTACCAGATGCTCCTCTGTAAAGGTATATCCATTGTCAGCCAGCCAATGGCGCAGGTCAGCGGCCTTTGTCATGGGTTGGAGCAGCAGCGTGTGGCGGCCGTCCTTTGTCCACGGGGCGTCCTGCAGGATGGTGATGATGGTCTCGCCGCCCATGCCGGCGATGACGATAACATCCGTCTCCTCCGGGGCGATGGCGGACAGGCCGGGGCACAGGCGGAAGTCGATACCCGCCGCGCCGTACTGCGCCGCTGTGCGGCGGGCATGCTCCAGCGGCTCCGCTCCGATGTCGGAGGCGATGGCGGAGGTGATCCGCCCCTGCTGCAGCAGGGATACCGGCAGGTAGCCGTGGTCAGTGCCCACGTCCGTCAGGCGGCAGCCCTCCGGCACCAGCCGGGCCAGCAGGGCCAGACGGGGCTGCAGGGCCAGTTGCTTATGCTCCATTTCTCTCCCTCAACACAGAAAGCGCCACGCATACAGCCGTATGCGTGGCGGCTCGTCTGTTTATTCCGCGACAGGCTTGTTGGCTTCCTCGTTGACGACAGCCAGCAGCTTGTCCACGTCGATGCCGTGGACGGCGCAGGCCTCCTCCACCGTCTCGCCGCGGGAGGAGGGGCAGCCCAGGCAGTGCATGCCGATGGACAGGAAGATGGGCGCCGTCTGGGGGGCAACATCCAGAATATCACCGATAATGGTGTCTTTCGTGATCTCGATCATGTGAATAACCTCCGTATGATAGTTGTGGGTATAGTATACCCCAATATCCCGTAGGTTTCAACAGGATTTTTGGAAGAAAAGAAAGGATACGCGCCTTTTGGCGCGTATCCTTTTTCATATCATGATCGATAGTGTGCAGAATGACTCAGCCGTTCTCGCGCATCTCAGCGAAGCAGGCGCTGCAATAAACGGGACGGTCGCTCTTGGGCTCGAAGGGCACCTTGGCCTCGCCGCCGCACTTGGCGCAGACAGCGGTGAAATACTCACGGGGACCGCGGGCAGCGTTCTTGCGAGCGTCGCGGCAGGCCTTGCAGCGCTGGGGTTCGTTCTGGAAGCCGCGCTCAGCGTAGAACTCCTGCTCACCGGCGGTGAACACGAACTCTTTGCCGCACTCTTTGCACACTAAAGTCTTGTCTTCGTACATGATTTTACCCTCTCTTTGAGAAAAAATATATTGCGCTCAGCCGTTGCTGATATCGCCGGATAAAAGTTGCCGCGCAATTTTGCGGCGTATGCGCTGCACAGCGTTGTCCACCGACTTGGGGGACTTGCCAACAGTCTCTGCGATCTCACGGCAGGTGAGACCCTCCAAATAAAACCCTAAAATCTTTACCTCGAATTCGGACAACAGCTTGCGGGCGTTTTCCAACAGACTGGCAGCTTTTTCTCTGTCGATCAGGAGCATCTCCGGATCGGCATTGGCAAAAGAGAGATTCGCGTCAAAGAATGAGGGGTCAAGGGGAACTGCGTGGTTCAATGGTGCGTGTTTCCCGGAGGTCGCCGCCTTCAAAACCGAGTAGAGCCGACGGCGGATGCAGGTCTCGGCAAAGGTGTAAAACGAGGCGCCGTGTCCCGGTTCATACTCCCGGATGGCCTTGATGAGGCCGAACATGCCCTCCTGCAGCAGATCCTCGCTGTCGCCCCCCGCCAGAAAATAGGGGCGGGCGCAGCTGCGTACCAGACGGTGATAGCGCGCGGCCAGCACCTCTTCCGCCAGACGGTTCCCCGCCCGGACGGACGCGCACAGTGCCTCGTCGCTCTCTGTCATCAGATGGTCATAATCTGCCCGTGTATCATTCACCATAATGCATTATACCTTTTTACAAAATAATTTGTCAAGTAATTGCGGAAAGTTTGTCAAAAATAACTCAAATTCGACAGTCATTACCGTCGATATGCCGTATCGATCCTTCCCTTTTGGTGATGCGATGCTTACAAGGAAAGCTGTTCCGGCTCTGGACTGCTGATGTGCAGGTGCTCGTAGGCCTTCCGGGTGACGCAGCGGCCCCGGGGTGTGCGGGTCAGGAAGCCGATCTGCATCAGGTACGGCTCATATACATCCTCCAGCGTGACGGATTCCTCGCCGATAGTGGCTGCCAGCGTATCAAGGCCCACCGGGCCGCCGCCATAGTTTTCGATGATGGCGCGGAGCATACGCCGGTCCACCTGATCCAGCCCCAGATGATCCACCTCCAGCGCCAGCAGCGCCTGATCGGCGACCTGACGGGTGATGACGCCGTCGGCCACCACCTGGGCAAAATCCCGGACGCGGCGGAGCATCCGGTTGGCGATACGGGGCGTGCCCCGGGAGCGGCGGGCAATCTCCATGGCGCCCTCCGGCTCAATCTCCACGTTGAGGATGCCGGCGTTGCGCTTGACGATGGTGGCCAGCTCCTCCGGGGTGTACAGCTCCAGCCGCAGGGTGACGCCGAAGCGATCCCGCAGCGGGGCAGACAGCGAACCGGCGCGGGTGGTGGCGCCGATCAGTGTAAAGCGGGGCAGATCCAGGCGAATGGAGTTGGCGGAGGGGCCCTTGCCGATGATGATGTCGATGGCGTAGTCCTCCATGGCGGGGTACAGGATCTCCTCCACCGAGCGGTTCAGGCGGTGGATCTCATCCACGAACAGGATGTCGTTCTCGTTGAGATTGGTCAGCAGCGCCGCCAGATCGCCGGGCTTTTCAATGGCCGGGCCGGAGGTGATGCGGATGTTGACGCCCATCTCCTGGGCGATGATGCCGGCCAGCGTGGTCTTGCCCAGGCCCGGAGGGCCGTGGAGCAGCACATGGTCCAGCGCCTCCGTGCGGCGGCGGGCGGCCTCGATGAAGATGGAGAGGTTCTGCTTGGCCTTCTCCTGTCCGATGTACTCCTCCAGTGTGCGGGGACGGAGGGACGTTTCGCCGGCGTCCTCGTTCAGAAACGTTTTGGCGACGATAGGCTCCTCATAGATGTCCGCGCCGAAGTCGATGCTCATGCGGTCCCCTCCCCTACTTTACCATTTTTTTCAGCGACTGGCGGATGATCTCCTCCAGCGGCAGCGACGCCATGTCGATGCCCTTCAGGGCGGCGGCGATCTCCTGGCTGCCGTAGCCCAGCACCGCCAGGGCGGCGGCGGCCTCGCCGGCCTTGTTGTCCTGCGTGGGCATGCGTACAGACCCGGCGCTGCCGGCGTCAAAGCTGCCCTGCTCTCTGGCCAGCTTGTCCTTCAGCTCCAGAATGATGCGCTGGGCGATCTTCTTGCCGATGCCCGGCGCGGCGGTCAGCGCCTTCTCGTCGCCCATGACCACCGCCATGGCCAGCTGCTGGGGCGTGGTGGCGGACAGGATAGACAGCGCCGCCTTGGGGCCGACGCCGGACACGCCGATAAGCAGCTTGAAGCTGCGCAGCTCGCTCTGGCTGGCGAAGCCGAACAGCTCCACCGCATCCTCCCGGACGTTCAGGTAGGTGTAGAGCTTGGCGCGCTCCCCCTTCTTCAGCTGGGAGAGGGTATAGTTGGTGGTGGCGCAGGCATAGCCCACGCCGCCGCAGTCGATCACGGCCAGGCCGGCTTCCAGCTCCGTTACGGTGCCGTTGACATAGTAGAACATATCAGACTGTCTCCTTCACGTTGGGATCCTTGCGCCGCAGCAGGCTGGTGGCGCTGCGGGCGTGGCAGATGGCGATGGCCAGCGCGTCCGCCGCGTCGTCGGGCCGGGGCACGGCGCTGAGCTTCAGAAGCCGGCGCGTCATATCCATGACCTGCTTTTTCTCCGCCAGACCGTAGCCCACCACCGCCTGCTTCACCTGCATGGGCGTGTACTCGTAGATGGGTACGCCCAGCTTCTCCGCCGTGCAGAGGATGACGCCGCGCCCGTGGGCCACGGCGATGCCGGTGGTGATGTTCTTGCTGAAAAACAGCTCCTCAATGGCGATCTCATCCGGTTTGAACTGCTGGATCAGCTGGGTCAGATCCTGCTCGATCTGCACCAGCCGGGTGGCCAGCGGCAGCCCCGCCGACGTGTTGACCGCGCCGTACTGCAGCATCCGCACGGCGCCGCGCTCCGATTCGATCAACCCGAAGCCAACGATGGCCACGCCGGGGTCGATGCCCAAAATGCGCATGGTACTCCTCCGCCTCTTAAACATTAGTTCTATTATAGCAAAGCGGCGGCAAAATAGCAACAAAAAACCGCTCCGCCTTGGGTCAGGCGGGGCGGTTATCGGCGCGGCAAAGCGGCTCAGGCGCGGGGATGCGCCTTGTTGTACACGTCCTTCAGCTGCTTTTTGATGACGTGGGTGTAAATCTGGGTGGAGGAGATGTCGGCGTGTCCCAGCATCTCCTGAATGGAACGGAGGTCGGCGCCGTTCTCCAGCAAGTGCACCGCAAAGGAGTGACGCAGGGTGTGGGGCGTGATGTCCTTGTCGATCTCCGCCTTCTCCTGATAGTACTTGATGATCTTCCAGAAGCCCTGACGGCTCATGCGCTCGCCGTTCATGTTGACGAACAGGGCCGACTCATCCTCATCGGCGATGATGCGGGGACGGATGTCCTTTACATAGTCCTCCAGCGCCCGGACGGCGGCGGGATACAGGGGCACGATGCGCTCCTTGCCCTTGCTGCGGCAGCGGATGAAGCCGGCGGAGAGGTTGACATCGTTGATGTCCAGACCGATCAGCTCCGAGACGCGGATGCCGGTGGCGTACAGCAGCTCCAGCATGGCGTGGTCGCGGAAGCCCTTCTCATCCACGCACTTGGGCTGCTCCAGAAACAGCTCCACCTCCCGGTTGGTCAGGATCTCCGGGTATTTGCGCTCCACCTTCATGGCCACCACGGACTTGGCGGGGTTGGTCCTGACGGCGCCGGTCTGCACCATGTAGTTGTAGAAGGACTTGATGGATGCGGTGGAACGGGTCACGGTGGCGGGAGACTTCCCGTTGTGGTTCATGTAGAGCAGGTACTCGTTGATGGTGTCCTTTTTCACCTTGCGCAGGTCGGCGGCGTTGTTGGCGATGAGCCAGCTCTGGAACTGGGTCAGGTCGCGTATGTAGGAGCTGAGGGTATTGGCGGAGGCATGCTTTTCCTCGGTGAGATAGTCGCGGTAGGCCGCGATGTAATCCGTCATATTCCCTCACTCCCTTCTCTTTACGTCAGCCGCGCCAAAATAAGCGCGAAAAATTTCGGTACAATGGCGCACTCCACCACCGTACCGGTAAGAAGCACAAACACACAAAACAGCAGCATCCGCCAGGGTATCTCGCTTTTGACGGGATGCTTCTGCGGCAGCGCCCGGCAGGCCCGTGAGAACCCGTCCCGGGAGATGCACAGCATACACGGCAGCACGAACAGGCAGCGAAGCCCCAGCGCCGCCAGCGCCAGCAGCATGCCCTGGTGTCCCAGAGACGCCGCAAAGCAGCACACGGAAAACGACAGGCAGAAGCCCTGCACCATGCACAGCGCCGGGATCAGCACCGCGCCGGCAGCACTGAGCCCGCACAGGAACGCCAGCAGCGGGCAGCGCAGATACGCCGCCGCCGTGGACAGCACGGACGCAGGCTGCTGCACCCGGCCGTCCGCCAGCTGTGCATAGCTCTGCACATAGGCGCTCAGCTGGGTCAGCGCTTCGCTGCCGATCCCGCGGTGGACAGGCCACGCGGCCAGTATCCCCACCAGAAAGCAGATACACAAGATCAAAAGGCGCAGGTCCGGCGGTGCGGACGAGGGCGCCTGTTTTTTACGCAGCTTCATCGGCTCACCTCGTCCTACCTTATGAGCCAAGCTGTATAAATAGACCGCGAATGAACGTATTCAATAATATATGGCAAATCGCCTGAAACCGCAAGGGCTTTTGCGCAAAAAGCCGTTTTTTGTAAATTATGTCAAAATGTTATGTTAACAATATTATGTTAACTCTCGAAACGAAGCGGCGGCACCGGCTCTGAAAGCGGCGGAAACTGCGATATGTGGTCAGAGCACGGAAAACCGCGCACAATATCTTGGTCACCGCCGCCCTACCCCGCACCGCGTCAAGACCGCCGATCCCCGTCAAGGGATTTTGGGGGAAAAAGCAAATTTCGTTATTTTAACCATGCTCCATTTTATGTTACCGCCGCTTTCGACCCGCAGCCGCCCGGGGCCGCTCCCCCTTCTGCCGTCGGTTCGCCTGGCGTTTGCCCTTCTTCCGACCCAGCAGTCCCGCCAGCAGCGCACCGCCGAATACGCCAGCCGTCAGCAGCAGGCCATGGGCCGCGAAGTCCGTATCGCCGCCGCTCAGCGCCACCAGCCACACCGCCGCGTACAGCCACACCGCCAGTGCCAGTGCCTGGGGCAGCGCACCGCCCTCCCCGCCGCGGATCGCCTGCCGGCTGCCCACGAACACCGATACCGCGTAGGCGGCGCACACCATGACCGGCGCGGCACTCTCCGGCAGCAGGCCCCGCTGGAGCATCAGTGACGATACCGCCAGCAGCGCCAGCAGCAGCACCATGGACAGCAGCAGGCCCTTCCACAGGGCGGCGCCCAGCAGCTTTTTGAAAGACATAAAAATACCTCCCCCACATGCTTTTTTACAGCATATTCGGGGGAGGTATTTTTCTATGCAGGAAAACTTACTGGGCGTCGCTGTCGTTGGACTCAGTCTCGGCAGGCGTCTCGGCGGGAGCCTCGACGGCCTTCTCCTCGGCCTTGGCCTCGGCGGCCTTCCTGTCCTTCTTGGTGGGACGCTGCTGGGCGGCGGCCTGCTCGTCCAGCGTACCGACCTGGCCGATGGCGGACTTCAGAAACTCCACGCGGACGCGGTCCTCGCTGGTCTCGATGACCACGGTACGGTCGGTGATGGAAACGACGCGGCCGTACACGCCGCCGATGGTGGTCAGCCAGTCGCCCTTCTTCAGGGAGCTGCGCATCTCCTCAGCCTGCTTTTTCCGCTTGTTCTCGGGGCGGATCATCAGGAAGTAGAAGATGGCGATCATCAGAACGATCATCAGGACCGTGGAACCCATACCGGTGCCGGACGTAGTGCCGGTGGTGGATGCTGCGTATGCGATGTCAAACATGGAACGTTACTCCTTTTTTCACAAAGTATCACTATTATACAAAACCTCGTCCCCTTTGGCAAGAGGTTTCACACACGTTCTGCCAGTTTTTTGCTGTATGCCGCCCGGAAGTCGTCAAAGCTGCCCTCGTCGATGCTGTCGCGGATGCGCTGGGTCAGCTTGTTATAAAAATACAGGTTATGCATCACCGCCAGACGCATGCCCAGCATCTCCTCCGCCGTGAACAGGTGCCGCAGGTAGGCACGGCTGAAATTCCGGCACACCGGGCAGTCGCACGCCGGGTCGATGGGGCCTTCGTCCAGCTTGTATCTGGCGTTCTTGATATTCAGCGTGCCGCTCCAGGTAAACAGCTTGCCGTGGCGGGCGTTGCGGGCGGGCATCACGCAGTCGAAGAAGTCCACGCCACGGGCCACGCCCTCGATGATGTTGCTGGGCGTACCCACGCCCATGAGGTAGCGGGGCTTGTCCGCCGGCATGTGAGGCTCCACCGCGTCGATGATGTCGTACATCACCTCCGTAGGCTCCCCCACCGCCAGACCGCCGATGGCGTAGCCATCGCAGTCGAGCTTTGCGATCTGCTGCATGTGCCAGATCCGCAGGTCGGCGTAGGTGGCGCCCTGGTTGATGCCGAACAGCAGCTGCCGGGGGTTGATGGTGTCCGGCAGCGCGTTGAGCCGGTCATGCTCCGCCTTGCACCGCGCCAGCCAGCGCAGCGTCCTCTCGCAGCTGGCCTTGGCGTAGTCGTAGGGCGCGGGATTCTCCACGCACTCGTCGAAGGCCATGGCGATGTCGGAGCCGAGGTTGGACTGGATGCGCATGCTCTCCTCCGGCCCCATGAAGATGCGGTGGCCGTCCAGATGGCTGGCAAAGGTGACGCCCTCCTCGCTGATCTTCCGCAGACCTGCCAGCGAGAAAACCTGAAAGCCGCCGGAATCCGTGAGGATGGGGCCGTCCCAGCGCATGAACTTATGCAGACCGCCCAGCTGACGCACCACATCGTCGCCGGGGCGCAGGTGCAGGTGATAGGTGTTGGACAGCTCGATCTGGGTGCCCAGCTGCTCCTTCAGATCCAGCGCGCTGACGCCGCCCTTGATGGCGGCCTGGGTGCCCACGTTCATGAACACCGGCGTCTGTACCTCGCCGCCGTGAGCGCAGGTGAACACGCCGCGGCGGGCCTTGCCCTGCATTTTGATGACTTTGAACATTTACGCCTCCTCCATATCGTCCAGCGCCTTCTCCGCCATGCGGTGGGAACCAAGCAGCCAGACCAGGTCGCCGCGCTGTATCACAAAATTCACGTCCGGCCCGATGATGGGCAGCAGGTTCCGCTGCAGGCCCAGGATCATGCAGTCGTAGTTCTCCCGCAGGCCGCTGTCGCGGATGGTGCTGCCGGCCAGATGGTCGTTTTTCGCCACGTCCAGCGTGTAGGTGTACAGCGCCTTCTCCCCGGCGATGTAGGTGTGCAGCGTGGGGATGTCCGCCGCCTCGCCGGCGCCGATGGACAGCCGCAGCGACACCAGATTCTCCCGCTCACCGATGACGGCCAGCAGGTCGCCCTCGCTGAGCACCGTGTCGCCGGACGGAATGTCGATCTCCTTCTTGCCGCGGACGATCTTGATGATGTTCACGCCGTAGCGCCGGCCCCAGCCAAGGACCCGCAGGTCCTTCCCCGCCTCCTCCGGTGGGCAGGGCAGCTCCGTCACATACAGCTTTTCATCCAGCCAGGTGGCGTCGCTGCTGTCGCCGTACTGCTGCAGCAGGCGCTCGTTGAAGTTGGTGAGGAACCGGGTCTCCACCGACAGGTACGCCGAGGCGAACCAGCCGAAGTGGCCGGCCACCAGCACCGCCGCCGCCAGCAGCGGCAGTATCCACAGGCTGTGGATGCCCAGCACCGTGCGGATGGGCAGGAACACGATGAGCACGATGATCAGCACACGGATGACGCTCAGGGCGATCAGCGGCAGACGGAAGCTGCGCTTCTTGGCCCACAGCACCGTGTACTGGGGGGAATGGGCGTCCAGCATGGGACGGACGAACATGGCGATGCACAGGTACACGGCGCACAGCGTCACCGCCTTGCTGACCCACGGCGCCGCGGGGATGGTCTCCTCCAGCAGCGGCAGCAGCACCGCATCGCCCAGAATGACGATGCCCAGCATCAGCGCGCCGTAGAACACCGTCCTTTTTACATAGCGGCGCAGGAATACAGCCCAGTCGCTGTCCTGCTCCCTGGAGGTCTGCTCCGCATCGGTGTAGCGGTCCAGGTTCTGCACCAGCTTCTCCGGCAGCAGCTTTTCGATGCCGGCGCAGATGCTGTCGGCGCTCTTGATGAAGAACGGCGTGGTCAGCGTGGTGATGACGGACACGGAGATGATGATGGGGTAGATATAATCCGCGATAACGCCCAGCGACAGGCCCAGCGACGCGATGATGAACGCAAATTCGCCGATCTGCGCCAGGGAGCAGCCGCAGTGGATGGCCTGACGCAGTGTGTGGCCGGACAGCAGCACGCCCAGTGACGAGAACAGCAGCTTGCCCACGATGGTCACCACCGTCAGGATCAGGATGGGGACGATGTACTTCACCACGGCGCTGGGATCCAGCATCATGCCCACAGAGATGAAGAACACCGCGCCGAACAGATCCTTGACACCGGAGGTCAGGTGCTCCACCCGCTCGGCATGGACGGTACCGGCCAGCAGCGAGCCGGCCAGGAAGGCGCCCAGCGCCGAGGAGAAGCCCAGCGCGTCCGCCAGCAGCACCATGCCGAAGCAGATGCCCAGCGACACGATGAGCAGCGTCTCGTCGCTCATCAGCTTGGAGGCCTTATTCAGCAGCGTGGGCAGCAGGAAGATGCCCAGCACCAGCCACAGCACCAGGTACAGCACCAGCAGGCCCAGCTGCAGCGCCAGCGCGCCGCCGGAGATGGACTTACTGACGGAGATGGTGGACAGAATGATCATCATGAAGATGCCGGCGATGTCCTCCATCACCAGTGTGCCGAACACCAGCTGGGCAAAGTCCTTCTTCCGGACGTTCAGCTCGTCAAAGGCCTTGATGATGATGGTGGTGGACGACATGGACAGCATGCCGCCCAGGAAGATACTGTCCATGGTGCCCCAGCCCATGAGCTGTCCCACAGCGAAGCCCATGGCCAGCATGCCGCCTACCTCCACCAGCGCGGTGATGATGGCGGTGCCGCCCACACTGGCCAGCTTGTGGAGGTTGAACTCCAGACCCAGGCAGAACATCAGGATGATGATGCCGATCTCGCTCCATGTGGCCACGGCCTCGCTGTCGCCCAGCGAGAAGAAGAACGGCATATAGGGGCCGATGAGAAAGCCCGCCAGTATGTAGCCCAGCACCAGGGGCAGGTTCAGCTTTTTGAAAATAACGGTAATGATGCCGCCTGTCAGCAAAATGACGGCCAGATCGGAAACAAGCTCCGGCAGGTGCATCTGCGTTCCCCCTTACTTAGTGAATAAACATGGCGTCGCCGAAAGAAAAGAACCGGTAGCGCCTGTCCACGGCTTCCCTGTAGGCCGCGAGGACATGGTCACGGCCCGCCAGCGCCGACACCAGCATGATCAGCGTAGACTCCGGCAGGTGGAAGTTGGTGACCAGCGCGTCCATGACCTTGAAGCGGTAGCCCGGGTAGATGAAAATGTCCGTCCAGCCGGCGCAGGCCCGCATGGTGCCGTCCTCCGCCGCCTGGGACTCCACGGTGCGGCAGCTGGTGGTGCCCACACAGATGATGCGGCCGCCGTTTTTCTTCGTCTCGTTGATGAGGTCCGCCGTCTCCTGCGGGATGATGCAGTATTCGCTGTGCATGGCGTGGTCGGTGATCTCCTCCTCCTTCACAGGGCGGAAGGTGCCAAGGCCCACATGAAGTGTAACGTATCCCACCTTTACACCCATTTGCTGAATACGCTCCAGCAGCTCCGGCGTGAAGTGCAGGCCGGCGGTGGGCGCGGCGGCGGAGCCGTTCACCTTGGAGTAGACGGTCTGATACCGCTCCCGGTCCTGCAGCTCCTCCTTGATGTAGGGCGGCAGCGGCATTTTGCCCAGCCGGTCCAGCACCTCCAGAAAAATGCCCTCGTAGAAAAAGCGCACCAGGCGGTTGCCGTCCGGCAGCTCTTCCGCGATCTCCGCCGTCAGTTCTCCGTCGCCGAAGGAGACCTTTGCGCCGGTGCGCAGCTTCTTGCCCGGGCGGACAAGGCACTCCCACACGTTGTCGCCCCGGTCGATGAGCAGCAGGATCTCGCAGGCGCCGCCTCCCGGCACCCGGTGGCCCAGCAGACGGGCCGGCAGCACCCGGGAGTTGTTCAGGATCAGGCAGTCGCCGGGGTGCAGGTACTCCGGCAGGTCGAAGAAATGCCGGTGCTCCGTGGCGCCGGTGGCCTTGTCCAGCACCAGCAGCCGGGAGGCGTCACGGCGCTGGATGGGCGTCTGGGCGATCAGCTCCGGCGGCAGGTCAAAATAGAAATCATGGGTCTTCATAGGCAATCACTCGTTTTCTAAAGTAGTAACATCTAATTATAATATAAAACCCTTCCGCGTTCAATAGCTTTCTGCTCATACGCAGGATAAACGCAGGAAGGGCCGCGGCGATGCCGCAGCCCTTCCCGCATGGAGATCATATGATGGTCGATCATATGTGAGATCAAACGGGGCTATTACACCAGAACAGCCCGGTGGAAAACCTTCTTGCCCTTCTTGATGACAACACCGTCGCCGGTGAACTGCTCGCAGCCGAAGGTGGTCTCGATGGCGGATACCTTCTCGTCGTTGACGGTGACGCCGCCCTGCTGCACCAGACGGCGGGCCTCGCCCTTGGAGGCGGCCAGACCGCACTTGACCAGCAGCGTCAGCACGTCGATGGCGCCGCCGCCGAAATCATCGTTGGTCAGCTCGGTGGCGGGCATATGCTCGGTGTCGCCGTCGCCGGAGAACAGCGCTCTGGACGCGGCCTTGGCCTTCTCGGCCTCCTCCTCGCCGTGGACCAGCTTCGTCAGCTCGTAAGCCAGGATCTCCTTGGCCTCGTTGAGCTGGGAGCCTTCCCACTTGTCCATCTTGTCGATCTCCTCCAGCGGCAGGAACGTCAGCATGCGGATGCACTTGAGCACATCGGCATCGCCCACGTTGCGCCAGTACTGGAAGAACTCGAAGGGGCTGGTCTTGTTGGGATCCAGCCACACGGCGCCCTTGGCGGTCTTGCCCATCTTGTTGCCCTCGGAGTTCATCAGGAGGGTGATGGTCATGGCGTGGGCATCCTTGCCCAGCTTCTTGCGGATCAGCTCGGTGCCGCCCAGCATGTTGCTCCACTGGTCGTCGCCGCCGAACTGCATGTTGCAGCCGTAATGCTGGAACATGTAGTAGAAGTCGTAGCTCTGCATGATCATGTAGTTGAACTCCAGGAAGCTCAGACCGCGCTCCATACGCTGCTCGTAGCAGCGGGCGCGGAGCATGTTGTTCACGGAGAAGCAGCCGCCCACCTCGCGCAGCAGCTCGATATAGTTCAGGGGCTTCAGCCACTCGGAGTTATACAGCATCAGGGCCTTGCCGTCGGAGAAGTCGATGAACTTCTCCATCTGGCGCTTGAAGCACTCCGCGTTGTGCTTGATGGTCTCCTCGGTCAGCATCTGGCGCATATCGGTACGGCCGGAGGGGTCGCCGATCAGCGTGGTGCCGTCGCCGATCAGGGCGATGGGCTTGTTGCCCGCCATCTGCAGGCGCTTCATCAGACACAGGGCCATAAAGTGGCCGACATGCAGGGAGTCCGCCGTGCAGTCAAAGCCGATGTAGAACGTGGCCTTGCCGTTGTTGACCATCTCGCGGATCTCATCCTCGTTGGTGACCTGTGCGATCAGGCCGCGGGCCACCAGTTCTTCATAAATTCCCATTTTTCCAATTTCCTTTCCATTGTTTTTTGTTGTCGGTTTCTGTGCAGAGGACGTAAAAAACGCCCCCTGCCTGTCGACAGAGGGCGATATAGATCGCGGTACCACCTCATATTCGCCGCGCCCTCACGAACACGGCCTCATCGGGTGCTGACACACCCTATCGCTGTAACGGGCGAACCCGACACATCCCTACTGGCTCGTGTGAACGTTCGGGAGGCTGCTCCGGGATGTATTCACAGGCCTCGCCCTCTCCTCCTTCCACCAGCCGGAGGCTCTCTTTGCAGGCGCTGAAGCGTGCTACTTCTTCCTTTCATCGCTGTCACGGTATCAAGTTGAGGCTATTGTAGCAGATTTTTTTCGTTTGTCAACTATTATTTTCACAAAACGAAAAAATATCCCGCATCATATGGAATCGCGGAACTTTTCCGCCTCGGCCAGCAGCTCCTCCGCGCCATCCAGCATGGTGCGGGACACATGGCTGCCGCCGGTGAGACGGGCCAGCTCCTGTCGGCGCTGCTCCCGGTCCAGACGCTGCACCGCCGTGTAGGTGCGGCCGTTCTTCTCTCCCTTTTCCACGGAGAAGTGGGTGTCCGCCATGGCGGCCAGCTGGGGCAGATGGGTGACGCACAGCACCTGCTTGCGGCGGCTGATGCGGGCCATCTTCTCCGCCACCTTCTGGGCGGCGCGGCCGCTGACGCCGGTGTCCACCTCGTCGAACACCAGCGTGCCCACCATGTCCTGCTCGCTGAGCACGTTCTTCATGGCCAGCATGATGCGGGCCAGCTCACCTCCGGAGGCGATCTTGTGGATGGGGCGCAGCTCCTCGCCCACGTTGGCGGACATGAGGAAGCGCACCTGGTCGATGCCGTCGGCGCTGAGAGGCTTCTCCGCGATGTCCACGGCAAAGCGGATCTTGGCCATGTCCAGCTGCCGCAGCTCCTCCAGGATCTGTGCGGACAGGCGCTCCGCCGCCTGACGCCGTCCCTCGGACAGCGCCCGGGCCGCAGTCATGGCAGCCTTCTCCGCCCTGGTGCGCTCCTGCTCCAGCCGGGCCAGCGTGTCGCCGGCGTATTCGATCTGCTCCAGCTCGGCGCGGCAGCGCTCCAGATAGGCCAGCATGTCCTCCACGCTGGGGCCGTACTTTTTCTTCAGACGATACAGTTGATCCATGCGGCTCTCCACATCGTCCAGCTCGTTGGGGGAAAAGTCGAAGCCCTCCCGCTTGTCCTCGATGGTGGCCGCCACGTCGTAGGCCTCGCTGTACAGCGCCTCCAGGCGCTCGTACAGACGGGCGTAGTCATCGTCCAGGTGGCGCACGGCGCCTACGGCGTCCTGGGCGCGGCGCAGCAGACCCAGCGCACCGTCGCCGCTGTCGTCGCCGTTGAGGGCATAGTCCGCTTCGGAGACGGCGGAGATGAATTTTTCCGCGTTGCGCAGCAGGTTGCGGCGGGCGGAAAGCTCCGCCTCCTCGCCGGGACGGAGCTGCGCCCGCTCCAGCTCGCCGATCTGGTAGGTCAGGGTGTCCACGCGGCGGGCTTTTTCCGACTCGTCCATCTGCAGGGACTGTATTTTGCGCTGTATATCTGTAAAGGTATTATACTTTTCAGTATATGTGCTAATAAGCGTTTCCAGTTTTCCAAAGCTGTCCAGAAACACAAGATGCTGCTCCTCGTCCAGCAGCTGCTGGCCGTCGTGCTGGCCGTGGATATTCAGCAGGCGGCTGCCCAGCATCTTCAGCTGGCCCACCGTCACGGGACGTCCGTTTACCCGGCAGGCGCTCTTGCCGTCGCTGCCGATCTCCCGCTGCAGAAGCAGGGAGCCGTCCTCCTCCGGTGCGATACCCAGCGGCTCCGTAATGGAGGCATCCGTACCGGAGAACACAGCGCTGACAAAGGCCTTGTCCGCGCCGGTGCGGATCAGCTCACGGCTGGTGCGCTGGCCCAGCACGGCGCTGAGGGCGTCAATAACGATGGATTTGCCCGCGCCCGTCTCGCCGGTCAGGGCGTTGAAGCCCGGCTCGAACCGGATGTCCGCCTCCTCAATAATGGCGATATTCTCAATATGGAGCACTTCCAGCATGGCGTTGTCCTCCTTCGGCTCCTCAGCGGAGCATCTGCCTGACCTGTTCGCAGAAATCCACGGCGCGGACATTGTCGTGGAACACCAGCAGAATGGTGTCGTCACCGGCCAGCGTGCCCACGATGTCCGTGTCCGCCATATTGTCCAGCGCAAAGGCCGCGCCCTGCGCCATACCCTCGATGGTCTTGAGCACCACCAGATTCTGGGCCGCTTCCACCGACAGCACGCACTCCCGGAAGATGGTGCGCAGCTTCTCGGCAAAGTTCAGCTTCGTCTTCTGCACCGACACGGCGTAGCGGTAGCGGCCCTGACCTGTGGGCTCCTTCACCAGATGGAGCTGCTTGATGTCGCGGGACACAGTGGCCTGCGTGCATTTCACGCCCCGCTCCGCCAGCAGGCGCAGCAGCTGCTCCTGCGTCTCCACGGCTTCCTGCTCGATGATCTCAAGCAGAATGGTCTGACGGTCATTTTTCATGCTTGGCTGCCTCCATTCCCATTTTTGAATCCAGTATCTCGCAGAAGCTCTTCCTGGAGAGCCGTACCAGCTTTGTGGTGAATTTGGACTGCCGCACCCGCACCTTGTCCTCGTTCTTCAGGGAGAATGCCTTGCCGCCGTCCACGGAGAGGTAGACGAACTTGCGGTTGGCGTCCGCCGCCTCGATGGTGATGGTGTGATCCGGGGACAGCACATAGCTGCTGGCCCGGGTGGAATGGGGGCAGATAGGCGTCAGCAGCAGATTCCGGGCCGTGGGCTCCACAATGGGGCCGCCCGCCGCCATGGAATAGCCGGTGGAGCCGGTGGGCGTGGAGACGATGCCGCCGTCGCCGGTGATCTTCGTCAGACGCCCCTCCTCCGTGGCTACGTCCAGACGCACCACACGGGCCACGGAGCCTTTGGACACCACCGCGTCGTTGAGGGCGATGTTGCTGTACACCGGTTTTCCTTCACGCAGCACGGTCACATCCAGCATCATCCGGGATTCCACGGAGAAATCCCAGTTTTTCAGGTCGTTGAGCCGCTCCAGCTCGTTGGGCTCCAGCTCCGACATGAAGCCGAGGCTGCCCAGATTGATGCCCAGCACCGGCACGCTGTGCAGCGCCACGGTGCGGGCCAGATGCAGGATGGTGCCGTCGCCGCCGAAGGCGATGAGCAGGTCGGCATGCTTGATCTCCTGCTGCAGCTGGCGGATGGGCACGCCCAGCTGGTCGCCGTAGCCCTCCCGGTTGAAGGGCAGACACACCACGGTCTCAAAGCCGATGTGCTCCAGGATCTCCCGGGAGCGCTTGGCCACCGTCAGCTCATCGTCCCGATAGGGGTTCGGGCAGAGGATCACTCGTTTCATTCGTTGTCCCTTCTCTCTTTCAGCTCCTCGTGGGAGGCATCCACCAGCGCGGTCAGGTCGGAGATGCAGTCCGGCTCCTCGCTTTTTCGCAGATAGCCCAGATACTCGATATTCCCCTCTGGCCCGCGGATCGGCGAATATGTGATACCAAGCACTGTAAAGTGATTATCCTTCGCATGGTTCAGGAAGCTTTCCAGCACCTCCAGATGCACCTTCGGGTCACGGACGACCCCCTTCTTCCCCACCTTTTCCCGTCCTGCTTCAAACTGCGGCTTGATAAGGCAGGCGATCTCGCCGCCCTGACGCAGCAGACCGTACAGCGCCGGGAAGATCAGCTTCAATGAGATGAACGACACGTCGATGGACGCAAAATCCAGCTCGTCCGGGATCTGCTCATGATCCAGATACCGGGCATTGGTGCGCTCCAGACACACCACGCGCGGGTCGCTGCGCAGCTTCCAGTCCAGCTGGCCGTAGCCTACGTCCACGGCATAGACTTTTGCCGCGCCGTTTTGCAGCATGCAGTCGGTAAAGCCGCCGGTGGATGCGCCGATATCAGCGCAGATCTTGCCCTCCAGCGTGATGGGAAAGGTCTTCATGGCCTTTTCCAGCTTCAGGCCGCCGCGGCTGACATAGGGCAGCGCGTGGCCCCGCACCTCGATGGGTGCGTCCTCCGCCACCGCCGTACCGGGCTTGTCCACCCGCTGTCCGTTGACGAAGACAATCCCCGCCATAATATTGGCCTGGGCCTTCTGGCGGCTGTCCAGCAGGCCGCGCTCCACCAGAAGCACGTCCAGTCTTACCTTTTTGCTCATGCCAGCACCTCCTTGACGGCGGCGGACACACCGGCGGCATCCAGTCCCAGCGCGTGATAGAGCTGCTGTACGCTGCCCTGTGCGGGCAGCCGCTCTCCGGCGTTCAGCAGCCGCAGTCTCTCCGGCGCGGCGTTTCGCTCCAGCAGGGCGGCAGCCAGGCGCTGCCCGACGCAGCCCTGCCGCAGCTGATCCTCCAGCACCACCAGACGCGATGCGCCGTCCAGCGCGCTGCATACCGCATCCCATTCCAGCGGTGCCACGCGGTTCAGCTTTACCACGCGCACCGTAATCCCCTCGTTGGCCAGACGCTGCGCCGCCTCCAGCGCCTGATTCACCAGCACGCCGTAGGTGACGATGCACGCATCTGTTCCCTGCCGCAGCACCGATACCGGCGCGTCGCCGCAGTCCTCACGGTAGGCGCCCTCGCCGCCCCGGGGATAGCGGACGGCCACAGGGCCGGTGCATTCATACAGCGCCGTGTGCAGCATGTGCCGCAGCTCCGCGAAGCTGGCGGGGCACAGCACCGTCATGCCGGGGATCTGGGACAGGTAGTCCATGCAGCCGTGGTGGGTCTCGCCGTCGGCGCCCACCAGTCCGGTGCGGTCCACCGCCAGCACCACATGCAGGCCGTCCAGCGACACATCCTGCATCAGCATGTCGTAGCCCCGCTGGAGGAAGCTGTCATACACCGCAAAAACGGGCAGCATGCCCTGCTTGGCCATGCCCGCCGCCATGGCCACGGCGTGGCCCTCGGCGATGCCCACATCGAAAAACCGCTCCGGATGTGCTTTGGCGAAGGGCGACAGCCCTGTGCCGTCCGTCATGGCCGCCGTGATGGCGCAGATGCGCCTGTCGGAGGCAGCCAGCGCCGTCAGCTCCTCCCCGAACACGGAGGAGAAGGACGGGGACGCCGGTGCGGACGCGCCGGTGGCCGGGTCAAAGGGCGGCACGCCGTGGAACCGCTCCGGCTCCCGCTCGGCAGGGGCGTAGCCCTTGCCCTTTACCGTGTGTACATGCAGCAGCACCGGGCAGTTCTGCTCCCGGGCCGCCCGCAGCATATCCGTCAGGCTCCGCACGTCGTGGCCGTCCACCGGCCCCATGTAGGTGAAGCCCATATCCTCGAACACGGTGCTCACCGGCAGCAGCGACTTTTTCAGCGCCGTTTTCACGTCGTGGCTCAGCTCATACAGCTTTTGGCCGGCTCTGCTGCCGTCCAGCACCTGCCGGTATTTCTTCTTGAATTCGTAGTAGCCCGGCTTTGTCCGCATGCGGGCCAGATGGCGGGACATGCCGCCCACGTTGGCACCGATGGACATGCCGTTGTCGTTGAGGATCACGATCAGCGGTTCGCCGGAGGCACCCGCGTCGTTGAGACCCTCAAAGCTCAGGCCGCCGCCCAGCGCGCCGTCGCCGATCAGGGCCAGCACATGGTAGGGCTGCTTCTGCAGCGTCCTGGCCCGGGCCATGCCCAGCGCCACGGACACAGAGTTGGAGGCATGGCCCGCCACAAAGGCGTCGTGGACGCTCTCGTAGGGCTTGGGGAAGCCGGAAAGCCCCTCAAACTGCCGCAGGGTGCCGAACAGCTCCTGCCGGCCCGTCAGCGCCTTGTGGACATAGCACTGGTGTCCCACATCGAACACCAGCCTGTCCTTGGCGGTATCAAAAACGCGGTGGATAGCCACCGTAAGCTCCACCGCACCCAAATTGGACGCAAGATGCCCGCCGGTGCGGGACACCTGCTCTACCAAAAACTGCCGCAGCTCCAGACACAGCAGCTCTGTTTGTTTTTCGCTCAGACACTTCACGTCCGCCGGAGAATGTATCGTTTCCAAGATCAACGTAAATACGCCCCTTTTTTCAGCGATAGAGATGCAGCGCGTTCATGATCCGCGCCACACGGTACACCACCTTTGTGCAGTCGTTGATGGCCACCGATTTGCCCAGCGCCTTGCCGCCGATGGTGATGCCGGAGATCAGCGCCGTCACGCCGATGGAGATGAGGATGGACGTGGTGCTGAAGTCCCGCTGGAGCTGCACCACGATCACCGCCGCCGTGGAGCCGGAGACGATGCCGCAGATGTCGCCCACCACGTCGTTGCACACGGAGCTGACCTGATTGGCGTTCTGCAGGAGACGGATGGCTTCCCGTCCGCCCTTTTCCTTGTGGGCGGCCATGGAGTGGAACGGCTTGGGGTCTGCCGCCGTCACCGCCACACCGATCATATCGAACACGATGCCGAGGCCGATGAACACCGCCAGCACTCCCACAGCCACCAGATAGCCCGCGCCCTCCAGCGCGGTGGAGGAGAAAAAGCTTAGCACGGCGCTGAGCGCCACCGCCAGCAGAAAGACCCGCAGCGGCCAGCTCCCCTGTTTCTTTTTCTTCTTTTTATCCTTGTCTGCCAAGTGACGAACCTCACTTAATCATATAGTCATGCTGAACAGGGCGGCTCCGGGAGTAAATCTTGCGGCTTAGGTACGGGTTGGATTTCCCCGCAGCACACCTCTCGTCGCCGATGAAGGCGGTTTCCCCTTCGGTGCCGTGTCACGGTGTCGCCCGCCGTGATACCCGACTGCCACTTAGTCCGCACTGCAATCCCCCCGGCGCCCCGTCAGGACAGCCTAGGTGATTTCCACCACAGTCAAACCGTCTCTTATCCTCTTTTGCAAACAGGGTTTCAGGGAAATAGCGCTGCGTCCCTGGCCGGGGACCTGACGCGTTGACTCTCCCATCCACCCTGCCCACGCAAGGCAGGCTACTCTGCACACAGCGTTCACGGCACACGGCCGGGTAGCACCGCGATGCAGGTTCGCAATCTGCTTCGTACACAGGTCGCTGACCACAAAGGGAGTACGCCTGTGCACAACAGCAGGTCTCCACGACCGCAGGGTCGGGTCCTCCATGCCATTGGAGGGCGCCCTACGGCCGCAGGCGCGGTGACTGGCCGCGCCTCCCTTCCAGCACCCACCCCAAACTGGGCGTAAGAAGCAAGCACCAGAGGTTTCACAGTTGTGCCCTTTAAGGGATTTTTAGGCCCCTCTTCAGAAGACGGCAGATCTGACTAGGATACTGCGCCGCTGTTCAGCAATATAGTATATTACCATATCAGACCGGATTTTACAACTGTTTTATGCAAGATATTCTGTATAATTCCCGTTCTATGCATGACCGAAACAGGTGGACTTCCCGCCTGACGTGTGGTACAATGGCCTTGGACTAGAGAAAGGAGCCGCCTATGAACGACAAGCGCAAGTACCTTTTCTGGCTGATCCCCGCCGCGCTGGTGCTGCTGGCCGTCCTGTTTTTCCTCTATCCACGCCGTGTGGATGTGATCCTGCACATGCCGGCGTCGGCGGCGGACATCCGCGATGTCAATTTTCAGCGGATCGAACCGGTCTATGAGACGCTGGAGTATGTCTGTCAGAACTACACCCTGACGGCGGAGCGGGAGCCGGAGCTGCTGCAGGAGATCTGCGACTGGCTGTATGCCGCGCGGCTCAACCGGCCCATGCCCGGCGGCGTGCTGCACGATCCCGGCGTCATGTATACCCTGTACGCCCGGTCATCGGACAGCTCCGCGACCGCTGCCATTCAGATCCTGGAGGATGGCCGGGCCGTGGTAAACGGCGTGCTCTACCGCCTGCGCCAGCAGGACATGGCGGCGCTGAACGCCATCTACCAGCATCTGAATACCATCTACGACTGAGGAATACCCAGAAAGTGCCTGCCGGCTTGGCCGACAGGCACTTTTTTGCGTCCGCGCACATACAATGACCCAGTAAGATCATGGTAAGGAGGTCTGTCATGAACGAACAGGACATGATGCAGAAGCTGAAAAGCGACCCCCGGACGCTGAAGTCCGTCATGCAGTCGGCGGACGGAAGGACGCTGCTGGGGATGCTCTCCGGCGGCGACAGCGCCGCCCTGGGACGCGCCGCCCAGCAGGCCGCTGCCGGCGACACATCGGCGCTGTCCGCCATGCTGCAGCAGGTGCTGTCCACGCCGGACGGCGCGGCGCTGGTGCAGCGGCTGGAGGATTCCCTGCGCCGGTAAAGAGAGGAGGGACGCGGCATGGCCGAGCTGGATGAAAAACTGAATACGCTGCTGTCCGATCCCAACAGCATGGCCCAGATCATGCAGATGGCGCAGCAGCTCTCGGTCACCATGGGCGGCGGAACGGACAACGCGCCGCCCGCCCAGCAGCCGCCTCCGCCTCCGGCGGCACCGCCCGCGGCGCTGCCGCCGCTGGG